>Ga0335395_10000034_pt1 | contig 115743 bp, 78 predicted proteins | sample MAT02_FD_205744 | JGI IMG/M metagenome (GOLD analysis project Ga0335395, IMG submission 205744) | Freshwater microbial communities from Lake Fryxell liftoff mats and glacier meltwater in Antarctica - MAT-02 (spades assembly) (version 2) ...
GGGATCGCATCGACATTGAGTTCAAGGCCGACAAAACGCCGCATCGACTCGATCTCATACAGCGCATCCTCCATCGCTGGATCGCTCAGCGCGTACCACTGCTGCAGAAAGTGGATCCGCAGCATCGACTCAGGCGACATCGGCGGCCGACCGGCCTTGCCCGACTTCGGGTAGTGCTCTTCAACGAGCGCCAGCAGCGGCGCCCACGGCACCACCCGATCCATCTCGGACAGAAACTTCTCGCGGCGGGTCTGCTTTTTCTTCGCCGTGTAGGCCAGGAAGTCGAACGTCGTCCGCTTCATCGGATGACTGTCACGCGGTAGGTGTGCGTATTCTAGCGGCTGGTGGGGAATAAATCAGAGGTTCCCTTTGATATTGCAGCGTCTGCGCGTTGCGACACTCCATGGCGACTTGGGCGAAGTTTCGCACCGCCTATTCATTCGAAAACCGAAGCGGCAATCAATCAAGCGGCGATTGTTGTAGCTCAGCTACTGCCGCGCCCCGCGCAGGTTGACCGGCTCGCCGGCCTCGGTGCTGCGCCAGGGGTTGATGTCGAGCCCGCCGCGGCGGGTGTAGCGCGCGTACACGCTGAGCCGCTCGGGTGCGCAGCGGCGCATCAGGTCGGTGAACACGCGCTCCACGCACTGCTCGTGGAAATCGTCGTGCTGGCGGAAGGACACGACGTAGCGCAGCAGGCCCTCGCGATCAATGCGCGGGCCGCGATAAGCGATCTGCAGGCTGGCCCAGTCGGGCTGGCCGGTGACCGGGCAGTTGGACTTCAGCAGGCGCGTGCACAGCAGCTCATCGGCAACTTCATCGGACGCGGTCAGAAACTCCGGCTGCGGCGGGCCGTAGCAGTCGATGTCGAGGTCCAGCGAGTCGATGCAGAAGCCGCTGAGCTCGGCCAGCGGCTGTGCGGCGGCGGCCTCCAGCTCCAGTACGCGCACGCCAACGGGGGCGCCGGCGGCGGCGGATAAATCGAGCGTCAATCGCGCGACCAAATCTTCGCGGCTGGCGACACGCGCCTGGTTGTAGCCGTTGAGATACAGCTTGAAGCTCTTGGATTCGATGATGCAGGGCGACTCCGCCGGCACCCGGAACTCGGCCACGGCGACCTGCGGCTTGCCGCGCGCGTCCAGCCAGGACAGCTCCCAGGCGTTCCACAGGTCGAGGCCGCGGAAGGGCAGCGGCTCGGTAATGCCGAGCTCGCCGCGCTTGGCGGCGCGCGCGATCGGGAACAGTCGGGCAGCGTCGAAGCGGTCGGCGTAGTCGGCGGCTTTGCCGAGCGTGGAGGCGTGCACGGCCTCATCGAAGTCAGTGGGAATGCTCATGGCGCGCAAGTCTAGCGGCTGTGGGCTGGTCGACTAATGGCAGATGACGACAGCGGCGACCGCAGCCACCCTGTTGAGCGATACGTGCCGGCAGCCGGCGCGTCCGAAAGGAGCCCATCACGATGCGAAGCTTGACCCTGTTCGGCACTCTGGCCCTGAGCCTGGCTGCTGCCGCGGCTTCCCCCGGCCTTGCCGCCAAGCCCAAAAAGGATGAGGAGGCCAAGTGGGATGTCACCCAGCTGCAGGGCCCCACCCAGAAGGTGCGCTTCACGACCAGCGAAGGCACCTGGATGAGCGTCGACGTCAGCCCGGACGGGCGCCAGCTGGTGTTCGACCTGCTGGGCGACCTCTACACCCTGCCGATCGCGGGCGGCACCGCCAAGCGGCTGACCTCCGGCCCCGCGTTCGACGTGCAGCCGCGGTTTTCGCCGGACGGCCGCGAGGTGAGCTTTACCTCCGATCGCGGCGGCGGCAACAACATCTGGCGGATGCCGCTGTCCGGCGGCGAGCCGACCCAGGTCAGCAAGGAAGATTTTCAGCTGACCAATAACGCGGTCTGGACGCCCGACGGCGACTACCTGATCGCGCGCAAGCACTTCACCGGCCAGCGCTCGCTGGGTGCCGGCGAACTGTGGATGTGGCACAAGACCGGCGGCGCCGGCCTGCAGCTGACCAAGCAGAAGAACGATCAGCAGGACCTTGGCGAGCCGGCGATCAGCCCGGACGGCCGCTACGTGTATTTCAGCGAAGACGTCACCGCGGGCCCGAACTTCCAGTACAACAAGAACCCGCACGAAGGCATCTACGCCATTCGCAGGCTCGACCGCGAAACCGGCGAGACCACCACCCTGATCCAGGGCGCCGGCGGCGCGGTGCGCCCGCAGCCGGCTCCGGACGGCCGCGGCCTGGCCTTCGTCAAGCGCATTCGCGACAAATCTGTTCTGCACGTGTTCGATCTGGTTTCGGGTGAGGCGCGGCCGCTGTGGGACGGACTGTCGCGCGACCAGCAGGAAGCCTGGTCGATCTTCGGCCCCTATCCCGGCTTTGCCTGGACTCCCGACGGCAGCGCCCTGGTGGTGTGGGCGCAGGGCGGGCTGTGGCGAGTCAATGCCGCCGACGGCAGCTTAAGCGCGATCCCCTTCACCGCCGAGGTACAGCAGACGGTGATCGAGGCGCTGGACCCGCAGATCACCCTGCCGGAATCCAAATTCGCCCCGCAGATGATCCGCGATGTGGCCACCCGGCCGGACGGCAGCGAGGTGATCTTCCACGCTGTAGGCAAGCTCTATCGCCGCGCCCTGCCCTCCGGCGCGCCGCAGCGCCTGAGCGCCGACAGCGAAAGCTACGAGTACGACCCCAGTTACTCGGCGGACGGCCGCCAGCTGCTTTACACCACCTGGAGCGATGCCAACCTCGGCGAGATGCTGGCGATTGAGCTTGCCAGCGGCGAGCGCCGCAGCCTGAGCCTGCGTCCGGGCTACTACTACCACCCGCGCTTTTCGCCGGACGCCAGCAAGGTCGTCTACGCGCGCAGCGCAGGCTCCGGCCTGACCGGCAGCCTGTGGGCGCAGGAGCGCGGAATTTTCTGGGTGCCGGCCAGCGGCGGCGACCCGGTGCGGGTCAGCCGCGAGGGCTACAGCCCGCAGTTCTCGGCCGACGGCAGCCGCATCCACTACATGACCGGCGGCGGCATCGCCAAGAAGTTGATGTCGGTCGGGATCAACGGTGAAGAGCCGCGCGAGGTGTTCAGCCTGAAATACGTCAACGACATCAGCCTGTCGCCGGACGGCCGGTTCGTCGCCTTCACCGAGCTGTTCAATGCCTACGTGGCACCGCTGCCGCAGACCGGCAGCAGCATCGAGCTCAGCAAGGACAGCAAAGCCATTCCGATCAGCAAGATCAGTCAGGACGTCGGCAGCTATCTGCACTGGTCGGGCACGGGCAACGCACAGGCGCTGCACTGGATGGTCGGCAAGCAGTACTTCAGCCGCGAGCTCAAGGATGTCTTTGCCTATCTGCCGGGCGCGCCCAAGAATCTGCCCACGCCCGAGGATGCGCGCGGCATCGAGATCGGGCTGCAGCTGCCGGTGTATCGCCCGCAGCAGCAGGTCGCTTTCGTCGGCGCGCGCATCGTCACCATGCGCGATGCGGAGTCGCGCGAAGAGGTGATCGAAGACGGCACCCTGCTGATCGACGGCGACCGCATCACCGCGGTCGGCCCGCGCGCTGATGTCAAGGTGCCCGAAGGTGCGCGGGTGATCGACGCCGTCGGCAAAACGATCATGCCCGGCATCGTCGATGCCCACGCCCACGCCGCGCATTTCGGCCAAGGGGTGGTTCCGCAGCAGAACTGGGCCTACTACGCCAATCTGGCGTTTGGCGTGACCGCTCTGCACGACCCGTCCGCCACCACCGAGTTCGTGTTCAGCCAGAAAGAGCTGGTGCAGGCCGGCGAGATGGTCGGGCCGCGGGTGTTCTCGACCGGGACGATCCTGTACGGCGCCGACGGCGACTTCAAGGCGGTGATCAACTCTCTCGATGACGCCCGCTCGCACCTGCGCCGCATGCAGGCCCACGGCGCGTTCAGCGTGAAGAGCTACAACCAGCCGCGCCGCGACCAGCGCCAGCAGATCAACCAGGCGGCGCGTGAGCTCGGGATGCGCGTGGTCGAGGAAGGCGGCAGCACCTTCTTCCACAACCTGACCATGATCATCGACGGCGCCAGCACGCTGGAGCACAACCTGCCGATCGCCCCGCTTTATCGCGACGTGGTGCAGCTGTGGGCCGCCACCAAGGTGCGCAATACGCCGACCCTGGTGGTCAGCTACGGCGGCCTGTCCGGCGAATATTGGTGGTATGCGCGCGACAACGTCTGGGAGGAGCTGCGGCTGAACCGCTTTTTCCCGCGCACCACGCTCGACGCCCGCTCGATCCGCCGCGAGACCGCGCCGGAGTGGGACTACCACCACATCGACGTGGCCAAGGCGCTGAAGGTACTGCGCGATGCCGGCGTGCGCATCCAGACCAGCAGCCACGGCCAGATGCAGGGCCTGGCCAACCACTGGGAGATCTGGATGCTGACCCAGGGCGGGTTCTCCAACTTCGAGGCGCTGCGCGCGGCGACCATCGACGGTGCGGAGTCGATCGGCATGGGTCGCTACTTCGGCTCGCTGGAAGCCGGCAAGAAGGCCGACCTGGTGGTGCTGAACTCGAACCCGCTGGAGCAGATCCGCAACAGCATCGACACCTCGATGGTGATGGTCGGCGGGCGCCTGTTCGACCTCGGCGCCGACATGGCTGAAGTCGGCGGCCGCAGCGCGCCGGCGCCGCAGTTCTACTGGCAGCGCCACGGCGAAGGCCGCAGCTTCGGCCTGGAGTACGGCCCCACCGTGCCCTGCCACTGTCCCAAATCGGGGCCGACGCACGCTCACTGAGCGGCATCAACACGTGGCGCACGCGCTGTTTGGGCGCGTGTGCCACGTGAATATGTGAACTGCCCCACCCTGCAAGATCCGCCAGCTAAACGAGCGCCCCGCACGCGGCTAACGTTGCCCATCATATCCACCGGTCACGGAACTAAAGGGAACACCGCCATGCTCGCCATGATCAAGCGCTGGATGGGGCACGACACCAGCCCTCGCCAGCAGCCGCTGCAGCTTCGCTCGCCCGGCAGCGTGCCGCCACGCGCGCCAACCTACGACTCGCGCCTGATCGAGTCGCTCAAGCACGACCACCACAACCTGGTTGAACTGTTCCAGCAGATCGGCCAGACCGCCGAGCGCGGCCGTTTCCACGAGCTGCCCGCCCTGCTGGTTGCGTTCAAGACCGGCCTCGAAAGCCACGTCATCGCCGAGAACGTCCGCTTCTACAACTACGTCGAGAACTCGCTGGCAGGCGATGAGGAAAACCTCGCGCTGATCCGCAGCTTCCGCCGCGAGATGAACGCGATTGCCCGCGGCGTCGTCGACTTCGTCAAGAAGTACCAGCGCGCACCGTTTACTGACGCCACTTGCGACTCTTTTCTGCGCGACTACGCGATGGTGGGCGGGCTGCTGGCCCAGCGCATCCAGCGCGAGGAAACTAATCTCTACCCGCTCTACCAGCCGGTCTAGGCCGGCCTCGCGCCGCGCACGCGACAGAGGCAGCTCCAAGGGCACATAGGGGCCTGCAGGTCGATTCGGCCAGCAGGGTGCCGTACGCATTCGAACAGAGTGATTCATTCCGCCTGCGCCGCAGGCGGCGTTTACCCCCGTGAGCCGCTAAAGGAGTTACCGATGAGCACCCTGACCCACTCCACCAGCCAGCCCGACCCGATCCTCACCCCCAACATCCGTGAGCTGCGCAGCGGGCTGGAATGCCACCCGGTGTTCAGCGCAATCGGCAGCCAGCAGCATCTGCAGGCGTTCATGCAGATCCACGTGTTCGCGGTGTGGGACTTCATGTCCCTGGTCAAACGCCTGCAGCGTGAGCTGACCTGCACCGACCTGCCCTGGATGCCGCCGGAAGATCCCGAAGCCGCGCGCCTGATCAACGACATCGTGCTCGGTGAGGAAAGCGATATCGGCGCTGACGGCCACGCCGCCAGCCATCTGGATCTGTATCTCAGCGCGATGCGCGAGGTCGGCGCCGACACCGTCTGCTTCGATCGCTTTATGGCCGCGCTGCGGGACGGCGAAATGCTCAGCACCGCACTTGCCGCCGACGAGATTCCCTGGTTCGTCCGTGAGTTTGTCAGCAAGACGCTGGACACCGCACTGAACGGCTCGCGCCTGCAGGTGATGGCGAGCTTCCTTTACGGCCGCGAGAACGTCATTCCGCCGATGTTCCAGGGCCTGCTCGACAGCTGGGGCCTGCAGCCGAATGCCGCGCCGCAGTTCGTGTATTACCTGCAGCGCCACATCGAGCTCGATGCCGACAGCCACGGACCGGCCGGTTCGCGGCTGATTGGCCGCGAGCTGGAGCGCAACCCGGTGGGTCTGGAAAGCGCATGTCTGGCGGCGAGCGAGGCGCTGCACGCCCGCCACGAGCTCTGGAGCGGCACGCTGGAGCACCTGCGCCATATTGAGGTCACACCGACAGCGCTGCCGACGCCGGTCGCCCAGCCCGCGTAGCGGTCGCGAGAACGGCAGTCACAGACGTCATCGTGAGCATCCGCTGCAACTTCAGCGGACACACTCAGCACGGCCCGGCGGCCCCCGCACACGGCATGGATAGCGTGCGGCGGCCGTCGGGCACCCTGTCCGCTGGGAACTGAGCCCGCTTGGGCACTTTCGATCAGGCCGCACGGCCCAGCGCGGGCGGCAAGCCGAAGGCGGCAGCCGTTCGCAGGTTGGACGCATGCAGCGGCAGGCTGAAGGCCAGGCTCATTACCCGGCCTATCCGCCGCGCCCTGCCCAGACGCACCAGCTCCAGGCCCATGCCCAACAGCATCCGCTCGAACGCCGCGCTGGTGACGCCAACCAGGGCGCGCGCACCCAACGCAGCCGACTGCTGTAGCGTCGCTGCGACCAGTGCGGCCGGCACTTCGCTGAAGCCCATGCCCGGCTCCGTGCAGGTGCCGGTCACCGCGAACCGGCTGACTTCCAAAACATCCGACCCCGCCGGCGCGGGCGCACCGTCGAGCAGCTCCGAAAATACGTCACGCAGCATGTTCGGCCCGTTTGCGGGCAGCAGCCGGCAGCAAGCCAATGCGCGCGGCGCCGCATCGAGCGTGTGGGCCACCAGATAGCGTGGCCCGATCAGGTCAAACCAATCGTGTTCACGGCCGTGTTCCACCCGGACATCCCAGCCGAGGCGTTCGGAAAACACCTCCGTGCGGAGCCGAAACATGCTGTCCATCAGGGGGGCCTGCAGTGCGCCTTCCCCGGCGCGGGCGATGCTGATCTCGATCATGGGTTTTCTCCTCCGCGACAGTGCGGAGGACCAGAAAAACCGCAGCCTGCAAGAACCGACAGCTGGCGTAACTGACAGGGTGATGAAGCTCACATGCGGCGCGATTTTGGTAGCGCCCACAGGCCTCTAGCGCGCGGCGGCAGGCGCTGCGCGACAGGGTGAAACGTTGCCCTGACCCGCCGCTCTCGGAGCGCGCTGAAAAAGTTTGAACGCCGTCGTCTAGCGCGCCGTCGCGCAGGTGGAACACGGGCTTTTGTGGCGAAACGCCGCGCCTGCACACACCTGAATTTTGCGAAACGAATGACCGCTGGAACGGCTCAAGCCCTCGGCCATTTAGGGCGTTGGCAAGGCAGCCGGAGAAGGCGAGCGCTCTCCCACTGAGACTTTCAGCAGCGAACCACGGTTCCCTCGCGCGCACGCAGGCTCAGGTAACGCAGCAGCGGCCGAACTCCGTGGAGGGAGCGCAGACGCAGACGGATCTGAGCGACAGCTCGGCGATGTGGCCGCATCGATTTCTTGGCACCGGACTCTTTGGGTCCAGCGAAGGCCGGCGCCTGCGGTCAGCGGTCAGTGGTCAGTGGTCAGCGGCACCCAGCTGCAGCGAGCCCAGACTTCGCCAAGGCACCAAGGCGATGCAGCGGGGGCTGATGACAGCAAATAGGTTCCGGGCTCGTCCCCCCGGACGAGCCCGGCGCGGCGAATCAGCTCGAAGCGATCACGCCGTGTTGATCAGCCCGAGCGAGATCGCCCGGGCAATGGCCGCCTGGCGGCCGCTGACGTCCAGTTTCTTGGCTGCGTTTTGCAGATGGAAGATCGCGGTGCGCTCGCTGACGCCCAGCAGGCGGCCGAGCTCCCAGCTGGTCTTGCCTTCCGCCGCCCAGTGCAGGCACTCACGCTCGCGCCGGGTCAGTTCGGGAGGCGGACCGCTGGCCTTGCTGCGGGCGAACGGCCGCGCGGCTTCGTGAGCGAAGTGCGCAACCATGTGCAGCTCGGGCAGGCGCCGCTCCAGATCACTGCTGCGCTGCCGATCCGCGGCGAACGACATCAGGCCCCAGCAGGCGCCCGGGCCGTGCAGCGGCACGCTGATGCCGGAGCCCAGGCCGAAGTCTGCGGCCTCGTCGAACATGCGGCGGACCATGCTGTGGTGAGGGTCAACCGCGCAGCGCGCCCGCAGCTGCGCCTCGCTCCACAGGAAGGGCGTGCCATGGTCATGACAGTGCGCCACCACCGGATCGATCTTCAGGTACTCGCACTCCAGATACCGATCGATCCACTCACTGGGGTAATCGCCCAGCGTGAACTGGTTGTGGCGATCGCTCAGCAGCGGCAGGTTGATCGCATAAACCCAGTGCTCGACGCCGAGGGGTTGCAGAATTTTCCCGAGCTCCCGGTTCAACATTTCGGGTGTGCTCACGTTGGAGAGCGCTCGGAGCGCCCGCAGTGCCACGGCCATGATCGTCGATCCGCATGAGGGAGCCAGAGTAGGGCGGCGCCAGCTGCCAGCCAACCTTACTCGGCAACGACTTTAGCAAAGGGTCGAGGCGCTCGATGCTCGAGCGACGTGACCTGAAGCCCTCAGGCCTGCGGTCAGAATTGATATTTAATTCAATTGCTTATCTTATCAATCTACCCGCCAGCGCCTCGCAGCCGCTGGCGAAACTACCCAATTGACCCCGCACAGGGCGTGCATCGCTGGGCTGGATCAGCGTCCCAGCTGCAGCATCGGCAGGCTGAGCGCAAACAGCACGCCGAGCACCAGGATCAGCAGGCCGAGCACGTGCAGCGGCTTTCGCGAAAGTGAAGCCCACAGCCCCGGAACCTCGCCGGCCGCACGGGCCTGCAGAAACGCAGCGCGCGCGCGGGCGGCGCGCTCCGACTGGTAGGCATCCAGCAGAGTCCGCGCCTGCCGATGCTGGCTGGCGTCCGCCACCCACAGCGCGCCGGCGGACAGGCCGAACCGATCGGGCGGCGTTTCGTAGGCCTCGATGCCGGCCTGATCCAGCAGGTTGCGGATCTCGATGCGCTCGTCCTCGGGCACGTGGCGATAGTTCAGCAGACGCTTGCTCACGAGCACTCACCCGGGGTCGTCAGCGATCGCGAGTCGATCGGATACAGGAAATAAAACATCGGAGTCGGCCTGGCGCTTTCGAGCGGGAGTAGGCCGGCAGGATAGCCGGCATCGGGCGGCCGCCACAGGTCCCGAGCCCTCAGTGGCCGGCCAGCACGCGACCGGCGCCGCTGTCCTTAATCGCCCGGCACAGCGCAATCAAGCGCTCTCGCGGCAGCGCATGGCTGAAGCTAAAGCGGAAATGCACCTCGCCCGCCGGCGTTCGCGAGGAATGGATCGAGGCAAGGTTGACGCCCGCATCTTCAAACAGCTGCAGCAGCGCACGCAGTGAGCCCGGGCGATCTTCCGGCAGGTGCACCGACAGCGCTTCGGCGTGCGCGAGATCCGCCAGCAGGTAGCCGATCCGCTCGAAGCTGTGCTCGCCGCGGGCCAGCTCCTCGGCGCCAAACGCCTCTCGCCGCGCAAGCACGAAGGTCTGCTCGAACTCGGCGCGCCCGGCCGGCCCCTGCGCGACCAGCTGGCGCATCCTGGCGATCTCCTGCTCAAGCCGCTGCAGCACCGCCGGCACCGCCGGGTTGTCGAACTGGATGCCTGAATAGATCGCCGGGTTGCCGGCGAGGATGCGTTCGGCCATGCAGAGGTCCATCTCGAACGAGGCCGAGCGGAATGCAAACAGCGCCGCCGGGCCGCCGAAGTCCGCGCTGAGCTCGGCCAGCACGCCGGCCTGGGCCAGGTGTCCGGCATGCACCAGCGCCTGCACCAGAGCCATCACCCGATCGTGATGCTCGGGCGAGGTTTCCACCCGCTCAGCCTCCAGCGCGGCGTACAGCGCATCGACGAAACCCCGCCAGCGATCGATACGCGCCTCGCAGGCCACCAGCACCCGCCCGCGCAGGGTTGGCGCCTTGGGCGGTGCGGTCATCGGGTGCAGGCCCAGCACCTCGGCGCCGGATTCGAGCATGGCCGCCACCGGCTCCGCCTTCACTGAAGTCACGTCGATCCACAGCTGGCTGTGAGCGCGCGCGCCGGCCTGCGCGACGTACTCGCGGATCAGCGCCGGGGTGTGTGCAATCGGCGTCGAAAACACCAGCACCTCGCTGTGCTGCAGCAGCTCGGCCGATGAAGCCGAGGCCGGGTCGGCGGGGTCGACTCCAAGTACGCGGCAGCCCATTCGATCCGCAAAAAAGCGCGTCAGCCAGCGGCCGTAGTCGCCGGCGCTGCCGACAATGCCGACCACCGCGATGCAGCTCATCGACCCTGCACCGAGCGCAGGCTGAGCGGGTCCACCGGCAGCGGCACCGGCGCATCCAGCCGCGGGCTCAGGTCGGGCTTGAGCGCGATCCGCGCGTCGAACACGAAACACTCGCCGCGGTAGCCCTCGCCCCCGACCTGCTCGAAGTAGTCGAGGATGCCGCCGTCGAGCTGCCAGACCTGGGCGAAGCCGGCGTCCTGCATCCACAGCGCGGCTTTCTCGCAGCGGATGCCGCCGGTGCAGAAGCTGACCACAGCGGCGTCGGCCAGCGCATCTTTCATCGGCTCAAGCGCCGCCGGCAGCTCGGTGAAATTGTCGATCGGCAGCTCGATCGCGCCCTCGAAACTGCCGTAGGCGCACTCCTCGCGGTTGCGGGTGTCGACCAGCACCAGCCGGCGCCCGGCCTCATCGCTGCCGCGGGCGATCCACTCGCGCAGGCGCTGCGGGCTCAGAACTGGCGCGCGGCGCGTGCGCGGCACGCAGTCGTCGCGGCGGAAGGCGATGATCTCGGCCTTGTGTTTCACCTTCAGCCGGGCAAACGGCAGATGCGCGCTGACGCTGCGCTTGACCTTGATACGCTCAAAGCCCGGCTGCGCGCGCACCAGGTCCAGCACCGTTTGGATGCCGACTTCCGCACCGGCCAGAAACAGGTTCAACCCTTCCGGCGCTACCAGCACGCTGCCGCGCAAACCCGCCCGTTCGCAGCGCGCGCGCAGCTCCGCCGTCAAGGCAGCCGGATCGGCCACCGGCGCGAAGTGGTAGCTCGCGATATTGAGCACCTGCGGCATCGGATCAGCCGGCCGCGCGGGCGCGCAGCGCGGCCACCGCCGGCAGCTCCTTGCCCTCGCAGAACTCAAGAAATGCGCCGCCGCCGGTCGAGATGTAGCTGATGCCGGATTCAACGCCGTATTTTTCGACCGCCGCCAGCGTGTCGCCGCCGCCGGCAATCGAGAACGCGCTCGACGCGGCGATCGCCTCGGCCACTACGCGCGTGCCCTCGCCGAAGGCGTCGAATTCGAACACCCCGACCGGGCCGTTCCAGATCACGCTGCCGGCGCTCTTGATGAGCTCGGCGTACTGGCGCGCGGTGGCCGGGCCGATGTCCAGGATCATGTCCTCGGCGGCCACGCGATCGACCTCCTTGATCGTCGCTTGCGCATCGGCGGCGAAGACGGGCGCGACCACCACGTCGACCGGCAGCGGGATCTGCGCGCCGCGGGCCTTAGCATCGGCCAGGATCGCGCGCGCGGTGTCCAGCAGATCGTTCTCGCACAGGCTCTTGCCGACCGGCAGGCCCTGCGCGGCCAGAAACGTGTTGGCGATGCCGCCGCCGACGATCAGCTGATCAACCTTGCCGACCATCTGGCTGAGCAGTTCCAGCTTGCTGCTGACCTTGCTGCCCGCAACGATCGCCAGCAGCGGGCGCTTCGGGTTTTCCAGCGCCTTGGCCAGGGCATCGAGCTCGGCCATCAGCAGCGGGCCGCCGCAGGCGACCTTGGCGAAGCGGATCGCACCGTGGGTTGAGGCCTGGGCACGATGGGCGGTGCCGAAGGCGTCCATGCAGTAGATGTCGCAGAGATCGGCGTAGCGTCGCGACAGCTCCTCGCTGTCCTCGGCCTCGCCGGTATTCATCCGGCAGTTCTCCAGCAGCGCGATCTCGCCGGGCTTGATATTGAAGCCGCCGTTGACCCAGTCACGCACCAGCGGCACCGGCCGCTGCAGGTGCTCGGCCAGGCGCGCCGCCACCGGCGCCAGCGAATCCGCCTCGCTCCACTGGCCCTCCACCGGACGTCCGAGGTGCGAGGTGACCATCACCGCGGCGCCGCGACCCAGCGCCAGCCGCAGCGTCGGCAGCGCCTCCACGATGCGCTGCTCGGCGGTGATCCGCCCGTCCTTGATCGGCACGTTCAGATCTTCGCGGATCAGCACGCGCTTGCCGGCGAGATCAAGGTCTTCAAGTCGAAGGATGGACATGGCGGCTCCTGGCTGCGGGGGCATGGCTGCGGGGGCGTGGCGCCACCGGCAATAGCTGGACGTGAATGCGGCGCCGGAGTATGCCGGATGAACTGTTCGGACTCGGCGGCAGGCCCGATCCGCTCGACCCGTTCCGCAGCCAGAAAAGACCGCGCCAAACCGCACGGCAGCCTTGAATGACGGTTCGGCTTGAATGAGGGGCCGGCATGAATAAGCGTTCGGGCGATGGCGAAAAAATGACGGCGCGCGCGCCGGCCCTGCGGCAGCTTAATCAAGCGTTGGCAGGGGCTGGGCGGTGCCTCCCCCGCCCCGAGAGCGCGCACCGTCGCGGCACGCGGTTTGCATCGGTCGCCGGCAAGCCAATCGACTAACGATATTCAATAGTTTTCATCAATTGAAGCGATCGCTAAATTCGATGGGTTTCCCCCCAGTTTTTTCCGGAGACCTTGTTCATGCCCAAGTTCACGCTGCAAATCTGGCAACGCCTCGCCATCGGTTTTGGTCTCATGATTACTCTGATGCTGGTGCTGACGGCCGTCGGCGTACAGCGCGTCGGCCAGATCGACACCGCGCTCAAGACGATCAACGAGTTGAACAGCGTGAAACAGCGCTACGCCATCAACTTCCGCGGCAGCGTGCACGACCGCGCCATCGCCCTGCGCGACGTGGTGCTGTTCGACGCAGCGGCCGATATCGCTGAAAGCGAACGCGTGATCGAAACGCTGTCCGAGGACTACGCGCGCTCGGCCCTGCCGCTGGATACGCTTGTCCGCGGTGAACTTTCCGGCGACGCCGAGGAGCGCCAGATTCTCGACTCGATCAAGGCGATCGAAACCGAGACCCTGCCGCTGATCGCGGAAGTTCGCCGCCTGCGAGACGCCGGCGAGCGTGAGCGCGCGCATGCGCTGCTGCTGGAGCGATCGAAACCGGCGTTCGAGACCTGGCTCGCCCGGATCAACCAGTTCATCGACCTGCAGGAAGTGCGCAACACGCGCGAGGCCGCAACCGCAACCGCAACCGCTCGCGGCTTCAGCACCCTGATGATCCTGCTTTCAGTGCTGGCACTCGGGCTCGGCATCCTGATTTCCTGGCGACTGGTGCGCAGCGTCACCAAACCCCTGAACCAGGCCCTGCAGGTCGCTCAGCGCGTGGGCGATGGCGACCTCGGCAGCGTGATCGGACACACGTCAGCGGATGAGACCGGCCAGCTGCTGCAGGCGATGCGCCGGATGCAGGAGCAGCTGATCCGTTTCACCGAGGCCCAGCAGGAGCTGGCGGCCCGCCATGCCAACGGCGAACTCAGCCACCGCATCGAGGCGGAGCGCTTCCCGGGGGTGTACGGGCGCATGGCCGATGAGGTCAACCGGGTGCTCGGTTCGTCCGTCGACGTGAGCCTCGACATGCTGGATCTCGTCGACGGCTATGCGCGCGGTGACTTTTCGCGCGACATGGCGCGCCTGCCGGGCGAGATGTGGCGCATCAGCCAAACCATGGATCGCGCCAAGGCCAGCCTGCTCGGAATCAGCGGTGAGGTGAAGCGGCTGGCGGCCGCCGCGGCCCGCGGCGATTTCTCGGCGCGGGGCAAGGCCGAGCAGTTCGAGTTCGGCTATCGCGAGATGGTGCAGGACCTGAACACCCTGATGGAAACCGCCGACGCCAACCTGTCCGAGATCTCGCAGCTGCTGGGGGCCTTGGCCTCAGGCGACCTCACGGCCGCGATGCAGGGCAACTACGCCGGCGTGTTCGCACGCATCCGCGACGATGCCAACCGCAGCGTCGCGCAAATCCACGGCATCGTGGCGGGCATCGCCCAAAGCGCCGACGCCATCCGCGTCGCCACCGGAGAGATCTCGGGCGGGGTCGACGATCTCTCCACCCGCACCGAAGTGCAGGCCGGCAACCTGGAGGCGACCACTCACTCGCTGGCCGAACTGACCCAGACCGTGCGCCGAAACACCGACCGCGCCCGCGAGGCCAACCAGCTCGCGCAGGGTGCGGGCAGCGTCGCGCAGTCGGGCGGCAGCGTGGTCGGCGAGGTCGTCGCCACCATGGATTCGATCAGCGAATCCTCGCGGCAGATCGGCGACATCATCAGCGTCATCGACGGCATCGCGTTCCAGACCAACATCCTGGCGCTGAACGCAGCGGTGGAGGCGGCACGCGCCGGCGAACAGGGGCGCGGCTTCGCGGTGGTTGCCTCCGAAGTGCGCTCGCTGGCGCAGCGCTCGGCGGAAGCCGCAAAACAGATCAAATCCTTGATCGACAACTCCAGCCAGCGGGTTCAGCTGGGCGCCCAGCTGGTGGGCCGCGCCGGCCGCACGATGCAGGAAATCATGGGTGCCGTGCAGCGCGTCACCGACATCATGGGCGAGATCAGCTCCGCCTCGCTTGAGCAGACCAGCGGCATTGAGGGCATCGGCGCGATGCTGCAGGCGCTCGACCAGACCACCCAGCAGAATGCCGCACTGGTCGAAGAAGCCAGCGCGGCTGCCGGCAGCCTGCACGAGCACGCGCAGGTGCTTCAGGACGCCGTCGGCGGCTTCCGCCTGATCCCCGCCAAGCTGCAGCGGTCCGCCTGATTAAAGTGCACCGCGCGGAGGCGCTGCGAGCCTCCGCGCGGTCGGCACGCGTCAAACGTGCTCGCCGCACTTTGCTCAACATCGGTTTCCACGGTGACGGCGAACGCACCGAGCCTGCCGACTAAAGCAGCGGGCGAACGCCGTCCGCGTGGATGCGCACCTCGGCCACGACGCTGCCCGCCAGTTCGACGCGATTGCGGCCGCCCGCCTTGGCCGCATACAGGGCCGCATCGGCGCGCGAAAGCAGCTCGCTTGCGCTTTCCCCGGTTTGATGGGCGGCAACGCCGAAGCTCGCGGTGATCGATCCCGCCACCGGAAACGCGTGCTGCTGCGCCGCCAGCCGAAGGCGATCGGCCAGGATTCTCGCCGCCTCAAGCCCGCTGTCCGGGCAGATCACCAGGAACTCCTCTCCGCCCCAGCGGCCGATGCAGTCGCCGCCGCGGTGCTGCTCCTGCAGCAGCCAGGCCAGCGCCTGCAGCACGCGATCAATCACCGACCACGTGGCCGCGCGCGTCGTTGACCCGTTTGAAGTGGTCAAGGTCCAGCAGGATCAGCGCAAAGCCGGCGCCGCCGCGATCAACCCGGACGAGTTCAGCTTCCAGCACCTGGTTCAGCCGCAGCCTATTGGGCAGACGGTCAGAGAGTCGGTGTTTGAAAGCCGCTCGTACTCGCGCCGCTTGGCCTCCAGCACGCCGAACACTTCCTGCCGGCGGCGCTCATAGAAGTAGACCTGCAGGGTCAGGCAGGCCAGCGCGGCGGTCAGGTTAAACGCCGCGGCCAGGCCGAATTCGGCCGGCTGCCAGCTGGGTGCGCGCACGCGGAGCAGGGCCGCGAGCAGCGCCCTCTGGATCAAGGTGACAAAGAGCCCTCGCGTCGAGCCCAGCATGCAAGGCGCACACCCCGGGAAGATCGCGATCCGGATCAGGCCGAAGTAGGTGTGCCCGATCAGGGCGACGTAGATCAACAGCGCCGCCGCCACCATCAGCACGCTGGCCCAGGCGCCCTCGTTGACACGCTGGTTCAGGCGGCCTCGTTGAGCCGGCGGCTGTGCCGAAACCGCAGGTAGACGGCCAGCCCCAGGACCCGCGCGAGAGCGTCCAGCAGGGCGACCGAAGGCAGCTCCAAATACAGCAGATTGATCAGGATGAACCCGGCGAACACCAGCGTCATGACCCGCAGGGCGCTGTTGACCAGCACCACGCGGCGGTAGTCCGGCTGATCGGGCGTCCAGCTGCCGCTATGGGTGAGCAATCGCTACAGCGATGATCTGACCCCGATGGGCGCGGTGATACACCTCAGCGTGCGCGCTGGCGCAGGTAGAACGCATTATCCGAATCAGCTTTCCGCCTGGCCAGAGCTACGTCAGAGCTGCGTCAGAGCTTGATCCATCGAGCTGACTTTCAGGCGACGATCGGCCCGGCTTGCGGGTGCACGCTGCGTCGCCCAAGGGCGGCTGCAGCGCGACGCGAATGCCCGAACTCGCGGACCTGTGCCTCCCGGCGAGCCCGTCGTGGTTTAGCCGTGATCTCGCATCGATCCAGCCGAGATCCAGCGATGGTCCGGCTCGGGTCCGGCCGCAACCCAGGAATGAGCCGGCGGCCTGTGCCCTGCCCAGCCGCTGAACTTCGCCACAGCCGCATCACCTGAAACGTTTTGCAGGCGCCAACCGCGCCCTGCTCGAAGCCGCGATTGAACCCGCGCACGCTCTGCGCTGTGAGCGCTCGGGCCGGAGCAGCGAACGACTGCCCGAGACTTCAGTCGAGCAGCCCCTCCATCACCGCCAGCAAACCGCGAGACTGATCGTCAAGGCCACGCGCATTGCTGGCGACCTCCTCAACCATCGCTGAGTTCTGCTGGGTGCTTTGGTCGAGCTGGGTCAGCATTGTCGCCGCCTGCTGGATACCCATCGTCTGCTCTTGAGTCGCGACGCTGATTTCGGCCATGAGCGCGGTCACCCGCCGCACCGCGGCGACGATTTCCTGCATGGTTTGACCCGCGTCGTCGACCAGCGTGCTGCCGCGAGCCACCTCACCCACAGTGTCGGAGATCAGCTGCTTGATCTCCTTGGCGGCCAGGGCCGCGCGCTGCGCCAGCGCGCGAACCTCACCCGCCACTACCGCAAAACCGCGGCCCTGTTCGCCGGCGCGCGCGGCCTCCACTGCGGCGTTCAGGGCCAGAATGTTTGTTTGGAACGCAATGCCGTCGATGACGCCGATGATATCGGCCACCTTCCGCGACTGGACGTTGATCGAGCCCATCGTGCCAACCACGCGCTCGACTATGCCGCCACCGCCCTCGGCGATCTGCACCGCAGCCGCCGCCAGTGCATTGGCCTGCAGCGCGCGCTGCGCATTCTGATTGACCGTCGCTGACAGCTCTTCCATCGAGGCTGCGGTTTTCTCCAGCGCGGCAGCCTGCTGCTCGGTGCGCGTTGCCAGATCGTCGTTGCCAGCCGAGATTTCTCGCGACGCCTTCGCAATGTCGGCCGCGAGCATTCGCAGTTCTTCCTGCGCCTGCACGCTGCGGGTGACATCGGTGGCGAACTTCACGACTTTGTACGGACGCCCTTCAGCGTCGAGGATCGGCGTGTAGCTGGCCTGTATCCAAAGCGCGCTGCCATCCTTGCGCACTCGGCGGAAACGTCCGATCTGTGCCTCGCCCCGCGCGAGTCCCGCCCAAAGCTCGACGTAGGCCGCTGATACGGCGTCCTCGGGCTGAACGAACATGCGGTGATGGCGGCCGCGGATTTCCTCCAGGCTGTAGCCGATGGCGCCGCAGAAGTTGGCGTTGGCGTCCTGGATGTTGCCGGCCAGATCGAACACGATGGTGGCCTGCGCGCGGTCGATGGCGCGCAGCTGGCTGTCGACATCGGCGTCGCGCTGGCGGCGCTCGGTAATGTCGATCGCGTATTTGACGACCTTGTAAGGCCTGCCCTGAGCGTCGAGGATCGGGTTGTAGCTGGCCTCGATCCAGATCTCGCGCCCACCTTTGCACAGCCGTCGGTACTGGCCGCGGTGAAACTCGCCGCGCTTCAAGCGCGCCCAGAACTGTCGATACTCCTCGCTGCGCGCGTAGGCAGGATCGGTAAAAATAGAGTGGTGCTGGCCTATGATCTCGGCCTCGCTGTAGCCGACAGTGCTGCAAAAATTGGGGTTGGCGCAGAGGATGCGGCCGTCGAGATCGAACTCGATCACCGCCATCACTCGATCGATTGCGCTCAGCTGCCCTGAGCTCTCAGCCGCTGAAGCCACCTCTGCGGTGATATCGGTCGCGAATTCGATCACGCCGGTGACCCTGCCCTTACCGTCCAGGATCGGGTTGTAGCTGGCTTGGATCCAGACCTCGCGGCCGCCTTTGCCCAAGCGCCGGAAACGGCCGGCCTTGAACTCGCCGCGTGCAAGCGCCGCCCAGAACTCCGAATAGTCCCGCGAACCCGCCGCTGCGGGCGGCATGAACATGCGGTGGTGCTGCGCCAGCACCTCGTCGCGTTGGTAGCCGAACGCACGCAGAAAGTTGTCGTTGACTTCCATAACAAGACCGGCGGGATCGAATTCGATCACTGCCTGCGACCGTGAAAGCGCCGCGACTCTCGATTCCAGACTCTGCGCGCGTTTACGCACGCGGACCGCTCCGCCACCGATCAACGCGGCCAAGCTCTGCTTCAGCATCTCGCATTCTCCCTAATGACCCGCAGTGCGGATTTGGTGATAAGTGCAGCGCATGGGCCCAAGCCCCGACACCCGAAGGCAGCTTCGACAGCCCCGACGAGTTATTGCAAAGGCCATGCCAGCATTTGGGGGCAGCCGCAGGCGCCCGCCGGAACCGCGGGCGAGATCTAGAAGCATGATGAAAACCCGACTTCTCAAAGGCTTGCGGTGCCCGATCCAAATACGCGCGGCGCCCGCGTCGCCCTCGACGCTGAATTTGCCGGCTCAGACGCTTGCAATCCTGTCACCGCGCCGATGCGTTCAGCGCCGCGCGACTGGTGCGCCGTCGGAAAAATGACGCAGCTGGCAACTCAAGCGCGGCACGCATTTTGTAAGGGCATTTGCCGAGCTCAATCGCCGGGTGCTTTGCCGGAGCGCGCAGCCGCCACGCCGTTCACAGGTGACCGCCGCGAAGGATGGCTTTTGCAAGCGCTCGCCGTGCCCGAAGCCTGCGGTGAGCCTCAACGCACAGCAAGCCCGCCCCCGAGGCGAACGGCGATGTTCATCCGTAGGGCAGCGCTACAGCCGCGCCGCCTGAAAAGTGTCGCAGGCGCCGACCGCGCCCTGCTCGAAGCCGCGCTTGAACCAGCGCACGCGCTGCGCTGAGGTGCCGTGACTGAAGGAATCCGGCACCACCCGCCCCTGCGACTGCTGCTGCAGGCGGTCATCGCCGATCGCGGTGGCGGCGTTCAGGGCCTCCTCCAGGTCGCCCGGCTCAAGCATGTCCAGCCGCCGCTGCGCCGAATGCGCCCACACGCCGGCGTAGCAGTCGGCCTGCAGCTCCTGGCGGACCAGCAGGCCGCCGTCGCCCTTGAGCTCTTCGCCGCGTCGACGCGCGTCATTCACCCGCTGCGAAACGCCGGTCAGCGTCTGGATGTGGTGGCCGACTTCGTGCGCGATGACGTAGGCCTGGGCGAAGTCGCCGGCGGCGCGGAAGCGGGTTTCCAGTTCGCGGAAAAACTGCAGATCGATGTAAACCTGCTGGTCGCCGGGGCAGTAGAAGGGCCCAACCGCCGAGCTGGCGTAGCCGCAGGCAGTAGTCACCCCGCCCTCGAAGACCACAAGCTTGGCCGGTACGTAGGTCGCCCCGCTGGCGCGGAAAATCTCGCTCCAGGTGTCTTCGGTATCGCCCAGCACCGCCTCGATGAAGGCGATCGCCGGGTCGTTCGGATCGCGCGGCGCCGCCTGCCGCGGCGACTGCTGCGCGGAAGATGACGGGCCGCCGCCGTCGAGCAGCGCCAGCAGTTCGAGCGGGTTCTTGCCCATCACCAGGGCGATCACCACCACGATGATGATTCCGGTCAAGCCAAGGCCGCGGCCGCCGCCCGGCAGCCTGCCGCCGCCGCCGAGGCCCCGACGGTCTTCTACATTGCTGCTGCGACGCGCGCGCTGCCAACGCATGGGGCTTTCCTTGACGGTGGATCGTGGCCACAGCGACCAAGCCTAGCAGTCTGAATGGCGGGCCAGCACCGCGACTCGCGCAGCGGGACGGCGAGGGCCGTCGCTGTTAGACTCCGCGCCGCTTCATCCCGTGTGCGCCTTTCGGCCCCGTCGTTTCCGCTCTCGCCCCATCATTCAAACCCCGCGCCCGCATGGGCCGGCCGATGGGAGCTGCCCCGCCGCTTCGTGCCGCAGGGCTCCAACGAGCGCAGTTCTCCGGCCTGCAAGGTGCGTTGTTCAAAGCCCCTTTGCGGAGCCACAACTCATGTCATCTGAAAACACTGCCGCTGACGCGGTCGGTATTCGTTTTGCCGATCTCGGCTTGTCGCCGGCCCTGCTCGAAGCCATCACCTCGGTCGGCTACGAGACCCCCTCGCCGATCCAGGCCGCCACCATCCCGCCGCTGCTCGCCGGCACCGACGTGCTCGGCATGGCGCAGACCGGCACCGGCAAGACCGCCGCGTTCGCGCTGCCGATCCTGTCGCGCCTGGACATGTCGCAGAAGGCCCCGCAGGCGATCGTGCTGGCGCCCACCCGCGAGCTGGCGATCCAGGTCGCCGAGGCCTTCCAGCGCTACGCCTCGCACATGCCCGGCTTCCACGTGCTGCCGATTTACGGCGGCCAGAGCTATCAGCCGCAGCTGACCGGCTTGAAGCGCGGCGCCCACGTGGTGGTCGGCACCCCGGGCCGGGTCATCGACCATCTGGAGCGCGGCTCGCTCGATCTCTCCGCGCTGCGCTGGGTGGTGCTCGACGAGGCCGACGAAATGCTGCGGATGGGCTTCATCGACGACGTCGAGTCGATCCTGAAGAAAACCCCGGCCACCCGCCAGGTGGCGCTGTTCTCGGCCACCATGCCGCCGCGTATCCGCGCGATCGCGCAGGCCCACCTGCGCAACCCGAAGGAAGTGACGATTGCTTCCAAGACCACCACCGCCAAGAACATCCGCCAGCGCTTCTGGCTGGTGTCGGGCATGCACAAGCTGGATGCGCTGACCCGCATCCTGGAGGCCGAGCCGTTCGAGGCGATGCTGGTGTTCGCCCGCACCAAGCAGGCCACCGAAGAGCTGGCGCAGAAACTCGCGGCACGCGGTTTCGCGGCCGCCGCGCTCAACGGCGACATCGCCCAGAACGTGCGCGAGCGCACCGTGCAGCGCCTGAAGGACGGTGATCTCGACATCATCGTCGCCACCGATGTCGCCGCCCGCGGCCTGGACGTCGAGCGCATCAGCCACGTGCTGAACTTCGACATTCCGTATGACACTGAAAGCTACGTCCACCGCATCGGCCGCACCGGCCGCGCCGGCCGCAGCGGCGAGGCGATAATGTTCGTGGCCCCGCGCGAGCGTCATCTGCTGCGCACCATCGAGCGCGCCACCCGCCAACCGATCGAGGCGATGAGTCTGCCGACGGTCGACACCGTCAACGAGCAGCGCCTGAACCGCTTTCAGCAGCAAATCCGCGAGGCCATGGCCGACCCCCAGCTCAGCATGTACCGCAGCGTCATCGAGCGGATGGAAAACGAGCAGAACATTCCGGCCATCGAGATCGCGGCGGCGCTGGCGCGCATGCACCACAGCGAAACACCGCTGCTGCTGCCGCAGGATGTGCCCCAGCGTGAGTTCCGCGAGCGGCCCGAGCGCTCCGAGCGCAAGAGCTTTGACCGCGACGATCGCGCCCCGCGCAGTGAACGGCCTGAGCGTGGCGAGCGGCCTGAGCGCAGCGAGCGGCCGGCCCCGCGCGAGATGGCCAGCGACTACGCCTTCGAGACGTTTCGCGTCGAGGTGGGCCACACCCACGGAGTCAAGCCCGGCAACCTGGTCGGCGCCATCGCCAACGAGGCCGGTATCGAGGCCAAGCACATCGGCCGCATCGACATCCGCGGCGACCACAGCCTCATCGACCTGCCCGAAGGCATGCCCGAGGACCTGCTGCTGCACCTGCAGGCGGTGTGGGTGTCAAGCCAGCGTCTGCGCATCCGCCGGGCCAGCCAGCAGGACAAAGACTTCAACCCGAAGTTCGAGCGCAGCGGCCCCGGCAGCGACGCCCCGCGCAAACCGCGTCCCGCCGGCGGCGGCTTTGACCGCGCGCCCGGCGGCCCGCGCCGCGAGGGCGGCTTCAAGCCCGCCGGCAAGCCGGGTGGGTTCACGCCCGGCGGCAAGCCGGGTGGGTTCAAGCCCGGCGGCAAGCCGAAGTACTGAGCGCATCGAACCCGGGTTTGGGAGCGGTGTGATGTGCGTCGAGAGTCGACGACTCAAGCGGCTCGCGCATTGCAGGTAGCACGGGGCGCCTTCGACTTCGCAGGTTGGGTTGAGCCGCAGGCGACGCCCAACGTCCGCGCCCCGCTCGGCATCGCGAGGGCGCCTGTGCCCGCGTTGGGCTTCGCTGCGCTCAGCGCCAACCTGTTCGAACGACGCCCCGGCAGCGACGCCCCGCGCAAACCGCGTCCGGCCGGCGGCCGCTTTGACCGCGCGCCCGGCGTCCCGCGCCGCGACGGCGGCTTCAAGCCCGGCGGCAAGCCGGGTGAATTCAAGCCAGGCGGCAATCTGCTCTTCTGCGTCGGGAAGGACTTGAGGCGGGGTTCGTGATTCGTGATTCGTGATTCGTGATTGGAGATCGCGGATTGCGGATTGAGAATTGGCGACCAGGGATTGAGCGATCAACCCGAATCGCCTGACTTCGAGGCGAGGCTTCGCAGTCGGCGCGGGTGAGAGCCCGCCGGGCTGCGACCTTCGGCGCATCCCCGATTCCCGATTCCCGACCCCACCGCCGGCCCTCCGGCCGCCGATGCCGCACCGCACAATGCCAAGCGTCGCCGCCGCGGCCACACTTCACGCCCCCCGCTGGGCGTCAACCGTGAAAGGCAAGATCACCTCCCTGGATATCGCGCACATGGCCGGCGTCAGCCAGCCGACGGTGTCGCGTGCTTTGCGCGACAGCCCGCTGGTCAATGCCGAAACCCGCCAGCGGATCAAGGCGATCGCCGCGCAGCTGAACTACAAGGTCGACAAGAACGCCTCCAATTTGCGCACCCAGCACGCCGGCACCCTGGCCCTGCTGCTGTTCGAGGACGCCGACTGCGACGAATCGCAGATCAACCCGTTCTTCCACGCCATGCTGGCCTCGATCACCCGCGCCTGCGGCGCGCGCGGCTTCGACCTGCTGGTGTCGTTTCAACAGATGAGCCGCGACTGGCACGCCGAATACGAGGACAGCAAGAAGGCCGATGGGCTGATCCTGCTCGGCTACGGCGACTACGAAACCTACCGGCAAAAGCTCGACCAGCTGGTCGCTCAGGGCACCCATTTTGTGCGCTGGGGCGCCGTGCAGGCCGGCCAGCCCGGGGTGTCGATCGGCAGCGATAACGCCAGCGGCGGTGAGGCGGCGACCCGCCATCTGCTGGCCCAGCGCCGCACGCGGATCGCGTTTCTCGGCGATGCCTCCTCGCACTACCCGGAGTTCGAAGCGCGCTACAAGGGCTATGCGCGCGCGCTGCGCAGCGCGGGCGTCAGCGTCAGCAAGCGCCTGCGCGTGGACGCCCTGTCCAGCGAACTCGACGGCATCGCCGCGGCGCAGGTGCTGCTCAAGCGCGGCGAAACGTTTGACGCGATTTTCGCGGCCTCCGACCTGATCGCGCTCGGCGCCATCCAGGCGCTCAGCGAGCGCGGCATCCGGGTGCCCGAAGACGTGGCCGTTGCGGGCTTCGACGACATTCCAATGGCGCGACTGGCGCAGCCGACGCTGACCACGGTCGCGCAGGACACCCGCGGCGCCGGTGAGGTGCTGGTCTCGACCTTGATCGACCAGATCGAAGGCCGGCCTGCGGCCAGCCGCGCGCTGCCGACCCGGCTGGTGGTGCGCCGCAGCTGCGGCGGCAGCGGCGGCAGCGGCGAATAGGGCTGCCGCATGACCACCCTGCCGACCCTATGCGGCAAACAGGTAGTGCTGCGCCATCCGCGCGGCGATGACGTCGACGCGCTGTATGCCCTGTTCTCGAACGCTGAAGCGCTGCGTTTCTGGAGCCACGGCCCGTGGAGCAGCCGTCTGCAGGCCGAGACCTACCTGCGCGATATCCATGCAGGTGCCGCCAGCGGCGGCCTGCTGCAGTGGGGCGTCACCCTGGCCGGAGACAACCGCCTGATCGGCACGACCACCCTGTATGGGCTGGCCCGCGACCACGCCCGCTGCGAAATCGGCTTCGCCCTGCACCCGGACTACTGGGGCCAGGGGCTGGCCGCAGACGCGGTGGGCACCGTTCTGGAGCATGCCTTCAGCGCGCTGGAACTGCTGCGCGTAGAGGCCGATGTCGATCCGCACAACGCTTCCAGCCTGCGCTTGCTCGACGCGCTGGGCTTCACGCGTGAAGGCTACGCGCGCGAGCGCTACCGGCTGGGCGGCGGTACCCAGGACAGCGTGCTGCTGGGGCTGCTGGCGCGGGAGTACCGGCCACGGCAGGGCTGAGGCCCTCGCGAAATCAGCGCCAGCCCGCACCGCTTGGCAGTGGCATGATTGCGCGCTTGCCCATCGCCGCGAGAGTTCCCCGTGATCCGCATCGCCATCGCTACCGCCCTTGCCGCCCTTGACCTCGACGACGATCTACCGCCGCTGCGCGAGGCGCTGGACCGCGCCGGCGTGCACCACGAAACCTTGGCTTGGGATGACGTCACCGTGAGCTGGGCGCGCTTCGACGCGGTGCTGCTTCGCTCGACCTGGGACTACACCCAGCGCTTGCCGGAGTTTCTGGCCTGGTGCGAGCGGGTCAGCGCCAAGACCACGCTCATCAACCCGCTGGAAATCGTCCGCTGGAACACCGACAAGCGCTATCTGGGTGAGCTCGGCAGGAAGGGCGTGCCGGTGATCGAAAGTTTCTTCATCGCTCCCGGCGAGGCCGCCGACGGCTTTCCGAACTGGCCGGAGTACGTGGTCAAACCGACCGTCGGCGCCGGCTCACGCGATACCCAGCGCTACGTCGACAGCGAACGCGGCCCTGCGGTCCAGCACGTCGAGCGCCTGCTGAATGCCGGCCGCCACGCGCTGGTGCAGCCCTATCTGAGCCAGGTCGACAGTGCCGGCGAAACCGCCCTGCTGTTTTTTGCCGGCAAGTTCTCGCACGCGATCCGCAAGGGACCGCTGCTGAAGCGCGGCGAAGGCCCGACCCGCGCCCTGTTCTCGCCCGAGCACATCACCGCGCGCGAGCCTTCAGCCCAGGAGATGGCCACCGCGCGCCAGGTGCTGGCGGCGCTGCCGGTGCAGCAGCTGCTGTATGCGCGGGTGGATCTGCTGCCCTCGGCGAAGGGTCCGCAGCTGCTGGAGCTGGAGCTGACCGAACCCTCGCTGTTCTTCGCCACCGCGGCCGGCGCCGCCGATCGTTTCGTGACCGCCCTGCGCGAGCGGCTGTCAGCGCCCGCCTGAGCCTGACCGGACCGGAGCGGGCGCTGCGGCGGGGCGGATTTGACGCCGCACAGCCGGTGACACTGATATTGAGTAGGTCCTCAAACCCCGCGCGGTTAGAATCGAGGGGTTTCGTCTTCCCCATTCATCCGATTTGAAGGAACTAGAGCCCGATGAAGATTCTGGTCGGCTACAAGCGCGTGGTGGATTACAACGTGCGCATCCAGGTGAAGTCCGACGGCAGCGGCGTGGTCACCGACGGCGTCAAACTCTCGCCCAACCCGTTCGATGAGATCGCGCTTGAGGAAGCTCTGCGGCTGCGCGAGAAAGGCGTCGCCACGGAAGTGATCATCGCCACCATCGCGCCCGCCGACGCTCAGGCGCATCTGCGCAACGGCCTCGCGATGGGCGCCAATCGCGCCCTGCACGTGGTCAGCGACCAGCCGGTGTCGCCCTTGGAAGCCGCCAAGGTGTTCCTGAAGCTGATCGAGAAAGAGCAGCCGGACATCGTGCTGCTGGGCAAACAGGCGATCGACGACGACGCCAACCAGACCGGCCAGATGCTGGCCACGCTGTGGGGCCGCCCGCAGGCGACCTTCGCCAGCGCGGTCGACGTGGCCGACGGTGCCGCCACCGTGACCCGCGAAGTCGACGCCGGGCTCGAAGTGCTCAAGGTCCAGCTGCCGGCGGTGATCACCGTCGATCTGCGCCTGAACGAGCCGCGCTTCATCAAGCTGCCCGACATCATGAAGGCCAAGAGCAAGCCGCTGGAAACCCTGCCGCTGGCCGACCTCGGCGTGGCGCTGGGCGGCGGCCTGAAAACGGTCAGCTTCGCGCCGCCGGCCAAGCGCTCGAAGGGCGTGATGGTCAAGGATGTCGGCGAGCTGGTCGCGGCGCTGAAAGCCAAGGGCCTGGCGTAAGCCGGCCGCACAGGAGAACGAACCCATGAGCAAGATCCTGATCGTTGCCGATCATCTGAACGGCCATCTGAACGGCGCAGTGGCGCGCTGCGTGTCCGCCGCACGCGCCATCGACGGCGCTGAAATCCACATCCTGGTGCTGGCCGCCGACCCGGCCGCGCTGGCCGCTGAAGCCGCCGCCATCGAGGGCGTGGCCAAGGTGCTGACCGTGGCGGACAGCGCCCACGCTCACCTGATCGCGCAGCAGGTCGCACCGGTGGTGGCGAAACTCGCCGCCGGCTACAGCCACGTGTTCGGCCCCAGCAGCAGCTTCGGCAAGGACGTGATGCCGGCCATCGCCGCCCTGCTAGACGCGCCGCAGGTGTCCGACCTGATGACGGTCGAGGGCAGCCACCGTTTCACCCGGCCGATCTACGCCGGCAACGCCATCATCACGGTGGAAGCACCGGCCGATAAGCCGGTCGTGGCCACCGTGCGTGCGGCCTCGTGGCCGGCGACCGGCGCGGGCGGCAACGCCGCCGTTGAGGCGATCAGCGTGGAGGTGAGCCTGCCGACCCACACCCAGTTCGTGGAGCTGAAGCAGGGCAACTCCGACCGCCCGGACCTGCAGGCCGCCGCCAAGGTGGTCTCCGGCGGCCGCGCGCTGGGCTCGGCCGACAGCTTCAAGATCATCTACAGCCTGGCCGACAAGATCGGCGCAGCGGTCGGCGCCTCGCGCGCTGCCGTGGACGCCGGCTACGTGCCGAACGAGCTGCAGGTCGGCCAGACCGGCAAGATCATCGCGCCCCAGCTGTACATCGCCTGCGGCATCTCCGGCGCGATCCAGCACCTGACCGGCATCAAGGACGCCGGCACCATTGTCGCCATCAACAAGGATGCCGAGGCGCCGATCTTTGAGGTGGCGGATTTCGGCTTGGTCGGTGATCTGTTCACCCTCGTGCCGGAGCTTGAAAAAGCGCTGTAGTCGAATCGGCGAGAGCACAAAACGAACGGCGGCCCCAGCGGCCGCCGTTCGCTTTTCAGAGCCTGCACACCTACTGGCAGCATCCGGCGTCCGAGGGCCACTCTGGCACACTGGCGCGCTTGGCCATGAAAGCGCCCCGTGCAGCCTGCTGCGACGTGCCCCAGCGCTGCCGCCGCCGATACTTACGAAGGAACTCCCATGCGTTTCAGCCCGAAAATCTTCATCCGCAGCTTGCTTGCCCTGTGCCTGCTTGCTCACTCGTTCGTCGCTCTGGCGCAGTCGCCCGAATCGGAATCGCTCAGCGTCAACAGCATTCTCGATCTCGCCAGCGATGGCAGCGTCGAGAACGTCAGCCTGGCCGGCTCGGAGCTGCTGCCGCATGTCGCCGTTGCGGTCGAAAACACCATCCGCCGGATGCAGTTCACCCCGGTGCTGGTGGAGGGCCAGCCGCGCCGGGTGCGCACTTCGGCACTGTTCCGGATCGGGTTCACCGGCAGCGAAGCCGACCGGCGCCTGGCCGTGAGCGTGATCGTCATGGGCCTGCCGGTGGCAATGAACTCACCGTTTCCGCGCTTTCCGGAAGGTGCGTTGGCACGCGGACATGGGGCCGAGGTCTGGCTGCTGGTCGAGGTGGACGGCAGCGGCAACGTGATCGCTTCGGAGCCCGCCGCGGTGGTCTTGAGCGGCCTCTCGCGCGCCACCGGAGACGACCGCGAACGCGCGGCTTCCGTCAGCGAGTTCATCGAAATGTCGAAGTCGGCAGTTGCGCTGTGAAACATCCGCATGGTTGAGGCGGATGCCAACGGCCGCCTGCGCCTGATCGTGCCGTTCGGCTTCGGCGTCCAGGAAGAAGGCGATTCCGCTCGTCGCTTTCCGCCCACCCTGTTCCCAGCGCTAAGCGCGGCCGGCGGCGACTTCGAGCAGCTGCGCGCACGCACCGCCGCACTGCCTGCCGGCACCCTTCTGCAGCTGAACGTGGCCGGCGGCGGCTGACGGCTCTGACCGAGGGCCGTCTGCTGTTCGAAAATTGGGCTCGGCTTTTGCCGAGCCCGATTTCGTGCGGTGCGGCCATTCAGGGGCGTTGAATTGGCCCAACGATGACTACTGCGCCGGAAAGTCCGCCAGAACCGAGCCCGCCCGGCGAGGTGCTGTTGCCGCCCGGGCCGCCGGGTGCCGGCCCATCGGGCGAGAAGCCGCCGCAGGCGTCAGATCCCGGTCGATCCCTCCCCTGTTCGAGGTTCTGCTCAGGCTCACGCTCGACGACGAAGGCGGTGTCGCTCTCGCGGAGCCCGTCACAACACGGGTGCTGAGCGAAGATATTCACAACGCGCGGCGTCACCGCCGACTCGTCGAGCCCTTCGCTCGGGCGTCGATAAAGGCCGCCAAGAACCGGCGCTACGAGTGTGTCGAGCCGCGCGCCGACGGCGCGCGCCATCAGCTGCGGGTGCCGTTTCGCTGCACCTTGAGCGGAGGCGCACCCGGCAGCGGCGGCATGCCGCCGGAGAACACGCCTGTGCTGCTTGAACTGTCCTTACCCTTGGGCCGGCCGCGGGAGGCGCTCGCCAAGGAGGTCGAAGACCGGGCTGGCGGCATTCTGATCGCGCCGACACAGTCCCCGCTGCGGCTGCTGAGCGTCGGGCCCGACGCGGTCGCGCGCTCTGATGCTTCCGGAGCGGGCCCTGAACCCGCCCCTCTCCTAATTGCCGGGCTTCAGCGGCGCCGTGCGCTGCGCTGCTGCGCGCAGCGTCGGGTTCGCCTGCAGCAGCAGGTGGAAGATCACGTTCTGCTCCATCACCCCGCGCACCGTGTCGGCGCCGGGGCCGATGGCGTAGACGCCGACATCCTCACCGCCGTGGGTTTCGCTGCCGAGCGGCAGCAGCGCCGGCTGCAGGAAATCCGCAGCGGTAGTGTCCACATCACGCAGGTCGGGGCGGCCGTTGCGCGCACTGTCGAATTGCCCGGCCTCGTGCGGAAAGCGCTTGACGCCTTCGGGCTGCTGCGCGCTGGCGCCGGCATAGCCCGGGCCGTTGGCATAGCTCAAGGTAGTGAACTCGCGGCCTGCAGCGTCGAGCTTGTAGCGCACGTCATCGGTGCCGGTGCGGTCGGTGACCTTGCCGAGAATCGGGTTGCCGCGGTGGCTGTAGCCGGCGAAGCTGAGCACGTGGCTGTGGTCGGCGGTGACCACGATCAGGGTGTCCTCGCGTGAGGTCGCCGCCAGCGCGGCGTCCACCGCCTCCGACAGCGCGACGGTGTCGGTGAGCGCGCGGTAGGCATTGCCGGCGTGATGCGCGTGGTCGATGCGGCCGCCCTCGACGATCAGCAGAAACCCCTGCGGGCCGCGCTCCAATCGGCGAATCGCCGCCGCCACCATCTCGGCCAGGCTGGGCTCGCCGGCGGCGTCCTGCGGGCGGTCATGCTCGAACTGCAGATGACCCGGCTGGAACAGGCCGAACACCTTATCCACACCGCCGAAATCCAGCGCATCGAACTGCGCGCGATTCCACAGCCAGGCCCCCTGCGGATGCGCCGCACGCCATTCGGCCAGCAGATCGCGGGCGTCCTCGCGCAGGCCCTTGATCGCCGGGTACTCCGGATCAGCCTGATCGCGCGGCATGAACATCTGGCGGCCACCGCCGAGCACCACCTCGATCCCATCGCCGTGCTTGAACTCGACCAGCTGCCGCGCAATGTCCGCGCAGGCGCCGCGGTCCGTTGGCGGCACCAGCGCATCGGCCTCCCAGTCGCGATGCGCCGAATGCGCGTAGGCCGCCGCTGGGGTGGCGTGGGTGATGCGGGTGGTGGTGACGATGCCGGTGGCCAGCCCCGCCGCTTCCGCCCGCTGCAGCAGGCTGGGCAGCTGCGCCGCGGCAGCCGATCTGCAGTCACCCAGGCGGGCGCGGCTGTCGAGCCCGATCAAGCCGGCGCGGGTTTTCACGCCGCTCATCATCGCGGTCATGGTGCCGGCGGAATCCGGCGTCTGCAGGTCCGTGTTGTAGGTCTTGCTGTAGGCGGTGTGCGGAAACGTTTCGAAGCTCAGCAGATGCTCCTCGCCGCTGCCGCCACGGCGCTGGCCGTCGAGAATGCGCGCGGCGGCAACCGTGATCGGCCCCATGCCGTCGCCCACGAACAGGATCAGATTGCGCGCCTGCGCAGCGCCCGCGCCGCGCGCCTGTGCGGCCATTTCGCCGGCGCGAAACCAGCTGACCGGCTGCTCGTCATGCGGATCGGACTGCAGGCGCGCGACTGCGAGTCCTGGTTCGGCTGAGGACCTGCGCTCGGCCGAAAACGTCGTCTCAGCTGAAGACTCGAGCGCGTCTGCGGCACTCGCTGCGCCAGCCGGCGCAGGCGGCAGCGCAGCGGTGTTGGCGCAGGCCAGCAGCGCCGTCGAGACCAGTAGGGGAAACAGGCGTCCGATCGGACGAAGTACGCGGGTCGGGGTCATCGCAAGCGCCAGGGCAGCTCAAGGAAGTGCTCGATTCTAGCGAGTGCAGGCTTCACTCCGATGTTCGAATCTGCACATCTTTCGGGTTCTGCCTACCCGGATACGGTGAGCCGCGTGAGTTGCCGCGCACAGCTTTCTGATTTGGTCCCGAATTGCCCGTGATTTGTTTGGACTCCTGCCGAATTTCCGGCCTAGCGTGGCGGCACGTTGCATCCCCCACGTTCACCACAGGAGACACCCCATGCGCATCTTCATTTTGACCCTGATCACCTTCGGCAGCCTGCTTCTGTTCACCGCTGAATCGCCCGCCCACAACGCGCTGCCATCGGTGCAGTGGTGCAGCTCGGGCACCCCGGTGCCGGTAGCCGAATTTAAGTTCTATCCGGCGATGCTGATCCAGCAGCGCGACGCTGAGCTGGATGCCGCCGCACTCGCGGGCGAAAACGGCGTGTTTGACCATGGAGTCTTCGATGACGACTACGACTTCGGCACCAAGAGGGCGGTCGCGCACTGTGGCCAGTTTCAGCAGCAGGGCAACGGCGACATCGGCAGCGTGCTGCCGCTTATTGAATCCCCCCAGACCTTCTTGGGCGCTGACCATCACAGCAGCTACAGCCTGGACCAGGGCCTGATCGGCACCTGCGTGCGCTGCGAGAGCAGCTCGACCGGCCGCAATCGCTGAGGCCCAACCCAGCGCCTCGCCTCAGCCGCGCTTGCGCGTGTGCGCAAGCACGGCCTCGGCCAGGCCTTCCAGCTGCTGGCGCTGCTCGCCGTTGAGCTGCAGTTCGGCCAGCACGAAATAGGCCGTGCGCAAAACTTCACGCCAGCGCGGTTTGTCAGGCAGCGTATCCAGGCTCAGATAGCGATCCATGGCGCGCACCCGCAGGCGCCCTTCATCGATGGTGACTCGCCAAACGCCGCTGCGCTCGGCGAGGTCGATTCGGGTCTTGCGGGTGAGCCGCTCCCACAGATCCAGGCTGAGCTGCATCAGGGCCACCAGCAGCGCCCGAAAGCGCTGCTGGGGCTCGTCAGCCTGGCCGCTGAACTCGAACTGCGCCAAACGCCCAAGCCCACCTGCCGCAGAGGCCGCCGCCTTCAGGGCCGCCGGATCAAAACCCGGCGACTCCAGAATCAGCACGCCCAGCTCTTCTTCGAGCTCCAGCCGCTGGCAGTGCAGTCGCAGACCCGACGCCGCAAGGCTGGGGTCGATATGGCTGGGCGCATCCAGCAGCGAGGGGTCGTCCTCCAGCGACGCGTGCTCGATCAACTGCTGCGCGCGCGCCGCGGATTCAGCGCCTACAAGTTCGGCCAGCGCCATGCCGCGCAGCGCTTCCGGCGCGGTGTCGAGCAACTCCGCAGCGGCCAGGGTCACTGCGCGCACGTGCCCCGCTGCGTCGAAAATCAGAACAGGGCTGCGCTGGCGGTCCAGCAGCCACTCCATTGAGCGCACGTCCGCGCGCAGCGCGTCTGCGGCGCTGCGCGCCTCTCGAATGCTGCGCTCTAGCCGCTGCTTCTCGGCCGCGGCCAGCAATTTCTGGCGAAACAGACGGCGCTGGAAGAACAGCACCAGACCCGCAAGCACCAGCAGCGCGCCGGCGGCAACCACGAGCGTCTGCGCGCGGCGGCGAGCGATCTCGGACGACTGCAGGTCAGTCTGCTGACGCAGCCGATCACGTTCGGATTCCGCACGGGTCAGGTCGAGCCTCACCCGCAGTGCGTCCAGGCGCTGGCTGTGCCGCGACTCTGCCAGCACGCTGGCGCGTCGCTGGTACTCGCGCAGGTAGCCCAGCGCCTCGACCGGCTGTCCAAGCTTCGCGGCCAATCCAGCCAGCTCGGCATAGGCCTCGGCCGAGATCGTCGGTTCGGAGTCGCCCTGCGCCGAGAGCGCCGCGAGCAAGGCGTCCAGCGCCGCTGTCTGCTGGAGGCGATCGGTGGCCATGCGTGCGGCGATGAGCTCTGCCGCCAGCAGCGGTCCGCGCTGAAGCTCCCGGCCGGCCGCGCGTGCCAGAGATATCCACTGGTCTGCCGCCGAAGGCCGCGACTCGGCCTCGAGCTGGGCGCGCCGCAGGGCCAGCCGCAGCCGATCCCGCACGGCCCCACGCCGCAGGTACAGACTCCAGGCTTCGTCCATGCCCGCCCGCGCCGCATCAAGATCACCGCGCGCCTGCGCAAGCAGGGCCATCTCCTCAACCGTATGCGCGATCGCCAGCTCGTTGCCCGCGGAGCGCTGCAGCTCAAGTGCGCGCTCAAGCATGCTGGCCGCTCGATCGTAGTCACCCAGCTCGCGGTAGAGGCTGCCGATGTTGGTCAAGGTGCTGGCGACATCTGAATCACCCATCGCCTGCTTCGCCGCAAGGCTTGCCTGCAGATGGCCAAGCGCTGCGGCGTAGTCGCCGAGGTGCCAATGCACCACGCCGACATCGTTCTCGCTGATAGCAATCGCTTGGGCCTGCTCCAGCGAGCGGGCGATTGCCAGCGCCTCCAGAAAGCGCCCCAAGGCCTCGGCCGGTTTGCCAAAGGCATAGGCCAACTGGCCGCGACGGCGCGCGATGCGGTGCGAGGCCAGCGGGTCGGACACGCTGGCGAGCAGCATCGCCGCCTCGTTCAGGGCGGACTCGGCGCGAGCCCCCTCGCCGCGCTGGGTAGCAAGCTGTGCGGCGTGCATCTGAGCCTCGAAGGCCGCGTCGAAACTGGCCTGCGCTGCCAAAGAGACGGCGGCCTGCTCGCAGGCTTCCAGTGCGGCCTTGGGGTCCTGATGGCGCAGCTCGCGGCAGCGCTCCAGCGCGGCGGGCACTGCGCCCGTCGCGGGCTCAGGCTGTGCGTAGGGCACCTCTACCCACACGAACAGCATCAGAGCGCCCAGCCAGGCGCGGCGTCTGCCTGCGCCTTCAGCGCGGAAACGCCAGCGCGCAGTCGCTTCGACTTGGTGAATCAACGGCACTATCCTGCCCTCCCCATGCAAAGATCCGGCGAGCCTCGAACTTTCGCACATTCGCCGCCTGCGGAACCCTGTGCTGGCATCCACGTCAGTTCACCCTTCAACTCGAGCACTCTGCATGCCTGAACTGTTGACTTCCCGCCTGTTGCTGCGCCCGCCGGCCGCCGAGGATTTCGAGGCGTGGGCGGGCTTCATGGCCGATCCGCAGGCGGCGCGCTTCGTCGGCGGCGTGCAGCCCCGCGCATCGGCCTGGCGCGGCTTCATGTGCATGGCGGGCGCCTGGCAGCTGCAGGGCTACGCGATGTTCAGCGTGATCGAGCGCAGCAGCGGCGCGTGGATCGGCCGCGTCGGGCCCTGGCAGCCCGAGGGCTGGCCGGGCACGGAAGTGGGCTGGGGCCTGCTGCCGGCCTTCCAGGGGCGTGGCTATGCGCTGGAGGCCGCGTCAGCCAGCATCGACTGGGCCTTCGAGGCGCTGGGCTGGCAGGAAGTGATCCACTGCATCGATCCGGCCAACCGTCCGTCGCAGCGTCTGGCGGAACGGCTGGGCGCGCACAACGACGGCGCCGGTCGCCTGCCGCCGCCGTTCGAGGACGCCCCGATCGAGGTGTGGCGGCAACGCCGCAGCCGCTGGCAGGCCCGCCCGCGGGATTGACCCTGCTCAAGGCCAGAGCCGGCCTCAGCGCGCAGCATGAAAGCTCCGACCACAAACGGAGCGCGTCTCATGGGTGAGCGAATCCTGATTCTGCAGGGCCATCCCGACCCCAGCCCGGAGCGCTTCTGCCGCGCGCTGGCGTCCGCCTACGCGCAAGGAGCGCGCGGCGTGGGCCACGAGGTGCGCGAGTTTGATCTCGGCGCCATCGATATACCGACCCTGCGCAGTCGGGAAGAGTGGGAAAACGGCAGCGTGCCGCCCGTCTTCGCTCCGCTGCAGGGTCATCTGCAGTGGTGCACTCATCTGCTGTTCGTCTATCCCATGTGGCTGGGCGATCTGCCGGCGCACACCAAGGCCGCGCTGGAGCACGTGCTGCGCCCTGGCGTCGGCGCGCCGGCGCGCGGCCACGGCCCCAACGACCCCCGCCCGCTGTCCGGCCGCAGCGCGCATGTGGTGATCACCATGGGCATGCCGGGGTTTTTCTATCGCTGGTTCTACCGGGCCCACAGCGTGAAGAGCCTGGAGCGCAACGTGCTGCGCTTCGTCGGTTTCAGCCCGGTCCGGCACAGCCTGGTCGGGCTGGCGGAAGCCGATGCGCCCAAGCACCACGCGCGCTGGCTGCAGAAGCTGCGGGTCGCCGGCGAACAGGGCCGTTGACGGCCGCGGCGGGTCCGGGCTTGCTACCCTTGGCGGCGTGCCCGGCGCCCTGCCCCGGGCCTCTCCCCTTGAGGAATCGCAAGACCATGAAAATCGTCGTTCTGGGCGGTACCGGCTTTGTCGGCAGCCACCTCATCCCGCGCCTGTCGACACTTGGCCATCAGATCGTGGTGCTCAGCCGCAACCCCTCGGCAAAACCACACCTGACGCTGCTGCCAACCGTCAGCCAGCATGCCGTGGATGTGTACGACGGCACGGCGCTGGCAGCCGCGCTGAAGGGCGCCGATGCGGTAATCAATCTGATCGGCATCCTCAACGAAAAGGGCTTTGGCGGCGCCGGCTTTCGCCGGGCCCACGTTGAGCTGACCTCGACCGTGATCGCCGCCTGCGGCAAGGCCGGCGTGCGCCGACTGCTGCAGATGAGCGCGCTCAATGCCGGCCGTGGCGAAAGCCACTATCTGAAGACCCGCGGCGAAGCGGAAAGCCTGGTCAAAGCCAGCAAGCTGGACTGGACCCTCTACCAGCCCTCGGTCATTTTCGGGCAGGGCGACGGCCTGTTCAGCCGCTTCAAAACGCTGCTACAACTCACCCCGATCATGCCGCTGGCGCGGGCCAGCGCAAAGTTCGCCCCGGTCTATGTCGGCGACGTGGTCAGCGCGATGGTGCAGACGCTTGACGAGACGTCCGCTTTCAGCCAGACCTATGAGCTGTATGGGCCGGAGGTGCTGACCCTCGCCGAGATCGTCCGCTACACGGCCCGCTGCATGCGCGTGAAGCGCCTGGTGCTGCCGCTGCCCGACGCGCTCGGCCGGCTGCAGGCCATGGCCATGGATTTCGTGCCCGGCAAGCCCTTCTCCACCGACAACTTCCTATCGCTGAAAGTAGATTCGGTCGGCGGCATCGATGGCCTGTACCGACTGAAGATCGACAAAACACCGATCGAGGCCGTCGTTCCGCAGCTGCTGTCCTCGCTCGGCAAACAGTCACGTCTGGACCGCTACCGCGGCGCCTCCGGGCGGCCCTGAGCCGCCGATCGGGTGCGGTTCGCCGCAGGCCGCGTCGCTTTCGCAGGTTGGCGCTGAGCCAAAGGCGAAGCCCAACATCGCGGCGACCGGGACGTGCCGCGAGGGCAGAGGTGGCGACGTTGGGCTTAGCTGCGCTCAGCGCCAACCTACCGGCTTCGATGCCGCGCACCGTGTGCCGGGACGCTTTCGTTCGTTGGCGCGGAGCCGAAAGCAGCGAAGCGCGCCAAAGCGCACGGCCTCACGTAGGTTGGCGCTGAGCCAAAGGCGAAGCCCAACATCGCGGCGATCGGGACGTGCCGCGAGGGCAGAGGTGGCGACGTTGAGCTTCGCTGCGCTCGGCGCCAACCTACCTTCCACGATGGAGCGCACGGGCAATAGCGGCGTGCGCGAAAAATTCGCTCTTCGCACATCGGACCTCGCACCTCGCACCGCGCACCGCGCACATCGGACCTCGCTCTTCGCTCTGCGCACCTCGCACCGCGCAATTCAAAATTCACAACGCTAAACGCCAACGGGCCGCGTCTGCGGCCCGTTGGCGTTTCAAGGGTCGTTGTCCCGCGGCGACATCAGCCGCCGCGGAGGTTGAGGCTTACTGCTGCGGGCCCACGCTCAGGCGGCTGCTCAGGCCACTGTCGGTGTTGTAGTCGATGTGGACGGCATCGCCGGGCCACAGCTCGATCCAGCGGGTGGCCGTCCAGGCCGCCTCGCCGTCACGGCTGAGCAGACGCACCTCGACCAGACCCTGCACCTCGCGCACCTGCACGATCAGCTGCTGCGCGCCGTTGTCGTAGCGGGCCGCGGTGGTCGGCAGGCGGCCCTTGGCCTGGGCTTGCAGCGCCGCGCCGTTGAGGCTGATCGTCTGCGCGCCGCTGACGAGCTTGCCCATGATCGGGCCTTCGCCTTCAAAGCCGTCGGCAAACAGGGCCACAGTCAGATCCAGCGTGCTGACGTTGTTGCTCGGGTTGCTGTCGCTGATGCCGCTGGCCGGCTGCACGCTGGCGCTGTTGACCACCATCGCCGCGCTCGGGTTCACCAGGGTGGCGGTGATCTCGAACACCACTCGGCCGCTGACCGGCACGTTGATCAGGCTGTTGATGTCGCCCGTGCCGCTGGCGTCGGTGCAGTTCGCACCGCCGCTACCGCTGCAGCTCCAGGTGGCACCGGTGACCGCAGCCGGCAGCGAATCCAGCACGCGGGCGTTGCTTGCGCTGCCCGGGCCGGCGTTGTCGATGGTCAGGTTCCACACCACCAGACCGCCGGCGGTGTAGCGGCCGGTCTTGACGATCGACAGGTCGAGGCTGGCACTGGTGACGTTGAAGCTGCGCTCGACCGGGCTTGCGGCCTCGTAGTTGGCGTCGCCCGCCTGACGTGCGCGGATGGTGCAGACGCCTACCCCGACCGGGGTCGCGGTGCTGCCGCTGACCGTACAGATGCCGGCCGCCGACAGACCCTCGAAGCTGACGCTCAAGCCCGAACTTGCGGTGGCGCCGAGCACGAAGCTGCCGCTGCCTTCGACCCGGTCGGCGAGCGCCGCGAAGTCGAGGGTCTGGGTGGCTTTGTTCACGACCAGGCTGATCGGCGCGGCGGTGTTGCTGCCGGCATCATCGCTGTCGCCGGCGTAGCTGGCACTGACGCTCCAGCTGCCGGCCGACAGGCCCGACAGGCTGCAGCTGCCGGCGCTGGCGACGGCGGAGCAGCTGATGTCGGCGGCCCCGCTGCGGCTGGCGGTGACGGTGACCAGACCCTGGTTGCCGCCCGTGCCGCCGCTGACCGTCGTGCTGATGCTGGCGGTCTGGCCAAAGCTGATCGAGGCCGGGTTGTTGCTGCCGAACACGATCGTGGTGGCGGTGCCGTCGACGCTGTGGGCGAAGCTCGCCGAGCTGGCCGCTGCATGCAGGCTGTCGCCGGCGTAGCTGGCGATGACGCTGCGGTTGCCGGAGCTCGCGAAGCTGATCGTGCAGACGCCTGCCGCAATCGTGCCGCTGCAGGTTTCACCGGTGCTGGCGGTCAGCGTGACGCTGCCGGTCGGGCTGCTGCCCGGGGCGGTGCTCAGGCTGTAGCTGAAGCTCACCGCCGCGGCGATCGCCGACGGGTTCACCGAGCTGCCGGTGATGCTCAGATTGACGGCCTTGCGGGTCACCTCAAACGTTTTCTGATCGAAGCTGACGAGGTAGTCGGCATTGCCGTTGTACTGCGCCCGCAGGACCCGCGAGCCGACCGGCAGGGTGCTGGTGCTGAACTGCGCGAAGCCGCTGGGGCTGAGCTGCACCTCACCGATGGAGGCACCGTCGACCAGGAAGGTCACTGCACCCAGCGGCTGGCCGCTGCCCTCGGCGTTGCGGCTGACCTGCGCGCTCAGGGTCACGCTGGAACCCACCGGGCCGGACGTGGCCGGGCTGAGGGTCAGCAGGGTGACGGTGGGCGTACGGCTGACGATGACGGCAAACGCTGCCGTCGCGCTGCTGGCCGCGTCGTCGACATCGCTGCCGGCGGCGTTGTAGGTCGCAGCGAAGCTCCAGCTGCCGGCCTGCACCAGCTGCAGGCTGCACTGGCCGGCCGCGGCCGAAGCCGAGCAGGTTGCAGTGTTGCTGCCGCTGGTGGCGGTGATGACCACCGAGCCGGTGTTGCCGCCGAAGCCGCCGGCGACGCTGTAGCTGATCGTGGTGCTCTGGCCGGACAGCAGGCTGGTCGGAGTGGCGGCGATCAGGTTCAGCGTGGTGGCCGCCGGACGCACGGTCAGTGCGGCCACGGTGCTGGTGGCGGAGTAGTTGGCGTCACCGCTGTAGGCAAAGCCGAGCGGCGTGCTGCCCACCGTGCTGAAGCTGACCGAACAGCTGGTCGCCGGCAGGGTGATCAGGCAGACCGCATCGGCGCCGCGGGTGACGGTGATGCTGCCGGTGGCTGTGACGCCGCCGACTTCATTCACCGAGGCGCTGATGTCGATGCTCTGGCCCACTTCCGGGCTGCTGTTCGACAGATTCACCAGCAGGCCGCCCTCGGCCGGCTGCACCACCACGCCCGCCAGCTGCGCCGAGGCGCTGCTGTCGTCGGCATCGCTGCCGCTGGTGTTGTAGGCGGCATTCACCGTGTAGGTGCCGGCGGCGCTGAAGGTCAGCACGCAGGGGCTGGCGTTGGAGGCCAGGCCCAGGCAGGCCGGACCCGGCTGGTTGGCGCCGTCGACCGTGGTGATATCCACCAGGCCGGCATTGCCACCGAAGCCGCCGCCGACCGTGAAGCTGATCGACGCGCTCTGGCCGACCAGCGGGCTGGCCGGGTTGAGGCTGTTGATGGCGAGAGTGGCGGTCGCCGGCTCGACGCTGTGGCTGGTCGTGCCGGCGGGGCCGGCGATGCTCAGCGTATTGGCGTCGCTGCTGGTGTAGCTGGCGGAGACGCTGTAGCTGCCGACCACACCGAAGCTGATGCCGCAGCTGCCGGCACCCGCGACCAGCGGGTCGATGCTGCAGACCTGGGTGGCGGTGGACGGTGCCGGGCCGGTGGCGGTGATGCTCACCGCGCCCTGCGCGTCGCCCTGGGCCGGCGCGATCCGGCTGACCAGCGCGGCGAAGCCTGCGGTCGTACCGACCACGCTGGTGCCGCTGCTCGACAGGCTCAGGCTGGCGTCGGCGGCGCTGACGGTAAGGCTCGCCGTGTCGCTGGCTGGGCCCTCGTTGGCGTCACCGGCGTAGTTGAGTGTCAGCCCGTAGCTGCCGACGTTGGCCAAGCCGTTGATGAGCGCGCAGCTGCCCGCACCGGTGCCCGGCTCGAACAGCAGGCCCGGGCAGGCGAAGGCATCGGCGTTGAGGGTGTCCAGCGGGGTCGGATCGATCATGAAGCTCAGCGCGCCCGAGTACGGGGCCACGCCGCCGCTCACGCTGAAGCTGATGCTGATCGGCTCGCCGACCACCGGGGCCGCCGGCGTGATCGCATCGATGCTGGCCGTGCTCAGCGTCGCACTAACAGTGATGTCGGTGCTGTCGAGCGCGCCGTTGAAGCTGTCATCGCCGCTGTAGCTGGCGCTGATCACCCGCGGGCTGCCGATGGCAGTGAACACGACATCGCAGCTGCCGCCGGGGGCGACGATGCTGCAGCCGGATTCCGCACCGTCGACCGTGATGCTGATGGTGCCGGTGGGCGCGGAAACCACGCCGGTGGTGGCAAGGCTGGCGCTGACGCTGACGGTGGCGCCGGCATTGGCGCTGGCCGCAGCGCTGACCGTCAGGGTCGGCGTCTGCTTGGCCACAGTGACCGCCAGGCTGGCGATTGAGCTGGCATCGTCGATGTCGGCGCCGTCGGCGTTGTAGATACCGTCGATGGTGTAGCTGCCGGCGGTCGGCGGCTGCAGATCGCAGCTGCCGGTGGCCAGGCTGATGGCCGAGCACAGCGGGCCGGCGTTGACCGTCAAGCCAACCGTGCCGGTGTTGCCGTTGCGGCCGCCGGACACCGCGAACGGCAGGCTGATCAGCTCACCGTAGGTCGGGCTGGCCGGCACGCTCGGGCCGATCACCAATGCGGTCGGGTTGCCGGCTGCGATCTGCGTGATCGCAGCCGTCGGCGCCGCCACGCTGGCGAAGTTGCCGTCAACGTTGGCGTAGGTCACCGCCACGCTGTAGCTGCCCTGGGCGGCGAAGCTCAGGCCGCACGACGCGCTGGAGGCATTGGCACCGGCCGGGGCCAGCGCTGCGGTGGTGCAGCTGAAGCTCGCCGATGAGGGCGCCGGGCCGGTCGCGGTGATCGTCAACGTGCCGGTGGGACGGCCCTGGCCGGGCGTGCCCGTGCTCGCCGTGCCGGTGAAGTTGACGCTGTCGCCGGCCAAGCTCGGGCTGCCTGCAGAGGCCAGCGCAAGGCTGACGTCGGCCGGGCCGATCACGTGCGTTTCAGCCGGGTCGACGCTGGTCGCGAAGTCCGGATTGCTCTTGAACACCGCTTTGAAGGCGCGGAACGGCGAGCTGCTGCCGGCGTAGGTGCCGACCGGCAGGTTGGCCGGGCCGGGCACGCTGGCCTGACCGGCTGCGTTCAGCTGGGCGGTGCCGTAAGACACACCGGTGTGATCGAAGAACTCGATCTCGCCGGTCGGGATGGCACCGGTGCTGCTGGTGACGGTCGCGGTCAGGGTGAACGGCTCACCGTAGCGGCTCGGGTCCGGGCTGGTCACCAGATCGGCCAGCGTGCCGGCCGCGGTGACCGGGTGGCTCACGGCCGCCGAGGTCGATGCGGTGTCGTTGCTGTCGCCGGCGTAGCTGGCGATCAGGCTCCAGCTGCCGGAGCGCAGGAAGCCGCTGGCCCCCTCGATCACGCAGCTGCCGATGCCCGTGGCGGGGTCGACGCTGACCGGGCCGCAGCTCGCGGTCGCCGTCGGGCTGGCCAGGGTCGCGTTGACCGTCACCGTGCCGTCAAACGTCAGGTGGCCGCCGTCGACATCGAACGCCACCGTGACCGGCGCGCCGAGCTCAGTGCTCGCCGACAGATCCGTGGTGATGGCGATCGTGGTGTCGCGGGTGCCGATGGTGATGCCGTCGGCCGCTGAAATGCTCTCGGCATAGTTGGCATCACCGCCAAAACGCGCCACCAGGCTGGGCGCCTGCGGCTCGTCGTAGCTGAGGCTGCAGGTGGTGCCCGGAAGCACAATGGTGCAGGCCGCGCTGCCGGCGTCGCAGCTCGACGCGCTGGCCGGGCACACGAACACCGAACCGGTGATCGGCGTGGTCGCCGCACCGCCGACGCTGCTGACGCTGATCGTCCAGGTCACCGGCTGGCCGGCCTGCTGGTCGTTGGCGGGGCTGGAGGCCAGCGTGGTCGCGGTGGCGCGGACGATCAGGCTGAGCGTGTCTGCGTCGCTGCTGGGCACGTCGTCGGAATCGCCGGCGTAGCTCACGTTGACCGCATAGTCGCCGGCCAACTGCAGGGCCGTGGCCGGGATCGTGCAGCTGCCGAGGCCTGTGCTGGCATCGAAGTTGACCGGCGTACACGCCGTCGGCCCGCTGCCGTACTCGACGGTCACGGCCCCGCTGTAGGGCTGCACGCCGCCGCCTACGGTAAAGCCCACCGTCACCGCGTCGCCGACCTGGGCGACACCGGAGGCCGGCGCAAAGCCGGTGATGTCCAGCGTGGTAATGGCGCGCACCACGTCGTAGTCGATCGTGTTGCTGGTGGAAGGCTCCACGTTGCCGATGTCGGTCGGTGTGAACACCGCCGTCAGGGTCTTGGTGCCGGTGACATCAAAGCTCAGCTCGCAGTCGACCGGGAAGGTCTCACTGCCGGTCAGGATGACCGAGCAGCCGGCGGTGTCTGCACCGCTGACGGCGATCGTGCCGATCCGCGACGCAGCGCCGTTGGTGATCGACAGGCCCATCGCCACCGTGACCAACTGTGCGGCATCGACCGGCGACGGGGTGACTGCCGCAAGCGTCAGCGCCGTCGTGGCGCGGCTGATGGTGTGGCTGATCGCAGTCGCCGTCGCCAGGGCATCGGTGCTGTCGCCGGCGTAGTCGGCGGTGACGCTGTACGCACCGGCATTGCCCGAGGGCAGCGCGATCACGCAGCTGCCAGCTGCGCCGCTCGGCGTGCTGCTGCAGCTGTAGCTGACAGAGCCCAGGCTGGCGGTGACGCTGACCAGGCCCTCATAGGTGCTGTCGCCGCCCGTCAGCGCATAGCTGACGGTGTAGGTGTCACCAAAGTACGACGGGCTTGGGGCCGTGCCGGTCAAGGAAAGCTCGACCGGAATGCCCAGCACCGTGACGGACTCGGTGTCCGAGACGCCGCCGTCGCTGCTTGCGCGGAACTGGGTGTCGCCGCCATACACGGCGGACAGCGTCTTGCTGCCCTTGGTGGCAAAGCTCAGGTCGCAGCTCGATGCCGGCAGGGTGATCACGCAGCCCGCGGTGTCAGTGCCGCTGAGGGTAATGGTGCCGCTCAGCGTGCCCGCACCCGGCGCAGTCGCCGAGGCCGATGCGCTGACCGTGACCGTCTCCAGCGCGTTCACATCCGGGCCTGCGGCCGGGCTGACCGCGGTGATCAGGGTTTCGGTGCGCGCGCGCTGCACGGTGTGGCCGTCGTCGCCATCGCTGCCGACGAAATCGTCATTGCTCAGGAAGAACGCGAAGTAGGTATCGCTGCCCACCGGCCGCGCCGGGGCATTGAAGCTCGCCACGCCCGAAGCATTCAGGCTCGCCGTGCCGAGCACCGTCGCACCGCGGGTGAACTGCACCACGCCGCGCGGGAAGATCGTCGAAGGTGCGAGGCTCGACACCGTAGCGGTGAGACGAATCAGATCGCCGCGCTCCGACGGATCCGCAGCGCCCACCGCACCGGCCGAAACCAGCAGCGTCGAGGTCGGCGCCGAACTCACGGTCACCGGGTCGGCCGCTGCGCTGGCCGCATTGAAGTCAACCGTCTGCGCATAGCTCAGCGTGATCGTTTTCTGCAGGCTAGCCTTGGCGGCGGCTGCGATCTTGGGATCGCTGCTGCGCAACGCCTGCGAGGTGTTGCTGACGCCGTTGAACACCAGCGTGCAGGTAGTGGTCGTGTTCAAATCAATGCTGCAGCCGGTGCCCATCTCGCTGGTCGAGACGGTGACATCCGGCGCCAGGGTGCCGTCGCCGGTCACCGGGCCCACGGCCGGCGCGACTGCCGACAAATTGACGGTCACCGTGATCGGCTCACCCGACACGGCACTGCGGTCGCCCGAGGTGTCGACCACCGTGCTGGCAATCGCCACGTCGCCGCGATCGACACCGAAAGCGAAGTCCACTGAAGTACTCGCAGCCAACCCGGAACCACCGGGGTACTCAGCCACAAACTTGGCAACGCCATTGCTTGGCTTGAGCGCGTTGCCGCTCGATACACCGAACTCGCAGCTGCCCACGCCCGCGGTCAAGGTGGCCTCACAGGAGGCCACGTTTGCATTTGCCGCTGTGCGCGCGTGCACGGTGACGATGCCGGTGGGCGAGCCACCCGACACCTCGACATCCACGCTGAAGGTTTCGTTGCTCACCGCCGCGACGCCCGTCGAACTTGCGGTGATGGTGGTGGTGGTCGTGACGACCGACGATCCTTCGCCGCTCAGCTGAGCCGTCAGCGGCGCGCCAACGGCATTCGAATTGAGGGTCAGATTCGCGTTGAAACTGCCGGAGCTGGCAGGCGAAAAAACCACCGAAACCGCGCACGATTCGCTGGCCGCGAGGCTCGCGCCACAGGTCGTGCCTGAGACACTGAAGGGCGCCGACACGGCAAAGCCGCTGATGGCCAGCGGCGCATTGCCGATGTTGTTCAGGGTCAGATCCTGAGAAGCGCTGGTGCTGCCGATTCCGGCGGCGCCAAAGCCGAGCGAGGTCGGCGCAAACTGCGGAATCGGTGCGGTCGATGCGCCCTCACCGGTCAGCAGCACCTGCCGGGGCGTGACGAATACGTTGGTTGAAATCAACAGCTCGGCAGTGCGTGTGCCGTTGCCGCTGGGTGAGAACTGCACATTGATCGGGCAGCTCGCGCCCACCGTCAAAGTGCCAACGCAGGCGCTGGTCTGGAGGAACTCACCGCTGCTAGAACTGATCCCCGTGATTTGCACATCAGCGCCGCCGGTGTTCTGGATAAACACCTGCTGGGTCGGGCTGGTCTGGCCGACGAGCTGCGCGCTGAACACCAGCGAGGACGCGCTCAGTACCGGCACATAGCAGCCGCCCAGTTCTTCGACGTACGTGTTGAGGTAGATCTCACCTCCATCTTCGTAAAGATAGAGCACATCGCCGTTGGTCTTATTGATGAAGACGTTGGCGGCGGTGGCGGTGGCAACTGTTGTCTCGGCGCCGAAAGTCGCGCCAAGGTCGTTGCTGACGCGGAATCGCACCTGCGAGCTGCTGACATAGCCGTCAACGAGGTTGCCGCATCTGTCGGCGGCGAGCGAACGGCCCTGGCTAGACGTGTTGTTGCCAAAGCTCAAGGCCGTCGAGCTGGCATTGGCAAGATTGATTCGCAAAGCGGCGGTGCTGTTTCCGCTGATAAATAGAAAGCGGCCATTCGTCCCGCTAGACAGGGTACCGACGGAAAAGAAAATACTGCCGCCGGGAGCAGGGTTGATTTGCGAACCAAAGCTTGCGCCGGAGTTGTTGCTGATCCAGTACTTGACCGCGGGATTATCGAGAACAGCGACAACATCGTTGGTCTGCTCGTCGACATGCACGTCCGCGAAGGCCTGATTGCCGCCCAGCGCCGAAGCCGCAAAGCTCAGACCGTTGTCTGAACTTACGAGCACGCGCGCACCCGGCCTGTCTATCGCGTACACCCGGCTCGCATCCGTGGCGATATGAACCGAGGAACTGCCCGGCCCCGCATCAACGGACGCAGAGAAGCTGGCCCCTTGATCCAGGCTTCGGCTAATCCTTACCCGCCCGCCTTCAATCCAGGCCACATAGATGATTCCGGTGGTGGCGACCGCGATCTCCGCCTCGAAGTTTCCGGCGCTGACCTGAACGCTGGACTGGAAGCTGGCGCCACGATTGGAGCTTTTGGCCATCCGTATACCGCCGGCGTTGCCACGGTAGACCGCATAGACTGCACCGTCGGCACCCACTGCAAGATTTCGCGAGGTGTTGCCCGAAGCGATCGAATTGCCCCCCGCGCCACCATCACTGACGGGACGGCTGCCGTGTAGCAGGCCTGCATGGCCGGCTTGGGAAACCACAATCAGCAGAAACGCGAGCAAAACGGCCCAAGGCCTGAGAACACGACTAGATCTCGCAGGCGAGGTGGCAACACTCATCACGGGTGCAGCTCGGGCGGGGCAGTAGTCGGACATGGCCAGATCCTTGATCGAAAAATTCGGGGCGCCTCGGAAATCCCCGAAGCACCAAGTTCGATTGGCAAGTTCCATGCCCGACATCCGCCGGTTTTGTGGCGCAGCACACGTCCGCTTTTAAGCTCTGATGGGCCCGCCATGAGGTCAGCGCCAGCCAGGCCTGACAAATGGCCGGCCAGCCCTCGGCCCGAGACCGTTTTAGACGCCCGTAGGGCAAGACCGTCCATTGAGCGGCGAAGTCCGAACGCGGAGACCACGTAAACCTAGGGCAATTCGGTGCGCCCTGTAGAAGGCCGCAGTGCACCCCAATTCCCGCAGCAGGGTCAGAGAACGGCTCTCAAGCTCGATACAAAGTGCCCGATATTCGCCGCCGACAGCCCGGCGATATTCATGCGGCTGCTGCCGACCATGTAGATGGCGTGCTCGGTGTTCAATCGTTCGACCTGCTCAGGCGTGATGCCGAGGAAGCTGAACATGCCGCGCTGGCGCTCGATGAAGCTGAAGTCGCGGCCGATGTCGGCCTCGCCCAGGCGCTGCACCAGCAGGCTGCGGTAGTGGTTGATGCGGTCGCGCATGGTCGCGAGTTCGGCCAGCCACAGGGCCTTGAGCGAGTCATCGTTGAGGATCTCGGCAACCAGGATGGCGCCGTGCGCCGGCGGCATCGAATACACGTTGCGGATCGCCGACAGCAGCACCGAAAAAGTGATGGCGGTGGCGGCGGCATCCGGCCCGAGCACGCTGATCGCGCCGATGCGCTCGCGGTAGAGGCCGAAGTTCTTCGAGCACGAGGTCGCCAGCAGCATCTCGGGTAGGCGCTCGGCCAGAAAGCGCGGGCCGTAGGCATCCATATCCAGGCCGCTGCTGAAACCCTGATAGGCCATGTCGACGAAGCACAGAAAGCCCTGGCGGTGCGCCAGCTCGGCGATCGCCAGCCAGTGCGCGTGCTCAAGGTCGACGCCGCTGGGGTTGTGGCAGCAGGCGTGCAGCAGCACCACGTCGTTGGCCGGCACTTTCGCCAGGTCTTCGAGCATGGCCTCGGCGCGAAGCGACTGGGTGGCGGCGTCGTAGTAGGCGTACTCGCGGACTTTGAGCCCGGCGGCCTTGAACACCGACGGATGGTTGCCCCAGGTCGGGTCCGGCACCCACACCGTGGCGTCGGGGCGGGCGCGTCGGATCAGTTCGGCCGCCACCCGCAGCGCGCCGGTGCCGCCGGGGGTGTGCGCGGTGGCGATGCGGCCGTGGCGCAGCGCCGGTACTTCACCGAACGCAAGCTCCTCCAGCGCCGCGTTGAAACCGGGGTCGCCGGCCATTCCGATATAGGTTTTGGTGTCCTCGCGCTCGACCCGCCGCGCCTCGGCGCGCTTGACGCATTCGAGCACGCCGGTGTGGCCGGCCTCGTCCTTGTACACGCCGACGCCGAGGTCGATCTTTTCCGCGCGCGGATCGCTGCGGAACGCGGCCATCAGGCCGAGGATGGGGTCGGCGGGCGCGACGCTGAGCTCGAAGAACATCGATGAGACTCCACTGCAGGCGAACAAGCCCGCAAGCATAGGCCGCCGCCGCGGCCGCGGCCAATGCGGGCTGCGACTTTAGCGGCCGATGTCGCGGTCGATGTCGCTGCTGATGTCGTGGTCGATGTCGTGGTCGGAGCGTCGCCGCCGGCGCCGCGGCCTGCAGCTCGCCGACGCGGCGCGCTCGGCGCGAAGCCTGTCGATCAATGGGCGGTCGCCGCAGGCAGCCGCGGATGAATTCCGCTCAACTGCGGCCGAACGGGCGCGCAAGCAGCGCTCGCAGGCGGGCCATCAGGCCTTTTGTGGGGCGCGGCTCAGCGGCGGATCGGCTGCCGACCCCGGCGCCCTCACCGGCATCAAACGCCAGTTCGACATTGCCCAGGCGGATCTTGTCGGTGGTCTGCAGAAACGCACTCAGCACCTTGCGCCCATTCACAAAGGTGCCGTTGACCGACATCAGGTTGACGACCTTCCAGCGCCCGCCCTCCAGCACCAGCTGCGCGTGCCGGCCCGACACGCTCTCGTCAGGCAGGCAGATATCGGCACCCGCATCGCGGCCCAGCTCCCACTTGCCGCTGTTGCCCTCGATCTGCAGGCCGAAGATCTGCCCGGCAAACGGAGGGTTGAGACCGATCAGCCGCGGCTGGCGCTCTTCGTCGCGCGCGCGCGCCGCCTCGATCAGGCCCTCGGTGTTGCCGGACTTCTGGCCGATCTGTCGCAGCAGGATCGGCAGCGCCTGGGTGTGCGAAGACGACTCCAGATGATTGGACTCAGCCCAGCTCAGCGGCATGCCGGGCGAGCTCTCGGCGTGGCGGCCGGCGACCGGCGGCGCGGCGAGGCCCGGCTGCACTGCAGGCGGCAGCGGTGCTGCCGGGCCTGGCGCCCGGCTCGGCTGCGCCGGCGATGGCGTCGAACTCGGCTGCGCTGGCGATAGCGTTGAACCCGGCTGCGCCGGCAAGGGCGTCGCAATCGGCTGCGCCGGCAGTGGCGTTGGACTCGGCTGAGCAGGCAGTGGGGTCGAGCCCGGCTGAGCAGCGGCCGCCCGGGTGGAGCTGGCGATGTTGGCCAGTTCGCTGGCGCTGGGCAGCGGCCGCGCGCCGATCAGGGTGCGGTCGCGGTCGACCGGCGACGGCACCACCGCCGTCGAGGTCAGCACCTGGTAGGCGATGTCGTCGAAACAGACGATGTCGGCCGGCTTCAGTCGGGTCGCGCTGGTCACCCGCTCGCCGTTGACCGTGGTGCCGTTGGTGGAACCCAGGTCCTCCAGCCAGGGCACGCCGTCGACCACATTGAAGCGGGCGTGCTGACGCGACACCACGCCCAGCCGAATCACCAGACCGCAGTCATCGCCGCGGCCAACCAGCAGGCCGTGGCGGATCGGGGTTTCGCTGCCGTCGGTTTCGGCGCGCAGCTTGAAGCCGCTGTCATCAGAATCCATGCGCAGACGCCTGGTGGCCGGATCGAGCCGGCATTGTGGCGCCGGCGGCGGCTGCGGGCCAAGCCATCAGCGCGCCTTGGCCAGCTGCCGCGCCGCGCGGGCGAAGCGTGAGCTTCGATAGCGATGTTCATCCTCAAGGCTTGCGAACAGCGCGTTCAGCTGCGGCTTGAGCTGCTCGGCCTCGGCCAGCTCGATGCACAGGGTCTCAATCGCAAAATACGCCTGCTCGGCGGCGGCGAAATCGCGGTAGCCGCCGTCGGCCGCCGTGCGCAGCAGCACGCCTCGCAGACGCCGCTGATCATCGGCGCTGTAGCTGCGGCCGCTGAGCGCGCCGAGCACCCCGGCCATGCGTTCATCGATGCGCGCGGCCGCCGCCTGCAGGGCCGGCAGCCCCTGCGCGGTGGCCCGATGCAGGGCGTTCAGGTCGCGCTTGAGGGCGCTGGCCTGCTCCGGCGCAAACACCTCCAGCGCGTTGAGCAGCAGCAGCGCGCTGCTGTCGTTGAGGCGCACCGCGCCTTCGGCTAGGCCGGCATGCAGGCTGCCCTGCGCGCTGCGGCGGTCGTCCATCGGGTGATGGCAGGCATGGCAGTCGAAGGCGGCCAGCTCGGGAAACAGCCCGCCGCGCACGAAGCGCGGGCTGCGCAGCAGCGCGGTCTGCGCCTTCACCGCATGGGCGAGGCCCGCCAGCCACAGGCGCAGCGCGCCCTGCTCGCCCTTGCGCTCGGCATAGTCGGCGTCGAAATCAAAATGCGCCGGCTGGTTGGCGGTGAAGGCGACCAGCTCGAAGGACAGCCGCGGATGCCCGGCGGCCATCATTTCGTGGCCGGCGAATTTGTCGCTGCTGCCGTAGTGACAGGACAGGCACAGCTCGGCGCGCACGCCGACGTCCTCCAGCGGCCGCAGCCCGTCGGCGAGATTATCGGCGTGCGCGCGTCCGGCCTCGGCGTGCGCGCCGATCCAGGCCTCAGCGCCGCCGTGGCAGGCCTCGCAGCCGACCCCGTCGCTGAGCTGGAATTTCTCGCCGCGCAGGTCGACCGGCACGTTGTCGGCGTGGCAGTCGAGGCAGGCCGTGGCCTCGTGCGCGGGCCCCAAGCCCAGCCGGCGCGCGATCGCCTGCGAGTCATCGCTGAGCAGGGTCTGGTAGGCGCGCGAATGACGGTCCTCGCGCGACCAGATGCGGTACTCGTCGAGCCGCACCAGGGCCTCGCGCTCGGGCGAGACGCGGCCGTGGCAGGCGCTGGAGGCGCAGGTCGCCGGCCCCAGATGGGCATGGCCTGCGGGCGCCTGAGGCGCCGCTGCGGGTTCGGCTTCGGCACCGGCCGCGGCACTGGCGAGGATCGCCAGCAGGGTCAGCAGGGCCAGACCAGCGCGCATGCACCGCCCCGGCCGGCGGCGGTTATTCCGGCAGCGTGTCGTGGACATACCAGGGCTCCCCGTTCGTGTTGAGGTACAGGCGCTGCATCTCCAGCAGATTCAGCGGGCGCGCGCCGCGGCGGCCGAACACCGCCACCTGGCCGCCGGTTTCATCGACGCCGCGATCGCGCTCCAGCGCCCGCGAGAGGCTCAGCGCGGGGTTTCGAGTCGGATAGCGCGCGATCAGTTCGGGCTTGGGCGCAGGCGAGAATCCGTAGAAATTCGGCTGCGACTCCGGCGAGGTTAGCTGCAGCACCTTCAGGCCCTCGCGGCCGTCGGCGACGTAGGCGAACAGCGAGGCGTTGGTGGTGGCGACCACCACGTCGCGGGCGTCGGCGATGCCTTCAGCGGCACCCAGGCGCTGGTATTCGCGCATGGCCTCGGGCCGGCGGATGTCGACCAGCACCAGGCCCTCGGCGGCCGCGGCGACATAGGCATAGTCGCGGACCACGAACACCCGCTGCGCGTCGGCGAGCGCGATCAAGTTGTCGGCGATCACGCGCGGCGTGGCCGGGTCGGTGACGTCGACCGCCTTGAGGCCATCGTCATCAAGCACGAACAGGTAGCGAAACTGCACCGCCGCTGCGCGCGCGCCGGGCAGCGCGATCAGCGCCTCGACTTTGGGTTCGAGCGGCACATCGAGATTCACCACCACCACGCCGCGCGGCGTCGACACATAGGCGCGGTAGCCGGCCATCTCGATATGCCGCGCCCCGCTCAGCACGCCGTCGGGGTTCCAGGTCAGTGCGCGCTCAAGCTGGTTGTTGCGCGGCTCGGCATCGGCGAGGGTATTGATATCGACCAGAATCAAACCCTCCACCGCGTCGGTGACGAGCGCGTAGCTGTAGATCGGGTGAAACGGCTGCTCAAGATTGTCGACCCGCATCAGCTCGCCCTGATTGCGCTCGGGGTGCACCGGCTGGGTGGTGACCAGGCTGAGGCAGGTGGCGTTCTCCGACTTCACCCGCGTGCCCTGCCCCAGCGGGCTGAACGGCGCGCTGACGATGCGCTGGCTGAAGCCCTTGTTGGCGATGTTGGCAACGTCATACACCTGCAGGCCCTGCTCGCCGGCAGCGGCATACAGGTATTCGCCGCGCAGCTGCAGGCAGCCGACCTCGCCGGAGCGATGGCGGTGCGCGGTCTGCAGGGTCTTGTCGGCGTCGACGTGTGCCTTGAAGTAGTCCGGGTAGGCGAAGCGCTGCAGGTAGCTGCCGATCACCGCCTGCGGCTCGTCCCACTCGGTGACCTGCACCGCGCTGACCTCGCCTGCGCCACCGACCCAGGCGTTGAAGCCGATGAAGTCGACAAACTTGGTGCCGAGCATCAGCGTCTGCGCCAGGATCGCGTTGTTGTCGCCGTCCGCCGACAGGTGGCAGTCGCTGCACACGCGGGTTTCGGTTTTGCGCTCGGTGTGCGGGTAGTGCGGATTCATCGCCTGCGAGCTGAAGCCGCTGGCGCTGATGGGCGGCTGCTGCACGTAGATGCGCTCGCGGTTGGAGTTGGTCGACGACAGCACCAGCGCCGATGAGCTGCGCACCGGCGCGATCTTGCCGCCCTTGGCCGGGCTGTGGCGGCCGAGCATGAACACCTCGTCGCGCGCGACCTGCGGGTTGTAGGTGGCGTAGTTGCGGGTGGCGCCGCCCTCGTAGCGGTAGCGCTCGGTTTTCCAGTTGGCCTCCACCGGCAGATGGCAGCCGCCGCAGGTGGTGGTCCAGCTGGTGTGGCAGGCGTAGCACTCCATCTTTTCGGCGCTGTGCGCGTACTGGCTGGGGTCGACCTCCGGCCCGAAGACCTGCTCGCTGCTGTCTGCGGCCAGCGTCTTCGCGCGCGCGGCCTTGGCGTTGTAGTGCGCGTTGCCCGGGGTCACGGTGTCGCGCACCAGGCTCATTTCCCATTCGAGCGCGGGGTCGAGCATCGAGCGCTGCCACAGCGAATCGCCGATCCACTCAAAACGCCGGCGGCCGTCGGGCGTGCGCAGCAGGCGCAGGTCCTGGCCGCCGTTCAGCGCCGCCGGGTTGGAGGTGTACAGGCTCGGGAAGCTGTCGGCATCGCCGTGGCAGTCGCGACAGCCGACCTCCACCGCCAGCGCCACCTCGCCGACGATGTGCCCGTTGCCGTGGCTGTCGCTGCTGAAGTGGCAGTCGACGCAGTGCATGCCGACGTCGACGTGGATCGACGACAGGTGCACCGCTTTCTTGAACTTCTGCGGGTCGTCGTTGGCGACCTGCGCGCCTTCGGCATCGAGCAGGTTGCCGTCGCGGTCGCGCTTGTACACGCCGCGGAAGTTCCAGCCGTGGCCGTGGTAGTCGGCGAACTGGGTGTCCTGCATCTGCGGGTTCAAGTCCCAGACCTTGGCCAGAAAATCGATATCGCCCCAGTTGCCGCGCGGCGCCGCGCCTTCGGGGTTGCGCTCCAGCACCTCGCGGATGCGCTCGGCGTCCGGGTACTGCTGCTGCTCAGGCCACATCCGCGGCGCGTCGGACTCGTAGTCCCACATGGTGTAGCCGAGGAAGGTGTTCATGAACATGTTGGGCTGATGCATGTGGCAAACCATGCACTGGCTGCTCGGAATCGCCCGGGTAAAGGCGTGCTTCAGCGGATGACCGGCGCGGTCATTCGGCAGGGTTGGGTCGCTGCTGGCGCCGGTGCCGGCGTGGCCGTGCACCGCATAGGGGCCGGAGTGGCGCGGATCGCGATCGTTGGCGTAGACCACGTGACAGGCGGCGCAGCCGCTCTGCCGGTAGTCGCCGGGCTGGTCGTTGGTGCCGGCGAACCACATCATCGGGTCGTTCAGCCGGGTCTTGTGCATGTTCAGCACCGGAACCGAAATCCGCGCGCCGGTGCCGGGCCCGCGATTGCTCTGGCGGATGTCCGGCCGGCCCGGCTCCTCCAGCCGCTGGATGTTGCCGCCGATGTTGGGCAGGCCGGTCTCCGGGAACAGGCTCAGGATGTTGCGGCCGCCGCGCTCGAACACGCGAAAATTGTCGCCCGGCTTGATCGTCTCGAAGGCCGGCAGCGGCAGCAGCTCGGCGAGAATGCCGCGCGACTTCATGTCCGCCGTGGGCGCGATCGGCGCCAACAGTTTTCCCGGCGCGCCGCCGCCGGCGTAGCCTTCGCCGAAGATCGGCTGCTTGAAGGGCAGGATGCCGTTGTTGTAGGCGGCGCCGGCCCAGAACATGGCGCCGGTCGCCATCAGGCTGCGTCGCGTCGCATCGATGATGTCCTGATGGCAGGCACCGCAGGCCAGCTCATTGATCCGGTAGTCGGACGGGTTGATGAAGCGCACAAACTCCTCGCGCTCGGTATTCAGCAGGGTGTAGGTGCGCTCGGGCATGGCGCTGGACTGCCAGGCCTCGGGAAAGCGCGGCAGCACATGGGCCTGGTCCATGGCCGCGCGATAGTCGGCGTCTTGGCGCGACACATCAGCCGCGACCTGCACGGAGGCATTGCCGCCGTGGCAGTCGACGCAGCCGAGCTGCACCGCGCGGCTCGCGTGCATCGTCGCTTGATCGGTCTGCGTGTGGCAGGACAGGCAGCCGGCACTGCTCGCCTGCGCGGCTTCGGCGGTCTGGCTCATGGGTGCCGCGGGCGCCATCGGGTCGGTACGTTCGACGGCTTCGTAGTTGGCGCCGGCAGCGACAGCGAGCTGGCTCGCGAGCGCCAGCAGCAGCGCCAGGCCGAATCGTGATCCGTTGATCGAGGGGGAGCTGCAGGGCGTGGCTTCGGCCGAGCGCGCGCTGTGGGGCGTGCTCCAGGTGTCGCTCCGGCCTTTGCTCCAGGTCTGGCTCCTGGTGTCGCTCCAGCTGCCGCTGCCAACGGAGCCTTGCGGAGAGCGTTTGGCGCCTGAGCTGCGAGTCGCGCAGCGCGCCTCCCGATCCGCCGCCCGCTCCGATCTGCGTAGGGCGGGTCTTGACCCGCCGCCCGCACGGCTCGGCTTCTCGATGCCCTGAGGCGGAGTGCTTGAAAGCAAGAACCACGCGACGCAGGCCCGCAGGCGGCGGGCCAAGACCCGCCCTACTTCCTTCGGCGAATCGCGGCGAGGCGAGTCGCGTCCTACTGCTGTCGGCGGACCGCGGCGGGTTGAGGCGCGGGCCAGTTCATCGAAGCGGGTGAGCGATGTCGCAGTAAGAGCCGTGGTCATCATCGCCCCCTTCAAAACGTCAGGATCAGGTTGGCCAGCAGCGAATGCGGGCGGCCCTGATCGGGAAACAGGGTGCGGTAGCCGGGCCCCGGCAGCAGCGAGGCATAGGACAGCCGCATCACCATGTTCTGGCTCATGAACGGCCGCCAGATCAGCGCCGCCGACAGATCGGTGCCGATGCGCCGCGGGATATCCGGCTGCTGCCTCGCTACTTCGAGAATTGCGCTGTCGTCGAACCACAGCGCGTTGGCGTTGAGGCTCAGCCGCAGCTCCGGCAGCAGGTCGAAATCGACGCCGGCACCGAGCAGGTTCAAGCCCGGATTGACGAAGTTGCTCTGGCCCTGCTCCTTGCTCGACCGCAGCGAATTCAGCAGCCCGTTGCGGCCGGACAGCGCCACCCGACCGCCGCCGATCAGCGGCACCGACTGGCGGATCCAGTAGCTGGTGTCGGCGCCGGCGAACAGCGGGTTCTCGAAAATCGCATCGAAGCCGCCGGCGCGATCATCAAACGGATCGTCATCGCCGCTGGCATGCAGCACCGAGACCCGTGGCCTGATCCAGTCGAAATCCATCGAGGCCTCGGCGGCGATGAAGCTGGCGCGGATGTCGGAAGGCTCGCCGCTGAACGGGCCGTTGCGGTCCTCGCCGAGGGCGTACCAGGCGCTGCCGCTCAGGTTCACCCGATCGATATGGCCGTCGACGCTGTAGCCGAGATAGGCGACGTCGTAGCTGCGCGGGCGCTCATCGCCGAAGCTGGCGGGGCGGGCGATGAAACCGTTGCGGTCGAAGTAGAACTCGCCGTCCTCGCGATTGCGGTTGTAGACGAAGCCGAACTGAGAGGTCAGCCCCAGCACGAACAGGTCCTGCCAGAACAGGTTGGCAACCAGCACGTCGTCCTTGCGCGGCGCGCGACCGAGGTCGTTGAGGCCGCTGTTGGTGTCCTTCTCCAGCCGCCGGAACAGGCCGAGGTTGTACTGGAACACATTGTTTTTTCGGGTTCCGAACAGGCGCACGCCGAGCGGCAGATCGTTGAACAGGAAGCCGCGGAAATCGGCGGTGATGGGCTGGATGCCGATCCGCAGGCTGTCGAAGTCGTAGTTCTCTGAGACGTCGCGCAGGTGACGGTCGTAGAACGCGGCCTGCAGGGTCAGCACGCTGTCGCTGCGAGTGACGCCGCGGCGCGGGTCGGCGTTCAGCGCCAGCACCTCCTCGACCTCGACGCGGTTGTACTGGAAGGCGGGGGTGAGCCGGAATTCGTAGTCCGGCGGCCGGAACACGGTGTTGCCCTTCAGATACACCAGCTCCACCAGCAGGGTCTGCGCGAACACCTGCTGCTGCGAATTGCCGAACACATCGTTGGAGCCGGGCCGCTGGGTGCTCTGGAAACCCACCGGCGTCGGCGAGCGCTGGCTCTGCAGCACGCTGTCGGAGATCGCGGTGATCGAAAAGAACCTGTCGTCGCCGTGGACCGGCTTGTCGCCTTTCAGCACGTTGCGGTTGTACGGGTCCCACAGGTTCTCGCCGTACAGCGCATCGACAATGCGCCAGCGGTCGGGCAGCGCGATGATCGGTGGCGCCACCGCGCCCGCCGGCGAGGGCACGTCGGAGTAGACGCGCGGTTCGATCAGCGATTCATCGCGCAACTGTCGGCGCAGGCGCGGGTCGGCCGCCTCGTCGTAGCTGGGCACGCAGTCGTGGCCGGCATCGCCCGGCCGGCGCCGGCCGCGCACACGCAGGTCCTCGGCCTTCAACGGCGCGCACTCGGGGATCTTGGAGCGCGGCAGCGCAGGCGCGGCGTCTGCGGGCGCCGCCTGACGTGCTGCAGGCGCGGCCTCGATCGGCTCGAAGCCCTGCGCCGACAGCGCGGCCGATTGGCAGAACGCCAGCACGGCGATCGCCGCGGCGGGCGTGCGATGTCGGCAAGGGATCAGCGGCATGCGGCTCTCCTACTTTCCAGCGCAGACGTTCTGCGCGGTGGAGCCGAGAAAGGGCGAGTACGGGCACTGCACGTAGCGCAGACGCACGCCGGCAGGCGTGAGCTGGTCGGCGCGACGGGCGGGCTCGGCGTTGCGAAGGCCGCCGGCACCGCCCAGCGCATCGACCGCCAGCAGCGCGACCATGTCGTCCTGATCGATGCCGTCGCCCGACACGCCAAGCGCGCCGATCAGCCGGTCGCCGCGGTAGATCGGCACCCCGCCGGGGAAAATCTGCAGGCCATTGGCCAGGGCCCGACTGGGCGCCCGCGACTCGCCGCTGCCCAGGCGCACGCCAACGCAGTTGTCCGGCGTGTCGCTGGCAAAGCCGGGCAGGCCGGCGGTGTGCGCGACGTGCTGCAGAACACCGTTCAGCACCAGATCCAGCTGAAAGCCGGTGGCGAAGGCGCTCCACTGGCCGCGCGGCGCCGACAGCACGCCGTGCGGCGCGTTCAGCAGGCCATCTGGAAAAAACGGCCGCGCCAGGTTGCCTATCGCTCGCGCTGAAAACGCCACCTCGCCGGCCAGCGCGCCGCTCCCGAGCAGGGCGCGCAGTTCGGCCGCGCGCGCGCGCAGGTCGATCACGCGGCGCGGCGCCAGCTGGGCATCCAGCAGCACCGTGGGCTCGCTCAAGCTCTCGATGAAGTCGCCGGCCGCAGGCGAACTCATCAGGGCCACGCTGCGCGCCTTCTGGATTGCCACATCGGCCCCGAACACCGGCGCGTCGCGGCTGCGCACCAGGCCGAGGATCTCGCCGCCGCTGTCGACCACGGCGAGGCTGACCCGCACCGTCGAACCCAAGGGCCGGCGAATCTGCCCGCGGCTGCGCGCAGCAATCGCCAGGCCCTCGCTCAGCAGGCTGCGCACTTCAGCTTCGCTGAGCGCGTCGAGTGCTTCGGAGCCGGCCCGCGGCGGGAACCGCGGCTGGCCGAAGGCATCGACCCAGACGAAGGCCTCGCTGGCGCCGAACGCGCCCGGCGCCGCCGCGGACAGGCCGGATTCAACGCGTCCAAAGGCGGTGCCCGGACGCAGGCTGCCGCCGCCATAGCCCGGCACCGCCAGCAGCGCACCGTCGGCGGCGCCGAGCGCGGCGTAACGCGCGCCGCTCACGCTGGCGGCGAGCTCGGCGCTGCGCGCATCGACGTAGCGCAGCAGCTTGCCGTCGACGGTGATGCGGCTGGCGAGGATGTCCACCGGCGCCTGCAAGCCCTGCACCGCGGCCAGCGCGATCAGCTCGTCGAGGTCGCGATCGATGTCGGCGACGCTCGGGTCCAGCGTGTACTCGCCGTCGGCGCTGACCCCAACCCCGCCGACCAGCACGCCCTGCGCGTACAGCGGCAGGCCGCCGGGGTCAGCGGACAGGCCCAGCGGCGCGCGCTTGGGCCCGGTCATCGCGTGCATCAGGCTGTCGCGGCGCATGAAATCCGAGCACGCCAGCTGGCTGAACTGCACGCCAAACAGCGGCCCGCCGGGCTGGTTGAACTCGCCCGGATTGAAATGCTGCTGCACGATCTGGCTGGCAGTGCGGCTGGAGAAGGCGTTGCCGCCGCTGGACAGGTAGGCGCCGGTGATCGCTTTGGAGATTGCCGCCAGCGCCGGCCCACCGACTGCAGCCGGCAGCACCAGGCCCTCCAGCCCACCGTCGATGGGCGCTACGCCCGCGGCCGTGCTGGCGATCCGCAGATCACGCTGCGCGCCCGCCATCGCATAGACGCCCAGCACATTGCCGACCCGATCAACCACGGCGATGGTCGCCACCGCACTGCTGGTGCGGGCCTGGGCGACGGCCTGGGCGATCACCTGGCCGACCTCGGCACTGGAGAGCGTTTGCGAGGCCTCGATGCCGGCAGCCTGCTCGCAGGGCAGGCAGCGCAGGTCGTCCCCGGGCTGGCGCAGCGGCGCGGGCTGGCGCAGCGGCGCGGGCTGGCCTGCGATGGCCGCGCCGTGGCCGCGCAGGCGCGACGCGGGCTCGCCCGAACTGGAATCGGCGGAAGCGCTCGCAAAAGTCACGCTGCTGGCGAGCACCAGCACAAGGGCGACGCCGCTGTGGAGCGCGGCCGTAAAAACGGACGCGCCGCACTTGCTCAGGTTGGCGCTGAGCGCAGCGAAGCCCAACGTCGCGACATTCGATGGTCGCGCGGCGCTTGGCAAAACCCGCTGCCGCGCTGCGCCGACCTCTGCCCCGGCGGCACGGGCGCCAGACGCCGCAGCCGCAGCCGCATCGCACCTCGCTTCGCCTGTTGCTCTACTCATTTCCGGTCTCCTCTAGCCGCAGCCACCGCCGCGCCCGGCGCCGAAAGCGCCGCCTGCATGGGCGTGCCCTGCGGCAGATGAAAGCCGTGACAGCCGGTGCAGGCCAGCTGCACGCTTTGCGCGCCGCGCTGCTCGCCGTGGCAGTCGAGGCACACCGCCATGTCCGGCATCAGCACGTCGCTGCTGGCCTCTGAAAGGTCAGCTGCATGACAGCCGAGGCAGGTCGCGTCGTCGGTGGCGACGCTGTCGCGGCGGGTCAAATGGGCCACGTGATCGAAGCGGGCCTGCGGGAAGAAATCGCCGACCAGCCGCACCGGCAGCACCTGCCAGCGCTCATAGACGCTGCGCTGTGGATGCACGCTGACCTCGTGGCAGGTGACGCAGCCGGAGCGCGTGAACTGGTTGTGCGCCTCCAGCTCGGCGCGCTCGCGTCCGCAGGCCAGCGCGCCCTGTGGGCAGGGGTCGATCGCCGCGTGCGAGGGCCGGCGACGGTTGCGCTGGCCGACCTCGATGGACTTTGCGGTGTCGGCGAACTGGCGGATGTAGTGCTCCTCCAGCGCCAGCACCGCCGCGCGCACCGCCGCATGCGGCAGCTGGCGCTCAGGCTCGTCCTCGTCGAAACCGAGTCCGTGGCAGCCGCGGCAGTTGGTCTCCATGGTGATCGGCCGGAAGTGCTCGCCGTCGCTCAGCAGGCTGTGGCAGTCGGCGCAGCCGAGGCCGCGGGCTTCGGCGCGCAGTTCGACCTTGTTCGTATCCAGATGCAGGGCGTGCGGAAACTTCAGGTTCGAGCTTTCGCGCGCGGGCTCGCCAGCCTGCGGGCGGCTGCGCTGCGTGCTCCACTCGGCGCTGCCGGGGTCAAAGCGCAGCAGCGATATCCGGAACTCCGGATGCTGCTGGGCGGCAAAGCCCAGCACCGGATGCGCCAGCGGTGCGCCGACGGCCGAGGTCGCCACCTGCTGCAGATCGCGATGGCAATCGAGGCACAGTGCGGTGTCCTCACGCACCAGCCTGGGCGGCTCGTTGTGCTCCTTGTGGCAGCTGGCGCAGTGCCTCTGATCGAGCCCCGGCACGCTGTGCGCGGCGAGGTCGACATGCCCGCGCTGGCCTTCGTGGCAGGCCAGGCAGCCGCGGTCCGGCGCCGTCTCGAACAGCTGCAGGTGGCAGCCGTTGCAGTCGACATCGATTTCCGCGGTGTGGTGGGCATTGGCCAGCGGGCCGCTGCTCCAGACGGCGTCCGAAAGCAGGGGCACTTCGCTGCGCAGCCAGCCGCCCAGCGCCGGGCTGAAGAACCCTGCCAGCGGCAGCGCCAGCAGCAGCAGTGAAAGCAGCAGCAGGCCCCAGCCGAGCCGGCGCAACGGCAAGCCGGTCTGCTCCAGCCGGGTCTGGAAGTGGGTGGCCGGCCCGAAGGCCTGGTCCTGCTCGACCTGGGTCAGCTGCAGCGCCGCATCGAAGCCGGCCGGTGCGGCGATCACGCGCAGCTGCTGGGCGCCGAGCTCGACCCCTTCGTTGATGCCGAGCACCGCACTGCGCACCGGCTCGCCGCGCAGCACCGCCCGCGCCGCGCCAATACAGCGCAGGCTGAAGCGCCCGCCGGAGAGCGGCTTGAGAGTCAAGTGACGGGGTGCAATCGCCGGGTCGTGCAGGGGCAGAGTCTGGTCGCTGCGGTGGCCCAGCGTGATCAGCCCGCCCTCGTGGCTGGCCTCAAGCAGCGTTTCGCCCCCCTTTCGATCGCGATACACCCGGCGCAGAAGGACAAGCACGGCGTTACCAGTACAGAAAGACGACGAGGACATGCACCACCAGCGCGCCGACCAGGCCCACGGTGAACGGGATATGCAGGTACAGCCAAAGCTGCAGGCGCGCCTGCAGGGCCACGCTCTCGCGCAGTACCGCCAGCGCCCTGGCACGCTGCGCGGCGAGGCCGAGCAGGGCCTGCAGGGCGGCCGACTCCTCGCGACGCCGCGCCTGCGGCACGCGCGCGGCAAGGTAGTCGAGCAGCGCGGCCTGGCCGGAATTGCTGACCGTTTTCGAGCCGGCCGACTGCGCCGCCGGGTCGCTCATGCGTGAGCGGTCGCGGCCCAGCACCTGCGCCCAGACACCGCCGCCCAGGGTAGTGCGGTCAATTGCGCTCTCGACCACGCTGAGGGTGAGTGCGTCGGCCTGCTGGGCCTGCTGGCGCATGTCCTCATCGACCTGGTTGAGCGCGGTCAGCCAGTCCTCGCGGCGCTTGCCCGCGTGCAGGCCGGCTAGGCGGCGCGGCAGCCGCAGATACGCGAACACGCCGTAGATGCCGCTGAAGATCACCAGCAGCATCAGCACATAGGCCAGGCTGTGAACATTCCAGCCGAGCTGAAAAGCGCTGTGCAGCGTTGCCACCAGCAGCAGCGCAAGGCCCAGCATCACGTGCGCAGCAACCCAGCCCTGCACGCTGCCGAGGCGTGAGCGATAGCTGCGCTTGCGCAGGCCGAGCAGGGCCAGCCACAGCACCAGTGCGGCGCTGAGGCCGCCGAGCACATAGCCCTGCCAGCTGCCGCCGTTGGGCGGCAGGGTCGACGGCTGGCTGACGTACAGCGCAATCGACAGCACGCACAGCGCGGTCGCATAGGCCGCCTGGCGGCGCACGGTGGGGCCGAGGAAGCTGGCGAGTGGCTCAGCCATGCGTGCGCCTTGCGATCAGCTCGGTGAAGCCCGCCGGCGCCATCCGCACCGCGGCGCCGGTGGGGCACGCGCGGACGCAGGCGGGGCCGCCGTCGACATCCATACAGGCGTCGCATTTGACCGCTTTGCGGCCGGCCGCCTTGGCGCTCGCCGTCGGGGCCGCAGCGCGGTCTTCGCCGGGCCCGGCGCCGAGGCCCGCCAGCAGCCAGGACAGCAGACCCGTCTTGGCGGGGGCCGCGTACTCCATGCGAATGACGTCGTAGGGGCAGTGCGTCTGGCAGTTGCCGCAGCCGATGCAGCGGTCATCGATGAAGACCTCGCCGGAGGCCGCCCGATGGATCGAATCGGTCGGGCAGTCCTTCATGCAGTGCGGGTGCTCGCAGTGCCGGCACGACACCGGCACCTGCACCGCCGCGAACGAGGCCCCGCGGTGGCGATCCAGCCTGGAAATGCCGGCGTGGGTTTCCGCGCAGGCTTTCTCGCAGTTGTCGCAGCCCACGCACAGAGCCTCGTCGATCAACATCGCATTGGTCGCTTCGCCCAGGCCCTCGCCCATCAGGAACGACACCAGCGCGCCGCCCTCAGGCAGGGCCTGCAGCAGCGAGAATCGGCGCAGCTGCGCGGAGGTCTCGGCCTGCAGGGCGCCGACCCGCTGCGGGTCCTTCTTCAGCAGCTTGAGAAACTCGGCGCGATCGAGCCGGATGGTTTCCACCCGCACCGCGGCGCGTGCGCTGTCGCGGCGCAGCGGATCGCCCATCAGCGCCATCTGCCCGCACAGCTGGCCGCTCTGCGCGTGGCCGACCGTGGCGCCGTCGCGCAGCAGGGCCACCGTGCCGCTGCGGATCAGGTGCAGGCAGTCGCCCTGCTCACCCTGGGTGTAGAGATCCTGCCCGGCGTCGAAGCGCTGCACCTGCGCGCGCTGCGCGATCTCGCGCAGCTCGGCCACCGGCAGCGACGGCGCAAACTGCGACTGCAGCGCGCGCACGATGAAGATCCAGTCGATCCCGGCGCGCACCTCATCATTCGAGTTCAGCAGCTTGACCATGGTCCGCCGCGGGGTCTCGATCAGGATCGTGTCGGCGCCGATGAAGGCGTCACCGCCGCGCGGCCGGCCCGAAATCAGGCTCATTTCGCCAAAGAACTGGCCCGGTCGCAGCACGTATTCGGCACCACCGGGCTGGCGCAGCCGCACTTCACCCTCAAGCACGGTGTAGAAGCCGCTGCTGTACTCGCCCGTGCGGAACAGCGTCGCGCCCGCGGCCAGCACCTCAGTGGCGCGCGGCTCGGGCGGCGCCGCAGTGTCGCTTTCCGAAGGTTTTTCGCCGGCGAGGCGCAGCTGTTCAATCGCCTGCGACTGGCGTTCGCGCTGCTGCTGGCGGCGCTTGGTCAGCGCCTGCTCGACCTTGCCGCGAGCTTCAACGACGCTTTCCGGGTCGCCGAAGCTCACCACCATCCGGCTCTCAATCAGCAGCTCGCGGAAGGCCAGCCCGTTCATGCGCCGAAACATCGGCACCCGCTGCTGGTACAGGGCCAGGATTTCCTCGACCTCCGCCACGTAGGGCAGGCCGGCGAACTGCAGCGATAGCAGCACGTGATCGACCGGCTGCACCGCGCGGCCGAGGATGCTGTCGACCACGTCCTGGCCCTGGTTCATGGCCTGCTTGATCAGCGGGAAGCCCGCCAGCGAGCCGATCACGTACAGGCCGGGCACGCTGCTCTGGTACTGCGCATCCAGCGCAGGCAGGGCGTCGGAGCGCTCGCTCGGAAAGGCGATCCCGCAGGCCTCCAGAAACCTGCGCGGCGGGGTGCCGCCGAGCCGCGCCAGCACTCTGTGGCAGGCGATCCTGCGCTGGCCCTCGGGCGTGTTCAGCACGATCGCGCCGAGCCCGTTCTCACCGGCGGGCTCGATGTGATCGACGCTTGCGCCGTAGTGGCACTGGAAGTCGACGGCGCGGTCGTTGATCGCCCGCAGCACCGCATTCAAATTGCCCTCTTTGGCGCGCGAAAATTCGTCCCTTCGATTGACGATGTGAACCGCGCTGTAGCGCGACAGGCCCAGCGCGTTCTCGATCGCCGAATCGCCCGCGCCGATCACCACCACGGTCTCGTTTTGCCAGGCCGCGGGGTCGTCGAGCTGGTAGTGGACCAGGCCACTGTCCTCGCCGGGAACGCCAATTCGATTGGGCTGGCCCTCGACGCCAATCGCCAGCACCACGTGCTCGGCGCGCACTGAACTGCCGTCCTTCAGCTGCAGCTCAAAGCCGCCGCGCTGGCCTCGCAGCGCCAACACCTCGGCGCCGCGGCGCACATGAATGCCGAGCGCTTCGATGCCCTGGGCCCAGGCCTGCAGCACCGCCTCGCGGCTGCCGGCACGAAATCGCAGCGGGCTGCGCAGGTCCAGAAAGCCGGGCTCGGCCATCACGAACTTGCCTTTCTGGTAGCGCTGGATCGTGCGCGCGTGGGCGTTCGAGGCTTCGAGCAGAATGTGGCTGGGCGGCTGGCCGGGGCGTTCGCGGGCGTCGATCTCGGCCGCCCTTGCGGCTGCGCTCAGGCCGGCGGGCCCGGAGCCGATGATGGCGATCCGATAGCTGACAGGAGAGTGGCCCGAGGGCCCTGACTCGTTCATCCGATACCCCCGTGGGGGACGCGAAATGCGTGAAGGCACGGTAGGCCCTTTGTCAAGAAAATGTCAACGCCGCCCGACGGGCGATTACAGCGCCCTTCCCTTGTGCAAACGCGAATCGGCGCCCGGAGAAGACGCGCCACAGGGCCCTGCCGCTACCATGCACCGCATGACAGACATTCAAATTCCCGAAGGCACCTACCTCGTCGGCGGCGCGGTGCGCGACGCCTTGCTCGGTCGCAGCGGCGGCGATCGCGACTGGGTGGTCGTTGGCAGCAGCCAAGCCGATATGGAGGGCCGCGGCTTTCGCGCGGTGGGCGCGGATTTCCCGGTGTTCCTGCACCCGCACAGCGGCGAGGAATATGCGCTGGCGCGCACCGAGCGCAAGTCCGGCCGCGGCTATCGGGGTTTCGTCGTCAATGCCGACGCCTCGGTGACGCTGGAGCAGGACCTGCAGCGCCGCGACCTGACGATCAACGCCATCGCGCAGGCGGCCGACGGCGCGCTGATCGACCCCTGCGGCGGCCGCGCCGATGTCGAGGCGCGCCTGCTGCGCCACGTCTCGCCGGCGTTTGCCGAAGACCCGGTGCGGGTGCTGCGGGTGGCGCGTTTTGCCGCGCGCTTTGCGCCGCTCGGCTTCGGTATCGCCGACGAGACGCGCGCACTGATGCGCGCCATGGTCGAGGCCGGCGAGGTCGATCATCTGGTGCCGGAGCGCGTGTGGAAGGAGCTCGAACGTGCGCTCGCCGAGCCCGCGCCCGAGGCGGCGCTGCGGGCGCTGCGCGATTGCGGAGCGCTGGCGCGCCTGCTGCCGGAGGTCGACGCCCTGTACGGCGTACCGCAGCGGCCGGAGTATCACCCCGAAGTCGACACCGGCCTGCACATCGAGCTGTGCCTGCAAATGGCCGCACGGCTGGCGCCGGGCGACGCCGAGATAGGCTTCGCGGTGCTGGTGCACGACCTCGGCAAGGCGCTGACGCCGGCGAGCGAACTGCCGAAACACCTGATGCACGAGCAGCGCGGGCTGCAGCCGATCGAAGCGCTGTGCGCGCGCCTGAAAGTACCGGCCAGCTTTCGCGAACTGGCCCTGCACGCCTGCCGCGAGCATCTGAACGTGCATCGCCTGCACGAGCTTCGCGATGCGACTCTCGAAACGCTGATCCAGCGCTGCGACGGCTACCGCAAACCCGAGCGCATCGAGCGCATCGGCCTGGTCTGCGAGATCGACAAGCGCGGGCGGCTGGGCGCCAGCGAAGACAGCTATCCGAACCGTGAGGTTCTCAACCGCTGCCATCGCGCCGCACTTGCCGTGCAGGCGCGCGACCTGGATACCTCCGGGCTCAAGGGGCCGGCAGTGGGCGAGGCGCTGAAGCGCGCGCGCGTTCGGGCGCTGGCTGCGGTGCGCGCCCGCAGCTGAGTGCGTGGCCGCAGTTGTCGGGATTCAGCCCGGCATCCACAGCGCATCGAGGCTGGCGAAGCCCCAGGCATCGGCGGCTTCGATTCCGACAATACGATCAGCGCAGCGCGGCGCCGACAGATCCAGCTCGCGCAGCAGCACCGGCTGCCGCTTACGGGCGTGGTAGAACACCCGGACCTTCGGCGCCAGCAGGGTTTGATCGTTTTGCTCCAGCACCACCGCCAGATGATCGGACTGCAGGCGGACCAGCGCGCCCACCGGGTAGATGCCGATGCTGCGAACGAAAGCGTTGAACACCGCGCTGTCGAAGTGACCCTGCCAGGCCGCCATCCGGCGCACCGATTCGGCCGGGCTCCAGGCGTTCTTGTAGGGGCGGTTGGAGCTGATCGCGTCATATACATCGCACACGGCGCCCATCCGTGAAAACAGGCTGATCTCCTCGCCTGCCTGCCCGTGCGGGTAGCCGCTGCCGTCGTATTTCTCATGGTGATGCAGGGCGATATCAAGCGCCGCGGCGCCGGCGTCACCGCCCTCGCGGAGCATGTCGAAACCGGCCTGCGGATGCGACCTCATGATCGAGAACTCAGCTTCGGTCAGCCCGCCGGGCTTGTTCAATATGTTGAGCGGCATCGCTGCCTTGCCGATGTCGTGCAGCAGGCCGCCGATGCCGGCTTCGCGCACCGCGTCCTCGGGCAGCGGCAGACGCCTGGCCAGAGCCACCATCAGCGCGCACACCGCCACCGAATGCAGATAGGTGTAGTCGTCGTGGCGCTTCAGCCGGGCCACGCTGATCAGAGCATCCGGATGGCGGCTGACTGAATCGCTGATCTCCTGCACCAGCGGCTCCACCTCCGCCGGGTTCACCGCCCGGCCGAGCCGGGCTTGGTGAAACAGTTCAGTCATTTTCTGTTTGCCTAGCTGACACAGCAGGCGCGCAGCGGCCACTTCCGCCTCCATGCTGCGGCGCGCAGACGCCTGCACAGGAAGCCCGGACGGCTTCAGCGCCTCCGCGGCCGCGCCCACGGCAGCGGTCATGGACAGCGCTTCTGCAGCGGCAGGCTCCCCCGCCGCGGGCGCCGTTTGCAAGCCGGATTCAACGTGCGGCACGGGCTCGGCGTGCGGCACGGGCGCGAGCTTCGGCACGGACGCTGGTTCGGGCGCACTGTCATCGAACGGCTTGACCGCGGCGACCGATTCAGCAGGCGCTGGCTCAGGCGACGGCGGCAGCGGCAGATCCAGGCCCTGCTCGGTATCGATCACGATCTCGTCGACACCGCCGCGCCGCAGCTGGTCGATCTCGCGCGCGCTCAGCAGAAACGAGCGATGCACAAACACGGGGTGCACGCCGCTGCCGCCCAGGCTGTGAAACCACATGCCGGGCAGCGCGCGCGATATCGGGATCGTTTTCAGCATCGCGGAAAGAAACACTCGGAAAGCCAGCGGCTGGCGGGGTTGACATGCAGGTTCTGCGCCCTGCCCGCCGCCCGGCCTCGAATGCGCAGCGGCCTCGAACCCGCCCAGCATTGAATCCGCTGCGGCCTCGAACCCACAGCGGCAAGCACCCACTGCGCGGACACACCGCGGCCCGCAGTGCGGGCGCTCATTGCTCGACGGCAGAGGCACCCGGCAACCCGCGTGGTCCCGGCAGCGCGGGGCCGCTTGCAGCTGCGCAGCCGGCGCGCGCGATGAGTCAGCGGATCACGCGCGTCGCGTCAGGTTCACCCAGGCCGCGCCCAACTTCAGTTCGGGCGCGGCCAGAAAATGGCTAAAGCGGCGGAATGCGCGGCACTTGGCCGGGGTTTCGCGCTTGGCAATGGCCGACAGGGTGTCGCCCGCCTTCACCGGGTAGAAATTCGCCGTCGGCAACCCCGCGCTGACCGATTCCGCGACCTCATCGGTGTCGGCCTGCGCCACGACCGCGGGTGATGCGGCAGTCATCGATGCCGACGCATCCGCGACGGGCACCCGCTTCAGTCGATCCTCGACCTGCTCAACGCCTTTTACGTTGCCCGCCGCCAGCATCGCCTTCTCCTTGGCTTGCATTGTTGCCGCGCGGCCGATCAGGGCCACTTTTTTCTCCGCCTGGAAGGCCACCACTGACAGCGCGCTGAGCTGAAGGCCGAGGCTAAGGATGTGTTCACGCACGGCGTTCTCGTCGATCTGGCTGCCGCCGAAAAGTTTCTCGCCGGCTGTGCTGATGAAGCTGAACAAACCCATGGGAGTCCCCTGTTGGGCGCTGAACTCGGCGCGGGACGCTCGGTCATCCTGCGCATTTCATGCGCCAGACCGTCGGGCCCGGGCAGCATGCGGCGCCTCAGCGCGCTAGAGCCTTCAGCGAGCACGGCCCCTCAGCGATCCCGGCTACTCATCGAGCCAGCCGCCAGCCGGCCGCGCCAGCGGCTGATGCCCCCGAGCAGGCCCACGGCCACGCCCGCGCTGTTGGCGAGCGCGTCCAGCAGGTCATAGCTGCGCTGGCCACCAAAGCCCTGCAGCCACTCCATCAGCAGGCCATAGCCGGCCAAGCCCACGCCCGCCAGCAGCAGCCAGCGCCAGCGGTGAAACAGCGGCACGCAGCCGATCGCCGCCAGCACGTAGGCAGCCGCATGCCACAGCTTGTCGTAGCGGCCGGGATTGAGCGGCAGATCCGGCGGCGGCAGCAGCGAGGCCATCGCAATCAGGCCGAGATAGAGGATCAGCCCAAGCAGCCACAGCCGCCGCAGCGTGGGGGTGCTCAACATGATGCGGCGCTCAACATGAGCCGCTCCGCAGCACGCGGCGATTCTGAGCGCGAGGCGGCGCTCGACACGGACCGATCCTCAGCACGAGAGGGCGCTCACAGGCGGTGGCTCAGATCGCCAAACGCGAACTGCGCCTCGCAGTCGACGCCACGCGCCAGGCCCATCACCTGGAAGCGTTCGCCCATCTCCGACGGCAGGATCAGGCGCTTGGACTCCTGCGCCCGGCGGTGTCGGCTGATGGCGTCCTCGGCGCCGGCTTCAAGGTGCTGCTGCAGGCCGTTGTTGAGCAGAAACGCCGCCTGGCTGGCGTAGCCGGCAAGCTCCAGGCCCGCGTGCTGGCCGGCCTCGGCCAGCGCGGTGAAATCAACCGAGGCGGTGATGTCCTGCAGCCCGGGCAGCACAAAGGGATCGGCATGCACCCGATGCCGGTAGTGGCACAGCAGAGTGCCTTCGCTGCGTTCGGGCAGGTAAAACTCGCGGCGCGGATAGCCATAGTCGACAAACAGCGCCAGGCCCTCGGCCAGGCCGCCGCAGACCGCATCGATCCAGTACGGCAGCTGCGGCAGCAGCTCCGAGGTGTAGCCGTCGGCAAACGGCCGGCCCAGGCTGCGCTCGAGATGCCGAACCGCCGCACCGACCAGCATGTCGGGCGGGCGCTCGCGAAACAGCAGACGTTCGCGCTCCACGCCCACGTGCTGCTCCATCACCTCGCCGCTGCGCAGCACGAAGCGCGTGGTCGGCAGGGCGTCCAGCACTTCGTTGGCAAACAGCACGCCGCACCAGTCCTGCTCCGGCAGGCTGTCCAGCCAGCGCAGGCGCGCGAACATCTCTGGCGACAGGGCAGCTTTCAGCCTGGCGTGCTGGCGCTGCCGCAGGTCGGCGCTGGGCTCCAGGATCCGGTACTCGAACGGCAGCGCGTCGCGCGCAGCCAGCGCCAACAGCACCGCTTCGGCAAACGCACCGCTGCCGCCGCCGAGCTCGAAGAACACCGCGGCACCGCGAAAGCGCCGCAGCACCGGCGCGGTGGCCTCGGCGACGCAGGCGGCGAACAGTCCGCCGAGCTCAGGCGCAGTAACGAAATCGCCGTCGGCGCCGAACTTGGTCGCCCCGGCGCTGTAGTAGCCCAGGCCCGGCGCGTACAGAGCGAGCTCCATGTAGCGCGAAAACGGAATACTGCCGCCGCTGCTGGCGATATCGGCGCGGATCAGCGCCCCCAGCCGGGCGCTGTGGGCCTGCGCATCGGCGGACGGTGCCGGCAGCTCCAGGGGCATCATGCGGTGGTCTCGCTGCAGGCGCAGAGCGCGCGGGGAAAAGGGGGGGTCATGATGGAATCTTCAGGCGCCAGCATCGACACTGCGCCGCCCAACCGACTGCCCGCGAAGGATAGCGCATGGCTTCCGACCCCTTTTCCGCCTCGCCCGCCTCGGCCACCGCTCCGGTCGCTCCGGTCGCCCTGATCACCGGCGCCGCCCGCCGGGTCGGCGCGGTCGTCGCCCGCCACCTGCACGCCCAGGGGTTTGATCTGGCCCTGCACTATCGGACCTCGGGCGAGGCCATGCAGGCCCTGCTTGCGGAGCTGAACGCAGATCGCGCGGGCAGCGCCGTGGCGCTCGAAGGTGAACTGGGCGAGCCCGGCACGCCGCAGCGGCTGGTGGACGCCTGCATCGCCCGCTTCGGCCGGCTGGACGCGCTGATCAACAACGCATCGAGCTTTTACCCGACGCCGATCGGCAGCGCGACCGAAGCCGACTGGGACGCGCTGTTCGCCAGCAATGCGCGCGCGCCGTTCTTTCTCAGCCAGGCCGCGGCTCCGCACCTGAAGGCCAGCGCGGGCTGCATCGTCAATCTGGTGGATGTCTACGCCGAGCGCCCGCTGGCGCAGCACACGCTCTACTGCATGGCCAAATCCGCGCTGCTGATGATGACCCTGTCGCTGGCCAAGGAGCTGGGCCCGGAGGTGCGGGTGAATGCAGTGGCACCGGGCGCCGTGCTGTGGCCCGAATCGGGCAAGCCCAGCGCCGAGCAGAAGGCCCTGCTCGACAAGACCACCCTGCAGCGCCCCGGTCGGCCCGAAGACGTCGCCGAAGCGATCGCCTACCTGCTGCGCGCGCAGTACACCAGCGGCCAGGTGCTGCGGGTGGATGGCGGGCGGGCGCTCAATATTTAGCGGGGATTGGGGATTGGGGATTAAACGAGCGAGCCGCGACGAAGACTCAAGGCAGCCCTATAGCGCGCGGCCTTCAAACCGGCCATGCGAGCCAGACCTTCGACCGTCCCGAATCCCAAAATCCCAAATCCCGCCCAACAAAAAGGCCGCCCGGAGGCGGCCTTTTTGTCGGGCCATGCAAAAACTTACCTGGCCAAAATCTCATCCGCCAGATGCTGCGCCGGATACACCTTGCGCAGCGCCTCGATCATCGCGGCCGAGTGCACCGACACCGCGCGGTTCAGGCGGCCGTCGTACCAGTAGGCGCCGCCGAGGCTGTGGATGTTGCCGTCAAACACCAGCCCCACCACTTCGGCCTTGGCGTTGATCACCGGGCTGCCGGAATTGCCGCCGATGATGTCGTTGCTGGAGACGAAGTTCATTGGCAGCTCAAGATTCAGCTGCTCGCGCGCGGCGACCCAGGTCGGCGCCAGCTTGAACGGCTCAGCGCCGGTGGCGCGCTCGTACAGGCCGCCGATGTAGGTCATCGCCGGCACCGTCTGGCCCTGGTGCTGCCAGCCCTCCACCGCGCCGAACGACAGGCGCAGGCTGAAGGTGGCGTCCGGGTATACGCCGGTACCTTCCTTGGCGAAGCGCACCTTGGCGATGGCTTCGGCGCTCTTCTGCACCACCGCCTGCACCTCGCGCTCGTAGCGATCGCGCAGCTCACGCGCCAGCGGGTCGATGGTGCGCGCCAGCGCGATCATCGGATCGTTCGACTTCATCACCGCATCGATACCGCCCTCCCACAGCGCGCGGCGCACGGCGACGTCGCCGAGCGAAGTGCCCTCGACCAGGCGCGCGGCCAGCTGCTGCGGCGACTCCTTGCCCAGGGTCTGCTTGACCACCGGGTGGTCCGCGCCGAGCTGCTCGCGCAGCTTGGACAGCGTCCAGCCGAGCTTGACCTGCTCATACGCCGGATAAATCGGCTGCTCGGCGAACAGGCCCTGCTCGACGCGGGGCAGGCCGGCGTCGGCGAACTCACGCAGGCGCTCGGCGTTCGGCTTGGCGCGCTCGGCGGCGCCGCGCACCAGCGTGCGTGCATGGCCGAAATAGTCGGTGCCGAAGCCGCGGCCGCCTTCCAGCAGGCCGTAGGCGGTCTCGATGTCAGCGAAGGTGGCGGTGGCCTGGGCGATGTCGTCCCAGGGCTGGCCGATTTCCTCGGCCAGGGTCGGATGGGCGGCGACGAAGGCGCGCAGCGCAGCTTCTTGCGCCCGCTTGCCGTCGAATACGGCCGCATCATTTAGCGCCGACAGCCGGCCGCGCAGGGCCTTGAAGCTGTTCTCGACGCCAAACAAATCATTTTGAGCCTGCCGCGCCTGCTCTTCGCCAAGCGCACCGAACTGCAGCAGAAGGCCGCGCATCTCGGCCAGATACAGCAGCCGATCCAGCAGCGTCCAGTCGCGAAGCGCCTCCAGCTGGGCCACGGTCAACATGCGCTGGGTCGAGCCCGGATGGCCGCTGATCATCACCAGCTCGCCCTCCGCTGCGCCGGCCGGGTTCATCGGAAAGAAGTCCTCGATCTCGGCCGGCTTGCCGTCGACGTAGGCGCGCAGCAGGCCCATGTCGAGGTTGTAGCGCGGAAAGTTGAAGTTGTCGGGGTCACCGCCGAAGAAGCCCGCCGCGAACTCCGGGGCGAACGCCAGACGCACGTCCTGGAAGCGGGCGTACTGGTACAGATGCTGGACGCCGCCCTGGTACAGGTCGACCACATCGCAGCGGCGCTTGGCGCTGTCGTCGCCGACGCACTCGGACTCGATCGCCGACTGGGTGGCGCGCTTGGCGTCGGCAAACGCTTTGCCCGACAGTCCTTTCGTGGCCTCGCGGACGCGCTCGGAGACATCGCTGGTCGACTCCAGCCGATTCAGCTCGAAGTTCGGGCACTGACGCTCCTGGGCGCGGTCGGCGGCGACGAAACCGTCGCGCATCAGGTCCTCGGTTTCGCTGGAGAGATCGCCGATGCAGCCGACGATGCAGTGGTGGTTGGTCAGCACCAGGCCGTCGCCGGAGATGAAGCTGCCGGAGCAGCCGCCGGCCAGGCGCACCGAGGAGCGCATGACCTTTTGCACCCAGGCTTGATCGGGCGAAAAATCGAATTCGGTCTGCATGGCCGCGGTCGGCAGGTTGTCGAGCGTCCACATGCCCTCGGCGGCGATCGCCGGCTGCATGAACGCGGACGTGGCGGTGGCGAGCGCGAGGCTCGCAGCAAGCAGGACGCGCATGGCGGCTCCGTTGGCGAAGGAAAGAGCCCGGAAGTCTACTTGGCGGGCGCCGCGACGGATGTGCCGGAAGCTGCGGGTCCCCGCTCCCGACAGACAGACCGCGTTTTTAGCCGTGGCGGCTCGCCGCCGCGGCGTCCGTTCCGGCAGGGGCCTGCGCTTCCTCGGGAAGCGGCTTGCGCTGCAGCCTGATCAGCCAAAGCGCGGCCGCCCCCAGGCCGGCGGCCAGCACGGCGCCGCTGATGAACACCGCGCTGGAGCCCAGCATCGCCAGACCCTTGTGCATCCACACGAAGGTCAGGTCGCCGCCGCGATAGATGACCGTGTCGATCACCGCCTTGGCCTTGTAGCGGGATTCGCGATCAACCCGGGTGTAGACCGTCTCGCGCGCCGGCTTGGCCAGCGAGAATTCACCGGCGCGCGTGGCCACCTGCACCATCGCCACGAACAGCGGCAGCGGCGAGGCCGCCAGCACGCAGTAGCCGAGGAAAATCGCCGCGGCGGGAATCAGCAGCAGCGGCGCGATGCCGTAGCTCACCAGCAGAAACCGGGTCAGGAACACCTGCACCAGAATGGTGACGAGGTTGATTGCGAGATCCAGGCTGGAGTAGTACGCCGTGCGCTCGGCGTCGGTGCTGAACAGCGTGCGCGCGATCGCCGCCTGCTCGTTGTAGAGCAGGGTGCCAACGCCGACGCCAAAAAAAATCAGCAGCGCCATCGCACGCAGCAGCGGCCGCTCCCAAACCAGACGCAGGCCGGCGAGGATACCGCCGCCCATCGCCTGTTCGCCGGAGCATTCGCCTCGCGCCTGCTCGCGGGCCCGGGCGTAGGGCGCGAGCCGCAGGATGCAGAGCAGGCACAGGCTGATCAGGCAGGCCGAGATCAGCAGCAGGTTGGGCACGCCGACGATACCGACCAAGCTGCGCGTGATGGTCGGCCCCGACAGTGCGCCGAGGGTGCCGCCGACGCCGATGTAGCCGTACAGCCGACGCGCGTGGACGTTGTCGAACACGTCGGCCATGTAGCTCCAGAACACGCTGACCGCAAACAGGTTGAACACCGCGACCCAGATGAAGAACACGCCGCTGCGCCAGGCGTAGTCCTGCCCGAACAGCCACCAGAATCCGACGAGGCAGGCAATGAAGAACAGGTACACCGCCGGCAGAAACACCCGCCGCGGAAAGCGGCTGACCAGCGCGCCGTAGATCGGCTGCAGCAGCAGCATCGCGATGAAGGTGCCGGTGAACAGCAGCTGCAGGTTCTGGGTGCTGCCCAGGGCGTCGCGCACCGGCCGCAGGATGTAGTAGCCGGTCAGCAGACAGAAGAAGTACAGCGCCGCCCACAGCAGCGGCGGAAACTCGGTCAGCGCCGCGCGCAGGCCGGACAGACGGCCGAGGCGGGCGCCGGTGGCGTCATTGGCGGCATCACGGAGCTGGGAGTTCGTGGACTGACTCAAGACAGGGGCCAAGGTCGCGGACGGCGGCGCGCACGTTACTCCATCGCGGGCGCAGCCGCGACCGCGCCCAGCGCGGCCTGACCCAGCGGGATCGCCTGATCGCTTCCGCAGCGCGGATCGAGCCTTTGCTCTAGCCTGCGCGACTACGGTCCTTGCAGACTTCGAGCCTTCCGCAAACCCGTGCCGCTGCTCGCTGCGGCGCAGCATTTAGGTCACCTCATGTACGACTACATCATCGTCGGCGCCGGCTCGGCCGGATGCGTGCTTGCCAATCGACTGAGCGCGGACCCCGACTGCCGGGTGCTGCTGCTGGAAGCCGGCCCGCGCGACTGGCATCCCTACATCCACATGCCGGCCGGCATCGCCAAGCTGGTCGGCAAGAAGAACGCCAACTGGGACTACAGCACCGAACCCGAGGCCGAGCTCAATGGACGCCGCCTGTGGTGGCCGCGCGGGCGAGTGCTGGGCGGCTCCAGCTCGATCAACGCCATGTGCTACACCCGCGGCCACCGCGCCGACTATGACGCTTGGGAAAGCCAGGGCGCGCGCGGCTGGAACTGGGCCTCGGCCCTGCCCGCCTTCCGCCGCGCCGAAAGCAATACGCGCGGCGCCTCCGAATTCCACGGCGGCGACGGTCCGTTGGGCGTCAGCGACCACATCTATACGAACCCCCTGTCGCAGGTGTTCATTGACGCCGCTCTGCAGGCCGGCCAGCGGCCGACGGATGATTTCAACGGCGCGCGCCAGGATGGCTTCGGCTTCTACCAGGTCACCCAGAAGCGCGGCGCGCGCTGCTCGACCGCCGTGGCCTACCTCAACCCGGCGCGCCCGCGCGCCAACCTCAGCATCGTCACCGGCGCCCAGACTGAGCAGGTGCTGATCGAGCGCGGCCGCGCGGTCGGCCTGCGCTACCGCCACGGCGGCAGCCGCGTCGAAGTCCGTGCCGAGCGCGAAATCATCCTCTGCGGCGGCGCGCTGAACTCACCGCAGCTGCTGATGCTGTCGGGCATCGGCCCGGCCGCACAGCTGCGCGCCCAGGGCATTGAGGTGCGGGTCGATGCGCCCGGCGTCGGCGCCAACCTGCAGGATCATCTCGACATCTGCACGGTGACCCAGGCCAGCAACAACCTGAGCTACGACCGCCTGAGCGACCTCAAGGTCGGCCTGCAGTACTACCTGTTCCGCACGGGCCCCGGCACCTCCAACGTCGCCGAAGCCGGCGGTTTCCTGCGCTCGAAGCTGGCCGCGAACGAGCGTCCGGACATGCAGTTCCATTTCGTGCCGGCGATGCTCGACGACCACGGCCGCAACCGCCTGCCGGGCAGCGGCTATACCCTGCACGCCTGTTTCCTGCGGCCCAAAAGCCGCGGCCATCTGGCGCTGGCCTCGGCCAATCCCCTGGACAAGATCCGCATCCACGCCAACTACCTCAGCGACGCCGAAGGCTTCGATCTGAAGGTGATGGTCGAAGCGCTGAAGCTGTCGCGCGAGATTCTTGCCCAGCCTGCGTTTGCCCCACACCGCAAGCACGAACTGCTGCCCGGCGCCGGAGTGACCGATGACGCGCAGATCGTCGACTTCATCCGCCGCAAGGCCGAAACCATCTACCACCCGGTCGGCACCTGCCGGATGGGCGAAGACGAGGGCGCAGTGGTCGACTCCGAACTGCGCGTGCGCGGCATCGAAAGCCTGCGCGTGGTCGACGCCTCGGTGATGCCGAGCCTGGTCGGCGGCAACACCAATGCGCCGACGGTGATGATTGCCGAACGCGCCGCCGACTTCATCGCGGGGCGATAAAGTTGGGATTGGGGATTGCGCTTCGCTGCGGGCTTTCAGAAATGCGCGACAGCGCCCTACGCAGCGCTGCCTTCACGGCAGCAGATCAACGCCGACCTGCATCCCAAATCCCTAGTCCCCAATCCCCGCCTCACAAGACAGGCGGCAACGGACAGCGCAAGTACGCGCACACCGTGCGCAGCAGCTCGGCCTCCTGCAGGCTGATCCGGCCGTCGTGGGTAATCGCCACAACCATCGCCTCCAGCAGCAGACGCTTGCCGGGCGGGTCCAGGCGGTCAAGTTTGGGCAGGGCCTGCTGCAGCCGATGCTGCCAGTCGCGCGGTGCTGCATAGGGCCGCGCCAGCTGCGGCAGCACGGCGTGCAGGGCGGCGAGATAGGCGCGCCGCGCGTCGGCCTCATCGCTATGGCCGTAGTGCGCCAGCACCGTCAGCAGATCGGCCGCGCTGTCCGCGCAATCGTGCAGCTTGAGCATGCGCGCGCGCGCGCGATCCGCGGGCTCGCGGTTGTTTTCCAGCTGCCGGGCAAGCAGCAGGCCCAGCGCGTACTCGAACAGCTCCAGCTGGCCGTCGGCGTGGATCAGCGCGTCGATCGCTTCGGCCAGGCGCTGCTGCCGCGCCTTGCCCAGATGGCGGACGCTGCCCAGCAGCAGCAGCACCAGCGGCAGCCTCAGCGCCGGGTGCAGGCCGATCAGCAGGGCGGATTCGACCGGCACGTCTTCGGCGGTGTCCGCACCGAGCAGCTCGTGCACCGCATGCAGCTGCTGTGCGCGCAGGCGGTCGTCGCGATCGAGCAGCAGGGCCAGCAGCAGCGCCTGGGCGCGCTCGGGCAGCTGCAGGGCGGACTCGATCGCCGGCGGGATCGCCGCGCGCACGCTGCCGGCGCGCAGGTAGTCGCTGACATCCGGCGACGCCACCTGCTCAACCACGCGCTCGACCTGCACATCGATTTCCGCGTCGCGGCCGGGAAGCGGCGCGTGCGCACGCGAGGCGAAGCCGAGCGCGATGTCCTCGTCCAGGCCATGCGGCGGGCGCTGCTGCCACTGCACGCGCAGGCGGTCGAGCTCCTTGGGGTCAAACCCCGGTTCCAGCGCCTTGATGCGCGCGTGCAGCGGCGGATGGGTGGCGAACATGCCCGAGAAACCCAGGCCCTCGCCGAACAGCATGTGCGCGACTTCTTCGGTCTCCGCCGTCTGCAGCCGCGAGCCGGAAGGCAGCCCGCCGATCTTCTTAAGCGCGCCGGCAATGCCGTGAGTCTGGCGGGTGAACTGCACCGCGGAGGCATCCGCCAGGTACTCGCGCTGGCGCGAGACCGCAGCCTTGATCAAGCGCCCGAAAAACACGCCCACATAGCCGACCACAATCAGCACCAGCGCGATGGCGACGATCGGCATCGCGTTCTTGCTGTCGCGCCCGCCGCGGGTGAGCTGCAGCACCCGCGCGCCGATCACGCCCAGCGCGAGGATGCCGAACAGCAGCCCCATCAGACGGATATTCAGCCGCATGTCGCCGTTCAGCACGTGGCTGAACTCATGCGCGATCACGCCCTGCAGCTCATCGCGATTGAGGTGCTGCAGCGCACCCTGGCTGACCGCGATCGCGGCGTCACCGGGCGCGTAGCCGGCGGCGAAGGCGTTGATCGCGGGTTCCTCGTCGAGCACGAAGATCGCCGGCACCGGCACGCTGGAGGCGATTGCGATCTCTTCCACCACATTGCGCAGCCGGCGCAGCTCCGGGTCGCGGGTGTCGGCCGAAATCTCGCGCCCGCCCATCGCCCGCGCTACCGCAGCGCCGCCGCCGCGCAGGCTGGCAATGCGGAACAGCGACGCCGCGGCGATCACCAGCACAGTGAACGCCGCCGCCGCCAGCAGCGCGCCCGCGTGGGCTGACAACAGGCCCGGCATTCCGCCGAGTGCAGCCAGCTGCTCGGGCGAAGTGCGCAGGCGCAGCAGCAGGATCACCCCAAAGCAGACCGCAGCGACGATGCCGAGCACGGCCGCGGCAAACAGCAGCACCAGCCGTTTCGACTGACGCTGCGCCTGGGCCTGACGCTCGAAGAAGTTCATTGCGCGTCTCCCTCGATCCGGCTCAGCCGAAGCTCACATTGGGCGCTTCGCGCTTGTGCGCTTCCTCCGCCGCGATGCCCAGCTGCGCGGCCTGCTGGAAGTTGAAGGTGCCGGCAACGATATTGCCGGGGAAGGCCTCACGCCGGTTGTTGTAGGCCATTACCGCATCGTTGAAGGCCTGCCGCGCAAACGCCACGCGGTTCTCGGTCGAGGCCAGCTCCTCGGAGAGCTGCATCATGTTGGTGTTGGCCTTCAGGTCCGGGTAGGCCTCGGACAGCGCGAACAGCCGCCCCAGGGCGCCGCCAAGGCTGCCTTCGGCGCTGGCCAGCTGCTGCATGGCCGCGGCGTCGCCGGGGTTGCTCTTGGCCGCGCTCAGGCCGCTCATCGCCGAGTTGCGCGCCTGGATCACCGCCTCCAGCGTCTCGCGCTCGTGCTTTATGTAGCCCTTGACCGTTTCCACCAGATTCGGAATCAGGTCGTAGCGACGCGTCAGCTGCACGTCGATTTGTGCGAAGGCATTGCGATACGCGTTGCGGCCGGTGATCAGCCCGTTGTAGAGGCCAACGGCCCAGGCCGCGAGGCCGAGCCCGCCGACGATCACGACCAGCAAGAACAGGGTGAGGATGGACATCATGGTGAGCTCCTGGCCCGTGCGGGCGGTTGGGATTGATCAGCGGATCGGGCCCGAGAGCCGCGATATCCGTTACTGCTGCGCAACTGCGTACAAACGCGCGGGCTAGAATGCGACGGCCTTGCCGACAACGCCAGCCAAACCGAAGACCTGATGCCACGACCCCGATCATCCCAACGTGTGACGCCCCTGCTCGCAGTCTGCTTTGGCATGTTTGCGCTGAGCGCGCCTTCTGCCAACGCCGACGTCGCCAGCGCACCCGCACGCGAGCCGACGGTGCTGGTCAGCGCGGAGGCCGCGCGCGCCGAAGCGACGGCCCGCGAGATCGACCGTCTTGCGCAGCGCCTCACCCGCGAATTTGGCGTGGTCGGCATGGCCGTCAGCGTGGTGTATGGCGACCAGGTGCTGCTCGCCGAAGGCTACGGCGCGACCCAGGCCGGCCGCAGCGAACTGGTCGATTCCGGCACCGCCTTTCGCCTGGCGTCGCTGTCCAAGGCCTTTGCCGGCACCTTGGCCGGACTGCTGGTGGAAGAGGGCGCGCTGCGCTGGGACACCCGCATCGCCGATCATCTGCCGGCCTTCAAGCTCGCCAATGCCGACACCGCGATGGGCACCACCGCGGCCGACCTGCTCAGCCACACCGTGGGCCTAGGCTTCCACACCTTCGACCGCGAACTTGAAGCCGACGAGCCCTATCCGCTGCTGGCCGCCAAGCTGGGCGAGGCGCCGATGCTGTGCCCGAACGGCCGCTGCTACGCCTACCAGAATGTTGCCTTCAGCCTGATCGGCGATCTGGCCTTCGCAGTCACCGGCGATTTCTTCAGCCATCTGGTTGAGAAAAAGATCTTCCACCCGCTCGGCATGTTCAACGCCACCTACGGCCTGGAAGGCCTGGAGTCGACGCCGAGCTGGGCGCGTGCGCACGTCATGCGCGGCGGCCGCTTCGTCGCCCTGCGGCCGAAAGAGAACTACTACCGCGTCCCGCCCGCCGCCGGCGCCAATGCCAGCGCGCGCGACATGGCGCAGTGGCTGATGGGCCAGATGGGCCAGGCACCTGAGGTTCTGTCGCCAGCGCTGCTTGAGGACATCCAGACCCCGCGGGTCGAAACTCCGAGCGAAATGCGCGCGGTGCCCTGGCGCATGGAGCGCATGCGCTCGGCGCACTACGGACTGGGCTGGCGCATCTACGACTACGCCGGCGAGAAGCTGGTGTTCCACGGCGGCGCGGTACAGGGCTATCGCACGGTCATTGCATTCCTGCCCGAGCGCGGCTTTGGCATCGCGGTGCTCGCCAACTGCGAATGCCGTCTGCCGGGAGGTTTGATCCCGACCGCGCTGGACAGCGTGCTGGCGCTGCCGCGCAAGGACTGGCTGCAGCTCGACCGACAGCCGCGCAAGCGCATGCGCTAAGGCGCCAGTGTCAGCAGGGTTGCGGCCGAGCGTCCGCGCGCAGGTCGCGGAGCGTAGCAGGGCTCGCCGCGCGAGACCGCTGATGCTGCGAGACGAAAATCCGAACCCAAGTTCGAGTTCGCGTACGAATCTGAGTCCGAGTTCGAGTTCAGGCCGAATCCGAGTTCAGGCCGAACGCGTCCCGCCTGCGGGCCGCGCCGCAGCGGTTTTCAGGAAAAGTGTGGCCGACTCACCGACCCGCGATGCAGCGCGGTACGCGGCCCGAGACCGCTGCGGCGCGCCGTGCGTTGAGCCGGGTCCTGCAGCCGCACGGTGATCGCACACGCTCGCTCATGCAACCCGCAGCAGCGCGCACAAAAAACCCCGGCGACTGCAGAGCAGCGGCCGGGGTTTGGGTCTGGATGAAGCTCAAGCCAGTGGCGTCGAGCAGCATGCAGCATCGAGGGTTTGACGCTTATGCGGACGGTGCGGCCGGCGGCGGTACGAGCGGAGCTGCGGGCTTCTTTTTGGCCGCGGGCTTCTTCGCTGCCGGCTTGCTGACAGGCGCGGCCTTCTTTGCGGCCAGCGTGTTCGCGGGTGCAGCTTTCTTCACTGCGGCTTTCTTGGCCGGCGCCGCTTTCTTGGCGGCGACCTTCTTCACTGCGCCTTGCTTGGCCGGAGCCTTCTTGGCCGCAGGCTTCTTCACCGCGGCCTTCTTGGCCGGCGCTGCCTTCTTGGCAGAGGTCTTCTTCGCTGCAACTTTCTTCACCGCTGCTTTCTTAGCCGCAACTTTCTTGGCTGGAGCCTTCTTCACCGCCGCTTTTTTCACTGGAGCGGCCTTCTTGGCAGCGGGCTTCTTCACTGCGGCTTTTTTGGCCGGCGCTGCCGCTTTCTTTGCAGCAGTCTTCTTCTCAGGAGCAGCCGCTTTCTTCGCAGCAGCCTTCTTCGCAGGAGCAGCTGCCTTCTTGGCAGCAGCTTTCTTGGCCGGAGCGGCCGCTTTCTTTGCAGCAGGTTTCTTGATAGCCATCGTCAGGTTCCTCGTCAGGGTTGATCGCAACACTTCAAACACGCTTCATGAACTGGCAGCAGCTTCGCTGCGCCATCCCTCCTTGCCCGGACACCGCGTCCGGTTCCACGCCCGGGTCCGGTTCCATGGACACCCAGCCGAACGAGTGCGGCGAACAGTTGATCGCCACACACACCGCTTCGCGATTGCGCCGAGGGCTCCGCCCTCCGCCACTCGACTCGCGCCAGTTTCGGGACGCGGATCCGGCCTCGACCTGAGCAAAGCATCGTTCCGGATGAGCGTGTTTTTCGAAGAGAACAAGGCAGCTCCCCGAGTGAGGATTTGCAGACGCTTGTCTGCGGGCTGCCGTTTCGATGGGTCGCTCTGTTCAACGCCATGTGTTCTGTTCTTGACACGCTGCGCGAAAGCTAATCAGCGCTTTTCGCAGTGTCAACAGATCGCGCGAAAGCGCGCGCTGAAAATGCACCGCGCGTGCCGCCAAAGCCCGCGAAGCAGCGCACTCTGGAGCACGCTTTCGCGCACCATTACGCTTTGCTTCATATCAGAACAAACAGCTGCAGACCGCGCCAATGCTGGTTCTTCAGGGGCTAAGCCCTATTTATCGCTGCTGCACGCACTGTGCCCGCACGTGGTTAAAAAATCTGCACGCGCGCTGTGCAAGCATTCACCTTGAACTCGCCTCGATGTGCGGGCAAACACGCGAAAGTGCGCAGACTTGCGACGCTGCGCGCGCGCTGCACGCTGCACATTCCTGCAGCGACACGACTCTCGCGCGACCGACCGCGCTGCTCCGAGGCGCGATCAAGCAGCGTCCGTGTAGCGCCGCTGCGCGCTCCGCAGGCGACACCGAAGAGCGGCTGAAGCGGCTGCTGGCACGTAGATGCGAACGCCCAAACGCGAACGGGGTGGCACAAGGCCACCCCGTTCGTCGCCAAGCCCAGCCCGCCGAAGCGGGCCGGTCGGCTTACTCTTCGATCAGCTCGGCGTAATCATCCGGGCCAAGCAGCTCATCCATCTGCGCCAGATCGGAAGGCTTCAGCACGAACAGCCAGCCGCTGCCAAAGGCGTCGCTGTTGATGGTTTCCGGCGCGTCACCAAGCGCTTCGTTGATGGCAACGACCGTGCCCGAGACCGGTGCATAGACATCGCTGGCGGCCTTGACCGACTCGACCACCGCGACGCCGCTGCCGGCTTCGACGGTATCGCCGACGCCCGGCAGTTCAACGTAGACGAGATCGCCCAGCTGGATCTGCGCGTGGTCGGAAATGCCGACGGTGACGCGACCGTCGTCCTCCAGGCGCGCCCATTCATGGGACTTCAGGAATTTCAGGTCGCCGGGAATCTCACTCATGGGTCTGCTCCTTGGCAGGCGTAAGGCTGGGGATGTGGCGCCGCCGGCAAACTGCATGCGGCGGTCGCGGCGGCGCGAGTGTAGCAGCGGCCTGCGTGGTCGCTGGTGCAGATTCAGATCCCAGCACAGGGCTTGCCGTCGCGGACGAAGGGCGGCGTCACCTGCCGCACCGGCACATCGCGACCGCGGATGTCGACAGCCAGGCTGCCGGGCTCACCGGCGGGCACTCGCGCCAGCGCGATCGCCTTGCCCAGGGTCGGCGAGAAGGTGCCGGAAAGGATCTCACCATCGCCGACCGCGGTGCGCACGGTCTGGCCGTGGCGCAGCACGCCCTTGTCGTCGAGCACCAGGCCGATCAGCTGGCGCGGCACGCCGGCAGCCTTCTGCTGTTCGAGCGCGGCGCGACCAATGAACTCACGCCCCGCATCCAGCGCGACCGTCCAGGCCAGGCCGGCCTCCCAGGGGCTGACGGTCTCGTCCATGTCCTGGCCGTAGAGATTCATGCCGGCCTCCAGGCGCAGGGTGTCGCGAGCGCCGAGCCCGCAGGGCGCGACGCCGGCCTGCAGCAGACGGTTCCACAGATCGAGCGCCTGCGGCTCCGGCACGATGATCTCGAAGCCGTCTTCGCCGGTATAGCCGGTGCGGGCGATGAACAGGCCGTCGGCCTCAGCGGCGGCGAACTTGCCGAGCGGCTCGACCGCCGCGCGACCCTCGGCGCTGAGCAGGCCAAGCATGCGCTCACGGCCGTTCGGGCCCTGAACGGCGATCATCGACAGCTCGCGGCGCTCGCGGACATCCACGGCGAACTCGGTCGCCTGCCGGTTGATCCAGGCCATGTCCTTGTCGCGGGTGGCGGCATTCACCACCAGCCGGAAGTGGGTCTCGCCGAGGAAGTAGACGATCAGGTCGTCGATCACCCCGCCCTGCTCGTTGAGCATGCAGGCATACAGCGCCTTGCCGGGCTTCTTCAGCTTGTCCACCGAGTTAGCCAGCAAATGCCGCAGGAACTCGCGGACACGCTCGCCGTGCAGGTCGACCACAGTCATGTGCGACACATCGAACATGCCGGCATCGCGCCGCACCTGATGGTGCTCCTCGATCTGCGAGCCGTAAGCGATCGGCATGTCCCAGCCGCCAAAATCGACCATGCGGGCGCCAAGTTCACGGTGGCGGGCGTTCAACACGGTCTGCTGGCTCATGCGGGGCTCCAAGGTCTAAAGGGGGGTGGGGGCTGCGAGTGGCTGCGAAGGGCCACGAGGTCAAAGGGTCGGGACGGCCCGGCATTATCGGGCTTGCGCCGTGCGGGTAAACCCTCCGCCGCCGCAGGGCATCCATCGCTCGTATGCTGAGCACCCTGCCCTCCCTAGATCTGACCATGCCCGCCGAGCCTGTCGCGGCTGCCCCCACGACTGACCCGCTGGCCGAACTGGCGCGCCGCGCCGCCGCGGGTGAGGTGGCCGCGTTCGAGGCGCTTTATCGCAGCGAGCATCGGCGGCTGTACGGGGTGATCTGGCGAATCGTCGGCGGCGTCGACGCGCGCGCCGAGGAGCTCACCCAGGAAGCCTTCATCCGCGCCTGGCGGGCGCTGCCCGGCTTTCGCTTTGAATCCGCAGTCAGCACCTGGCTGCACCGACTGGCGGTGAATACCGCGCTAATGGACCTGCGCGCCCGCCGCGACGCCGAGGACCTGGAATCTGACGACGGCCCGCTGGAGCTGCAGCCCGGCCAGCGCTGCCAGATCGACAATCAGATCGACCTGCAGGCGGCGATCCAGCAGCTGCCGAAGCGCGCCCGTGCGGTGCTGGTGCTGCACGATATCGAAGGCCTGACCCACGAGGAGATCGGCAGCGCGCTGTCGATCGCTGCGGGCAGCTGCAAGGCCCACCTTCACCGCGCACGCCAGCATCTGCGGCGTCTACTTGGAGACTCCCATGCACCCCGATGAGCCCAAGCCAACGGCACCGGCCGCAGACGAAATCGCGCTCCGGCAGGCGCTGTCGGCGCTTGCCGTCGAGCGACGCCCCGGCGTCGACCTGTGGCCAGCAATTGCCGCCCGGCTTGAGCCGCGTCAAGTCGTTACCGCATTACCGGCCGGCGCGCTTTCACCCACGCGTGGCGCAACCAGGCGACCGCCGCGACGACGCGCCCTGCTGCAGAGCCTGGCGGCCTGCGCGGCGCTGCTGGCGGTGCTGGTGCTGGCGCTGCCATGGCAGCAGTCGAAGACTTCGCTGCAGGCGCAGTCCGACCCGTACGATCGCCTGCTGATCGGCGAGGCGCTGGCGCTGGACCGCGAGTATGCCGCCGCCTTCGCCCAGTTCGAGGGCGCTGCGCTGCCGGCCCCCCTGCAGCCCGGTCTGATCGCGCTCGAACAGGAGAGCGCGCGAGTGCGGGCGCTGCTGGTGAACCAGCCGCAGCAGACGCGGCTGCTGCATGAGCTGCGCGAGCTGCACGAGCGTCGTTTGCGCCTGCTCAAGCGCGGCCTGGAGCTGTTCGCATGACGCCCGCATCGAGCGCGCAGCGCGCGCAGACGGCGCCCACTGTTCGAAGGGAGAACCCCATGTTTCACACGACCGCCCGCTGCATCGGCTTCGCTTTAGGCATGGGCGTGCTGCTCGCACTGCCCACGGCCGACGCTCAGGAGACGATCTCCGAAACCCGCACGCTCGGCCGCGAGGCACGCGTCGAGGTGCACAACGTCAAGGGCAGCGTCGAAATCATTGGCGGCGCCGGTCCAGAGCTGCGGCTCAGCGGCACGCTGGGCAACGACGCCACGCTGAAGCTGAGCGATGAGGGGCCCGACCGCCTGAAGATTGAAATCGAATACCCCAGCCGCTCCGGCTGGGGCTGGGGCGCCGCCGCGGGTGGCGACACCCGCCTGCGGGTCAAGCTGCCGCAGGACGCCCGGCTGCAGGTGTCCAGCGTCAGCGCGAGCATCGACATCCGCGGCATGGCGGGATCTGAGCTTGAGGCCGAGTCGGTCAGCGGCAGCCTGTCGGTGCGCGACAGCGCGCCGGCCCGACTCGAAGCCAGCACGGTGAGCGGCAGCCAGCAGATCGACAGCGCCGCCGCTGAACTGACGCTGGAGTCGGTCAGCGGCGCGATCGAGGTCAAGGCGTCGGCGGCGCAGACGCTGCGCGCGGAAACCGTCTCCGGGGCGATCGATATCCAGCTGCAGCAGCCGGCGCGGGAGCTGCGCCTGGAGACCGTTTCCGGCCGCATGAGCCTGCAGGGCGGGCCGGATGCAACCGGCAGCCTGCGCGCGGAAACCCTCAGCGGACGGCTGCGCGTCGTGCTGCCGGCCGCCACCTCCGCGAAGATTCGCGCCGAGAGCTTCAGCGGACGCATCCGCAGCGCGGTGGGTGAAGTGGAACGCGAGGAATACGGACCCGGCTCCAGCCTGCGCGCGGACGTGGGCGGCGGCGGCGCGGAAATCCGGCTGGAGACGTTTTCCGGCGAACTTGAGCTGCGCATCGAGGGCCGCTGAGCGCCGCGCCGGCCACAGCGGCAGGCGGCATCGACCAACGCAGGCCCAAGCAGAGCCTCGGCGCGGTCAGCCCTTGAGCTGCACTCGAACTGAAATCGGCTAGGCCGTCAGCAAGGCCAATTGGGTGCACGCCTGCTGCGCGGGCGCGCCGCTCTCGGGACGGTCCGGCCAAGCGGTTCCTGAGTTGCCTGGGCGGGCCATGCTCGAATCGAAAACCGCCTCGCCTCAGCTCGCTCCGGCGCTGGCGTGAACGATCCGCTGACGCGCCATCCCGGGTGCGCGGGGATCTCCGATACATCACGGTTTCGCACCACGCGGCTGCGTCACTGGCCGCGAGTTCAGTCTAAAGGACGGTCAGCGCGGCCGGCGAAAGCGCAGCCACAGCAGTCCGCGCGAAAGCAGCGGCCAGATCAGCAGCCAGAACGGCAGCCAGCCGAGCAGCGGGTCGCTGCCGCGCAGCGCAGGGAACAGCAGCAGCGCGACCACGCCGGCCCAGGCCCACAGCCGCAGCGCTTGATCCATCAGCGGCAGCAGGCGCAGGGCGGCCGGCGCTGCATCGCCGGTGATTTCACGCACGGGCGGCGACAGGGCGATCAGTTCACGGTGGTGCAGGAGGGACATGGCGGGCTCCGCGGCAGGCTGACGATGCCGCAGCTTGGCCTCGCGTTTTCTCAGAGACTGAGATCGGATCGCCGATGCCGCCGCACGCTGCAGCGGCTGGGGCTTCATGTCCAGGTGACGGCGAGCCGCGTCAGCGGGTTTCAGCTGCCGCCGTTGAGGGCCTCGTACTCGTCAAGCGCGGCTTCCGCAGAGTCGCGACCGAGCGCGATCATTTCGCTGGCGCGCCAGAACTCGTAGAACATGCAGCGATCGCGCGGCATCCGGATCAGCAGCTCCGGTGGGTCAAGCGCCAGCTGCATGCGCGCGATCTGGCCCTGCATGGTGTCGAGTGAACGGCTCATCAGATCGATCAGACCCAGCGGCGCCGGGCCCTTGGGTGGCGCCTCGTCGTCGGAGAAACTGTCGGCGATCGATTCGATGAAGCCGGTGATCCTGGCGCGGTAACCCTCGCTCTCGGCGCTCGGCTCGGCCGCGGCGGGGGGCGCTTCGAGGGCCGCGGGCTTGGGCGCCGGCGAGGAGTTCACGTCCACCGCAATCACCAGATCCGAGCGCACCTGCCTGCTGGCGGCGATCGGCATCGGCGCCAGCAGGCCGCCGTCGACCAGATCGCGGCCGTCGATGCGATGCGGGGTGAAGATCATCGGTATCGCGATCGAGGCGCGGATCGCGTCGAACAGCGAGCCGCGGTTCAACCAGACCTCGCGCTGGGCGCGGATATCGGTCGCGACCGCCGTGAACGGCACTGCGAGCTCCTCGATCGGGCGATCGCCGACCAGCTCGCGCAGCGCGCCCATCAGCTTGTCGCCGCGAATCAGGCCCGGAAAACCGAACGAGAAATCCAGCAGCCGCAGCGTGCTGCTGCGCTCCAGCGCGCAGGCCCATTCGCGGTAGAGGTTCAAGCGCCCGGCGGCGTGGATGCCGCCAACCAGCGCGCCCATCGAGGATCCCGCGATGCCGGCCAAGCGATAGCCGCGCTCGCTCAAGACCTCGACCACGCCGATGTGCGCAAGCCCTCGCGCGCCGCCGGCGCCAAGCACCAGCGAGACGCGTTTGCCCGCGTGCTCAATCGCCATAGTTGGAGGCCGCCAGCTTGAGCAGGATGCGGGCTTCCTGACGCAGCGCCGGCGGCGCCAGCACCTCGGCGTCGGGGCCGTACTTGAGCACGTCCATCAGCAGCTCGCGCGGATTGCTGTAGGGCAGCTTCAGCTCGAAGCTGCCGTCCTCCAGAAACCGGCCTTCCTGCTTGGAGTGCCAGTGCTCGTCTGCGACCCAGCGCGCGGCGTGCGCCGAGAACCGGATCGTCGCCACCGCCTTGGGGGTGCCGGAGAAGATGCCGTAGCTCGACGACAGCTGCTGGTCGAGCTCGACCTCGGCCATGTCCACCGCGGTGTCGTCCTGCGGTCGCGGGCTGCGGATACGGTCCAGCGCAAAGCTGCGCAGGCCCTCGCGCTCGTGGTCGAAGGCGTCCAGATACCAGTGGTTGCGATAGTGGGTGAGGCGCTGCGGCGACACCGTTCGGCGGGTCGGCGTGTCGGTCGAGCGCGCGCGATATTCGAAGCTCAGCCGGCGCCGCTCAAGCACGGCACCGGCCACTGCGCGGAAGCTCTGCTGGTCGAGCGGGCGGGTGCCGTGGCCGATCACGCGAATGCGCTGCAGCGGCCAGCGCTTGCCGCCGCTCTGCTCGGCCAGCAGCGCATCGATGCGCGCGCGCAGGGGCTCGATCGCCTCGCTGAGCACGCCGGCGCCGGTGCGCTCCAGCAGCTGCTGCGCCGCCAGCAGGGCGTGCAGCTCGTCCGAGGACAGCCACAGCCCCGGCAGCTCAAAGCGCTCTCCATCGTCGGTTGCGTAATGAAAGCCCGACGGGTCCTCACTGCTCTCGATCGGCGCGCCGAGGCTGTCGCGCAGGAAGCCGATGTCGCGATACAGGGTCGCCCGCGAGCACTGCAGCTCGTCCATCAGGCGCTGCTGGCTGACCGGGTAGCGTGCGGACTTCAGCACGCGGTGCAGGGTGAGGGTGCGTTCGTGGCGATCCATGGGCGGCTATTCTGCCGTACGCAGTGCAGCGCGGCTCAAAGCACATGTTTGGGTCTGTCCGGGCGACCGCGCTGCCGCAGGCATTTGCGGTGTCGCGCAGGTATGCTCCGCCGCCTTGGTCGTCCACTCCTGGAACAAACATGTCCCTGCACGTGCCCCGCCGCCCTGCCCTGTCGCGCCGCGCCCTGGCAATCTTGCTGTCGGCATGCGTCGCCCTGCCGCTGCAGCAGGCCGCAGCCGCCGACTTCGTCGTCGATTCTGCTGAGGACGCCGGCGCCGGTACGCTGCGCGAGGCTATCACCGCGGCCAACGCCAGCCCCAACCCCAGCCCCGACCCGCACAGCATTCGAATCATCGTGCCGGGCAGCGCGGTCACGCTGAGCTTGGCCTCGCCGCTGCCGACGATCACCGCGGCCGGGCGGGTCAGCATCAGCGCCACCGACAGCCCGGGCTTCACCATCGACGGCGGCAGCGCGCAGCGGATATTCCGCGCCGACGGAGCAAGCCTCGGGCTGGAGCTCATCGACCTGCGCCTGATCAACGGCCGCGCCAGCGAAGGCGGCTGCGTGCGCGGCCGCGACAACATCGGTTTTGAGCTGCGCGTCGAGCGCCTGCGCTTTGAGAACTGCCGCGCCGAGAACGCGGCCGGTTTCGCCGCCGGCGGCGCCGTCAATGTGCTGGGCGCCAGTCTGGAGATCCTCGACAGCCGCTTCACCGGCAACAGCGCCAGCGGCATCGGCGCCAGCGGCGGCGCGGTTTACAGCAGCAGCGCGGTGGTCGACCTGCGCGACAGCCGCTTTGAGAACAATCGGGTCGAGGGCAGCGGCAGCAGTCTGCGCATCGGTGGCGCACTGGACATCAACGGCAGCCGGGTTGATCTGGTCTTCGTGCGCGGCGCGCGCTTTTCCGGCAATCGCGTCGACCCCGGCAGCGCCTCCCGCGGTGGCGGCCTGCACGTGTCCTGCGAAACCTGCGCGGTGCAGATCGACTCCAGCTATTTCGGCGACAACGCGGCCGGCGCCGGCGGTGGCGCCGAGATGCGGCAGGGCTTTGGCGGAGGCAGCGGAGTCGAGCTGCGGGTGCTCAACACCACCTTCGAACGCAACCGCGCCGATACCAGCGGCGGTGCGCTGCTGCTGGCGAATACATCCCTGGACATGGGGAATGTCACCATGCAGCTGAATGGGGCTGGAGCCGGCGCAGATATCGCAACGCGCAACCGCTTTGCACTGCAGCGGCTGACCAACAGTGTGTTTGCTTCTCCAGACGCGCGCTTGGGGCTAACCGTATGCGACCTGGTTCCAGCGCCTGTCTCTGTTGGCCTACGCGCTGGCAACTTTTTCTTAAATCCAGGTAGCTGTGGAGCGTTGAGCTCAGAAGGCTCTGCACCCCTAACACTTTTAGATATCGGCGCGGCAGGAGCCGCGTCAGATTTAATGCCTGTGCTAATTTTTTCACCTGGCAGCCCGCCTATAGATGGCGGAAGTGATGAGTATTGCCCCACGGAAGATGCACGAGGAAACGAACGGCCGCTTGATAGCGACGGCAATGGCGTCGCGCGTTGTGACTCCGGCGCTTATGAGCACCCAGACTTCAACAGAAGGCTTTTCGCCAACGGCTTCGAGCCGATCGCACCCTGAGGCCGCCGCATCCTCTTCAACGCATTCTTTGCGTCCGACTAACCTAGCCTTAATGCGCCAAGCCGCAGGCTACGCGGCTTCCTCCTGCCGCAACGGACTGCGGATGCCCGAACAGCCTGTCCTACTTCGCCGCCTGCCTCACTCGCGACGCTGGCGCCCCGCGCTGGACGGCCCGCTGCCCGCGGCCGCCGTCACCTTGATCGTGCACGTGCTGCTGCTTGCCTGGATCCTGCAGGCCGGGCGGCCGACGCTCAACGCCGCTGCGGCGCACCAAGACACGCGGCTGTGGGTGGAGTGGCTGCAGGCCGAGCCGGCATTGACCGAGCCTCCGCCGATGCCGCAGGCGCCGTCGAGGCCGAACCTTCGCAGCGCCCGCACGCCGAGCTCCGCGCCGCTGGTTCCGTCGCCGACGCCGGCGCTGGATTCGTCGCACGCGACCGAGTCGCTGGCGACCCCTGCAGACTCATCGAACCTGTTTGCACCAGGCCGCCTGATCGACCGCATCCATGCGCAGCTGGACGATTCCGGGCGCGTCGCTGCGCCTGCTGAAGGCGCCTCGCTGGAGCGTCCGCCGCCGCGACTGCCGGGCCGCGAGGACGTCATCGTCGAGGGCTTTTACGTCCGCGAAGAGGCGAGCCCGGCCGACGTTGTTGCAATGGTCGGCAGCTTGTTTGGCGGGGCCAAGGGCGCCACCTGCACCGACCTGCGCGGCAAGATCATGTCGGACATCAGCGATGCCGAGCGGCGCCGGCTGATCGACGACGAGCGAAGAATCTGCCGGCGCGGGCGCGCTGAAACCTATCGCTGAGCAGAGAGCGCTCAGGCAGTGACGTTGATGCTGCGGACGCCACCGAGCCCAACGCGCCGTGCGCTGCAGCTGCGGCCTTGAATCTCAACGGCGGCGAGCCCGGCCGAGCGGCGCGCGAACCGGCTCCGGCGCCAGGATTCAGCGCTCCAGTCGGCAGTTGAGCGCCAGGATTCAGCGCTCCAGCCGGCAATTGAGCGCCGCGGCTCAGCGCTCCAGCCGGTAGTTGATCGAGGCGCGGTTTTCGCGCGCGGTGGTCGTCAACTGCAGGTTCCAGGTTTCGCTCAGCAGGTACTTGATGCTGAACACCTGGCCCTCGCCGAACAGCGCCACGCCATACGCCACGTACAGCCGCGGCGACAGGAACTTGCCGACCGTCAAAGCGGCGCCGCCCAGGGCTGTGGACTCCTCCACGCCGGCCTGGTCCAGGCCCAGCCGCGCGCCGAGCCGTTCGGCCAGCAGGTTGCCGCCGGCGCCCAGCGCGGCGGCGGCGGCGTTCAGCTGCTGGCCCTCGCCGCTGCGGGCGGCGCGCAGCGGCCGGCCCAGCACCAAATACGAGAGGACGTCGGCTTGATCCATCGTCGGATCCGACCACAGCGTCACCTGCGGGGCTGCCGCGGTGCCGGTGACGCGAATACCCGCGGTGACGTCGCCCAGCTTGCGCTCGGCGCGAATATCCAGCGCCGGGTTGTCCAGCGGCGACTGCGCGAACGATAGCCGTCCGCGGGTGATGTCGAGCTTCTGCCCGTACGCCTCGTAGCGGCCGCTGACGTTCACGCTGCCGCTGCCGCTGGTGGCCCGTCCGGGGCGATCACGCACCCGCAGTTCTCCGGCCAGTTTGCCCTCGAGCCCGAAGCCCTCCAGCCGAACATCGTCGCCAAGCACCACCTGCACGTCGGCGTTGATCGCCTGCGCGGCGGTGGCGGCGCGCTCACGCTGCAGCGGATCCAGCACCACCACGTCCGGGCTCGGCTGCTGGCTGCCCTCGAGTTCGTCCAAGCGGATCATCGCGCTCGGCACCTGCAGCCGGCCGCGCAGCTCCAGAACCTCGCCGCGCCGCGTCAGCTGCAGGTCCGGCGATGCGCGCAGGCGCAGCTGGGGAGTGTCGGAAACCAGCACATCGGTGCCCTGCAGGCTGAGGTCGAGGGTCTGCTCGGCGTCGGCTGACCAATCCAGCCGACCCTCGCCGCGAAGCTCGCCCTTGGAGTTCAGCCCGAACTCCAGCTCGGCGGCCTGCGATGCGACCAGACGCAGGCGCGCAAAGCCTTCGCTGGGGCTGATGCCGAGCGCCGGCAGATCGGCCCGGAAGCCTTCAAGGCGGGCGCCGCCCGCAAGCAGCGGCGCACTGCGGGTGCCGCTCAGGCTGAGATCGGCGCGCAGCTCGCCGACCGGCGCCACCACCGCTTCGTCGCTGAGCAGCTGCAGCGCGCCGAGCTCCAGCAGCGCCAGATCGAGCCGGCCGGACAGCCCGCCGTCGGCGGCCAAGGGCTGCTGCAGGGTGATCTCGCCGTCAATCCGGCTCTCACCGCCGAGGCCGCCGCTGAGCCGCAGCGCCAGCTGGGCCGGCGAACCGTTGAGCTCCAGCGCCAGCGCCTGCCACTGCAGCAAGCGGCGGAGCTCGGCGCCGGGCAGGCCCAGCGCACCCTCGGGGGATTCGATCCGACCCTGCAGCTGCCAGTCGTCCGCGCTGCCCTGCAGCTCCATTCGCCCCTGCAGCTGCCCCTGCCAGCGCCACGGCGTACCGGGTTCAAGCGTGCGCCCCAGCAGGGCACCCGGCACCGCGACCGGCAGCGCATCCAGCGTCAGCAGCGCGCGGCCGCGGGCGCGCTCGCTCCAGTCGGCCTCCAGGCAAAGCCGGCCGCTGTCGACTTCAGTGCCGTCCTGCGGAGAACCCGCAAAGGCCCCCTCGTCCTCGGCATCAAGGCCGCTTCCCGACGCGGGGGGCACTGAAGAATCGGGCTTCGATGCGTTCGCAAGCGCATCGGTCGCGCTCACCGCGAGGTCGCGCGGAGCTGGCGCTACGCTGAGGCACAGCGGCTCGATACGCAGGCGCTGTGCGCCCAGCTCCAGCGCCGCGGGGCGGTCGAGCGTCACGCCGCCCACCACCGCCTGCGGCCCGGTGGATCGGTAATCGAAAGCCTCCAGCTGGCCGGCCCAGCGCGCGGCGTCGGAGTCCCAGCCGCCGGAAGCAGTTAGCAGGCCGTCCTGCTGCGGACGCTGCAGCGCGAGTTCCAGCCGGTGCTGCTGCAGGCTGCCCTCAAGAGTGAGAGTCAGCGCGCCGATCGGGCTCTCCGCCTGGGCCAGGCCGCGCGCCTCCAGCAGCAGCTGCAGCGGTGCGTCGGCGGCACTGCCAGCGCGACCGCGCAGGTTCAGCGCGTCCACCGCCAGGCCATCCAGGCGCAGGGCCTGGCCGCGCAGGTCCAGCCGCGCCTGCGGCGCCTCGGGCCGACCCTCCAGCACCACGGTGCCGCGCAGCTCGCCGCTCGCGCCCTCCAGCACCTGGGCCAGCGCCAGCGGGTCGAGCTCGATCCGCCCGGACAGCGCTTCGGCGACGTTGATCTCGGCGCGCAGTCGACTGCCGCCCCAGCTCAGGCGCGCCTCGCCGGTGGCCTCCTTGAGCGAGCGCCAGTCGAACTCGGCGCTGCCGCTCAGCGCGGCATCGCGCAGCTGCCCGTCCAGCTCGCTCAGCCGCAGCCAGCCCTCGGTGGCGGGCTCATCCTGGCCGTCGATGCTGCGATAGAAACCCTCACTGTTCGCCACCGCGGACAGCCGGCCGGGCCAGCCCTCCAGCAGCAGCTCGGGCGCGAATTCCGCCAGCGTCGCGTCGATCTTCCAGGCCACGCCGTCGGACCAGTCCACGCGGCCGTTCGCCGTCAGCTCGCCTTCGCCGGTGTGGATGCGCAGCGACTCAAGACGCGCGCCGGCGCCCTCCATTTGGACCCTGCCCTCAACGGCGCCGGCCAGATCGCCGCGCGCCACCGCCAGATCCAGCACGAACACAGCCGCGTCCAGCGCACCGCTGGCGCTGAGCTCGCCGTCGAGCTGCAGCGCAGGGCCTTGCGGCATCGGCAGCGGCAGCGAGTCGAACCTTGCTTTAAGGACGAGTTCGCCGGCGGCCTCCGAGCCCGCTGGCGCCAGCTCCAGCCAGCCTTCAGCGCGCAGCTCGCCCGGCTCGCCGTCTTCGGTGACTGCGCTGAGCGCCAGCGCATCAACGCCGATACGGCGGCCCTCGAACTGCAGCCGGGCCTCACCCAGGCGCCAGCGTTGGCCTTGATAAACGAAGCCGCCGGCGAGGTCGGCCGTGTGCAGGGTCCCGCGGCCTTCCAGCGCGACTTCGGCGAGCCCTTCAGGCATGAGTTCTGTCAGCGCCGACGGCGCCTGCGGGAGCGCCAGCTGCAGCTGCCAGGCGGGCTCTGGCAGGCCGCCGCTGAGCTGCAGATCCAGTGCGACCTCCGGCGCATCGGGCAGGCGCAGCTGCGCGCTCAATCGGCCCAGCGGGCCGTCGAGTGCAAGCTCAAACGCCTGCGGCTGGGTCAGGCCCTGCCGCCACTGGCCCTTCAGCTGCAGCCCGCTGCGCCAGTCGTCGCCGCTGTCGATTTGGCCGCGCGCAGTCAGCATGAGCATCGGACCGTCCAGCGCCAGCCGTTCGATCTGCAGATCGCCGGCGTTGAGCGTCGCCGCCAGCGCGACGGTATCGGCTTCGAACAGCGGCTCGCCCGCAGCGTTCTGCAGCCGAAAGCCGCTCAGGCTGAGCGCGTCGAGCTGCACGTCGATCGGCAGCTGCAGGCCGGGCAGGGCCTCAGGCAGCTGGATATCGAAGGGCTCGCCGGGCTCTGCGTCCAGCGCCGGCGACGGCAGCTGCAGGCGCACGCCGTTGGCCTCGACGCTGCGCAGGTGCAGGCGCCCGGTCGACAGCGCCGGCGGCGCGAGCTGCAGCCGCAGGCGCTCGATATCCAGCTCCAGGCCGTCTGCGCGATAGCGCAGGCCCTCGATTTCCAGACCCCCGGCGAGGCTGCCCTGCAGCGCATCCCAGGCCAGGGCATCGGACGGCAGCGCAGAAGCCGCACGCGTCAGCGTGAACTCGGCGGCGCCACGACTGTTCAGCAGAAATACAAGCGCCACGACCGCCAGCAACAAGCCGCCAGCAAACAGCCCACCCAGCCACAGCAGCAGGCGCAGGCGCCGGCTCACAGCTCGACGCCCAGGCTCAGGTGCAGCTGCAGCCCGTCGCGCGGTTCGTCCAGCCCGCGCGCGACATCGATATTCACCGGGCCCACCGGCGAGCGCCAGCGCAGGCCAAGCCCAACGCCCTTGCGCAGGCCCTCGCTCACCGAGTTGAAGGCGTTGCCGGCATCGACAAAGACCGACGCGCCCCAGGTATCGGTGAACATGCGCTCGTATTCGACGCTGCCCACCAGCAGGTTGCGGCCGCCGATCGGGTTGCCGGCGGCGCTGACGGGGCTGATCTCCTGGTAGCCGTAGCCGCGCACGCTGCGATCACCGCCGGCGAAGAAACGCAGGCTCGACGGCAGCCGCAGAAAATCATCGGCGACCGTGCGGCCCAACTGGCCGCGCAGCAGCACCCGGTTGCGCTCACCGAAGGCGCGCAGCCAGCGACCCTCCAACAGCAGCTGGGCGAAGTCGGTGTCCGAACCCATCGCCTGCGCGCCGGTCTTGAGCGCCACGCCGAAGCTGAAACCGCGGCTGGAATACAGCGGCGCATCAAACTTCTGGTAGCGCGCGCTGACCGCCGGATAGACCAGGGTCGACAGGCCCGCGGTTTCGAGCGAGCGCTCGCTGCCAATGCGGTAGCGCTCGCGCAGCGCATGCAGACCGAGCTCCAGAGTCCAGTTGCCGAGGCGGCCGCTGCGCACCGCCGCCAACTCGGCGATCTCACTGTCGACCGTGTCGCTCTGGTCATCCCGATAGCTGGCGCCCAGCTGATACCAGCCGTCGATCGGAGTAAACGCCGGGATGCGATAGAGCGCCGACAGCGCGCTGCGGCGCTGAGCTACGTCCAGCTCGCTGCTGAACTTGTGCCCGCGGGCGTTTACCCAGCGCCGCTCCAGGCCGAGCTTCAAACCGGCGCCGGAGTCGGTGCCGAAGCTGACGCCCGCGGTGTAGATCGAGCGCTTGGCCGGCACCACCGAAATTTCGATCGGCGCCGTGCCGCTGTCGGCCTGCGGATCCTGGCGGATATCGATAAAGCCAAAGTAGTCGAGCTCAGTCAGACGCCGATGCAGCTGCAGCAGGCGCTCCTGCTCGAACGGCTCGCCGGGCTCGAAGTTGAGCCAGCGCTCGGCCATGCCGTCGGCCAGCGGGCTGCCGCTGATGCGCGCCTCGCCGAAGCGGTAGCGCGCGCCCGACTGCCAGCGCAGCTTGATCTCCGCGCGGCTGTCCGCGCGCAGCACCTCGACGCGCGCTTCGGGCAGGCGCGCATCAAAGTAGCCGCGCGCCGCCAGCGCGCGCGCCACCGCCGCTTTGCTCGACTCGTAGCGGCCGTGGTTGAGGATTTGATCGAGCCGCGGGCGGAACTCTGCCAGCGCCTCCTGCACGATGGGGTCGTCAGCGGCCTCGCCTTCGCTGGCAATGCTGGAGGCGCGGACGCGCACCGGCGTGCCGCGCGCCACCAGCAGCCGCACCCGCGCGCCCTCTGCAGTTTCCTCGACCAACACTTCGACGCTGGGCGTGTAGTAGCCGAAGGGCTGCAGCGCGCGCTGCACTTCGGCAGGCGCGCGGCGCAGCAGAAAGGCAAGTCGCCCGGGTGAAACAGCGGCGCGGCGACTTTGTTCGAGCGTGAACAGCCCCACCTGGTCGCGCACGTTGTCTGCCTGTTTGCCGCGCAGGCCTTCCAGCTCGACCGAAGCCAGCCCGGTGCCGGCGCTCACCGGCCGCGCCGAGCTGTCGGCTTCCGCTGCCTGCGCGCGCGCGCGCGCTGAGCGCGCGTCCGCCGGCAAGCCAAAACCTGCGGCAGCCAGCGCGGCGCCGATCAGTAGTGCGGCACGCAGGGTCTGGGCCAAAATCGCTCCGTGCAGCAGAAATGGAGCGTGAAGAATAGCCCGCGACAACCCGGGCCAAGTCAACAGCGCATTCAGGGTTGGGCCGTGCCGGCCGGCATGGTTTCGCGGCCGGCGCCGCTGCGGGACAATACGTGGCCCACTCCTGCGCCGACTGGAACTTAAACGCCATGCCTCTAGACGAACGCCTCGCCGCCGAACTCGAAGACATCCGCAGCGCCGGCCTGTTCAAGGCCGAGCGCGTCATCGTGTCGCCGCAGTCGGCTGAAATTGAGCTTGAAGACGGCAGCCGCGTGCTGAATTTTTGCGCCAACAACTACCTCGGCCTCGCCGATGACCCCGGCATCATCGAGGCCGCCAAACAGGCTCTGGACACCCACGGCCACGGCATGGCCTCGGTGCGTTTCATCTGCGGAACGCAGGATCTGCACAAGCAGCTGGAGGCGAAGATCGCCGAGTTCTTCGGGATGGATGACAGCATCCTCTACGCCGCCTGCTTCGACGCCAACGGCGGCCTCTACGAGCCGCTGCTCAGCGAGCAGGACGCGATCGTCTCCGACGCGCTTAACCACGCCTCGATCATCGACGGCGTGCGCCTGTGCAAGGCCAAGCGCTACCGCTACGCCAACTGCGACATGGCCGATCTGGAGAAGCAGCTGCGGCAGGCGCGTGCGGACGGCGTGCGCGACATCCTGATCACCACCGACGGCGTGTTCTCGATGGACGGCTTCATCGCCCCGCTGGACCAGATCACCGCACTCGCTGCGAAATACGATGCCGCCGTACACATCGACGAATGCCACGCCACCGGTTTCCTCGGCGACAGCGGTCGCGGCTCGGCCGAAGTGAAGGGCGTGCTGGACAAGATCGACATCATCACCGGCACCCTGGGCAAGGCGCTCGGCGGCGCTATCGGCGGCTTCACCTGCGGCTCGAACGAGGTGATCGAGATGCTGCGCCAGCGCTCGCGACCGTATCTGTTTTCAAACGCCCTGCCGCCCTCGGTGGTGGCCTCGGGCATCGCCGTGTTTGAGCGCATCGACGGCGCCTCCGACCTGCGCGAACGCCTGCGCGAAAACACCGCGCGCTTCCGCGCCAAGCTGACCGACGCCGGCTTCGATCTGAAGCCCGGCGAACACCCGATCGTGCCGGTCATGCTCTACGAGGCCCCGCTGGCGCAGGCCTTCGCGGCCGAGCTGCTGAAAGAAGGCGTGTACGCGATCGGCTTCTTCTTCCCAGTGGTGCCCAAGGGCCAGGCGCGCATCCGCACCCAGATGAGCGCAGCGCACACGCCCGAGCAGATCGACCGCGCCGCCGATGCTTTCATTGCGGTCGGCAAGCGGTTGGGGGTGTTGAAAGCCTGAAGCCTAAATCCTTCGGGTGACCCGCCCGATGACGCGGCGACGGCTGCTCGGCTGCGCGACAGCGCGGCTGCGCGACTCCTCGGCGGCGCGACGACGCGGCTGCTCGGCGACGTCTGTAGGGCGGGTCTTGACCCGCCGGGCCGGGCGGCAATTCAAAGCGGCGGGTCAAGACCCGCCCTACGCAACGCGAAGGTCGAGTTACGCGTCAGCGGATCGCAAGCTCGACAGCTTCGAATCATCGATCCTTCGGGCGACACTACGCCCGATGGCGCGATCAAGCGAGGACGCCTGTAGGACGAGCTAATTGGCTCGTGGGCGACTCGGTGCGCGAGGCAAGGCCGCGACGGCTGTCCGCGCTCCGGTCATCCCCAAGCCGCAATCCCTAGTCCCGAATCCCTAATCACTAATCCCCAATCACTAATCCCCAGTCTCCACCCCTAATCCCCGCTCCTCACCGATCGTCCCGCGTGTACACCACGCCCGCCTCGATCTTCACCGGGAACACCGCGATCGGCGTGTACGCCGGTGCGCACAGGGCCTCACCGGTGCGCAGGTCGAAGCGCGCGCCGTGGCGCGGGCACTCCACGACGCAGCCGTGCACCGGGCCGCCGGCGAGCTCGGCGCCGTCGTGGGTGCAGACATCCTCCACCGCAAACCAGCCCTCGGCCGTGCGAAACACCGCGATCGCGGTATCGCCGTCCCATACGACCTGAAACGCGCCTTCCGCCAGCTGCTGTTCGCCGCAGACTCCAATCCATTCCTGCATGGCTGTTCTCCTGATTGCGAGCGTCGCTGCCGTCAGACGCACCGCGCAAAATAAAACGGCCGGCGCATCGCTGCACCGGCCGTGAAGTATCGCATTTGCCGCTTGCCGCTCCAGCACCCTCGCGGGCGCCGCACACTGCTCCGGAGCCCCTGCGGGCTCCGGAGCAGCGCGCATCAGAAGCGGTAGCGGAAGCCCAGCTGGGCCGACCAGCGCGATTCGCCGACGCCGTCCTGCAGATTCAGATCGCGGATGTTGGCCTCGTTGAAGGTGTAGCGATAGCGGCCCGTGGCCTGGTCGATGCCCGCGAAGTTGACGATGCCCTGGCCGTAGGGGAAGCCGACCTGCTCAATGCGGCCCCAGTCCTTGTTGATCAGGTTGCCGACGTTCTGGATGTCCAGCCAGATCTCCGACTTGTGGCCTTCCATGAAGCCCGGCAGCTCCTGGCTGAAGCGGATGTCGACGTTGTTGACCCACGGCGAACGGCCGCTACCAGCGGTGGCGGTCTGGCCGGCGAAGCGAGCCAGCTCAGGGGTGCGCGCTACGTAATCGAAGAACGCCTGCTCCATCGCTGCGCCGCCGGTGAAGATCACGTCGCCCGGGCCCGAAGGCACGTACAGCAGGTCATTCGAGCGCGAATCGCCGTTGGCATCGTTGATGAAGGCATAGCTGAAGCTGCGGCCCGAACGACCTTCGTAGATAGCGGTAACGGCGCTTTTGTAGCCGTCAAAGAGGAAGGTCTCGTAGCCCAGGGTGCCGATGAAGCGGTCGCGGATAGCGTGCACCGAGGGGGAGCTCAGCTCGTCGTTGGGGTTCAGCGCGTAGCGGTTGTTCCAGTTCGAGGTCGCCTGCGAGCTGGTCAGCGGGTTCACTTCGGTGGCGTTGGTGTAGGTGTAGCCCAGGCTCCAGGACCAATGTTCCTGAGCCGCGCGGCTCATCAGCAGCGTCAGCTGCTGGCCTTCACCCTTGCTGGACGGACGCGCGACCGTGACGTCGGTGAACTGACGGTTGCGGTTGCCGCGCGCATTGCTGGCCGTGAACGGGTTGCCCCAATAAAACAGCCGACCGTCCTGCCCCGAGGTGAAACTGGGATTGCCGAGGTTTAGGCGCTGGTAGTAGATGGCCTCATCAACGCTGGTCAAAAGCACTTCTACGGTACCGACGATGCCGAACCAGGGCAGCTCGTGGTCAATGGCGAGGTTGGCCTTCCAAACCGCCGGCTGCTTCAAATCGCCGTCGATGAGGTCCAGCGGGCCGCCAATCCTGCCCGAAGCTCCGGGCGCGGGGACGCCCGGCTGCGCGTCCGGATTCGGATTGAAGGTCACGCCGGAACCGTTGGCGTTGAAAATCTCGCCCAGCGTGATACCGCCGTTGTTCTGGTACGGATTGGCCAGCCACACGTTAGCCGCCGCGCCCGAAAACAGGCCCACGCCGCCGCGAAGCTGGGTGGAACGCTCGGTGTCAAACGTGTAGTTGAAGCCCAAACGCGGCTGCAGCAGGCCGTTGCCGTCGATGGTGTTGGTGTTGTCGTAGCCAAAGATCGCCGAGGCCGCGGGGTTGGCGGGCGGGGCCTCGTCAACGTTCGGCACGTCATAGCGCACGCCGAAGGTCAGGCTTAGGTTGTAGTTGACCGACCAGGTGTCCTGAATGAAGAACCCGAGGTTTTCCAGGCCGATGTTGGCGGCAATAGAGTTGATGTTGCCGTCCACCGGAAAGCGCACGTTGTACTGCGTGGGCGAGCCCGAGCGGTAGCGCGCCAAGGCGTCTGCAAAGGTCGCGCCGCCAAAGTTGTAGACGCCGAATTGGTCGCGGCCAAACAGGTTGAGCGCTTCGTTGTTCTGGTACTCGACGCCGAACTTGATCTCGTGATCGCCGGCGTACCAGAAGCCCGCGCCGTAGGCGGTGGTGGTCTCGGTTTCCAGCACGTTCACATGGCGGAACTGCTCGGAGCCCAGATAGATGCTGTCAGCGCCGGCGCAGGTGCTGGCATTCGCGGAAGCACCCCAGCAGATGCGCACCTGCGGCAGCCGCGAGTTGAGGTTAAACAGTGAGCTGGACTCCGAACGGCCGATTTTGAACTCGGTGGCGAAGTTGTCGCTCCAGTCGCTGAACAGCTGCGCAGACACGGATTCGGCCAGCTTGTCGTTGGAATCCCAGTGGCTCGAAAGCGAGAGACTGCGGGCGCCAATGTTGCGGAGGTTCGGCTCGACCTGCTCGGAGCGGCTGTAGCGCAGGTAGGCGCGATGATCTTCGCTGATGTTCCAGTCGATGCGTGCGGTAACGTCTTCCACCGCGAACTTGAGTTCGCCAGGCAGGGCGAAGTCACCTGCATCAACTCCCCACACCGTCTGGGTGACGTTGCGAATCTGATCGACCTGGCTGGAAGTAATCGCCGCGGGCAGATTGCTGGGCGCACCCAGGGTGCGCTCAAAATTCTCGTACGAGAGGAAGAAGAACAGCCGATCTTTCAGCAGCGGGCCGCCGAAGGTCGCGCCGTAGGTCATCTCTTCTTCGGGCGGCGAAAAGAAAGAGCCCGGAATGATGTCATCACGCGCCCAGTCGCCATCGCGGTACAGGCCGTAAACGCTGCCGGAGAACTCATTGGTGCCCGACTTGGTCACCGCGTCCACGTTGGCGCCGGTGTAGCCGGCCAGGCCTACGTCGTAGTTCGCCAGCGAGACGTTGATTTCTTCGATGGCATCCAGCGAGATTGGCTGGCGAGCGGTGACCAGGTTGTTGCCTTCCAGGCCAAAGCCGTCGTTGACGGTGACGCCGTCGACGCGGATGTTGTTGAAGCGAACGTTCTGGCCGCCCGCCGAGATCTCGGTGCGCCCCTTGTCGGTCTGCGCGATGCGCGGATCGAGGCGGATGTAGTCCTGAATGTTGCGGCCGATCGAGGGCAGCGCATCAATCTGTTCGCGACCCACGTTGGTGCCGGTGCCGACTCTATCCGGCGAAAACACGGAACTGGCCGAACCGATCACGGTGACCGCGTCGAGCTCGGTGGCCTCGCTCGCCAGGTCGATGTTCAGCGCGGTGGCCTCGCCCAGCTGCAGAAACACGTTCTCCTCGGTTTCCGGCTCAAACCCAGGACGAATCACGGTCACGCTGTACGGACCGCCTACGCGCAAACCGCGCGCCGAGTAGCGGCCTTCGGCGTCCGTGGACGTGCGCGAGGTCGTGCCGGAAGGCGTATGGACGATTACCACCTCAGCGCCCGACAGCACACTTCCCTGCTCGCTGACAACGCGACCGGTGATCTGAGCCGACGTGGTCTGAGCGAAGACCGGGGTGGAGGTCGCGAGCACCAGCGCAAGGGCGCCGGCGAGGCGAGTGACTCGCATCTGCTTATTCATCGTGCTGAGTTCCTGCATGTGGAGGGGGGCGTAGGAGGTCGGCATCCAGCCGCGGCCGCCTGTGAGACGACCGGAGGCCGCCCGCAGGCAGCCTCGTCAAGACCTTGGTTTCAGTGGAGCTGAGCCGCGACTGCCAGGGCCGGACAATACGGTCGCGTTTGCGAGGTAGGCGCGTTAACCGAAGTTTAACCGGACTCTATGACAGATTTATAGCGCGATCGCGTCATGCCTCACCGGACAAGGGCTGGGCGGGGCTGCAGATAGCGCGCTCGCTTGGCCGGTTTGAGGCAGCCGAGGTCGATGCGGATCAGGCCGTCCACGCAGTGGCCGAACGCGGGATCCACGCCAAAAGCGAGAAAGCGCACGCCTTCCGGCTCACACAGCTCGACGTACTGGCGGTAGAGCACGGGCAGGCTGCAGCCGTAGCCTTCCAGCGCCGTCTTCAAGCGCGCAAGGCCTGCGCGAAGGTCGCAGCCCTGCAGAGCGGCGACCACTTCAGCCTTGAACAACGCACAGCCCTGATGCGGGTTGCGCGCCAGCGCCAAACCCGACGCGTCGCCAAAATAGTGCTGGTGACAGTGGACGATCCAGTCGCGGGCGGCCTCCGGCAACTCGGCAGACAGGCTGACTGGGCCGATCAGATAGCGCACCTGCGGGTGACGCGCGAGGTAGGCACCGATGCCCTGCCAGAGATAGTCCAGTGAGCGACTGCCCCAGTAGCGCGGCTGCACGAAGCTGCGCCCCAGCTCCACCGATTCCTTCAGGAACGCCTGCGCGCCTGGCGCGTAGTCAAAGAGTTCGGCCGAGTAAAGCCCGGCAGGACCCTGGCTCTGGAGAATCTGGCCGACCTCGCCCATCCGATAGGCCCCGACGATTTCGAGCTGGGCCTCGTCCCACAGCACGATGTGTCGGTAGTGGGCGTCGAAACGGTCGAGGTCCCGCTTCAGCCCGGTGCCCTCGCCGACTTTGCGGAAGGCAAGCTCGCGCAGGCGGCCGATCTCTTTCAGCGCAGGGCTACCCGGGCCGGCGTCCAGCAGCAGGATCTGCTTGCCGTCGGTGGTGGCGCCCAAGCGCTCAGCCTGTCGCAGCACGGCCCGCACGTCGCGGGTCGGCTGCGGGTGCGCGATGGCGCTGGAGGTGGCGAACATTGGCGGTTTGCGCCGCGCCAACCGATACACGTGGGCGCGCATGCGCTGGGCCAGCTGGGGCTCGGAGAGCCGCGCGTGCGCCAGCGCCGGCGTGGCCACCGGCGCGCCGACGGTCAAAGTGATGCGCTGCGCTCCGCCGCTGAAGATCTCTCGCGGCAGCAGCAGGGTGGACAAAGGCTTGGAGAGCATCGAGAGGGTGTAGAAGGTCGCCGAGTTGTGGGCCTCGACATGCACCGGCACCACCGCAGCGCCGGTCTTGCGGGCGAACCTCAGAAAGCCGTCCGACCAGCGGCCGTCGCGCACGCCCTGCGGTCGAATGCGGCTGACTTCACCGGCGGGAAACACGATCAGCGCCTGCTCCTTCTGAAGCGCGCGGTAGGCCTCGCGCAGGCCGCCACGGGCCTGCCCTCCAAACACATCCAGCGGCAGCAGCAGCTCTCGCAGGGGCCCAAGCTGAGTCAGCACCTCGTTGGCCAGAATGCGCACGTCGGGGCGCACCGAGCCGACCAGGTCGATCAGCGCCAGCGCATCCATCGCGCCTAGCGGATGGTTGGCAACCAGAATTACCCGGCCCTCGCTGGGGATGTTCTCGCGGTCGCTTGGGGCAATCCGATAGCTGAAGTTAAGCCGCTCCAGCGCTTGGCTAACGAACTCCAGCCCCGCGCTGCCGGCCAGCCCGGCCAGCGTGGCGTTCACCTGGGCCTCGCAGGTCACCCGCCGCAGCAGCTCGACCACAGGCCGCGACAGCGCCCTGGACGCACCGCCCGCCAGCCGCGGGAAGGCTTGATAGAAGCTTCGCTCGATGCTGATCATAGCGGCCGACTCCTGCGGGGAATTCAGCATGCTCACCGCTGCGCTTTGCGCGGCGATGACAGCCCCCGCCGAGCTGAGCGCCGGCCTACTCGTGCCCTTTCACGATCCGCAGGATCGCCGCCACATCGCTCTCCAGCACCCCACGCTGCGCGCGCGCCGCGTGCAGCTGGTCGGCAAATCGCACCGCATCGGCCGGCAGCGCGCCGACCAGTTCGCTGTCGTCACCGCGCAGCAGCAGGGCGCCTTCGCCGGCCGAGCTGTAGAGATCGATGCGGCTGCGCTGATCGCCGCGCACGTGCACCACCAGCGACGGCGGCTGCGGCACTGCGCGCAGGAAGCTGCCCTGATCGCTGCGGTGGCAGGCGTCCTCTGCAACCAGATGCAGCAGCGAGGGCAACAGGTCGGTCTGCTGAAAGGACGCTGCGATCTCGCCGCGCGGCAGGCCGCTGGCGCCGGCCACCAGCATCGGCACCCGCGCCAGCGCGCTTTCGCCGAAGCGCGCGCGCTCCTGCGGCCACAGCGGCGTCATGCTGCGGTGGTCGCCCAGCACGATCAGCACACCGTGATCGAAGAATCCGCGCTGCTGGAGTGCGCGATAGAACTCGCCAAAGGCACGATCGGCGTGGCCGAAGCTTGCCTCTTCGCTGAGCGCGCCTGTCGCGCGATCGACGAAGGGCGGGTGCGATTCGACACTTAGCAAAAAAGCCAGCCACGGCTGGTTCGGAGCGGCGTCCATCCACTGCAGGGTGCGCTGATACAGCGCACGGTCCTCGGCGGCGGCGAACGGCCCGCGCGGCATGCCCTCATAGAAGGAATGCTCGGCGCCCTCCCAGTAGTCGAACTCCAGCGCGCGGAACCAGCTGGGTTTGTCCAGGAAATTCAGGTCGCCGGTGGTGAAGAAACCGCTCCAGTAGCCGTACTCGCGCATCCGGCGAGGAGCTGCGACGGCCGGATCGTCGAAGCCGGCAAATGCCTCCAGACTGGCGTAGCGGCCCGGCTGCGGCAGCGGGTACTCGCCGGCGATCAGCGCGATCAGACCTTGATCGGTGGTGAAACCGTTGGCGTGGAAGGCGCTGAACCAGGTGTTTGCGCGCGCGATCGCGTCGAACTCGGGCACCCAGCTGGCAGCGTTGCGGTCATCGAGCCCCAGCGCAGAATGGTAGGTCGACAACGACTCCCAGATCAGTACCAGCACTTCGGGTCTGCGCGCCTGCCCGGGCTCGCAGACCCGCACAGGCTCCGCAGAGCGCTGCTCCAAGGCCTCTACGAAGGCTGGGCTGTAGGTCCGCGAGACGCCCTGCTCTCGGTGCAGCTGCCACAGGTTCACAAAGGAATCGCCGTTGACGTGAGCCGGCGCGGCGCCACCCACGCCCACCGCCACGCCGAGCATCAGCAAGCTGCAACCGGCAAGGACGCGCGCGCTTCGCGCACGCTGCGCCTGCGGCCACAGGCTCAGCATGAGCACGGCGAGCCCCAGCAGCGACAGCCCCGGCAGCAGCACCGGCTGCTGCTGGAGGACGGCGCGCGCGAAAAGCTCAGTGGCATCCCATTCGGCACCGAACTTGAATACATCCAGCAGGTACAAACGCGTGTTGAGAAGGCTGAGGACCGAGAAGTCGGCCAGCATCAACAGCAGCAGCAGGACCGCCAGCAGCATTGCCAGCGCGCGCAGCCAACCGCTCTGCAGCCACAGCCCTAAGGCGACGCATGCCAGGCCCACGGCCAACAGCCAGGCGTCATGGCCGATCGCCGCCCGCCCCATGCAGCCGCCGCAATTGGCGTTGGGACCGAACACCGCCTCCACCTTCAGCGCGCGCAGCACCGCCACCAGCACCAAGCCGAAACCCAGCACGTAGGGCGTTATCCGATGTGCGGTCTGGAGCATGCGGGTGAGCACGCCGGGGCGGGCGTTCGACATGAGCGGGGCTGGCCGGAGGAATTCGGGGCGCCATGATGCGCGAAGCAACCGGCTGCTGCCGAGCCTGAGCGCACGCACCCCGGATCGCGCATCCTGATTGCGCCCATTCCGATGCGCCGGCTGAGCCACACTTTGTTCCTGCTTTGCGCGAATGCCTGCGCGCAAACCGTCTGCCCGATCGCCCGCCCCGACAGCGCGCTGAGGTGCAGCAGGCTGCGCGTCTGCGCATCGAATCCGACCGCGAGCTGCGCCACGCCGTGGTCGGCAGTGTGCTGCTCGGTCCGCTGGATGTGCAGCGGATCGCGGCCGAGGCCAGCGACCTGCCGAGCAAGCTCGCCCTGCCCCTGCGCGCGCTGCTGCCCCCTGAGGGCGAGCGCAGCCTCGCCGCACAATGCCCGCTGGACCCGCGCCACGGCGACTCTCGCTGAAGCCGCAGGCCGTGAGGGGCAACCCGCGCCCGCGCCACCAGAACATTGACCCTGTCCTGCCCATGCAGGGCCCCGACTGGCGCACCGGCCAAGGCTGGAACGGCCGCTTAAGCCACAGCGCGCCGGCGGGTCGCCATGCCATCGACATCGGCACGCTCGAAGGCAAACCCTTGCTGGCCCGCGCGAGGGCATGGCGATACAGGGTGCCGACGACTTCCGCGGCGGCGGCCTGGACCTGGAGAAGCACGGCACGCGCGCCTAAACCGTGCGCAACCTGAGCGCCGACGACCGCGTGGCCGTTTAGTCCACCTGCAGCCGGAGGCCGCGCAGCTGCAACTCGGCGCCCGGAGCGGCCGCGACAGAGCATCGGCGCAGTCGTCAACAGCGGCCTCACGAACGGGCCCAAACCGCACCTCATGGTGCAGGTGAATCGCGGCATGCAGCTCGAATCCACGCCCTTCCGCACGCAGGGGCCGACCGGCGCCCTGCCTATCAAGCGCAGCTGATGCTTCGCGGCAGCGACCGACCGAAGCCAACTCGCAAGGCGCATGCTTTGATCGAGGCGCGTGCTTTGATCGAGCGCCCAAGGGCGCGGGCCCGCACAGGGCACATCCTCGGTCGATCCAATCGGCCACCGAGGCGAGCGGCACGCCCTGAGGTAGAATCCGCGCCCCTTTGCTGCCTTGAGCGTCGCCGCGCGGCGACCGCATGCCCATGATCACCGACGCCGCGAAACAGGCGCGCAAGCGCCGCACCTTCGCCATCATTTCCCATCCCGACGCCGGCAAGACCACGCTGACCGAAAAGCTGCTGCTGTTCGGCGGCGCGATCCAGATGGCCGGCTCGGTCAAGGGTCGCAAGGCCGCGCGCCACGCCACCTCCGACTGGATGGCGCTGGAAAAGGAGCGCGGTATCTCGGTGACCAGCTCGGTGATGCAGTTCCCCTACGAAGGTTGCGTCGTCAACCTGCTGGACACGCCCGGCCATGCCGACTTTGGTGAAGACACCTACCGGGTGCTGACGGCGGTCGACTCGGCGCTGATGGTGATCGACGTCGCCAAAGGGGTTGAGGAACGCACCATCAAGCTGATGGAGGTCTGCCGCCTGCGCGACACGCCGATCATGAGCTTCATCAACAAGCTCGACCGCGAGGGCAAGAACCCGATCGATCTGCTCGACGAGATCGAGCAGGTGCTGGGCATCGCCTGCGCGCCGGTCACTTGGCCGATCGGCATGGGCAAGCGCCTGAAGGGTGTGGTGCATCTGCTCACCGGCGAGGTGCACGTGTTCGAGAGCGGGCGCAACTTCACCCGGCAGGATTCGACTATTTTCCCGAATCTCGACGACCCCGGCCTGGCCAAGCTGGTCGGCGCCGAACTGCTGAAGGAAGTGCGCGAGGAGCTTGAGCTGGTGCAGGGCGCAGCACAGCCGTTTGTTGCCGAGGACTATCTGGCCGGCAAGCAGACCCCGGTGTTCTTCGGCTCGGCGGTGAACAACTTCGGCGTGCAGCTGCTGCTGGATTTCTTCATCGAGCACGCACCCTCGCCGCAGGCCCACGCCACTGCCACCCGCGAGGTGGCTCCCGGCGAGGAGCCGCTGACCGGCTTCGTGTTCAAGATCCAGGCCAACATGGACCCGCTGCACCGCGACCGCGTGGCCTTCATGCGGATCTGCTCCGGCCACTTCACCGCCGGCATGAAGACGTTCCATGTGCGCACCAAAAAGGACATGAAGCTGGCCAATGCGCTGACCTTCATGGCCGCCGACCGCGAGATCGCCGTCGAAGCCTGGCCGGGGGATGTGATCGGCATCCACAACCACGGCACCATCTCGATTGGCGACAGTTTTTCTGAAGGCGAGGCGCTGTTTTTCACCGGCATCCCCAACTTTGCGCCCGAACTGTTTCGACGCGCGCGCCTGCGCGATCCGCTCAAGCTCAAGCAGCTGCAGAAGGGCTTGGCCCAGCTCAGCGAAGAAGGCGCCACGCAGTTTTTCAAGCCGCTGATGAGCAACGACCTGATTCTGGGCGCGGTCGGCGTGCTGCAGTTCGATGTGGTCGCCTACCGGCTCAAGGACGAGTACAGCGTCGACGCCAGCTTCGAGCAGGTCTCGGTCGCTACTACCCGCTGGATCCGCTGCGACGACGCCAAGAAGCTGGACGAGTTTCGCGAGCGCAACGCCATGAACCTGGCGATTGATGCCGCCGGCCACCTTGTCTATCTGGCGCCTTCGCGAGTCAACCTGCAGCTCACCCAGGAGCGCTGGCCGGGCGTGCGCTTCGATGCCACCCGTGAGCATGCGCAGGCGCTGGGAGTGGATTGAGCGATCGTAGAGATCGCTGAACCGCCTACCCGGCCGCAGGTGCTTGGCCTTGGCGCGTCAAAACCGCCGCGCGGAGCCCGCAACAGGCGGGCGGTCTTTCGCACGCTCTCAGCCGGAATAGCTCACCGTGCGATTGCGCCCGGCGCGTTTGGCTGAGTACAGCGCAAGGTCCGCATCGCCCAACAGCTGTTCCGGGCCATCGCCAGAACCCGGCACGCGCACCAGATAGCCCGCGCTCAGAGTCAGGCCATCGTCGTCGTTGCCGACCTCCCGCGGGGTCAGGCCAGCGACGCGGGAGCGCATGCGCTCGGCCACGCTGGCCACCGCTTCTTCGGTCGCGTCTTCCATTACGCAGACGAACTCCTCACCGCCGTAACGCGCGACCAGATCGCGCTCGCGCTTGGCGCCGCTGAGCGCACGAGCCACCGCGCGCAGCGCGCTGTCGCCCGCGAGATGGCCGTGGCGATCGTTGTACTGCTTGAAGTGATCGACGTCGATCAGCACCAGCCCGACCGGGCTGCCGCGCAGACGCCCGCGCTTGATGACGTCATCGAGCGTCTCCATCAGGCAGCGGCGGTTGGGCAGCTGGGTCAGCGCGTCCACCGAAGACAGCTCCAGCAGGCGCTCGTTGGCCAGGGTCAGTTCGGAGGTGCGCTTGGCGACCTCGCTCTCCAGCACCCGCTGCCTGCGCCTCAGCCTGCCGGTGTAGACCACTGCCACGCCCATCGTAAGCAGCAGCAGCGCGACAGCCGCGACGACCTGCACCCAGCCTTGCTGCCACCACAGCGGAGCGACCTCCACGGACAATCGCAGCGGCGCACTGGCGACGCCGCTGAAATCCCGCGCCTGAACCTCAAGCTCATAGTCCCCCGGAGGCAGCACGCCAAAGCTGCGCCCGTGTTCTGCGGTCCACTCCGAGAACGTGGCTTCAAGCGGTGTCAGCCGGCTGCGGTAGCGCGATTCATCCTCGCGCTCGCCGCTCAGCAGCGAGAAATCGACGCGCAGGCTTTGGCTGCCCGCGGGCACATCCAGCGACGTTAGCGAAGCGAATTGCAGCGCCTGGGCATCCACCCGCAGCCCGGTCCAGCGCAGCGGGCGCGGCGCGCGCGGGCGCGGCGCCGACTGCTGGGCGGGGTCGTACACGCTCAGCCCGCCCAGCGTGCCCACCCAGTAGCGCCCGCGGGCGTCCAGAAACTGGCTGTTGCTGTTGCACTCGTCGTGCACCAGGCCATCGCGACGGCGGAATACGCGCTCATCGAAGCCTCCGCCGGGCCTCCGCAGCAGCTGCTGGACACCGTTGTTGGTGCAGATGTAAACCCTGCCCTGCGCGTCGGCCAGCACGCTGTAGACGGTCGGGTCGGGCGCGGGCGGCACCGCCGAATCCTGCAGCCAGTCCAACCCGCCGTCATCGCGCAGCGCAAACCGCACCACGCCTTGCCGACTGCTGGCCGCCCACAGCTGCGGCTGCCCGTCCACCTGCAGCGGCAACAGATGACGAAAGCTGACTCCCTCCAGCCCATCGATCGTTGCGCTCACCCGCTGCACGGCTTCGCGCTGCCACCGCACCAGGCCACGGCCGGTCGCCAACCAGAGGGTGGCTTCGCCGTGGGCTCGCGCGGAATCAGCGAACGCGAACACCGGCCACCCTTCGCCCGGCTCCGGCGCCAGTACCTGCGTCCAACGGCCCTCAGCAAAGCGCCAGGCGCCGCCCTGCAGCAGGCCAATCCACCATTCGACGCCCTCGTCCGTGGCCCGCGCATGGGCGCTGGTCACCGCCTCTGACGGCCCTTTGGGCCACGGCGTCGCCAACCGGACGAAGCTCGGGCCGTCGTCAACGCGAAACAGCTCGCCGCCCCACAGGCCAAGCAGGCGGGTGTCGCCACCGTCCGGGGCCGACACCCGCCACAGGCCGCGCACTGACATCGAATCGAGGCCCAGCGCTTCGGCGCCGAAGCGTCGCCAGCGGTCCGCCTCAAACAGGTTGAGACCCTCTACCGCGGTGCCCACCCATAGCCGCTCACCGCCGCGGCCGTCGGGCTCGACCAGCACGCCGAACACGCCGTTCTCGCGGCTGCCTAGCAGCGAAACCGTCTGCCACGCGCTGTCGTCGATGCGCGCTCTCGCCACCCCGCCCTCGGTGGCCAGCCAGAGCACGTCCTCAGCGTCGACCGTGCGCTGCAGCTTCAACCCGCGCACGGCATTCGAAGGCAGCCCGTGGCGACGGTCGAACACCCGCAGCCGGCCCGCCTCGATCAACACCAGCCCAGCGCGAGTGGCCAGCCACAGGCGGCGCCCACCCTCGGCATCGTGGGTGGCCACGGCCGAATACACCGCGCCGCTGGGCAAGCCCTTCGGCCCCGCCTGCCAATGCGTTGCGCCCCGGCCGTCAAGGAGCAGCACCCCGCCGCCGTAGGTCAGCAGCCACAGTTCTTCCTCTCCGCGGTTGTCGGTGCGCATCAGATCGGTGAACTGCGCGCCCTGCAGCTGGGGAACCTCGAAGCGCTGCCAAGCGGCATCGCGATCGTCGGCCTCGATGCGAAACCACAGGCTGCCGTCGGTGCGGGCATTCCAGAGGCGAGCTTCTCCGAACAGCGATTCGGTGTGGGCGATTTTCACGGTGTTGCCGGGCAGGGGTTCGCCAACTTCGGCCAGTGGCTGCCAGCGGCCGTCGACCCAGCGCAGCGCCCCGCCATACTGCGGCAGGTACAGCCGCCGCCGGCCGTCGGAAAATGCGTGCGCAGACAGCCGCTGGGCGAAGCCGCGCAGACCGCTGAGCCGCCAGGCCTTATTCCGGTACTCCGCCAGCCCTTCGCGCTCAAAAACCGCCCACAGCCTGCCGTCGGGCGAGGCCTCCAGGTCGCGCACCAGGCTCTTGGCGCCCTCCGCCGGGTAGCTTTGGAAGCGGTAACCGTCAAACCGAAACAGGCCCGAAGCCGAGCCCACCCAGACGAAGCCCTCGGCATCGAAGCCGACCGTGCTGAAGACTTCATCCGAAAGCCCGTCCTTGGCCCCGAACACCTGGAAGTTCGGGCCGCCCTGGTCGGCGAGGTCCAGCGGGCGCGGCTGAGCGGCGGTGCTAGCGGAGCCGGCAGCGGCAGCTAGTAGAAGCGCGACGATCGCACCGATAAGGCCACTTGAAATCAACGCCATCCACCTCGCGCGTGCATTTAGCTTGCAGTATGTTCGCCTGCGCCGGAGCAAGACGTGGCGCCGGCAGCGGTGCGGGGCCATTGTCTTTGCCAAGGCGCGGATAAAGGCCAGCCCGCGGGTTTCACGACCACGTACTTAACGCGTACCGAGTTGCCTGCTAGCATCCCCCGCCGCGGCGGCCTGCAAGTCCCGTGCTAGAGGTGCATAGCCGGCAGGGCGCAGGGCGCAGATACGCTGCCGTTTTTCCCACGGGCGCCGGTCGCTTGGGAAGGTCGGTCTTTCAGGGGGAGTGCATGTCCAACCGCTCGGTCACCGAACTGCTGCACGCCTGGAAGGGCGGCGACGGCGCGGCTGAGTCGGCGTTGATCACCGCCATCGACCCGGTGCTGCGGGATTTGGCGCGCGGGCAGCTGAATCGGTTCCCGGGCGCGCGCACCCTGCAGGCCACCGAGCTAGTGCACGAGGCCTACGAGCGGCTGCACAAACAGAGCGCGGTGGACTGGCAGGACCGCGGGCATTTCTACGCGATTGCCGCCACCGCGATCCGCCACGTGCTGGTCGACCACCTGCGGCAGAAGGGCAGCCAGAAGCGCGGCGGCGATGTCGTCAAGGTCGAGTTGGACGCGCATGTGGCTGACAGCATGGCTGCAGAAGCCACGGCGATCGACTGGCTGGAGCTTGATTCCGCGTTGACGGCGCTGGGCGGGATCAACTCGGCCTGCGTCAAGGTCGTCGAGATGCGGGTTTTTTCGGGGATGAGCGTGGACGAGATCGCTGTTGCAATGAACTCATCGACGGCAACCGTCGGCCGCCAGTGGCGATTCGCGCGCGCTTGGCTTGGGGAGCAGCTGAGCCCATGAGCGCCGACTCGCGAAATCCGCCGGGCGCAGTAGATCAGCCCGGCAGCGCCGAATTCGGCCAGCGCCTGCTGGCCCTGTTTGATGAAGTGGTTGAGCTCAGCTCAGAACTGCGCGAGCCGCGCATTGCCGAAGCCTGCGCCGGCGCGCTGCAGCTGGAGAAAGCGCTGCGCGCGCTGCTGGCCCGCGATGCCCAGGTCGGGCGCCTCGACACCGGCGTCTCCGACCAGGTCGCACCGCTGCTGCACGAGGCCCTGCCCGCGTTTGGCGCCGACCCTGAGCAGATCGGTCCCTACCGCGTGCTGCGCAGGCTGGGCGAGGGCGGCATGGGCCGGGTGTACCTGGCCGAGCGCAGCGACAGCGAGATTACCCAGCAGGTGGCGATCAAGCTGATCCGCAGCGATCGCGTCAGCCCGGGCCTGCTGGACAAGTTCGAGGCTGAGCGTCGGCACCTGGCCGCGCTCGACCACCCGGCCATCTGCCGCTTCATCGACGCCGCGCGGCTGCCGGACGGCACGCCCTATGTGGTGATGGAGGCCCTCGAAGGCGAGCCGTTGCTCGACTACTGCACGCGTCACGCGCTTGGCCTGGACGCTCGGCTCAGCCTGTTGCGCAAGCTGCTGGCAGCCGTCGCTCACGCCCATGATCGCCTGCTGGTGCACCGCGACATCAAGCCGCAGAACGTGCTGGTGACCGCAGACGGCGAGCCGAAGCTGCTGGACTTCGGCATCGCCAAATCACTGGACGACGACGCCGCCAGCGCCACCCGCACCGCCGAGCGCTTCTTCACCCCCAACGCCAGCGCGCCCGAGCAGCTGCTGGGCGGCGCCATCGGCGTCGGCTGTGACGTGTATGCCCTGGGTGCGCTGGCCTACGAACTGTTGGCGGGCCAGCCGCCGTTCGACTTTGAGGGCCTGCGCGCAGCCGAGATCGAGCGACTGATCCTGCAGGTAGCCCCCGCGCCGATGAGCGAGCGCGCACCGATGCAGCTCAAGCGCGAGCTGCGCGGCGACTTGGACGCCATCGTCTCCACCTGCCTGCGCAAAGCTGCGGCCGAGCGTTACGCCAACGTCGGCGCGCTCGATGCCGACCTGCAGCGCTACCAGGAAGGCCGCCCGGTGCGCGCGCGGCCGCAGAATTGGCGCTACCGCAGCCGCCTGTTCGTAAGGCGACACCGAACCTCTGCCGCCCTGACCGCCGCCCTCGCGCTCGCCAGCCTTGGCTCCGCCGCCGCGCTGGGCCTGCAGGCGCTTGAGCTGCGCGAGCAGCGCAACCTCGCCCTGATCGAACGTGACCGAGCGCTGCAGGTGGTGGAGATTCTGGAGAGCGCGTTTCGGAATGCTGACCCGGCGCGCGCTTCGGGAGACCGAGTAACTGCCCGCGACATATTGGATGCGGCAGTGCCGAGCATTGACGCCATCGAGCACCAGCAACCTGAACTGTTTGCGAGGCTGGCGGCGACATTGGCAAGGGTGGAGTTGGATCTCACCCGAGGCGTTCGTGCGGCGGCTTGGGTCAATCGCGGCCTCACGGCAAGCGATGCGGCTGACGTACCAGAAGAAATCGAAGCAAGCCTGCTGCTCAGCGGGGCGATGGCCATGGCGCGCCACGGCGACGCCAAGACCGCTGAGGAGTACTTGCAACGGCTACGCAACTTGCAGCCGATAGCGGCCCTGATTATCAGCTGGCGCAAGCCCGCATCCTGGTGACGCGCTCTCGGTACGTTGAGGCGATTGAAATTCTTGCAGCTGCAATTGAGAGCGCTGATGCTGCGGGCCTTGGGCAAGATTCTTTGCTCGCCACCGATCTTCGCTGGCTCTTGGCGGCTACAAAAGGAATGGCCGGGAGGCACTCTGATGCAATTAAATCAGTGCGAGACGTTCTTTCTTGGCAACTTAAAGCACTCCCAGAAGACCACGCGCGAGTCGCCCGCACGCGACTGCTCTTACTCACTGAGCTTAGTAATTCAACTGCAGATAAAAAAGTCGCCGAACAGCTTGAGCGAGAAATTGAGCCGCTTCGCGAGCGCTACGGCGAGACCAGCATGATGGTCGCGATAGCGAGATCGATTCATGCCAACACTTTAAGGCAGATCGGAGAACCTGCGGCCTCAGCAGCAGAATTTGAGAAAGCCCTTCCAATTATTCGTCGCGCGCTTGGGGAGGATCACGTACTTGTCAGTAGAAACAAGCTTAATTACGCAGCCGCTCTCCAAGCCGAAGGGTCGCAGGCTAGCCTGAGGATAGCTGTACCTCTACTGGAAAACGTCTACGCAACGACTAGGAGGCTGTATCCTAGGCTTTCTCCAATAGCGCTTCACGCTCAAAGCCAGCTTTCAACATCACTTATGCAACTGGGAGATTGGAAAAGAGGGGCTACGCTTTTAGCTGATCCCACTTATGCAGACGCACATTCTATCAGTAGCCGGGGCAATTTAAGAAATCAACTGCTGGCTCTGGAAATGGCACTTGGAGGCCCAGTATGCAATGACGAAGATGCAGAGCAGGAAGAAACCTGCGCTAGGGAACCTCTGATTTATTCCCCACCAGTCGCTAGAATACGCACACCCACCGCATGACAGTCATCCGATGAAGCGGACGACGTTCGACTTCCTGGCCTACACGGCGAAGAAAAAGCAGACCCGCCGCGAGAAGTTTCTGTCCGAGATGGATCGGGTGGTGCCGTGGGCGCCGCTGCTGGCG
>Ga0335395_10000035_pt1 | contig 107926 bp, 97 predicted proteins | sample MAT02_FD_205744 | JGI IMG/M metagenome (GOLD analysis project Ga0335395, IMG submission 205744) | Freshwater microbial communities from Lake Fryxell liftoff mats and glacier meltwater in Antarctica - MAT-02 (spades assembly) (version 2) ...
TCCGCACCTACCTCGCCCGCGCCGTCGCCGGTATCCACGCAGGCGAAGATCCGGCCACGCTGACCCCGGCCGTATTACGTCAAGTGATGCCCGCCGCTCTCGGGTAATCGGGTCACCGAACGGTTACGAATAATCAGCGCTTCCCCATGGATTTCATGTTCGAATTGACTGCCGAAGAGGCGGCTTCTTTGAGGTCGCAATCTGCGACCTCAAAAGGCAGGGGTGGCCGCCGCTCCCTACCCCGCGCCTTCACCGAGCAAGGGGTGGCGATGCTTTCCAGCGTCCTGAACAGCGAACGTGCGATTGCTGTCAACATTGAGATCATGCGCACTTTTGTGAAGATGCGGGCGGCTATCGCCGTGAACGCAGAACTGGCAAAGCGGCTGGCGCTGGTGGAGGCCAAGCTGGACCAGCATCGTGCAGAGATGGGCGAGAGCTCTACCAGGACCGCTCAGATGCTGAAGGAGCATGAAAATCACATTCGAGTCGTCTTTGAAGCGATCCGTAGTCTCATGGTGGAGAATGAGAATCCTGAACCACCGAAGCGTGTTGGTTTCAAGCTAGATTAGCTGAAGCGTTGGCGCGTCGAAGGTTCGGCACGGCGGATGTCGCACCTCTCACGCGCGGGGGGCGGACAATTCGTGAATATGTGCATGTCTTGCTGACGGGAAGAAACGTCCATGTGCGCGTTTAATGTCCTGGTTTTCCTCTTTACGCCAACGCCGCCTTGCTCACCTGCGCTGCGATCTGCCCGGCCGCAAAGCGAAAAGCTTGCGCGCTGATACTGTCTGGCGCGGCTAACACCACGGGCTTGCCCTGATCGCCAGCGCGGCGGATGCTCGGTTCCAGGGGAATGGCGCCGAGAAAAGGGAGTCCGAGTTCCCGGGCATAGCGTTCGCCGCCGCCGGCGTCAAAAATTGGTTCGACATGGCCGCACGCGGGGCACACGAACTGCGACATATTTTCGACGATACCGAGAATCGGCACGTTGGTTTTCTGGAACATCGCTACCGAGCGTCTGGCGTCGTCCAGGGCCACCGCCTGCGGGGTGGTCACGATCACGGCGCCTGCGAGGCGCGCGTTTTGCGCCAATGAGATCTGCACGTCGCCGGTACCCGGGGGCAGATCGATGATCAGATAATCGAGCTCGCCCCACAGCACATCGCCTAAAAATTGGCGCAGCGCGCTGACCACCATCGGGCCGCGCCAGATGACCGCCTGTTCGGGTGGAACCAAAAAACCCATCGAGATGACTTTAACGCCGTGGGCTTCCAGCGGGATCATCTTTTTATTGGTGACAAAGGGCTCTTTGCACACGCCCATCATGGTCGGCATCGATGGGCCATAGATGTCGGCATCGAGCAGGCCCACGCTGGCGCCGGTGGCTGCGAGGGCGCAGGCCAGATTGGCCGCGACCGTGCTTTTGCCGACGCCGCCTTTGCCGGATCCGACGCCGATCACATGGCGCACACCTGGAATCAGCTCGCTGTTGCCGCTGCCCTTGGGCACTTCGGCCTCGACCGTTATCTGGGCGCGGGTCACCCCGGCGACGCTGGTGGCGGCGGCGCGGCAGCGATCCTCGAGTTCCTTCTTCACCGGACAGGCGCCGGTGGTCAGGACCAGGCGAAAGGTCGCAACGCCATCGGCGACGGTGAGGTCGCGGATCATGTTCAAGGTGACCAGATCCTTGTGCAGATCAGGATCCTGCACGGTGGCCAGGGCGGTACGTACCAGAGCGACGACGTCAGACATGGGTGGCATGGTCGGTCGGGGGCGGGCAGGGCAAGGCCGGGCAGGGCAAGGCCGCTTGGGCAAGGCCGGGTCCATGCCCAAGCGGCCTCTGCCTATCCCTGCCCGCAGTCGGGCTCGCAATCCTGACCAGATTCCTAGGATACCACCCATGTTCGGTGGTGACAGCATGTATCTCGGCCATCTCGGCCGCGTTCCGGTCTATGTCCGGTTCGATATCATTTTCGCTTTGCTCTTGGTCTACATGTGGGCGCCACCCGGCCCGATCTTCTTCGTGATTCTGCTGGCCGTCTTTCTGATCACCATCTTGCTGCATGAAATGGGGCACGCGCTGGTCGCCACGGCCCGCGGAATGGATGGCGTCAGCATCACCTTGACCGGTTTGGGCGGATTCTGCACGTATCGCGGTAATCCCGATCCGGCGCGCAAACTGATGATCAGCATCGCCGGTCCGCTGGTGAATTTTCTCGCGGCGGCCATCGCCTGGACGATCATCCAATACGTGCCGATCGGGAATCCGCTGTTGGCCTATGCGGTGGGGGCCTTCTTCTTCCTCAATCTGGTCCTGGGAATTTTGAACAGTCTGCCCATCTATCCACTGGATGGGGGTCAGGCACTGCTCGCTCTGCTGCGCCTGCGCATCCGCCCCGCTACCGCCAACCGGGCCGTGCTCACCGTCTCGGTAGTTGCTGCGGTTGCGGCCTTGTTGATGTGGTTCCAGTATACTGGGGGCAAGGACTTTCCGATCTTTCTGGTCCTGCTCTTCGGATTTTTGCTCTACCAAGCCTTCCTTGACCTGCGTTGAGCAGGGTCGGATCCTGCCTTATCCATGCCCCGCGTTCTCTCCGGTCTCCAGCCTTCGGGCCAGCTTCACCTCGGCAATTACGCCGGAGCGATCAAGCAGTTCCTCGACTTGCAGCAGACGCACGAAATGTTCGTGTTCGTCGCCTCGTACCATGCCCTGACGTCGAGTCGTGATCCGGCGGCGCTGCGCGCAGCGACGCGGCAGGTGGTGGTGGATTATCTCGCCTTCGGCCTGGATCCCCAGCGGGTGCAGATCTATCGCCAGCAGGATGTGCCCGAGGTCACCGAATTGGCGTGGTTGCTGAGCTGCATCTGTCCGACCGGGTGGATGGACAAGGCGGTTTCGTATAAAGACAAGGTTGCCAAGGGCCTGGACGCAACTATCGGTTTGTACACCTATCCAATCTTGCAGGCAGCGGATATCCTCTGCGTCGATGCCGACATCGTGCCGGTGGGTAAAGACCAGGTGCAGCATATCGAATTGACCCGCGACATGGCGCAGCGTTTCAATCATGCTTTTCAGTCCGAGGTCTTCATTCTGCCTGCGTATCGTCTCGCCAAGGCGGCAGAAGTCCTACCCGGCACCGATGGCGAAAAAATGTCGAAGTCTTACGGCAACACCATCGATCCATTCCTGGATGAAAAAGCCCTGCGCAAAGTCGTGATGACGATCAAGACCGACTCGCAGCCCATGGAAGCCGCCAAGGATCCCGAGCCCTGTCCGGTCTACCGCATTTTCCGCGCCATCGCCGGCAGCGACGATCCGCGCACGGCCGATCTCGCTGCGCGCTATCGCGCGGGCAATTTTGGCTACGGCCATGCCAAGCAGGCCCTTTTCGAATTGCTGCTCGATTATTTCGCGCCTGCGCGGCAACGGCGGGCAGAATTGCTCGGCGATCCCGGCTACGTCGACGAGGTGCTGGTAAAAAGCGCCGCCAAGGCCCGCACCCTGGCTCAGGCCACCCTTACCCGCGCCCGCACCGCTGTCGGTCTATAAAGCCGGTCCATGCTGCCCGCCTGTGATCTGTTCGTCTGCTGCGGCGAGACCTCAGGCGACATCTACGCGGGCGCCATTGTCCGTGAATTGTTGCGCAGTCAGCCGGACCTTGACATCGCGGCCATGGGTGGTCCGGCCTTGCAGGCGGCAGGGGCCGACATTGAACAGGGCATTGATGGTTTAGGGGTGATGGGTTTTCTGCCGGTGCTGGCTCGCCTCGGTGAGTTCATCGCCTTGGGGCGCAAGGTCTCGCGCACCATCCGTGCCCGCCGCCCGCGCGTGGTGTTGACCGTCGATTATCCGGGATTCAATTTACGCTTGGTGCGCCAACTCGCGGATTTGCGCGCAACCGGCACGCGTTTCATTCATGTGGTCGCGCCGCAGGTGTGGGCGTGGAAGCCCAGGCGGGCGAAACGGATCAGTCAAACCGTCGACCGTTTGCTGTGCTTTTTCCCTTTTGAGCCGCCGCTGTTCAATCGCTTTCACGCCGCGCAGGCGGAATTCGTCGGGCATCCCCTGGTGGATCTGGTGCCAACCGGCAGCGATTGCCGCGCGGTAGCTGCGGAACTGGGACTCACTCCAGGGGACCGTCTGCTGCTGTTGGCCCCGGGCAGTCGGGCGCGTGAAGTTGCTGGCCTTTTACCCGTTTTCGATGCGGCGGTCGAATTGGTGCGCCATCGCCTGGTTACCCCGGCAGGGCGCACCGTGGTCGCTATCGCCGCCAGTCCTGAATTGCCGCGTGAAGCGTATCGGGCACACAGCGAGGTACCCCTGGTCGAGGGACATTATCGCGAACTCTGCGCGCGGGCGCACGTGGGTCTGATCGCTTCGGGCACGGCGACGTTGGAGGCCGCCTTGCTTGGCCTGCCGCACGCCATCGCCTACCGCACCGATACGGTGTCGGCACGCTTGACCCGCCATGTTTTGTTGGTCGATCACATTGGGCTGCCCAATCTGGTGCACGGCAGTCGGGTAGTGCCGGAAATACTCCAGGATGAATTAACGCCGCACAGGCTCGCGGCGCATCTGCTGCGCTTATGGGATGGTCCCGTCCGCGACACCTGCCGCGCCACACTGGCCACGACCACGGTGCGTCTGGGCGGAGGGGGCGCGATGGCACGCATCGCCAGCATCGTCGGCCAAGAATTGAAAGCAGCAGCGCCGCCCGCAGACCTTGATGGTTAATCCGGCCAGCTAATCTGAGCACCTGCTTCCATCGCCCAGCCCAGGTGATCGGATCCGCCATGCAATCGATGACCGGATTCGGAATTGGACGCCACGGCGTGATCGAGGTCCAGATCGCCACTGTTAACGCCAAGGCCGTGCAAATCACCGTGCGCAGCGATCTGCGTGATCTGGCTTTGGAAGAGGCGGTTCGCACCCGCGTCCGCGAAGCGCTGACCCGCGGTACCGTGAGCGTGACCGTGCGCTGCCAGGCGGCAGAAGCCGTGGTCGGCTTTGATCCGCAACGACTCGCGGCGGCGTGGTCCGCGTTGGCAACCGTGGCGCAACAACTCGGCGCGCCTGCGCCGACCATGGAAGCCGCCCTATCGTGCGTCGGCCAGACCCGCTCCGAGGTCGTGGTCGAGCATAGTCAGGTGCTCTTGGCCCTGGATGAGGCGCTGGCTGCGCTTGCTGAGTCCCGGAAACGCGAAGGCGCGGCCCTGCACGCCGACCTGCACGCCAAAGCAGCGCAGCTGCGTGCGATCCGCGGGCGCATGACGCCAGCGGCCGCGGCGCGCCTGCCACGCATCCGCACCGCCTTGTTGGAGCGCCTGCGCGAGGTGCTCGCGGCGCAGCCGCCCGTGCCTGACGATATTCTCGCTCGCGAACTCGCCCTGCATGCCGACCGCTGCGATGTCAGCGAAGAATTGACCCGCCTCGACGCGCATCTCGATGCCTTGGACCGCCTGCTTGCCAGCAGGGAACCAGTCGGCCGTCAGCTTGAATTCCTACTCCAGGAAATTGGCCGTGAATGCAATACCACCGGCGCAAAAAGCAACGACATCGACCTCACCGCGCTGGTCCTGGAAGCAAAAGTCGTGCTCGAACAAGTGCGCGAACAAGTCGCGAACGTCGAATAAACGGCACTTTCGGAACTTCAGACAAGTGTCGAAGTGCCGAGCGCCGTCTGCACCGCCGCCACCAAGTCCGTATTCCCGCGCGCCTGCGCGGCCTCCAACAAAGGCGTGATCAGCGCCCGCACCGCGGCATCGCGCTCGGGATCGGTACTGGTTGCGGCCTGCCAAGTCGCGCCGTCTTTGCCGTCTTTCACCGTGATACCCAGACCGGTAAGCGCATCGCGTAGCGCATCGGCCGCGGCGAAATCGCGGCGGGCACGGGCGTCTTGCCGCAGCAGCAATAATCCCGCCATGGTCGGGGTCAAATCCGCGGTCTGTTCCTGGCTGCCTGCCAACGCAGCGGCATCGCCGGGCGCGAACAGGCCGAGAATCCGCCCGAGGTCGCGCAGCAGGGTGCGCACGCGCGGGTCATCCTGTTTGCGCAGGCGATCAGCGAGGGCGAACAACACGGCGCTGGCATCGCCGGTACGAAAATCATCGTCCATGACCTGGCCGAAGCGTTCGACCAGGGTGGTCAATTCGCTGTCGCCCTCGGCTAGGGCAATGCAGGCGGCGAAATCACCATCGCCCGGCTCTTCGAGACGGGGGCCAAGCAGGCGATGCAGGCGCTCCAACGCGGTCCGCTGGGCGGTCAGGTTCGCGGGGGCGAAATCATTCGGGCGGCGGTAATGACCTTGCAACAGCAGAAAACGGATGGTCGGGGCGCCATGGGTTTTGATCAGTTGGGCTAAGCGGAATTGATCGCGAAAGGCCGGATCCTGCATGCGCGGATCGGACTTGCCGATTTTGATGCCGTCATATTGCAGCAGGCCGTTGTGCATCCAGCAATTGGCATAGCAGCCGCTGTGCGCTTCGGCCTGGGCGATCTCATTTTCGTGGTGCGGAAATTTCAGATCGTCGCCACCGGCATGGATGTCGAATTGATTGCCGAGCAGACTGGTCGACATCACGCTGCACTCGATGTGCCAGCCGGGGCGGCCCAAGCCCCACGGACTGGGCCAACTCGGCTCGCCGGGTTTGGCGAGTTTCCACAGGCAAAAATCGGCCGGATTGCGCAGGGCGCTGTCGCGGTCGATGCGCACGCCCGCCAACATCTCGTCTAATTTGCGACCCGATAATTTACCATAGCCAGGTTGCTGGGCGACATCGTAGTACACGCCGTCCGCAGCCGGATAGGCACGGTTTTTGGCCACCAGATCCTGGATGTACTGGATCATCTCGGCGATGAAGTCGCTGCAGCGCGGATGGTCGGTAATGGTGGTCACCCCGAGTGCGCGCAGATACCCGAAATACTGTTCGGCATACCGGGCGGTGATTGCCTGCCAGGGTTCGCCAGTGGTCTGCGCCCGGTGAATGATCTTATCGTCGATGTCGGTGATATTATTGACGAAGCGCACCTGATGGCCGCGTTGCTGCAGCCAGCGCGCCACCGCGTCGATCAGCACCGGCCCAGCGACGTGGCCGATATGGCAATCGTCGTAGACCGTTGGACCACACAGATAGATGCCGATGTGGCCGGGAACCAACGGAACCAGCGGTTCTTTGCGACGAGTCAGGGTATTGTAGACGACGAGGGCGTTCATGGGGACTGCAGATGGTCCGTGGCAGCGCCGCCTGGCAAGTCCTGTCCGCCGGGAATCAGCACGGTGATCGGCAGGGTGGGCTCGGCGCGAGTGCGCTGGGTGGTCAGGGTGATGGTGTAGGCAACACCCTCGACGAGCGCGGGCAGGCCCCACTGCTCTTCCATCTGCCGGGGGTTGCCGCGCGACGAACGTCGGCGGATTTCCAGCGGATTTCCACGCGGATCGGTGATCACGGGTTCAAAGCGTTCAAATCGGTCACGCAGATAACGCAGGGTCAGACCGGGTGCCTGGTCTTCTCTGCTGAGGGCCAAAGCGAGTTCGACCGGGGTGTCACCGAGCAGCACCGTGGTGCTGTCATTCAGGCGCAGGGTCGCCTTCGCCTGCAGGGTTTCTTGGAGGCGAAAACCGATCAGGCCCTGCACCTGGATGGCCGCCTGTTGGGGCGCCTGCAGGCCGATGGTGATGGCGGTGGTGTTGAGTTGGTTGGTTACCAATCCCGGAGGCAACCCAGCCCGGACCGGCGCGACCGCGCTGCCGAGATCGGCATGGGCCCACCACACCACCGCATTGCTGGCTTCAGCCGCGGGCAGGCGCGGTTCCATGCGCAGGCGTAGGTGCACGACCAGATCGCGCTGGCTTCCAGCCAGTGAACGCGAGGTGATTAGAGTCCGTTCGACGATTTCGATCAGCAATGGTCCGCTCGCCGTGCACCGCTGCTGCGGTGGGATCGCACCGGGAGCGAGTCGTGCCAATCGGATGGCCCCGCCGGTCAGCAGGGCCTCGCCCTGAGCTGGATTGCTGGCCGCGTTGGCGCGCCGCCCGTTGGCACCATCAGTCGAGGTGACAGTGGCGCCCGGCAGCAGATCGAGGCCATACGCATTGCTGACGACCAGTGCGGCCTGCCAAAAAGTTCCGGAAAATTCAGCAAGGTGGGCGCTGCGGGTGGTTTCTACGCCCAGATCTGCAAGCACGTCATTGCCGCTGGTGCGCAACGCCGTCAGAGCTTCGGCCAGGGTGTGTTCGCCTGCGTGCCAATGGACGGTGCTGGCTTGGCCGGGAATCTCGGCCACCGCCGGGCTGCGTACGGGCAGGCTGCCGACATCGATGGTCAGGGCCACCGCTTGGGTAACTTCCCCGAGGCGGCGCAGGCCACTGATGCGCAGGTGATGGCGATTGGCACCGAGGCCTGCGAGATATTGCACTTGTTCGCTTTCGGCCTGGAAATCGTGGCGGGCGGAACTGCCCTGCGCTGCGACCACATGTTCGCCATCCGTGACCGTGATCTCGAAGGGCCCCTGCAATTCCGTGCTGGGGTAGGTAATCACCACGCAGGCAGCGCGTTTGCCCGCCGCTTGGGCCTGATCGCGGTCCAGCAAGGTGATTTTCGCGGTGTGCTCACCGACGGCCACGACCGCGGTGTCGCCGGGGGTGAGATCGCATTCAAGCAGGAATGGCTCCTGGATTGGCAGCTGCACAGTACCACGCAGGACAACCAGAGGGGCCTCGCTGCCGGCCGGTACGGGTAAGCGCAGGCGCCCAACCTGTTCCGCTTCGGTATTGAGGATGTCGGCTTCGACGACGTTGCCGTCACAGGTCACGCTGGACCAGGTCACGCGCGCATCGCTGAGACCCAAGGCGTCGGCGCGGGGCTCCTGCCGCAGGCGCAAAGCAAGGTCGAGCAGGCGCGGGCCGGCGTCGCCCTCTTGGCGAATCTGCACTTCGTAGGCTTCGGCAAGCAGCGCTCCGTTGGCTTGCCGCGGAGGGGCGATCAAGCCGGGAGTTCGCGCGGCCAGGACTACGGGCCCGCTCTGCCAGGGCAGGCTTTGCCCGCGGTTGTCGTTCGACCACCATTGTTCGCCCGCGCGGTCGCCGCTGGGACGGGGTTCAACCGCGAACCACGCGCACAATTGCAGAATCGCTTCCCAGCTGGTGCCCTGGAAGCCGGGAAATTCAACCGTCTGCTCACCAGAAACCTGAGCGTCGAGGCTCAGCTGCAGTCCGGCCTTGGTGCAGTGGCCGACGAGCTCAGCCAGAGTCTGACGTCCCTCGGGCAAGGTGATGACCAGCGGCTGCCACGCCTTGGTCAAGGCCTCGCTGCGTTCCGCGGCGGGCAGGCGGGCCAGGGCGCTGCCATTTTCGAGCGGGATATCAGCAGCGACCAGGGCGGCACCGCAGAGCACCAGGATAGCGATGAAGATGCGCATACGCTGCCCACTGTGCGCCACGCCAGCGGTCCGGGAAGGCTGGATTCTCAGCCGATGCAAAAGCCAGCATCAGGAAATGGTGTACCTCGACGCAGGGCGGAGACGGGGCTCTGTATGAGTATCATTTCTGGATGAGCAGAGGTGGGCTCAAAACAGACGCCGCGCCATGCGCAAGAACCACGCGACCCAGATTGCCGTGATCACCAGGATCCACGTGCCGCCCACCAGCCATGACCACCAGATTCCTTTTTGGGTGATCGGCAGGGCAGTACCGAGAATGATCAGGGTCGAAAAGGCGAGACTCGCAAGCAGATTGAGATTGCCGCCGTAGCCGGCGACCAATTTTCCCGGATTATCCTCATTGAAGTCGGCGAATCGCGCCCCCAGGCCCAGTGCGCCCGCGGACAGGCCCATCGCCAGCGCGGTCATCGCCAGAGCTTGGAAACCGACCACGTCGGGCGGTAATTTCAGCATGATTCCTGACAGGCAGACCAGGGTCACCGAGACTGGGATGCCGACCACCAGCGCGAAAGCGAATTTCGCGGTGACCAAGCGTGGGCGTTCCAGCGGGGCCAGCGCCAAGACCCACAGGCGGCGTCCTTCCAAAGACAACAGCGGATAGACAAAGCGCCCGGTGAACGTCGCCAGGGCCATAGCGATGGCGGTGAGATTGAGGACCGACACCACCGGACGCCAATTTTCATCAAGCAGAAAGGCCTTGCCGAGGCGCGGCAGCATCAGCAAATAAAACCCGAGTAGCCCAAAGAACATGGTGAATTGGAGCACCTGGGCCGGATCACGCACAAATAAGCGTAGATCCTTGACCACGAGCAGGCTGAGATCTTTGGGAAGTCCCGGCAGCAGGCCCCACGGGCGACTGCGGATCCGCCGTCCCCCGTCACCGCGTCCGCACAGGGCGTCGAGTTCGTGACGGAGGCGGCGCCCGGCCAGCCATTCCGCGGCGATGAAGATCGTCCCGGCGGTGGTGACGAGCAGACCGAAATGATGCAACCAAACCGCCCAGTGTCCGTGCCGCGCGGCGATCAGCGCTTCGCGGGCCCACCCCGAAGGAAGAAAAGGATTGCCGGTAAAGGCGAGTCGGCTGGTCACTTCATCGGCGATAGTTCCCGGAGCGCCGCGATCCAGATCGCCGACGACAAAAATTGCACCGAACAATACTGCCACGACTGCGAGCGCGACGATTCCCGGCAGGCCGCGGCGCAGCAGGGGGATCAAGCGTGCGAGCAATAGCGCGCCCAGCGAACCCACCGCCACCGTACAGCCGACAAATCCGGCCAAGGCCCCGGTGGCGGCAAGGATAAAGCGCAGCGGCTGCACCGCCTCCAGAGCCAGGGTTCCAACCAGCGGCAGGGCGAGCACGACCACCGCCCAGCACGACCACAAGGCCCCTTCAATACTGGCGATCCAGAACAAGGAGCGGTCGCTCGCGGGGGTCTGGGCTAAAAACAAAGCGGCGCGGCTGCGAAACAACCCCGCCCACACCACCACCAAGTCGGAAATCAGCACTAGAAAAAACAGCGCGAAGCAAAAAACCCCGAGCAGGGTTTCCAGTAATGGTTCCTTGAACGCGGCGTACTGCTCATTGTTCAGAAAATGCAGGATCGCCCAGAACAGGCCGCCAAGCAGGAGCCAGATCGAACTCAGGACGATCAAGATGGCGAACCCACGCTGCGGCTGTTCGATGATCAGGCGCCGACTGCTGTTGCGGCCCATGCGCCATAGGCGCCAACAATTCGCAGCGAATCCGGACATTGCCTCCAGTGTGGCTGCGTCCGCTGCCGGGGCCAGCATCCCGCCCGGCCCGTACGGGACCGCCCCTGGCCCACGGCGGAATTCCGCGCAGCATGCCCCCGTCATGGAAACTCCCGCCGCCAGCTTTCTCTCCTTTCTCAAGGGCCTCGCCAGCCAGGCGATGATGCAGTTCGGTGAATTACCCAATCCAATTACCGGCTCGCGCGAAAAGAATCTGCCCTACGCCCGCTATACGGTCGACCTGCTGGTGGTGCTAGAGGCCAAGACGCGCGGCAATCGTGAACCCGACGAAGAACGCTATTTGACCGGGCTGATCGCCGACTGTCAGCGCCGTCTCGGTGATCTCGAAGCCGCTGGCTGAGCTGGCGCGCTCCGGTTTCCTGGTCGCACAAGGCTAGCGAACGAGTCGCTCCAGTGATTTCGCCGTTGTCCCGGGCGTCCGGATCAGATGCTGCGCCCTCCGCCGTCAGCCCCGTTTCCTGGTGCGTATCCCATGCGTCGAATGCTCGTCCTGCTTCTCTGTCTTGGTTGGTGCTATGCCGCCGAGTCTCTTCCTGAATCGACCCCGCCAGCAGAGGTGATTGGCAGTGCGCCGGTGGCCAGCGAAGCCGCTGCGCCGGACGCCACGGAGGCAGCCACCGACGCAGCAACCCCGGCGCTCGAAGTCGCACCCGTTTTCAAGCAGGTCTTCATCGCTAACGACCTGGTGCGGGTCACCCTGTCCACTCAACGCGGTGGCGTCGTTGCCTTCGAATTGCTCGACGAGCATCCGGTGGTTCTGCCGCCGACACTGCGCAAACGTCTGGGTCGCGAAGGAAAAGTCGACGAAGATCAACCCCTGGCCCTGCTTGCCGATTTCCGTGATGACGCGCGCTCCCATCTGAATCTGCACAGCCTGATTACTTTCGCCAACACTGCGGCGCCGAATCTGGACCAGACCGCGAATATGGCGTGGACGATTCAAGAACCTGGTAAAGACCATGTGACGTTTACCTTAGATCTGCCGGAACGGGGTCTGCGTCTGCGCCTAGCTTATCGGTTGAAGGAAAATGAGTCGCGTCTGTTGGTGCAATGGACTATCGGAAATAGTAGCACGGAACCCATCGTGGTGGCACCGCAGGTCTATCCGATCAATGGCATCCATCAGGATTATGGTCCCAACGAAAGTTATTACCTCAGCGGGGCGAGCTTCGCCACTGGTGAGATGACCGCGGTTTCGCTGCCGGGGCTCGACGACCCTGCCGGCGCGCGCTTGGGTGGTGCGGAATTGCAATACGCCGCTGTGCGCTCGCGTTTTTTCGCCGCCTGGTGGCAGCCGGTCCCGGTCGAGGCTGCCGCGGCGATGCTGAACACGCAAACCGCACAGCGCGATGTCGAAGGCCTCAGCGGCAGCACCGCGACCCCCAGCGCAGCCGCCACCGGCACCGCGACGGGCGTCAACAACGTCGCTCTGCACGTGTTCAGGACCTTGTACACCCAGCCATTTCTGCGCGTCGATTATGACAGCGTCACCATCGCGCCGGGCGCCGAGCACAAACTTTCTTGGCAGCTCACCGGCGCAGGCATGACCAAGGCCGGTCTCGCCCGCCTGACCGAGGCCGAGCAGAAGGTGCAATACACCGACGGTTTCTATCGCTTCTTCAAGTCGCTCTCGAATATTCTCGCCTTCCTGCTCGATAAGATCGCCTTAGTGGTACTGAATTACGGCGTCGCCCTGATCATCCTGACCTGCCTGATCAAGCTGGCCCTGCATCGCACGACCTTCAAGCAGCAGGCAAGCATGCTGAAGATGTCGAAATTGGCGCCGGAGATAAAGCTGCTACAGGAACGCTACAAGGGTGACCGTCAGCAGCTGGGCCTGAAGACCATGGAATTGTACAAGAAGAACGGCGTCAATCCGCTCGGCGGCTGTCTGCCGATGTTGATCCAATTGCCGATGTTCATGGCTTTGTATCAAATGTTCACCCACTCCGCTGACTTCCGCGGTAGTTCCTTCCTATGGATCAAGGATCTGACTTTGGAAGACGCGATCTGGGGCCTCGACCACCCGTACTTCCACTGGCTGACCATCAATCCGCTCGCGCTTATTTATATCGGGGTGACGTTGTGGATGAGCTTCCAGTACAAGATCCCTGAAGGCGGCGATCCACAGCAGGCGCAGATACAGAAGATGATGCGCTACCTGCCGCTGATCTTTGGCATCTTCTTTTATCACATGCCGACCGGTCTGGTGTTGTACTTCACCGTTAACGCCATTCTCTCGACCATCGAGATCAAGATGGTCAAGCGCAAGCTGGGCATGACCTGATGGGCCTGAGGGGATGAGCTGGGGCGCGACCGTTGGGTCGTGCCAGGAAGTGGTGATCGTCGCCTGCGCGACGGCCCTGCCTGCCCATACGGCGATACTGCGGCTCAGCGGTACCGATGCTGTGGGCGTGGCCACACGGGCCGGGCTACGCCTCGCCGAGGAACGGGAAATCGTCACACAGGATTGGCCACTCGCGGGTGGAAAGTGTCCTGTACGAGTCTGGCGTTTCGCTGTGGATCGCAGTTTCACCGGCGAAGAGACCGTCGAATTAGCTCTGCCGGGTGCGCCGGATCTGGTCGCGTTGGCGCTGACAGTTTTGACCGCTGCTGGGGCGCAAGCTGCGGCGCGTGGTGATTTTGCGCGCCGCGCTTTGGCGCATGGCCGACTATCATTGGATCGGGTGGAAGCGTTGTTGGCCGTGGCCGAAGCCGGCGACGCAGCTGCGGCACAGGCCGCAATCGCGCGCCTACGCGCCCGCTTGGCCGACGAATTGGCGCCGATGCGCGAGCAGGTCCTGCATCTGCGTGCCCTGCTCGAAGCCGGTCTCGATTTCGCGGAAGAGGATGGCGTGATCGGCCTGGATCCGCGCCGCCTGCACAAGGAATTGTTGCGGATGCGGGATGAACTCGCGCGTTGGCAGATCGCCGGCGGTGATATCGGCGCCGCGCCGGTGGTCGCCCTGGTCGGCCCCGCCAATGCCGGGAAAAGTTCCCTGTTCCATTTTCTCAGTGGCGCCGACGCCTTGGTCAGCCCCATCCCCGGTACTACTCGCGATGTGTTGGAAACCGATTGGATCCTCGCCGGGCGCAGCATCCGCTTGATCGACACCGCCGGCTGGATGATGGCTGCACATTCCCTCGACGCCGAAGCCATCGCTGCTGGCCGCGCCGCCGTTGCCGGGGCCAGTGTGATCCTGGCCTGCACCGCGCCCGATGCGCCATTACCCGCAGATCTAGTGCTGCCTCTGGAGCGGACCATGATCGTCGCGACCAAAGCCGACGTGCACGCCGCTGCCGCGCAAGATCCCCGCGCCGTCGTTGCCTGTTCAACCGCCACCGTCGACGGCTGCGCCGATCTGGTCGAGCTCATTCGCCAGCGCCTAGCCTCCAGCGGGGGCGCCTCAACGCGGCAGAGCCAATTATTGGCGACCGCCTTGGCCGTGGTGCAGACCCTGATCGCCACGCCCCCGCATGACGACGTGCTCCTCGCCGATGACCTCGTGCGCCTGGCTGATCTGCTGGGCGACATCATCGGCGCCACTACGGCGGACGACGTGCTGAATCATATTTTTAGCAAGTTTTGTATCGGCAAATAGCGCTGTCGTGGTCCAATCAGCGAAGGTTTGGCTCGATACCAGGAAGCCCGTAGGGATCGTCAAGTATCAGTGGCCAATTTTGCACGGGTAGACACCCTTCCTCTTGGTCCTTACGTCCCTTTTTCGGAGCCCGCCATGCGCCCTGTCTTGCTGATTCTCCTCGCTGCCGTGATCACGGCCTCCACGCTGGACAGCGCGGAAATTACCCGCGCCATCGACTATGCTGATGGCGATACTGCCTTGCGCGGTTATTTCGCCCAACCTGCGGGCGAGGGACCATTTCCAGGCGTACTCGTGGTGCATGAATGGTGGGGCCAGAATGCCTATGCGCAGAGCCGGGTACGCGAATTGGCGGACAAAGGGTACGCCGCGTTTGCTTTAGATATGTACGGGGCGGGCTTGGAAACCACCGATCCCAAGCAGGCGGGCGCCTGGGCGGGGCCGCTCTATCAGGACAACGCGCTGCTGTTGCGGCGGGCGCGGGCTGGCCTCGCCGTTTTGCGCGCGCAACCAGGCGTTGATGCGCAGCGCTGTGCGGCGATTGGGTTTTGTTTTGGCGGCAGTGTTGTTTTGCACATGGCGCGGGCGGGTGAGGACCTGGCCGGGGTGGTATCCTTTCATGGTGGGCTGAAGACGTCGACGGCTGCGCAGGCCGGCGAAGTGCAGGCGGCGATTCTGGTCCTGCATGGCGGCTCCGACCCCTTGGTGCCGCCCGCAGAGGTGGCCGGGTTCATCACCGAGATGGTGGCGGCCAAAGCCGATTGGAGGATGGCCATCTACGGGCGCAGCCTCCATGCCTTCACGAACCCTAATGCCTCGCCAGACAGCGGCCTGCCGATCGCCTATGACGCCGACGCAGAACGCCGCAGTTTTGCCGAAGCGGATGCCTTTTTGGCGGAACATCTTCAGCAGTAAGGACTTGGTGGCTCTACGTCCGGGTGCATTACATAGCACATTGCCTGGATGCGCCATTTCACGCGCCGTATCACCAGTGGTGGAATATGGTGGTGAACGACGTGCGGTTTTTTGCCCTCAGCACTCTGGTCGCGGTGGGCTTTGTCCGCATCGTCACCCAGGCGAAAATGCCCGGTGGGCCAACGCCGGTGGCGGCGGCGTTGGCTTTTGTGGATGATATTATCGCACGCAGAAATTGCCGTCAGGTCGACTCAGAGGGCAGCCAATGGGCGCACACCAGCCGCCTGTGCCGCGACGTGGGCGCGACCGGAAAATGAGTCGCCGACGCCCAGCACGCCGCCGCCATCGCCGCAGGCTGCACCTGGGTCACCCGCGACGGGGATTTCAGCCGCTTTATCGCGCACGGTTTGGACCTGCAGCACCTAGTGCTGTAAACGAGACCGCACACGAACCCGGGGTCTCCTCTCGACTGTCTGGGCTCAGATCTCGTTGGCCATCTCGGTGATCTGGCCGATGTAGCCGGCGTACATGCTGATGATCGCCCAGGCCGCGCCGAGCAGGGCAGCGCCAAAACACATACCGGCAGCGATACGCCCGGCCCACAGGCTGCGGCTTTCGAATTGTTCGCGTTGAAAGGCGGCGGTGCGGGCGAGTCCGATTTCCAAGGTGCCGCTGATTTCGGCGCCTTCAACCAATTGCACCACGGTAATCGGCAGACCGACTTGGCGCAAAGCCATGGTCAACGATGGACAGCGCCCATGGCGCAGATCTTCAGCGGCAACGTGCAGGCGCGCTGCCATCACTGCATTGCCGCAGGCGGGCGCGGCTAATTCCAGGGCATCGTGGAAAAGCATCCCGGCGGCAATGCCGGCTTCGACCACCTGACAAATATTTGCTGCGACCCACGGCATCGTCAAAAATCGCGGACCCGGTTGCAGGGCCAGGCGCCCACCCAGACCACTGCGACGGGCGAACCAGATGAAAAAGGCGCCGCCGCCAATCACGCTCCATAAAATCGCCGGGCCGACCAGAATCCCGCCCCAGTTCCCGCTCATGAATGCTTTTGGAACCGCGGGAATCATTAACGCCGCATGGGCTAGCATAAACGGGTAGAGCAAACGCCCGATGAGCAGACCACGCAGGCGCTGGAGATGCTCGGCGATAGCGGCGATGCGGTCACACATTTCGGGCAAGCGCCCGCTGCGTTCGCCGGCGCGGACCAAAGCCACTGCGAGCGGATTTTCCCCGCTGGCAGCAAGTTGTTCATGCAGGGGCAGCCCGGAACCACAGCCTGAACTCCAGGCGGCGGCGTTGCGCGCCTGCCAGCCGCCACTGGCGGTTGCGGTATGGGTCAGGGCCTGACTGAGCGGAAATCCGGCGCGTACCAGGGTGGCCATCTGATGGTAAAAAGCAGCAGTCGCGGCGAGCCCCATGACGATTCAGCTCAATTTAATGATGGGAGCGGATGGCCGCAGCCACCGCTGGCGGGCACAAGGTGTCCAGGGCGACCTGGGCGACGACGGCTTCGCGAATTAAACTCGAACTGATGTGACTCGTGCTGGCGCTGGCGAGCAGCAAGACGGTATCAAAACCACCAATATCGTGATTCACCGTGGCTAAGCGGCGTTCCAATTCGGTATCCTGCGCGCTGCGCACGGCGCGAATCAGCACCGTGCAGCCCTGGGCGCGAGCATGGTCGACGGTGGCACCACCGTAAGTTTCAATGCTGACATTCCCGCAATCGCGCAGCAATTCGCTGAGCAGGGTGCGCCGGGTCGCCACGGTCAGGAAGTGACTTTTATTCGGATTGATCGCAATGCCGACGACCAGGCGCTCGCACAATTTCGCCGCCCGCCGGATGATATCCAGATGGCCGAAGTGCGGTGGATCGAAGGAGCCGGCATAGTGGCCGATCATGCGCGGGGACTTTCAAGCGAGGGAAGTGACCGGATCGGGCCATGGCCAGCCGCGCTTATTGGATGTCCTCATCAATGCGTGCGATCAACTCGGCAATAATCGATTCTTCGCCAGCGCCATCGGGATGGGCAACGCGGATACTGACCAGATTGCCCTCGGCATCGGCCCGTCGACTTATAATGTAGCCGAGCAAGGTGGAACCATTGACGAAGTGAATGCGGTCCAGCCCGCCGAGATCGGTCGGCGGCGGCAGATTCTGCGGTGCACGCGGATCAGCGGTCGCCCCTTCGGGATTCGAGGTGTCGATGGCTTTGACCTTTTCCGCAACTTTCTCAATTTTCTTTTCCAGTTCCTTGGCCTTGGCCTTTAAATCCATTTCGGCTTTGCGCGCCGTCAGCCAGGCCTGCCAAGCGCCCGCGCTGTCGTCGGCGGGATAGCCGGGATAGCCGCCGCCCCCGCGCGAGGCACTCGGGCTTAGGCCGGTGCGGCTGCGCAGGGCGGAAATGGCAGTCTTGCCGATCTGGCGATCATCGACCGCCCCGACCAACAAGCTCAGCACGGCGTCGTCCTGATCTTTGGGTAGGCTGATCAATTCCTGCATGGCCTTCTTTTTGGCGGTGTAGTCCTCGCTGCCCATCGCTTGCGAAAAAGCCGAAGCGGCGGCGGAATCAGCGGCGGCAATAGGTGCCACCACCGCGCAGAGGAACAGGGTCAGCAGGAAGAGGGAACGCATGGGATGATCCTTCACCGGGGAACGAGCAGGGCCTGGGCGACCGTGTCAGCGACCGCGTCGCCAGCGAAGACGCTAGCCAGATGCAGGCCGAGAGCCAGTGCAGTGCCGGGCCCCTGGCTGGTGATCAGGGCACCATCACAGACCACCGGTTCGTCGATCCAGGCCCCGACGTGGGGCTCAACCTCGGCCCGAACCCCAGGGTAGCTGGTGACCCGGCGGCCCACCGCCAGGCGGCGCGGGATCAGGGCCAGGACCGCGGCGCAGATCACCGCCAGGATCCGCCCCGATTCCAGCTGGCGCTGCAGGAGGTCCTGGATGCGGGGATCATCACGATGGATATGCGCCGATCCCACTCCGCCGGGACAGTACACGGCATCGAAATCCTGGTCCCGGACCAGATCGAACAGGGTATGCGCGGCCAAAGGCAGCCCGCGGCTGCCGGTGACCACCGGCGCGGTAGTCGACGAGGCCACTATCACTTGCTGCCCGGCGCGGACCAGACAGTCCCCGACGGTGACGGTTTCGATCTCCTCGGCGCCGGGATTGAGGATCACCAGGATGCGTGCCATGCGGACCTTTCGCGGGCTCAACCCTTGGCTGCGCCGGTTGCTGGCCATAATCGTAGCTGAATCCGCCATGCAAGGCGGCCGGAGGTCATCCATGTACCGTTTTGCCTTGTTTGGGCTGTGCCTGTTCGCATCTCTGGGAGCCGCTGCTGAGAATGCCGCGAAGGGATCAGCGGAGACCTCAACGGATTCAACCGCCTCGGCGACCCTCGATCAGATCCTCGCTACCGCCGCGACGTACCAGACCGCCAGCGGTACCTTCGTGCAGAAGACCTATCGCCGTGACGAAGCCGATGCCCAGGCAGGGACGACCCATGATGGCACGTTTTATCTGCGGCGGCCGCAGGCCTATGACGTCACCTTTACCAAGCCCGACGATGCGGAATATGTTCTGCGTCTGATCAGTGATGGCAGCCAGCAATGGACGGTGGAGCAGATATTCTCCGACCAAATTCCCGATGTTAGCACCCGCGCGGTCGAGGCCGGCGAGGGCATGGGCCAGCAATTAGCCCGCCTGATGCGCTTCGACCGCGCCGCCTTAGAGGAATCCTTCACCCTGCGCGAAGAACTCCTGCCAGAAGAACAAAAGCCCAGCGGCATTCGTGTGCATCTGAAGCCGCGCGATCCCGAACTGGCGGCGCAATTGGGCACCGTCCAGGTCGATTTGACCGCCGCTGGCCGCGTCGCCAGCATTGTTATCGATGATCCGCAAGGCAATCGCACCGTGCTCACCATTCTCGGTCTGGAATATGATGCGCCGCTGCCCACGGGCGTTTTCACCTGGCCGGCGCCGTGAACTCTACCCCGCCGAATCAACCCGACGATGGCGATGAATTGCTCTGCCATTGTCTGCAAGTGACCCGATGCACCGCGCGCGCCGCTATCGCCGCGGGCGTGCGCACGCTGGAGGATCTACAGCGGCAGACGGGCGCCTGTACGGGTTGCCATACCTGTTATGTGGCATGCCAGGCGCTGCTCAGCGAAGGGCCGAGAGAAGGGCCCCGTGAAGGCGGTCAGGGTGGCGGTGCAGCGACGACAGCGAGGTCGTAGAGAGCCGGATTTTTTCGGCGTAATTGCTGGATCATGCGAACTGTAGCCGCGACGCCCTGCACGTCCGCGGCGCGCAAAACATGAGCCCGCGCCAAGGCGTAGCCGCGCAAAAATCCCCCATCCCGATCGGGGGAACCGACCAGATACCCGCTGAGTTGGGCGTCTTCGGCCAGGGCGCTTTCACCGGCATGCTGCAAAGCCCATTTCCAACCATCCAAATGCCCAGCCCGCCAATCAGCGGAATTACGCCCGGCGGGGACGGTGACCGTCGGATAGGTGATGGATCCATCCACCGCTGGCAGGGGCGGGGCCGCAGCCGGCATCCGCCACCACGCGACTGCGCCCATACCAGCACCGCCCAGCAGCACATACGCCAACCCGCCGAGCATCCATCGCCGCATGCTGATCACGCCCCCGCGCAGAAGTTGCGCAGCAGCTGCAGGCCGATCGGTCCGCTCTTTTCCGGATGAAATTGCACTGCGACCAAATTATCCTGGCGCACGCCGCAGGCGAAGCCCACTCCATGGCTGGCGGTGGCGTTGACCGTCACCTCAGTATCGGGAGCGCAATAATAACTGTGCACGAAATAAAAACGTTCGTCTTGGGCGATGCCCGCGAACAGGGGATCTCCGTCGTGGCGCACCGCATTCCAGCCCATGTGCGGCACCTTGATCGCGTGGTCGTCGGGCTGGAAACGTTCGACGATTCCCGGCAGAATTCCTAGACAGCCGACGCCGCCGTCCTCATCGCTGTGCTCGAACAATAATTGCATGCCGACACAAATGCCCAGCACCGGACGCCCACTGGCTACCGCTGCGGCCAACGCGTCACCCAGGCCGGAACGGTGCAGGTTGGCCATGCACGAACCCGCCGCGCCGACCCCAGGAAAGATGACCCGATCCGCGCGCGCGACGATTTCAGGATCGGCGCTGATCGTCGCGGCAAAGCCCAGATGCTGCAAGGCGCGCTGCACTGAGGTCAGGTTGCCTGCTTCATAATCGATGATCACCGTGCTCATGGGCGGCGATGGTCGCTTCTGCGTGGCCGGGGTCCAGCGGAGGGGCTTGCGCAGCGACTATGAGCCAACTAGGACCTGACTCCAGGAGTTTACCATGACTGAGAATCCCTATCAGCGCCCGACCAATTCTGCCTCGTTTAGCCGCGAAGAAGGCAATGTGGTCCTTACCGATGTACGTATCCCATTCGGGAGGATGGTGTTGATCATCCTTAAATGGTTTTTGGCTTCGATACCGGCAATGATTATTGTCTGGCTGTGCATGTTTCTCTTGGCATTGGCCGTTGGTGGTGGAGCGGCCTTCATGCACCGCTAAACTTCGACGATGCGTCGCCTTGGTATCATCTGGATTCTGCACGGCGCGTTGGTGGCCTTGATCGCCGCGTTGTGCGCACCGTTGTTGCGTCAGACCTATGGCCAAGCGTGGATGGAGACCATGGAAATGCTCGGCTGGTGGTCGCTGGTCGAGCCCGTACGCAGTCTGCTGAGCAGCGTGGTGGCGGCGCGGGTGAGCCTCTTTTGCGTGGCTGGCTTGGCCCTGGCGACTGGAATATTCGCTCTGGCCCGGCCTGCGCGGGCGCGGTGGCCTTTACAGCTCTGCGCCGCCATGCATCTGATCCTGGTGCCGTACGGAGCCTGGATCTTTTGGCCGCATCTGCCGAACGAGCTGACCAGCACGGCAATGACGGTGGCGAATGTGCTGATGATCATGCTGACCGAAGCGTGCTTGGTTGGCGTCATGGTGTGGACGGCCAAGCAACCTGCAGAGCGGCCGCGATCCTGGCAGGGCCTCGACGATCGCTAAGCAGGCCCGATCCTCTTGCCCATGCAGGGGCACGATTCGACAGAGGTGCTGACCCCCGCCGATGCGCGGCTCGGATTTTGGAGTCCGCAGCCGGTGGACCGCAGCCGCACCGAGGCCCGGCTGGATCGATTTCCCGCCGCGGTGGCGACGACCTTGGTCGGGCAGATTGGTGCCTTGGCGAATATACGTTCGTCGAGTGGCTGCGCGCTGGTGCTGTGCACGGATGCGCCATGGCTGGAAGTCCGCCTCGATCGCCTACGTCATCACCAAGGTGTGCCGCAGGCCATCGCGCTCGAGACCGAATGTGTCGATGGCACCATCCTGACCTCGGTCAGCGAAGATCTGCGCGAGCGCGACGGCGAGGTGACCATTCGCTTGGCTACGGGCTGCGAACGTGGTGGCGGCATGCAGCGCGTGTGGTGCTGGCTGCCGACTATTTCGACAGTCGCTATCGCCGGTGTGGCCCTGCCCGCGGGCGCTCGCTGCCAGGTTCCCGAATTGCCGGAACCGCGCTGGCTGGCCCTCGGCGATTCGCTGACCCAGGGATTTTGCGTAGCGTCGCCGACCCAGACCTGGGTGCATCGCTGCGCCCGCGCGTGGCGAATGCCGACCTGGAATCTTGGCATCGGCGGCTTGCAGATCGAAACCGATGTTTTTGCCTGGGCCCTGGCGCAGCGGGCGTGGCCGTTGGTCACCATTGCCCTGGGTTCGAATCACGCCTGGCGTGACCAGGATGTCGCTAGCGTGGCGGCTCGGACTCGATCACTGGCTGACCACGTCTGCGCCGGCGCGCACGGCCATATCGCCTGGCTGTTGCCGCCATGGAAACCATGTGAAGACGGCAAAGGCCCCAGTGACTTCGCCGGCATTCCTCTTGATCAGGCGGCAGGTCAGCGCATGCAGAATGTACGGGCGTTCATGCGTGAGGTTCTTGCGGAATATGCATCGCGGATCCAACTTATTGATGATCTCGGTGCCCGCGATCATCGTTTGTATCCAGATGGGTTGCATCCTTTGGCACTGGGCTCGGCACAGTATGCGACGCAGATTCAAGCTGCGCTTGGTGGGCGGATTTCATAGGGGTAATTTTAGCGGCGAGTAGCGGCAATTAGCGGCAATTATCGGCAACAGAGTTTATTGTGTATTGCGTGGGTTCTTATTGCGCGATCCCCCGGCGGCTCATGGAGTCGCGGTCGTGCGCCGCTGCGCACGTCAAACCAGTTGGGTGCAAGTCCCAACGCAAACGTAAGCGGTTCACCGCGGTTGCTCGACAGCGTTTTCGGCTTCTTTTGGCTCTACCGACATAAGCGTGGGTATGTTTTTCCCCGGCCAGGGGCATCCGTCATGATCCATGCCCAAACCTATACCGCCCTTCTTTGCTTGAAAACCGAACCCAGTCCGGTCGGGCACACCCCGATCGGTCCCCACCAACTGGAGAGCCGTGTGCGGGGGAACCGCTCGCACGGTTCGCAGGGCCGGGTGGCCAATTCGGGCCATCCCTACCCCTATCGGGGCGGTCGTTCGGTCTGTGGACGCTTTTGCCCATCGCCTGCGTAGGGCTTTCAGCACGGCGCAGCCACGCGAAGCGTGCTGTGAGCCACGGTGCGCGATGCTTTACGTTGCCCGGCGACGCCGATCAACGAGCAGCCCGATGCGCGACGAGGAATTCCGATTTTCAGCTCCGCGGCGGACGACTGCGCTTTGGCGCTGATTTCGCACCCGACGTGGATTTTTTGCCGCCGCCAGCTTTCGCCCCGCCAGCTTTCGCCCCGCCCGTTTTGTTCTTGGACATGGCCCGCGGCCGATCGGCGCGGGTCAATAAGCCACGGCCGGTGACTTTGCGCAAGGCCGCCACGGCCAGCGCGAAATCATTCGGATAGGGGGTCTCTAGAGCCAACGCCACCCCGCTGTCTGGATGCGCCAGGGTCAATTGCCAGGCGTGCAGCAGATGCCGGGTGACGTGGATCGGATCCTGACGATCGCCATGAATGCGATCGCCGTAAATCGGATGACCCATCTCGCTGAAATGGATGCGGATCTGGTGATGGCGGCCAGTCTTGGGAACCACTTTGACCAGCGAAGCGAATGTGCCGACGCGTTCGGTCACTGTCCAGGTGGTGATCGCCTCGCGGGCATCCTCGCCGCGACCGCTGCGCCAACGCTCTTGACCTTTGCCGTCACTGACCTTGACCAGATAGCTGCGATATTCACCGGTCTCGCGCGGATGCCCGCGGACCAAGGACAGATAGGTTTTGCTGATCCGGTGCTCGCGGAAGTCGTCTTCCAGGGCCCGCGCCGCCGCTTGGGTGCGCGCGAATACCACAATGCCCGAGGTGTCCGCATCCAGTCGGTGCACCGGAATGATAGTCCCATCGAACTGCTTTTGTAGCACCGCGCGCAGATTCCATTTGCGCCCGCTATCATCCGGCGTCACCGGCAGGCCGGGAGGCTTGTCATAGGCGAGGAGGTGGGCGTCCTCATGCAGCAGGCGCTTGGGCTCAAAATCATGATCGCGTTGGTGCTGGGACGGGATGAAGAACTCGACCACGTCCCCACGCTGCAGCTTGCGACTGCCGAAGCTCTCGACCTTGCCGTTGATCCGGCAGGCACCCTGGTCCAAGGCCCGGCGCACCGCTCGCACCGAAAGCTCCCCCTTGCCGATCTCGGCAATGAAGTGGGCCAGATCGGACCCCGCCTCGATCCCTACCACCCGAGCCGACGGCCCCGGTTTCCAGATCGCAACCTTTTCCTTGGATTTATTCACGGCCATGGCGGCACCTTAGGGTCAGACTGTGGGGCGGGAAGTCATATGTCCTTTTCTGTCCTTTGTCCTCTATCTGAAGCCGTCTGCCCGAAGTCCGAAGTCCGAAGTCCGAGGTCCCGAAAAATTCGTGCGAGGTCGCGCCGGGCCGCTCAGCGGCACGCAGAATATATTAACTTGGGTCTCAGCCTTAGTTCTCATCCATCCCCGAGTCCCCTCTTATTATTACAGGGCTTCGGGACCTCGGACCTCGGACTTCGGACAGAGGACAGAAGACGTTCTAGTGCATGCTTATCGCTGCAGAAAATTGTGCAAATATAAGACAAAGTGACGAAATAGATTTTACGGACGCATCCGCACCCACCGCCATCCGCCGACTAGGAGCAAGGCCGTGGCGGTGATGATGGCGGTGACCAGGGGTTGGCCCTGGTTGGAGAGGATGGCGCGGTTGGCGATGGCGACGACCACGATCGGGACGGCGAGAAGAAAACAGGCGCTGACTAGGGCGGTGGCGATGTGATGACGGTTTTCGAAGCGGATGAAACCGGGCAGGGCGAAGAGCAGGGCGAACAGCGGGGTCAGGGCACTCAAGCCGCGGGCGATCAACACATTGCGCGATACTGGGCTTTGCGCAGCCAATAATTGGGTACTGGTCTTTAACGTGTCGGGCAGCAGGTTCAAAGCCAGGGTTGCGGGCGGTGGCAGCGCCGCCCAGCCGAGCTCGGTGATGGCGATGTCGGTGAAGGCACGGCGCTCTCCGGTGGTGGCCACCTCGACACCATCATAGACATGCCAGCCATCGGGTTCCTGCCAAGAGAGGGAATCCGCGAGCAAAGCGCGGCCATTTTCACGACTACCACGGAAAGCTGCGACGGTGGCAAAGGTTGCCTGCGCGGGCTGGCCGCGATTGCTCATCCAAAAATTATCCTCATGGCTCCAGCCCATCGGCTGGGGGCGACGGTCATTTATTTTTTTGTCTTTGAGATCCAACTCCAACTGCATCACCACCGGAGTCAGGCGGGTCACTACCTGGTCATCGACCACTGCTGTGCACAGGCAGGCCAGCACAGCGACGCCGAGAAAAGGCGCAAAGACCCGCCGTAGGGGGATGCCAGATGCGCTCAAGGCCATCAGATTTCCGCGGCGCAGCAAAGGGGCTGCAACCAGCAATGCGGCTGCGCCTACCGATAACGGTAGCCACAGACTGATGAATTCCGGCAAGCTGGCGGTGAAATACTCCAGCAGCTGAATAGGCTTACTGGCGATCGCCCGCACATACAGGCCGATGCGATTCAGGAGTTGACCAACCACGACGAGAAAGGTGCCGATGAACAATACACCGACCCAGGTGCCCAGGGCTTGGCGCAGGATCAGCCGCGATAAGACCGAAAACCGTGATGGTGTGGTCGTGGTCAGGCGACTCTCGCGGCTGCTAATCCGTCGCCGCACCAGGGTGGCGATGCGATAGCCGATGCGCGTCTTCAGGCCGGCGATCCAGCCGCTGCTCAGGGTCTGGTCCTGGCTCAATTGCGGCCTAGCGATCCAGCGCAGGCCCAGTCCGGCGAGCAGAATTGCTTGTGGCCACAGCAACCAGCCCGGGCTGATCACCGGATGATCGACGGCATTTTTAACGTAGAACAATGCGGGCAGCGAGTTCAGTGCGACAATGACGACGACGATGATCACCGCCATCAGGGAATCGCTGCTGCCGCGGCGCAGTCCCAACCCGGCGGCAAACAGCGCAAAGGCAACCAGAGAGATCGGGGTAAACAGCCGGTAATGTAAGGATAGCAGGGCATTGTTGTAGTCACGCCGCCGTTGGGTTGCATCACTGCCATCCCACTGCTGGACAAAGCTCAGCAGGCGCGGCGTCGACCACGTATCGGGATTTTTCAAATCGATATCGGTATCGACATTCTCTTCCAGGGGATATTGCGCTGACGGGGCGGTGACCAGATTGACCCGGCCATCCGGTTCGCGCCGTAAAACGCGCATGTCCTCCAATTCCAGCCCCAAGCCTTTGCTCTGTTCGCCAGCGGCGACGTACCAACTGGCTCCACGGGCGTACATGGCCACGGTGGCATCCGCATCGGTCCGAGTCAGGAAAATATGATCAAGGGTGTGGCCAGACGCGTGCATGGCGAAGGCTTGTGAACCGGCTTCGGAATACAGCGGACGTCCGGAATTGACTTGATGCGCCAGGGCAGCCTGGGTTTGGCGTTCCTGATTGGTGCGCATGCCCAGCATCGCTTCAGGCAGCAGGATGTGGGTGAAGACTGCGGCGGCGAGCACACTGACCGCGAGCAACGGCCACAGCCGACTGACCACTTCGGCGGTGCGTAAACCACTGGATGCGAGGGCGCGGAATTCGCCATCGCGGTGCATCGCGCTGATCGTCACTAAGACGCCGGAAGCCAGCGCTAACGGAATCGCGATGGGCAGGGCCAGCATCAGGATGCTGGGTAAGGTCGGCACCAGGGCCAGGATCGGCACGCCGCGCCCAACGGCCAAGCCCAGCTGACCGCCGACGGCAAGAAACAAAAAGACCATCAACAGGACCAAGACCCGGCTGCCGGTTCGCAAAAGCAGATAACGACTGAGGGTCGACACGGGCGGGATTGTCAGGGGGATCGCCGTATCGGAAGCCCAGAATCGGCGGCTATGCGGCTTACGTAGAGGGCGCGGTTATTCTGGCGCAGCGGTGCGCGTAAAGGTGGCCAGGTCCTCGGCCTCGCGGTCGGCCGGTACCGCCAACGCCATCCGCTCGTCGCCGATCTGGGGCACGATATCCAGGTTTTGTACGCGGACCTGGATCTCGGCGTCGATTTCGGCGATGGTGACATTCCAGCGCGCGGCGCGACGTAGGCCGTCGAAAAGCTGATCGCGCGCATAGTCGATACGCAGCGCTTCGTGGCCATCGGCGTGCAGCCAGCGTTTCTGGGTCACGGTAACGCCATCGGCAGCGATATCGACTTCGACGCGCAGGGCCGTGCCGGGATCTAGGCAGGCCAGGCCGGTGGCGGTGCGTTCATAGGCGTCTGCCAGCGGTAAGGGTCCGGCCTTGAGATCTTCGATCAGCCTTTGTGGCTGCGCTTGGACGCCGAGGACATCCGCAAATGCGGTGCGCAGATCATCGCGCACCACGTCGCCATCGCGCGCGACGGCAACCAAGGTGCCATCAGCCCCGACCAACGCTTCGACGCCAGAAAAGCCAACCCGGGTCACGCTGAGCCGGGTGCGGCCATCGCCAGGACTCCAGGCATTGACGGTGGCGATCTGGGCGTCTTTTTTCGTCGGCTTGATGCGAATCAGTAATTGCGCGGTGATGGTCGGCGCGTTGGCGTAATGGCGCACGATCGCCGCGGCCTGGGTCAAGGCGGCGTCCGGGGCTGGAGGATCGCCAGCTTGCGCGCTCGGCTGGGCGGCCTGCGCGGTGGCGTTGCTGCGCGCAGCGCTACCACAGCCTGCTCCCGCTAGCGCGAGCAGCAGCCCGAGGGCTGCACGCGTGGCGATCCGGGTGCATGGTTTCATGCCGGTTCTGCCACCAGGTCGTAGCCATCAATACCGGTGACGCGCACGTGGGTAAACGTGCCAACGCTGGCATTTTCGCTGCGCAGCAAGGTCAACGCGTCGACCTCACTGGCTTGGCCATAATGGCGACAGGCAAACATGCCGAAGTCGCGCTGCTCATCGACCAGCACGGTTAATTCTTTGCCCACCCAGCGCTGAGCGCGCTTTTGGTGATGCGCGGCCTGGGCGGTCATGAAACGATGATGGCGGTCGGCGATGACGTCGGGGTCGACTTTATTTGGCATCTTTGCGGCGGTGGTCCCGTCTTCATCGCTGTATTGGAAGCAACCGACGGAATCGAATTGCTGCTTGGCGGCGAAATCCATCAATTCGGCGAAATCCTCATCACGTTCGCCAGGAAAACCGACGATGAAGGAAGTGCGGATGACCACATCTGGCATCGCTGCGCGAATGGCGTCCAGGCGCTCGGTAATTTCGGCCCGCGTGGTGCGGCGACCCATGGTCGCCAGGGTGCGGTCGGCCGCATGCTGGATCGGCATATCGACGTAGCGGACCAGATTCGGCGTTTCCGCCATCGCCGCGATAAGGTCGTCGGTGAAATCGTTGGGGTAGCAATAATGAAGGCGCAGCCAGCTGTCCGGCGCAGCAACGCCTAAGCGGCGGACCAGTTCCGGTAGACGTTTGCTGCCATAGAGATCCTGGCCGTAATAATCGAGATGCTGCGAGATCACGTTGATTTCATGGACGCCGCGTTCAGCCAGGGTGCGCGCTTGCGCTTCCAGATCCTCCAACGGGCGGGAGCGGTGTTTGCCGCGAAACAGCGGGATCGCACAGAAATTGCAGGTGTTGTCGCAACCTTCGGCAATTTTCAGAAAAGCATAATGCGGAGGTGTGAGCTGGCTACGCTGATCGTGGGTCAGGCGGAAAGCCGGGGCATCGGGAAAATGTTCGCGGACGACGGCGGGAAAGCGGTCGTAATCCTTGAAGGTCACCCATTGGTCGACTTCGGTGATCTCGCTGCGCAATTCATCAAGATAGCGTTCGGTCAGACAGCCGGCGACGAACAACTTGGCTCCGGCCTTGCGCCCTTCGGCGGCGTTCAGGATATGATCGATCGATTCCTGCTTGGCCCCTTCGATGAAGCCGCAGGTATTGATCAGGACCAAATCGGCCGCGTCGAGCTGATCGGTCAGACGGAAGTCGACTGAACGCAGCGCGGTGACCAGATCTTCGCTGTCGCTGAGGTTTTTGGAGCAGCCCAGGCTGATCAGGGCGGCGGTACGGTGGGTGGCGGTGGCCATGCGGCGGGGGTTGTAGGGGCGCTTGCCCCGAAACCAATCAGTGCCTGGGTTAACGTGGATAATAGTTAGTCGTCTGGGCTTGACCCTCTCCATCGCCGGGGTCCACTGCGCCCCGAAACCACCCTGTGAACGACGCCAATCCCCACCTCGACATTCGCCTAGCGGGGCCCGACGACGCCGCCGTGCTGGTCGCCATGTTGCGCGATTTCGCTGACTTTGAACGTTTGCCCAACGCAAGTACCGAAGAGACCTTACGTGCCGAATTGGGGGCCGAAAATGGGGTCTTGCAGGCCCTCATCGTGCGCATCGACGGCCAGCCGGCAGGTTTCGCCACCTTCTTTCAGACCTATTCGACCTTCGTGGCCCGGCGTGGTTTGTATCTGGAAGACATCTTCGTGCTCGAAGCCTACCGCAATCGCGGGGTCGCCACCGGCTTGCTGCGTCATCTCGCCCGTATCGCCGTCGATCGCAAGATCGGCCGGGTCGAATTCACCGTTCTGCTGTGGAACAATATCGCCATCGAGTTCTTTGAAGGGCTCGGCGCGACCCCGAACAGCGCGTGGACGACCTATCGCCTGTCGGGCGAGTGGCTGGAAAAGCTCGCGCAGCCGTAAGCCGGCAGCTCGGGCTGGGAAGTGGTCCGGCGAAGACGCTTTCGCGCAAGGCTCAGGCCGCTTTCGCCCAAGGCCCAGGCCGCTAGCGTGGCTCGACCCATGCCGCCTATCACTCCCTCGAAATCCCTCGTCAACGTCCGTTATGAAATCCGCGGGCCCTTAGCCCAACGCGCTCTGGAGCTGGAGCGTTCCGGCCACGAAATCATCAAGCTCAACATCGGCAATCCGGGTGCCTTCGGCTTTCGAGCGCCCGAAGCGATGCGCCGCGCGATCATCGAGAATCTGGAAACCGCCGACGCCTATACCCATCAAAAAGGTATTTTCCCAGCTCGCGAAGCAGTGGTGCATCAACAGCAGAGCCGTGGGGTACGCGACGTGACGGTCGATGATGTCTTCATGGGCAACGGCGTCAGCGAATTGATCCTGACCGCACTGCGTGGCTTGCTGGATCCGGGCGATGAAGTCCTGGTGCCCAGCCCGGATTATCCGTTATGGACGGCGGCAGTGACCCTCAACGGCGGCAAGGCGGTGCACTATCCCTGTCGCGAAGAAGATGGTTTTATTCCGGATGTCGACGCCGTGCGTGCCCTGGTGACCCCGCGCACTCGCGCCCTGGTGGTGATCAGTCCCAATAATCCTACCGGCGCGGTCTATCCGCGCCCGGTCATGGAAGGGCTGGCTCGTCTTGCCGAAGAATTCGGTCTGGTCTATTTCAGCGACGAAATCTACGACCAGATCACCTATGACGGTGCCGTACACATTCCCGCAGCGACCCTAGTCAAGAAAACCCTGTGCATCACCTTCGGTGGTCTGTCTAAAGTTTACCGCGCCTGCGGTTATCGGGTGGGCTGGATGGTCGCCTCGGGCGAACGCAGCGGTGCCCGCGATTATCTGCAACAGCTGGATGTACTCAGCGCCTTACGTTTGTGCAGTAATGTTCCCGGCCAATGGGCCGTGCAGACTGCCCTGGGCGGCCATCAGTCGATTCACGAATTGACGGCTCCCGGTGGGCGCTTGTATGAAACCCGCCGCGCGGTGATCGCCGGTTGCGCCGCCAGTCAGCGCCTGTCTGCGGTCGCGCCAGCCGGTGCGCTCTATGTCTTTTTGCGCATCCGCGACGCCGGTCCGGATTTCGACGACCAACGTTTCGCTTTGGAACTCTTGGAGCGCAAGCATGTCCTGGTCACCCCGGGGCGTGGTTTCAATGTGCCCTATCGTGACCACGTGCGCATTACGCTGCTGCCGGAAGCCCGGCAAATGCAGGAAGTCTTCGGACGTATCGAAGATCTGCTCGCCGCCCGCTGAATATCTTTTTCTGTTTTTTCCGCTGATTCATTCCTGCTGATCCCTCCCGCAAGGACCATCGCCATGACCACTATCGACAAGAACCCCGCCTGGAAATCATTGGTCGAGCACAACCGCACGGTTGTCGCCAAGACCCACCTGCGCGAACTAATGACCGACAGCAAGCGCATCTCCACGCTGATGGCTGAACACGATGGCATATTGCTCGATTCGAGCCGGCAGAACGCGACCCCAGAGACGCTCAGACTGCTGCTGCGCCTAGCTACGGCAGCCAAACTGCCGGCAAAGATGCGCGCCATGGCTGCCGGTAAGGCGATCAATACCACCGAGCATCGCGCGGTGCAGCACATCGCTCTGCGCGCCGATAAAGGCGACCGCATAGTTGTCGACGGGCGCAATATTGTCGATGACGTGCACGACGTCCTGACCAATATCCGCCGCTTCACGGAAAAAATCCGCAGCGGCACGGCGACCGGAGCCACCGGTAAGCCGTTGACCGATGTCGTCGCCATCGGCATCGGGGGCAGTTATCTCGGGCCAGAATTCGTCTCCGAAGCTTTCCGCACCGATCCAGATTGCGCCGCCGCGGCGCATGGTCGCCGCCTGCGCTTTTTGGCCAACGTCGATCCCATCGATGTCGCCCGTGCCCTGGAAGGGTTGGAACCCGAACGCACTCTGGTCGTGGTGATCAGTAAGACTTTCACCACCGCCGAAACCATGCTCAACGCCAAGACCCTTCGCGCCTGGCTGGGCCGCAGCCTGGGCGAAAAAGCGGTCGCCAAGCATATGGTCGCGGTGTCGACCAATATTGAGGCGGTGACCGCCTTTGGCATCGATCCGAAAAATGTCTTCGGCTTCTGGGATTGGGTCGGCGGCCGTTATAGCGTGTGCAGCGCCGTCGGCGTGTTGCCCCTGGCCTTGCAGTACGGCTGGAAACCGGTGGTGGAATTCCTCGCCGGCGCTCGCGACATGGACCAGCATTTCCTGACCGCCGCCCCGGCCAAAAATTTGCCCGTGCTGCTGGGTCTGTGGGGCGTGTGGAACAGCAGCTTCCGCGGCCATGCGACGCGTGCCCTGCTGCCGTATTGCCAAGCCCTGCACAAATTTGCCCCGCATATCCAACAAGTCGATATGGAATCGAATGGCAAGCGGGTCACCCTCGATGGCACCGTGCTGCCCTTCCAGGCTGGCGAAATTGATTTCGGCGAACCCGGCACCAATGGCCAGCATTCCTTTTATCAGCTCCTGCATCAAGGCCGCGTGGTGCCCGCCGATTTCATCGGCTTTACGCGCTCGCAGCAGCCGCAATCCCTGCCTGGGGAAGAAGTGCCCAACCACGACGAATTGATGGCCAATTTCTTCGCCCAGCCCGACGCCCTGGCAATGGGCAAGACCAAGGCCGAACTCAAGGCAGACAAAGTCCCCGCTGATTTGATTCCGCACAAAGAATTCCCCGGCAACCGTCCGTCGAATGTCCTATTAATTCAAGGGGCCTGCACGCCGAAGCGTGTCGGTCAATTGCTGTCCTTGTATGAACACCGCACCGCCGTGCAGGGCTTCATCTGGGGCCTCAACAGCTTTGACCAATGGGGCGTGGAGCTCGGCAAGGTTTTGGCCAAACAAGTTCGCAATCAATTGGCAGTCGGCCACAAACAGCGCCAGGCGCCCATCGTCGGCTTTAATCCGGCGACGACGGCGCTGTTGGACCGGTATATGCGCGGGTAGTCAGCGCTCATAAGCTGGGCGGTTTAGGATTGAGCGTGCACAACCGAAGGGGTCGTGCATGGCCAAGCACGCGATATGGCCTTATTGGGTAGTCGTGGGGTTCGTCAAGCGATTTGCATTCTCACGCGGGGGGCCCACGCTCGGGCATGGCCACATCGCGCAAAAACATGAGTCCCGGGTGCTTGGTGGTATTCTTGCTGCCATTTATGCTGATTGGGCTCGGCGTCATCTACGGGCTGGGGATCCGGCCCATGCAGCAAGTCGAAGCGGCGAAGCAATGGACGGAAGTGCCGTGTACCGTGACCGCAGCGGACCTGCATGAGAGTACCGACAGCGATGGTGATATCACCTATCGGGTCGACGTTTCATATACTTACACGGTTGCTGGCCAGAAATACGTCAGCGATCGGGAGTCGTTCACCTACGGAAGTACAAATATCGGCGTGGACAGGATGCGGGAGCGGGTGTCGCGGTATCAGCAGAATCCCCAACAGGTATGTTACATCGACCCAAATGACCCGCAGGCGGCGGTATTGGAGCGTGAAACGCCGGATTCGATGTGGTTTGGGTTTCTGTTCGGCGGTATTTTTGCCGGATTTCCCTTCCTGATCCTGATATTCGTCATTCGCTCCGCGAGACGCACGCGACGGCGCGAGGCCTTGGGCGAAGCCCTGCCGTTATCCGATGGGAGCCGCGTGGACAGTCGCCTCAATAAGCGTCTCGGGAATCGCTTCGCCGATCGCATGGCGGAGCCGCTCAGTGAAGGGCCCCTGGTGCTGAAAACCACGAGTAAGCATGGCTGCGGCGTCCTGTTTTTACTATTCTTTACGATTTTCTGGAATGCCATCGTGTGGACGATCGCCAGTCAGAGCCACGGCGAGGCGCAATGGTTTCTGTACATTTTCCAAGGAATTGGCGCAATTCTTGGTTTTATTTTCCTGTATCAATTGCTGAGTCTGTTCAACGCGCGCCCCATTCTAGAATTGGTCAAGGCGCCCTTGCGCCCCGGCCAATCCACTGATTTCCGCCTGAGCTGGGCGGGGAATTCACGCTCCATCACCCACCTGACGGTGACCCTCATCTGTGTCGAAGAAGCGGTCTATCAGCGCGGTACCGATTCGATCACCGACCGTTCCGAATGGTCAAAGACCGTGCTGTACGACAGCATGGAAGCCGAAGCGAATATTACCGCCCGCATTGCCATCCCCGCCGATGCGTTGGCCAGTTTTGATGCTCCGCACAATCGCATCATCTGGAAAGTAAAAATCCATGGCGTGGTGCCACGCTTCCCGGATCTGAAACGGGAATTCATCGTGCCCGTGCTGCCGCCACCGAATCAGGCTATTGTGGAATCCGTCGCGCCAAGCGCGCCGAGCGAAGTCATCCATCTCGATGCGGGCCGGAAAGCGTTTCGCCCTGGCGATACGATTTCCGGACGGATTCGCTGGTCGTTGGCCGGTGCCCGCAAGCAATTATCGCTACGCCTGTTCTGGTTCACCGCCGGACGCGGCACCGCCGACGTGCAAGTGGTGGCGGAACATGTGATTTCTGCTCCGGCGGAATCTGGCGAGGAATCCTTCGCGCTGGAAGTGCCGCCGCAGGGACCGCTGAGCATCGCCGGGCGCTTGGTGGCCGTGGCGTGGGCCCTGGAATTGGTTGCCGAACCAGGCGGGGTGATTGAACGGGTGGATCTGGTGATTGGCTCCGATGGTACCTTACGTGGCCTACCGCCCGAGCCACCGGCGGCGGAATGAGAACTTCTCGGCCGAATATTTCAACGAATAGTCCGGAGACTGCATCGGGTGGCGTTGCCGCGCATATAAACCCCTTTCGTTCCATCTGTATTGAAAACTTGGCGTTCCGTTGGGATGCGGGCGAGTCGCTGCCCGCTTTGCGGGCGCGTTTGGATGCCCTGGGGCGGCGCGCAGTGCTCGTTGGTGCTAAAGGTAGTGGAAAAACCACGCTATTGGAAGCATTGGCGGGCGACTTGGCCGGCGACGTCGCCAGTGCCGAACATCCCCTGGTCTGGCTGCGCCTGCATCGTGATCCGGCGCTGACGCGGCAGCGCGTCGCGACTTTTTTGGCTACGCCGATCCAGCACGCGTGGATTTGTCTGGATGGGCTGGAGCAATTGGGGCCGTGGGCCTGGGCGCGCGTGCGTCGCCATGCGCGGGCGGCGCGCGGCCTGATCGCAACTAGTCATCGTTTGGGTCGGTTGCCTCTGTTACGGCGTCATGATACCACACCTGCGTTGCTGCAGAATTTGGTGCAGGAATTGACTGGGGTTGTGCGTCCCGATGTCGACGTGGTTTGGCAGCAGCTCGGCGGCGATGTGCGTGCGTGTCTTGCGCATTATTACCGACTCAGCGCGGGTCTGCCCGGACTTCGCCCCGGTGGTGTGTAGTCGCGGATCTTTGGTACCTTATGAGTGTATTTTTTCGGTATCCCCCGGCGACGCAGAGCGTCGCGATCCGGGTGGGCGGTACGGTCCGTGGGCGCTTTTGCCTACCGTGGTGGCTGGCTGAACATCCAGCATTTCCCCAAACAGTGTCGTTGGTGCGCCACGGTACGCGACGCTCTGCGTCGCTGCGGGATGCGGCTTCATATTTTCGTCTGATAAAAGACAATGAGTTCTGTTGCGAAACGCCGTTGGCCTTACGCAGGTTTCGGGCGTACCGGGCCCACCCAGATCTGCTGCACGTTAACGAATTGACGGATGCCATGCGGGCCGAGTTCGCGGCCATAGCCCGACCGTTTAATGCCACCGCTGGGCAGACGTGGATCGGTTTTGACCACGCCATTGAGCACGACCTGGCCGGCTTCGATGCGTTGGCACAAGGCGAGACCGCGTTCAGTCGTGGTCCAGATGCTGGCGGCCAAACCGTACGGCGTGTCATTGGCTAGACGCACGGCGTCATCGGCATCTTCCGCTTTAATCACCACGGCGACCGGGCCAAAGGTCTCTTCGCAGAAGACGGTCATGGTCGGGGTGACCTCGGTTAATAACGTGACGGGATAGAAAAAGCCGGGTCCGGTCGGCATTTTTCCGCCGAGCCGGCACGTTGCCCCTTGTGCGATGCTCGCGGTGACTTGGCGGTGCAGGGCCTCGCGCAGATCCGCGCGCGCGATGGGGCCGACGTCGGTGGCCTCCTGCGCAGGATCACCGACGCGTAATGCTGCGAGACGCGTCTGTAAGCGTTCGACCACGTTGTCGTAAATACTGGTTTCAACAATAATGCGCTTGGCCGCGATGCACGACTGCCCGGCATTGATAATCCGCGACAAGGTGATCAGTGGAATGGCGGCATCGAGATCCGCATCGGCAAGGACAATGCACGGATCTGAACCACCCAATTCTAGAACCGATGGTTTGATTTCACTGGCGGCGATACTGGCGACCTGGGCCCCCGCACGCGACGAGCCAGTAAAGCTGACTGCTTGCACCCGGCGATCGCGAATCAATTTTTCCGCTTGCGCATTATCGACCACGACCACCCGGGCAAAATCCCCACAACCGGCATCGCAAAAAAGTTCCTCCAGGGCCGCAGCGCCGCCGGGCAGATGGGGATCATATTTGAGCATGCAGGTATTGCCCGCCATCAAGGCCGGCGCGGCAAAACGGAAAGCCAACCACAGCGGCGCATTCCACGGCAATATGCCAAGGACGACACCCAGCGGCGGATGTTGCACCCAACTGCGGGTGGCGTCGGAAGCGAGATCGATGGGCGCGAGATAGCCTTCGGCGTGCTCGGCGTAATGCTCGGCGCACCAGGCCGCCTTTTCGACCTCCGCGCGAGCCTCCTTGACCGGCTTGCCCATCTCCTCGGTCATCAACCCAGCCAGCTGCGGCGAACGTTCGCGCAGCAAGCGGGCGATGGTGCGCAGCACCGCCGCCCGGCCACTGAATCCCGCCGACCGCCAGCTTGCTCTGGATTCCTGCAGACGGGCCAGGCCCTGCTCACAGGCAGCCGCATCAGTCCCCGGAACTTCACGAATAACGCTCCCGGTACTAGGATTCATCGCTGCAAACATGATGGGTACTCCGCTGGCGGGCTGTTCTTGACGAAACGGCCCTCACCTTGGCGATGAACCCCAAGGGACAACCCTTGATCCTCATCGGGCTCCTAAAAGCCGAACGTAGCTTCTATCTCTCAGAGTACGCCCCGCACGGTTTCGCGACGCAGGACGCAGGACGCCGGACGACGAATGTCAGGCGACTGCCGCTTGGCCGTCAGCCCACCTACGCTACAAACCCTGGCCTATGAACGTGCTGACCGAACCCCAGTGGAATGCCCTATTGCCCCGTTTGCGTGTGGCCTGTCCGCGCCTGACTGCGGCCGATTTGGAAGAGGCCAAGTGCCGCGTCGATCTGTTGACGGCGAAAATCCAGAACCGGCATTGGTGCAGCCGCACCTTGGCGCAGCGCACGGTGCTGAAACTGTTGGATGACACGCAGGTGACGGCAAAGGCGTGATTGCATCCAGCAATCCGCTGCTGCGGCACGGCCAGATTCCGCAGTTTCAAACCATTACCGCGGATCACGTCGAGCCGGCAATACGGCAGTTAATTGCCGCTCAAGATACTGCGTTTACCGCGTTAGAGGCCACCGCGACGCCGACGTGGGCGGGCCTGATCGAACCGTTGCGCCGGCTCAGTGAGCCGCTGGGTTTTGCCTGGGGCGTGGTCAATCATTTGCTCGGCGTGCGCAACGAGCCCGCCCTGCGCGCGGCGCATGAAAGCGTGCAGGCCGACGTGGTCGCCGCGGCCATGCGTCTGGGCCAAAGTGCGCGTATTCACAGCCTGCTGTTGGCGTTGCAGGCGACTGGTGATCTGGATGTCGTGCAGCAGCGTGTGCTTGCTGGGTTAATTCGCGACGGCGAATGGTCGGGTATCGCCCTGACCGGCGCCGCGCGCGAACGCTTCAATGCCTTGGCGGTCGAACAATCGGAATTGGCCACCCGCTTCCAGAATCATCTGCTCGATGCTACGCGGTCATTTGCCCTGGAATTGACCGATCCGGCCGAGGTCGCCGGGCTGCCGGATACTGCCCGCGCCCAGGCCGCGGCTGCCGCCCGCGCTGCTGGCAATGCCGCCGCGACTGCCGAGAAGGGCCCGTGGCGCATCACCTTGGAAATGCCGTTGTTCGTGCCCTTTATGGAACATGCGACGCGGCGTGACTTGCGCGAACAACTGTATCGGGCCTTTATCACCCGCGCCTCGTCGGGTGCGCATGACAACAGTCCCTTGATCACCCGCGTGCTCGCCGCGCGCCGTGAACAGGCGCAGTTGTTGGGGTACACCGATTTCGCGGCGCAGTCCTTATCGGGAAAAATGGCCGGGACGGTGGCGACGGTGGATTCTTTGCTCGCCGTCCTGCGCAAATCAGCCTTGCCCGCGGCACGCCGCGAGTGGCAGGAATTGCAAGACTACGCGCGCGGCGAAAGTCGTGATTCCGGTTTACAGTTGCGCCACTGGGACGTGGCCTTTTGGGCCGAGCGCCAACGCGAATCGCGTTACGCCTACAGCGAAGAGGCCCTGCGCCCGTATTTCCCATTCGATCGCGTGCTCGACGGACTGTTCGAATTAGTCCATACCCTATTCGGGGTCACCGTGCGCCCGGCCCAGGCCGAAACCTGGCATCCCGACGTACGTTTTTTCGAGGTCCTTGATCAGGGAAAAGTCATCGCCGGATTTTTCCTCGACGCGTTCAGCCGCCCGGCGGAAAAACGCGGCGGGGCGTGGATGGATGTCTGCCTGGACCGTTGTCGCGATGCCCGCGGCGAACGCCTGCCCATCGCCTATCTCGTGTGCAATCAGGCTGCGCCGGTAGACGGTAAACCGTCATTGATGTCATTCGGCGAAGTCGAAACCCTGTTCCACGAATTCGGCCACGGCCTGCAACATTTGCTGACCCGCATTGATCATCCAGAAGTCGCCGGCATCAACCGCATCGAATGGGATGCCGTCGAATTGCCCAGCCAATTTATGGAAAATTGGTGTTTCCATCGCGAAACCGTGCGTGGCCTAAGCCGTCACATCGACACCGGGGCTTCTTTGCCAGACGAGTTGTTCGATAAGATCGTCGCAGCCCGCGCCTATCGTGCTGGTTCCCAATTCATGCGCCAGATCGCACTGGCGAGCGTCGATCTGGCCCTGCATCAATTGGCCGACCTCGAACAATTTCCCGCCACCGTGCAACGCATCTGGGCTGAAAATTCCGTCCTCCCGCCCTTGCCCGAAGATCGCTTCCTGTGTTCATTCAGCCATATTTTCGCCGGGGGCTACGGCGCGGGTTATTACAGTTACAAATGGGCCGAAGTCCTCAGTGCCGATGCCTTTGCCGCCTTTACCGAGGCCGGAGTTGACGATCCTGCGGCAATGACCACGATCGGTCGTCGTTTCCGCGACACGATTCTTGCCCTCGGCGGTGGGACGCATCCGGCAGAAGTATTCCGCGAATTCCGCGGCCGCGATCCCGCACCGCAGGCGTTGCTGGAGACGTTTGGACTTGTTGCAGTGAATTGATCTCTGGTTTATTGCTCAACGTTCATTGCCACTTGGTCCTGCGTCCTAGCATGTCCTAGGTCCGATGTCCTAAGTCCGAGGTCCTCTCAATCGTATGCGGTGTTCCTCGCGCGAGCATTGTCACTTCACCCAAGCGCGAGCAGATAATCCAGAGATCGGCCCGCTCTCCGTACCGCCGACTTCAGTCGGCATGGGCGTGTGGTGGTTCGATTTGCCCAGGCATAAAGTCAATAATTTTCTAGTTCTGGGTTCTCGAAGGCCCGAAGTCCGGGGTGGTCATTCCCTCGGCACCCCCAGAGCAGAATGCATGACAGTATGCGAGGACCTCGGACCTCGGACCTCGGACATAAGAAATAAGACAACGTCTAGTCACGAAATGTGTATTTCAGGAGACTTATTTAAAGCCAGGCAGAAAGTCCTTCTCTGCTTCAAATAATTCCAGTGTCATACGTTTGATCTCGGCAGGGGAACAGCAGGCGGCGGTGAGGGGGTCGAGGTAGAGCGCTTGGATGGCCAATTCCTTGCTCTTGTGGATGGCGGCCTCGGCGGCGAGGTCGTACATCGCCATGTTGGCAGCGCAGATCGCGGCCATGGCGCGAGGCAGGCGGCCATGGACGACTGGCTGTAGCCCGTTGCGGTCGACCAAGGTTTTCACTTCGACGACGCCATCGTGGGGGAGATTGTCGATCAGGGGGCCGCCGCCGCGCCAGCGGTTCATCACGTTGCCGTGAAAGGTGAAGGGGGCGTTCTTTTCCCGCGCTTCGATGATGAAAGCGGCGTATTCGAAGCTGCGCTTCCACTCGGTCGATTCCTCGCCGGAAACCATCTTCGTCCGTTTCGCGTCGGCATCTTTGCGCCATTGCGGCCAATTGTTGGCGTAGAACGATGATTCACCGTCATACCGGGTGCGGCAGTAGCGTTCGATCAGATCCTTACGCTTGCGGTAAAAGGGCAGGTATTCACTGAGATGACCGCTGGATTCGGTAATATAGGCACCGAAATGCAGCATCATATCCTTGCGCACGAGATCGCTGGCGTCATCGGGATTGGCCGGGGTTCCGGCGAGATCCTTTTCGGCCTTGGCGATCAGGTCCGGGTAGAGATCGCGACCCTGGTGGGTGAATCTGGTGAACCAAGCGAGATGATTGACCCCGGCACATTCCCAGTCGATTTCCTCAAGCGGTACCCCGGCCCGGTGTGCGAGCTGCTGGGACGACCCCTGAACACTATGGCACAGTCCGACCACGGGCATCGCCGAGGTGCGTCCGGCGGCTAGGCACATCATGCTCATCGGGTTGGTGTAATTGAGCACTAGCGCATTCGGACACAGTTTTTCGGCGTCGCGGAGAATGTCCAAGAATACCGGAATGGTGCGCAGACCTTTGAACAATCCGCCAGGTCCGATGGTGTCACCGATGCATTGATCGACGCCAAAGCGGGCGGGGATGTCATTGTCGTGGCGCACGCAGCCGAGCCCAGAGACCTCAATCGAATTGATCAAATAATCGGCGCCGTGCAGGGCCTGGGCGCGATCGGTGTGCGCCGTGACGGTCCACCGGCCAGCGCCAGAGGAAAATTGCTCCGCAACCTTGGTGACGATCGCGTGCATGGGCTTCAGGCGCGCGGCATCAATATCAACCAGGGCAATCTCGCCTCCCGCATGATCGGGCGTCTGCATGACATCATTGGCTAAGCGTGGGGTGAAGCCCGAGCCCGCGCCGAGCATGACGACCTTGATCGGACGCGGCATCCGCCCGGGCAGGCCGATGACGACGCTGTCTTTGGTGTGGGCGACGTGGCCGGAGGAAGCGGGGCTCAGGGGTTGGGTGGTGGCCATGGAAGAGGTCCTGGGTTGGGTACGGGCGAACGATACGTGATATGGTAAGGCCAAGGGAGCGGATTCCCGTAGGCAAATTGGTTGCGAGTTCAGCCAAAATGTGATCTGATGAGCGGGCGCGGAAAACGGTCCGCTGGCCACAAGGGCACCGCATTCATGGACTATCATGCTGCCCGCGATCGGGTTCTGTGGCATCTGGTCGGGTTGAGCAGCGACGAGCGCCACCCTGCGGGCAGCCGCTGGTGGCTGACCAACCATGGCCGCCAGCCGGCCGATCTGGTCGTCTTCCAGATGATCCTGGCCGGAACCTGCATTCTGCGCACCCCGCAGGGTGACCGCGAAGTCGGTACCGGGCAGGCATTCCTATTTTGTTACGATGAACCGACGGCCTATGGTCGCCCGCCCGATCGTGAAGACGCGCCCGGGGTTTCCGAGCCGATTCACACCGCGCACATTTGTTTTGGCGGTGCGGGATTGCGCTCGCACTGGGACGTCCTGCGCGCCCGGTTCGGGCCGGTCGTCGACATTGGTGCTGCTCCCCGGGTGCTCGGGCTCATCCGCGATATCGAAAGCGCCTTTGCTCGCGATCGCTTCAGTGATCGCCGGGCCCACAGTCCCACGGTGCACGCTTTTGTCATGCGCCTGTTCGATGAGATCGAAGCTGCCGCTGCCGTAGGATTATCACCCGTCGAACGCGCAGTGGACGAATTATTGCGGGCGCCCCTGTCTGGGCATTCGCTCAAACAGGTGGCACGTCAGCACGGCGTCACGCGCGAACATCTAACGCGCACCTTTCACGAGCGCGTCGGCACGCCGCCGGCCACCTGGTTGCGCGACGCCCGCCTGCAACGCGCCCTGGAGCTGTTGCGCGCCACCGAGCTGCCGTTGGAGACCGTCGCCTTGCAAGCCGGCTTCGCCTCGCTGCGCACTCTGGCCCGGCTCGTGCAGCAGCACACCGGCATCGCGCCGGGACGGCTGCGCACTACGCCGCGCCGGTAACGGCGATGCGTTGCGCCAGCCCAGAATGTCACGCAGGGATGGTTTCCTGGAAGCGTGGTGGTCCGAGACAGAGTGTGAGGGCCGTCAACAGCGGTGTCCGTGCAACTCGGCATCACCGTCGAGCGGTCAGATACCAGATGACCATAGTGATATGGCAACATCCATAGACGTTGTCGGCCATTGAATCGGCGCACCGGCCTCAGACTTCCGGCTGCTTCAGCGCCAAGGGGACGATCGGCAGCGGATTGACGAAACTCGCAGCGGTGGGATGGCCGCCTCCGCCCTGCTTGCTCGCGATCGCGGCACAGTCGATGCCACCCGCATTGGAGCGCAGGCTGTGCACCCAACTCGCCTTGGCGCGGCTGTAGTAGAGCACCGCGAGGTCATAGCCGAGTCCGCCAGCGGCTGGCGGCAGAACGATGTGCTCGCCCAATTCGTTCTGCAGCTTGCGGGTACGAACCGCCAGGGCACGCACACCGGGCAGCCCGAAGGCATCCGTCAGCGCCACCCCGGTAGCAGCGGCGGCAAGCACCATCTCGCGCTGCTTGGCCAGGATCGGGCGGCCGATCTCCGCCATGCGGGTCAGATCGGCCTCAAGAATGCCGAGAAAAGCGGTGTCGCTGAAACTGGCTTCCAGACCCGCGGCGATGGCGCGGCTGTCGTCCAATTCCCAACGCCACAAATCTTTATCTTTGATGTACTGCACCACCGGCGGTACCGGTTCATGGGGAAACAGGGTTTTCCAGGTCAGCGACGTGCCGCATTCGCTGGTGTCGAGCACGCCCCATCCCAAAATATCGCGCACCGGTTGCTGGCTGGCGTGATGATCGATCCATTGGATCGACGTCGCCTCGGCGCGGATCGCGCGCATATTATCCGCCGACATGCCGAAATCGACCATGTACACTTTACGTTCGGCCACTACCGGCTTGGCCATGCCGTATTGCATCGCAATGAATTCGCAGTCACCCTCGAACCGCGCCACGACCGCCGCCGAGCCACGCCCATCGAGACAGTTCTTATGAAACAGGACCAGGGGACGGGTATCAGGCTTCGGCACGACGGCAGTGCAGGCATAGGGGGATTCGGTGCAAGGGGGACATTGAGGTTGCGTACTTTTGGTTTGGGTTCTTTTTTGTCGAGGTCTACTTCCACATACAAGAGTTCGAAGTCCGAAGTCCTAGGTCCTAGGTCGAGTGGCAGGAGATCAGCGGTGGTTTTGATAGGTGAAATAGGCACCAGAGTTTTATGGATTCATGGACGCAGCGAGAATCCGCCCGTCCCCAAGAATCACCTGGCAGAGGAATTCGAACTTCGGGACCTCGGACCTCGGACTTCCGACGTAAGGCGGAATTCGAATTGCGGGACCTCGGACTTCGGACCAGGGACAAGGCGAAGACCTAAGGACACGCCAGCAGTTTAGGACCTAGGACCCGGCCTCATCCACCCCTGATAGAATAAGGGAGCAGGCCCACGGCCCACATCCCCGTTCTAAAAGCCGAAGAGTGCCTTGCCCCTTGCCTCCCTCCAACCCACCCCAGAATCCGCGCCTCTTTCCACGCCCCTCTGTTTGACTGCGAAACGATTCTTATGGCTCTCAATCTCGCTAAGACCCGCAACTTTGGCATCGTTGCCCATATTGACTCGGGCAAGACGACCGTGTCTGAACGCATCCTCTATTATACCGGTAAAAAGCATAAGATCGGTGAGGTGCATGACGGTGCCGCGACCACCGACTGGATGAAGGAAGAGCAGGAACGCGGGATTACCATCACCGCCGCGGCCGTGTTCGCGACCTGGAAAGACTTCACCCTCAATCTGATCGACACCCCTGGACACGTGGACTTCACCGCTGAAGTCGAACGTTCGTGCCGCGTGCTCGACGGCGCGGTGGTGGTGTTCTGCGCCGTCGCCGGCGTCCAAGCCCAGTCCGAAACCGTGTGGCGCCAAGCCAACAAGTATTCGGTGCCGCGTCTGGTCTTCGTCAATAAAATGGATCGTAACGGTTCCAATTTTTATCGCGTGCGCGATCAGGTGAAGGAACGCCTCGGCGGCAATCCGTGTCCGATCCAGATGCCTATCGGCGAAGGTGAAACCTTTATCGGCCAAATCGACTTGGTGAAGATGACCCATTGCACCTACGGCGGCGCCAACGGTGAAGATCTTATCGAAGTGCCCATTCCCGCCGAATTGAAGGCCGAGGCCGACAAACGTCGCGCCGAGATGATCGACGTGATCGCCAGCGATTGCGGCGACGACGCGATCGCCGAGGCCTACCTGGAAAATGGTACCCTGACCAATGAGCAGATCTTGATTGGTCTGCGTCGCGGCGCGATGACCTTCAGCCTGCAACCGATGTTGTGCGGCACTGCGCTCAAGAACAAAGGGGTGCAGAAGCTGCTCGACGGCGTGATCGAAATCCTGCCTGGGCCCAAAGATGCCAACGCGATTAAGATGTTTGATCCCGAAGATCTGGTGCATGCAAATCCAACGCCCGTTATTTGTGATCCCAAGCTGCCGCTGCGCGCGATGGTGTTCAAGATCATGAATATGCCCGGAATCGGCGATGTGTCCTTTATTCGCGTCTATCAGGGCACCATCAAGGAAGGCGACCAGCTCGTCTGCCTGCCCTCGAAAAAGGCCGAACGCGCCAGCCGCATGATCAAGCTGACCGGCGTCACCCCCGCCAAGGTCGAAGATGCCGGTGCCGGTGACATCATCGCCATGGTCGGTCTCAAGAGCACCCAGACCGGCGACACCGTCGTGCATGGTACCGACACCAAGCCCCAGGTTTTGGAAGGCATCAGCTTCGCCAAGCCGGTTATTTCCATGGCCATCGAACCCAAGTCGAATGCCGACAAAGAAAAGATGGCCTACGCCCTGGCGCGTCTCGAACGCGAAGATCCGACGTTCAAGAAGTGGGTCGATAGCGAAACCGGCCAGCTCATTATCGCCGGCATGGGCGAGTTGCATCTGGAAGTGCTCAGCCACCGCATTCGCGACGAATACAAAGTCGATGCAGTGGTCGGCAAGCCCAAGGTCAGCTATCGCGAAACCATCACCAAGTCGATTGAAATTCGCGGTAAATACGTCAAACAGTCGGGCGGTCGTGGTCAATACGGCGATTGTACGCTCAACATTCGTCCGCTCACCGATGAAGAAAAAGCGGCCGGCAATGAGTACATCTTCCTCGACAGCGTTAAGGGTGGTACGGTGCCCAAGGAATACCGCCAGCCGATCAACGAAGGTGTCCAAGCTGCCTTGCAGCGCGGCTACCTCGCCGGCTTCCCGTGTATCAATGTGCACATCGAATTGATCGACGGTTCGTATCATGACGTCGACTCCAGTCAGGAAGCCTTCGTGGCGGCGGGTAACCTCGCCATCCGTGAAGCCTATTCCCGCCTGGGTGTGCAATTGCTGGAACCGTGGATGCGGGTCGAAGTGGAAACCCCCGATGAATTCACCGGTCCGGTCATGGGCTCGCTGCAGTCGAAGCGCGCGATCATCACCGAAACCCTGAAGCGCGGCGTCAACAATCTCGTCCGCTGCGAAGTTCCGCTCGGCGAAATGTTCGGCTACACCACCGAACTGCGCTCACTGTCGCAGGGCCGCGCCGGCTTCTCCATGGAACCCGCCGAATACAAGCCGGTGCCGAACTCGATGATCGAGAAGCTCACCAAGGGTTGAGGCTGACGTCGGCCACTGTGGCCGAATGTGAGTTGTTAGTTTATCGCCGTGGAGGATATCCTCCACGGCGATATGCGTTGGTGGCAAGCACGAAAATCCCGGAATGCGATCCTCCGGGTGGCTCGAACAAACCGCACCTCAACGCGAAAACGCCGCGCCAAATCCCCCCGACCGCGACCCCATGGGCCACCCGAACGCAGGTCAATTAAACGCGCCTAGACGCATAAACGCCGCCCAGCACATCCCGGTACGCGACCCTCTGGGTCGCTCGAGCAGTCAGTCAAAAAACCAAGCAGATTCAGAGCGCCCCAAGCCCACAGCCGGCCCAGCTCTACAACGTCAGCGCCAATATATACGCCACCGGCGCCGCCAAAATAATCGCATCAAACACATCCAGCCAACCGCCAAAACCAGGCAGAATAGTACCGCTGTCTTTTACCTCGGCCTGCCGCTTCATGCAGCTTTCGGCAAGATCCCCGGCCACACCCAGCGGCCCCAAGAGCAGACCCCACACAAACGGTTGCCACCAGCCGGAAAAAGCAGCGGGGTAACCGCAGGCCTGAAATATGCCGGTGACAATATAACTGCCGCCGATCGCGCCGATGAAGCTTGCCGCGAAGCCCTCCCACGTTTTACCGGGGCTGATGCGCGGGGTCATCTTATGTTTGCCAAACGTCCGCCCGCCAAAATACGCGGTGACATCGCCCAGCTTGCACGCGGTCAACAGCATCATGGTCAATTGAATGCCACGATGTGGATCCTCCACCGTCGCCACTTGCGACAGCGCCAACAGCAGCGAACAGGTAATGCCCAGGTAAATCATCCCAAAACAGGTCAGGGCGACATTGGTGAAGAAGTGATCGTATGCCCGCCGCCACATCTGGATCAGAACCGTCCACGCCATGCCCACGCCGATGGCCAGGATCCCCACCGGCGCTTGAATCAAAACCTGATGCAGGCGCGGCAGGTGGACAGCCACCCAATCATTCGATCCCGCCCAGGTCGCCAGCAGCATCAGCCAGCCGCCCAACAACATCGGCGCGACCTGCACTGGGCCGGCGACCCGGCTGCCGAGCTTGCGCAGTTCTTGGCTGCCGAAACCGATGCAGGCGATCATAATGACCAGCCAGGCGAAATGGTGGTCAACGTGCAGATCCACGACGAGTGCACCCAGCACGGTTGAGGCCAAAATCGGACCCATAAGCAGACGATTGCGAAGCTCGGCGCGCATGGGCGAGAGAATAGGCAGACCCGCCAGCGCCCCAAGCCCTCATCGCCGCAAAGTCCGCTTGCCGCTGGCGCCGCGCCGCCGCCGCCGCCGCCGCGGGCAGGGGGGTTTGCCAACGCAGGGCACTCTTTACCATCCGCATCCCCCACGGGAGCGCACCATAGCTACTATCTTGAATGACGAAGGCCTGACCTTCGATGATCTGCTGCTCATCCCCTGCCGCAGCGACGTGGTGCCCAAGGACACCGACGTCAGCACCCGGCTGACCAAGCGGATCCGCTTGAATGTGCCGATCCTGTCCGCCGCCATGGACACCGTCACCGAGCACCGTTTGGCCATCGCTCTGGCGCAGATGGGCGGCCTGGGTGTGATTCATAAGAATCTCAGTATTTCCGACCAGGCCCTGGAGGTCGAAAAGGTCAAGCGCAGCGAAAACGGCGTGATCACCGATCCGAAAACCCTGCCGGTCACCGCCACCGTGGGCGAGGTCCAGCAGGTCATGGCGAAATACCATATCTCCGGTATTCCGATCATGGATGGCGTCATGGTTGCGGGCATCGTCACCCGACGTGATCTCAAATATCACCGCGTCGCCGAAACTCCGATCACCGAAGTGATGACCACCACCTTGGTCACCGCGCGGCCACATATCACCCTGCAAGCGGCCAAGGATCTGCTCTACCAGGCTAAGGTCGAAAAACTGATCCTGACCGACGCGCGCGGCCGATTAAAAGGTCTGATCACGATCAAGGATCTTGAACGCCAAGAGGAATATCCGCACGCCTGCAAGGACGAACGCGGGCGCCTGCGTGTCGGTGCCGCCACCGGCGTTGGCGATCTGGACCGCGCAGATGCGCTGGTCGCCGCCGGCGTCGACGTGATTGTCGTCGATAGCGCACATGGTCATTCCAAGAACGTGATGGACACCGTGAGCAATATAAAAAAACGTCACAAGATTGACGTCATCGTCGGCAACATCGCCACCGCCGAAGCCGCCACCGATCTGATCAAAGCCGGTGCCGATGCGCTCAAGGTCGGCATCGGTCCTGGATCGATCTGCACCACCCGCGTGGTCGCCGGCGTCGGCGTGCCCCAGATCAGCGCGATTCGCGCCGTCGCCAGCGTCGCCCGTAAAGCGGGCATCCCCATCATCGCCGATGGCGGCATCAAATATTCCGGCGACACGGCCAAGGCCCTCGCGGCCGGCGCCGACGTGGTCATGCTTGGCTCGCTGCTCGCGGGCTGTGACGAATCCCCGGGTGAATCAATCATATATCAGGGTCGACAATTCAAGGCCTACCGGGGCATGGGCTCGATCGGCGCGATGCAGCAGGGTTCCGCCGACCGCTATTTCCAGGGCGAAGAACGCAGTGCCGACAAACTCGTCGCCGAAGGCATCGAGGGCATGGTCCCCTCCAAGGGCCCGCTCAAGACCGTGGTCTATCAGATGGTCGGCGGTTTGAAGGCCGCCCTCGGTTACTGCGGCTCCAAAGACATTCCGACCTTGCAGAAGAAAGCCGTCTTTATGCGCATGACCGCCGCCGGTCTGCGTGAATCGCATCCGCATGATGTGACCATCACCAAGGAAGCGCCGAATTATCGGCCGGAATAGAACAGCGTCCGGAAGTTCGGGGGTCTCATTTCACCACATTATCCGCGTTTGGATCGACTGTGAATCATCAGAAAATCTTTATCCTCGACTTTGGATCGCAGGTGACCCAGCTGATCGCTCGGCGTGTGCGCGAAGCCAACGTCTATTGCGAAATTCTGCCTTGCTCTGTCGACCTCGCGGTGCTCAAAGGCGCCAAAGGTTTAATATTGTCAGGCGGCCCAGCTTCGGTTTACGCCCCAGGCGCGCCGCAGATGAGCCCGGAAATTTATAAGCTCGGCATTCCGATCCTGGGCATTTGTTACGGCATGCAGATCACCGCGCACGTGAATGGCGGCACCGTGGCCAAGGCCGGGCATCGTGAATTCGGCCGCACGGTGATGACCTGTGATCCGCAAAGCGAATTGTTTCATGGGCTAGAAGCCAAGCAGACCGTGTGGATGAGCCACGGTGATCGTATCGAATCGATCCCAGGCGCGACGGTCCTGGCGCGCAGCGAAAGCTGCCCCTTGGCCGCAGTACATGCGCCCGCGTTGAATTTTTACGGTGTACAATTCCATCCTGAGGTGGTGCACACCGATCATGGTCGCGCCATGCTGCATAATTTTCTCTTTCGCATCTGCAATTGCAGCGGCGATTGGCAGATGGGCAGCTTTATCGACGAGGAGATTCTGCGTATTCGCGCCCAGGTCGGCAGTGATCGGGTGATCCTGGGTCTCTCCGGCGGCGTCGACTCGTCGGTTGCCGCCGTCTTGCTGCATAAAGCGATCGGCAAGCAACTGACCTGCATCTTCGTAAATAATGGCGTTTTGCGCCAAGACGAAGCCGCCGGGGTGCGTGAACTCTTTGCCGAGCACATCGGTATCGATCTGGATTATGTCGATGCCACCGACCGCTTCCTGACCAAACTCGCCGGGGTCGCTGATCCCGAACGCAAGCGCAAGATCATCGGCCATGAATTTGTTGCCGTGTTCAAGGAAGAGGCCGAACGGATCAAGAAAACCTCCGGTGGTCAGGTGCGTTTTCTCGCCCAAGGCACCCTGTATCCCGACGTGATCGAATCGGTATCGGTGCATGGAGGCCCGGCCTCGGTCATTAAAAGCCATCATAACGTCGGCGGACTACCCGCGGATCTGGGCCTAGGTCTGGTCGAACCCTTCCGCTTTTTGTTCAAGGACGAAGTTCGCACCATCGGCAAAGCTTTGGGTTTGTCCGATGCCGTGGTCTGGCGCCAGCCCTTCCCCGGGCCTGGCCTTGCGGTGCGTATTCTCGGTGAAGTTACTGCCGCCAAGGTCGCGACCTTGCAAGAAGCTGACGCCATCGTCCGTCAGGAAATTGCCGCTGCCGGTCTTGAACGCAGCATCTGGCAAGCCTTCGCCGTCCTGCTGCCGGTCAAATCGGTCGGCGTCATGGGCGACGAACGTACCTACGAAGACGCCTGCGCGGTACGCGCGGTGACCTCCACCGATGGCATGACCGCTGATTGGGCGCACCTACCGCACGATTTGCTTGGTCGCATCAGTACCCGCATCATCAACGAAGTGCGCGGCATCAACCGCGTCGTCTACGATATTACCTCAAAGCCGCCCGGCACCATCGAGTGGGAATGAACGCGTAGGGCGCCGCATGCTCGGTGATTTTTTGGGGTGCGGTCACAGTGATCGGTTTCAATCAGTCGCCGCATTATGCGCCCATTCCTGTAGACGTGGTGCGATGACCCGGTTGAATAAAACCTTGCCGCAGGCAGCGACCGGTATTGCCAGGATCATCCCGTACAGGCCCATCAAAGAACCGCCGGCAATGATCGCGAGCATGATCACCACCGGATGCAGATGCGTCGCATTCCCCTGGATCAACGGGGTCAGCACATAGTCCTCCAGGGACTGGGCAATGATATTCACGATGGCGGGAAAGAGGAGGATCTTCCACCAGATCGGGCTGAGGTCGTCCCCGCTGCCGCTGACATAAAAACCGGGTTCGTTGGCGCCGATGCAGGCACCCGCCAAAGTGAGCCAAGCGATGGGCAGGCCCATCGCGGCGGCATACGGTACCAGGCTGGCAACGCCGGTCACGAGGCCGATGACCAGGGCATACGGTACGCCGCAAATCGTCCATCCGGTGGCATACATCACCGCCAGCAGCGCCGCGGTGATCACCCGACCGCGCACGAAGCTGCTGATCATGACATCCATCTTTTTCAGCAAGGGGTCCGCATCGTCCCGCATCGGTTCTGGGAAAAGATTATGGAACGATTTTTCCACGGCCGGAAAGCGCGCGGAGAGGGGGACGAAAGAGAAGAAGAAAATGATCAGAAAGATGAAGATATCAAAGATTGTCGAGGTGGTGCCACCGATGAAACTCGCGATCGCGCTGAAGCCACGCCGGGCAGCATCCATGCTGGCAGTACCCGTCGGCACCGCGGCAGCAGCAGGATCACCCGCGGAGTCCGCAGGTGCGGCAGCAGGATTCGTGTCGACGCTGTTTTGCGTATCGGGCGAGGCTGTAATTTTTTCAGCACCGCTGGCTGAGTTCTCGGCAGACGGACCCAAGCCGTCTTCAGTCGAATCATTTCCCTTGGTATCGTCTGGAGCGGCATCCGCAGAGGTTTTGGCGGTGTGCTTGTCCCGGGCGAACTCCGGGAGGGGCAGCTCGGCGAGGATCGGGGCCAAACGTTCGCGCAGCCATTCCGGGCGCTTGGGATCGGTGAGATATTTCTCGGCGCGATGCAGGAATTGGGGGGCATCCCTTATGAAGCCGCTGGTCTGATTAATAAGCGGCACCAAGATCACGGCGAGCAGGCCAAGACCCAGCACGATCATCGTGCACAGCAGCGTCACCGAAGCACCGATGCGCCCCATCCACGAGCAACGCCGGAGAAGCCAAGCAACCACGGGTTCGCAGATGTAGGCGGCAGTCAGGGCGACCAGCAGCGGAATCGTAATGACCGACAGACGATAGCCGAGCCACAGGCAGAAGATCGCACACGAGATAATGAAGAGATCGCGCACCCACTGGAATTGCCACAGGTGCCGGTCATGCGGATCGTGGTCAGTCATGCCCGAGGACACTATTAAAGGCAGGCGCGAGGTGGAAGGCGAAAAATGGAGAAGCATATCTGCGCAAGGTCGGTGGGTCTCTGACTTGTGTACGGTGGATATCCTGCCATCTCATCCGCACCCCAGGAGCCCCCATGCACGTCCCCAACGCCCTGCGCGAACGTCGCGCGGTCAAACAATACGACCCAGCCCATGTCATGCCCGAAGAGGATATCCGGCGCCTGCTCGAATTGACTCTCGAGGCCCCGAGCGCGTTCAATATCCAGAACGCTCGCTTTGTCGTGGTTCGCGACCCGGAACTACGTATAAAATTACGCGCGGCTGCGTGGGATCAGGCCCAGGTCACCGATGCCTCGATCATAGTTATCCTGTGCGCTGACCTGAAATCGTGGGCGAAATCACCCGAGCGTTATTGGCGCAACGCGCCCGAGGCGGTGCAAAAGCAGTTGTTGCCGATGATCCAGAAATATTATGAGGGGCATGAACAGGTGCAGCGCGACGAAGCGATGCGCAGCTGCGGCTTGGCCGGAATGGCGCTGATGCTGGCGGCGCAGGACCTAGGCTATCAATCCTGCCCCATGGATGGCTTTGATTTCGCTGCCTTTGCCAAGCTCATCGATCTGCCCCACGATCACGTCATCAGTTTCATCGTCGCAGTGGGCAAGGGCACCAAGCCGGCGTGGCCCCACCCCGGGCAGCTGCCGTATGAAGAAGTGGTCAAGCAGGATCGTTTCCCGGCTTGAGCGTCGGGGAGGCTCCGCGTCCAAGCGAGGATTAAACTACTAATATAGTCTACAACTGGTCTTGCCAGTTGGCTCCTGCCTGATCCGATAGGGCCATGCCGATACCCGCCCGGGTCGCGTTGTTCGTGCCCTGCTTCATCGACCAGCTCTACCCCGAGGTGGCCATGGCGACCGTACGCGTGCTGGAAGCGATCGGCTGCGCTGTCGACGTGCCGGCAGGGCAGTCGTGCTGTGGGCAGCCGATGTACAATGCCGGCGTGCATGCGGCGGCAGCGACCTTAGCCTGCCGCTTCACCTCGGTATTTGCTGACGCGGAGTGGATCGTCACCCCGTCGGCCAGCTGCACCGGATTTCTGCGCAATCACGCCGCGCACGTGGTCGACGGCCCGGAGCACGCCGCCGTGCGGGGGCGCGTGATTGAACTGTGCGATTTCCTTATTCGTGTCTGCGGAGTGACCTCGCTGCCCGCACGCTTTCCCCATCGGGTCACGCTGCACAACGGTTGCCATGGCGTGCGTGAGCTCGGCTACGGCCCCGGCGAGCGCCACGTCATCGCCGCCAATCCGGTCGAACAGGCACTTGCTCTGGTTGAAGGAATAGAATTAGTGCCCATGGCCCGCACCGCCGACTGCTGCGGTTTCGGCGGCACGTTTAGCGTGGTGGAACCAGAGTTATCCTGCGAAATGGGCCACGCCCGCCTGCGCGAATGCGCTGCAACGGGCGCCAACGTTTTGACGTCTGCCGACATGAGTTGTTTGATGCATCTTGAAGGCATTGCCGCCACGACTTCGAGCTCACTGAAAGTTTTGCATGTAGCGCAAATTCTTGCGGGGGAAGCATGATCCTTGGTATCGGCGGCGTCCGAAGTCCGATGTCCGAGGTCCTAGGTCTTGTATGCTGGAATGTATTTTATTCTCAGGGAGCCGTCTTTGATAGGTGGGTAGAGACATGTTGTCTCGCTCACTTTTTAGGTCGCGCTTCGAATGGTTACGCATGACCGCCCCCGAGACGAACGAACGCACAGCTTCGGGACCTCGGACCTCGGACCTCGGACTTCGGACGCGCATAAAAACCCTATCACCACCAGTTAACCCCCCGAAAATAATAGATCACCGAGCCCGAGCCGCCGCCTTCATCGCCGACCCTGGTCGTTCGCAGTGGCATGATCAAGCCTTGTGGTTTGTCCGGACCAAGCGGGATAAGGCGGTCGCCCAGGTGCCGGAGTGGGAGCGCCTGCGCACGCATGCGGCGGCGATCAAAGCGTATGTGGTGGATAACCTTGGTGAATTGCTCGCGCAATTTATTGCTGAGGCCACGGCTGCCGGAGCGATCGTGCACGTCGCCCGCGATGCGGCCGAACATAACGCGATCGTGCAGGGTATTCTCAACAGTGCTGGCGCCACACGGGTGGTGAAAAGTAAGTCGATGCTGACCGAACAGTGCGGGTTGAATCATCATCTTGCCGATCACGGCGTCAGCGTGGTCGATACCGATCTGGGTGAACGCATTGTGCAATTGGCGCAGGAACCCCCTTCGCATATCGTCCTGCCGGCGATTCATCGGCGCAAGGAAGAGGTCGGTGCGTTGTTCGCCGAACATCTGGGTACGCCACCGGGCCTGGATGATCCGGTGGCCCTGACCCGCGCCGCGCGGACGCATCTGCGCACCCATTTTCTCGCCGCCGATGCCGCGATCACGGGGGTAAATTTCGCGGTCGCTGACACCGGCTCGATCGTGATCTGCACCAACGAAGGCAATATGGATTTCGGTACCGCCCTGCCGGATCTGCACATCGCCTGCATGGGGCTGGAAAAATTGGTGCCGTTGGCAAGCGATCTGGGGGTATTCACCCGTCTATTGGCACGTTCGGCAACCGGGCAGGCGATCACCACGTATACGTCACACCTGCGTGGTCCCCGTGCGGGTGGCGCCCTGCACATCGTCATCGTCGACGATGGCCGGGTCACGCATGCGGCCGACGTGCAGACCAACGCGGCGCTGGCCTGTATTCGCTGCGGGGCATGCATGAATACCTGTCCGATCTTCCGCCGCGCGGGTGGGCACAGTTATGGATCGACGATTCCCGGACCGATCGGTATTGTCCTCGCGCCGCATCGCGATCCGTCGCGGGCGCGACATTTGCCGGATGCGTGCAGCGTCTGCGGTTCCTGCTCCGACGTGTGCCCGGTGAAAATACCACTCCACCAACAGATCCTCACCTGGCGTGGGCGCTTGGCCGACCTGGGCCTGCTGCCGTGGAGCAAGCGCATCGGCATGCGCGTGCTGGCTGGGATTATGGCACGCCCGTGGTTGTTCCGACCCCTGGCGTGGAGCGGCCGCCGTCTCGCGCGTTGCTTACCGGGCGTGCTGCGGCGCCGCTTGGCGGGGACCTGGGGGCAGGGGCACGTCGTGCCCGCGCCGCCGAAGCAGAGTTTTCATGCGCAGTGGCGGGCGCGGAAATGATTTCTGCCCACGACGATGTCTTGCGCCGCCTGCGAGCTATCCCGAAACGCGGCGTGACGCACCCCGGATTTTTTGCAGAGCCGATGCCAATCGCTGACCTGCCTGCGCGCTTTACCACCGCTGCGGAAGCCGCTGGGGCGGTGGTGATACCTCTGCACAGCAATAATCCCGCGTCAGCTCTGGCCCTGCACGGCGTGTGGAATGCGACCCAGCAGGTGGTCATCGCAGGCGTGGATGTCGTACCGCCGAGCGGAGCCGTGATGGTTGATCTGGCGACCATCCGGGATCTGCATGACCTCGCCACCGTGGATGCGGTGGTTATGCGTGGAATGTTCGGTGTAGCTGAAAATGGCGCGATCTGGCTGCACACCGACTCCGCCGCCGTGCGCGCGGCGTTGGTGGTCACCCAACATCTCATTCTGGTCGTCTCCGCCAGCGAGCTGGTGCCGACTATGCATCAGGCTTATGCCCGCCTGGATCTACGCGCGACCAGCTACGGCGTTTTTATTTCCGGGCCGTCCAAAACCGCCGATATTGAACAGAGTCTGGTTATCGGCGCGCATGGGCCGCTGTCCTTGACCGTTCTGTTGCAGTAAGTCCTATATGCAGATGGTCGCGCCGGCGGGATCCATTGTCGCTTTCGATGCGCGCTGTTTTCATGCCGGCGGAGCGAATCGCACCCTGTCCGGAGTCATGCCCGTCGACGAGGTCTGCGCATGGATTGAATTCGCCCTCGACCGTCCGCCCGGCACTATTCCGAAACGGCTGGTGTTTTTTCCGACGAACGAGTGGCATTGAGCTGATCCGGCGCAGGCTCTGGCATTTGCGGAATTACCTCCGTGCCGTTGCCCGGTGCATCGTCGACGGTCACGCGCGGCTTGGCTCCACTCAATTCGATCCGCACGGTCTGCCCGACGGCGCTGGTAAAGCGCCCGATTTCGTGCCAGCCGCTGCGCCCGCCCTGCGCTTGGAAAGACACCACCACCGCGGTGCCCGGGGTGATCGGCAAGGTCCAGTCCCAGGTCCCACTGACCAGCCTCGTGCGCAGATATTGCGCCTCTGCCGGGCCGCGGCCGATCAACAGACTGATGCTGGTGCTGGGTTCATAGGCGGTCGGCGCGCCATACCAGCCCACGCCACCACCGTAGCCATAATGGCGGTGGTGATGCGGAAACGGCTCCCCGGCAAACCCGGTGCCGAAACCACCGCCAAAACCGCTGCGATCTATCACCACCGTGCGTTGAAAATGCCCATTCGCCGTCATCGGCCCCAACGCCTGCGGATCAAACGTCACCACCACCGTCACCGGACTGCCGCCCGGGTCACCGCCCAACCGTGCCTCGGGCCGACTCGAACAGCCCGCCGCCAGCAGGACCACGACTCCCACCATAAAAATGCTACGCATACCTTGATTCAATAACCCGCGCCCAATCAGGAAAGCAGCATCTCGCGAAGATGAGTCGCCCGTATCCCCCGGGTCGCTCACAAGTGCCCCCGCGCTCGCCCCTTCATTCATCTAAATTGTCCCCTGACGCCCCCCGGATCGCGATCCTCTGGGTCGCTCGAAATCCCCCCAGCGCCATCCTTGGCGGCCAAGCCACCGTCACTACGCCACCGTCACTACGCCACCGTCCCCAACGATCACCCTTCCCCACGCAAAATCGCCAGCGGAGGTTCTCGCCAAGTCCGGCGCACTAAGGCCAGGCCGACCACGACGGTCAATACCATGGTCGCTAGGCTCAGCATAAGCAAGGCGGTCCATGGAATGACCATGGGCAAACTGCTGCGGATCAATGCCAGCGCGGTCAGAGCAATGCCAAGGAGCGGCCCCAAGACCCCGGCCAGAATACCCTGCGCCGCGAATTCGGTCAGCGCGGTCAAACGCAGGCGACGATCATTCGCTCCTAATACTCGGAGTAGCGCAGCGTCCGCGCGGCGTTCCCGAGCTGCTGCCGCCACCAGGGCACCCAGCACCACCAAGCCAGCTGCGAGGGCAAATACCGATACCGCCAGCAAAGCCTGGGCGATGCGGCTGACCAGGGTTTTCACCTGGCGCGCGATGGCGCCGATATCCAAAACCGTGACCGTGGGCAATTCCCGCGCGAGATCCTGGATAAACGCACTCGGTTGACTGCTGCGCACCGCCGCGATCCAGGTCTGCGGTGCTTCGGCAAGAATAGCAGTATCGACGAGAATAAAAAAGTTCGGTTGGAAGCCGAGAAAATCAACATCACGCAGCCCGACGACTTCCAACTCGATAGGGACACCTTGCACATCAAAGGTCAGGACATCGCCGATCTCGGCATGCAGCCGCGCTGCGAAATCGGCATCAAGGGTGGCTTCACCGCGCTCGTCAGACCGTGGTCGGGCCCAGCGTCCGGCGCGTAGGCGTTCGTCGGGGCCGGGGTTGGCGCGCCAGCTCAAGCGTTGCTCACGATTGCGAAAGAAATGATCCTGCTGCTGTTCCCGGGTCTCGGACGTTTCAGGCAGAGCAGATTTTTCACCGAGGTCAACTGCGGAATGTGTTCGCGCATCCAGACGGGAATTGCCGCGATAGCGCGCCGTAACGATGGGTGATAAGCCAATCGGCGTATGGCCCGTATGCTCTTTGACAAAATCCTGAAAGCGCTCGGTTTGATCGACTTGTAGATCGATGACAAAGAGATTGGGGATATCACGGTCCTGGACGCCGCTCAAGGTCCCCATCAGGGTCGCGCGATGAATCAACGGGATCGCCAGCAAGGCCGCGGCAATCGCCAACGCCGTGGTCGCTGCTGCCAGCCCTAATTGCGGTCGCCCGAGATTGGCGAGCCCTAACCGCACCGCTGGGGGACCGCGACGCCAACGCGCCAGGAGCCACATCAGGCCGGAAACCATTCCCGCGACGATTGCGCCGCCGATCACCAGGCCGGCAATGAACAGACTGCCGACCACCCACGAATGGGCTTCCCAGGCGGAAATAAACGTCACCAGGGCTAACGTTCCCGCGAGCAGCGGCCAGCGCCGCCAGCCCGCGTGCAGCCGCGGCGATTCGCCGCGCAGAATCGCCAAGGGTTGCAGGCTGCGCATGCCCGCCAACGGCAAACTCGCCGCGGCAATCGCGATGGCGGTGCCAATCAACCAGCCGTCCGTCAGGGCGCGCGGCGCAAATCCCGGCTGAATCGGCAGGGGCAGGGCCTGGCCCAAGCCCGCCAGGACCACCCACGCCATGCCGGCCCCCGCCAAACCGCCGAGGGCGCCGCCAAGTACGGTGACGCCAACTAATTGCGTCAATAAAAGTCTGCCCGCCCGTTGCGGGGTCGCCCCCAGGGTTATCAGAATTGCTAATTCTTCGGCGCGAATGCGCACCGTCGCGGTGACCAGGGCACTGACCCCGACGGCAGCGATGAGCAGACTGCCCAAGGCGGCCAGTCGCAAAAAATCGCCCAGGCGATCAAAGGTTCGGCGCAGACCAAATTGCGCCTGGGCTGCGGTGCGTACTTCCAAGCCGGTACTGCCGACCCCACTGGCGCCAAATCCACGTTCGGTGGCATCCAGTTGCCACGTCTTTGCGATCGATCCCGCAACCTGATCCGCCGCCAGTGGATCCGGCAGACGCATCAGGCGGGTATGGCGCACGCGACTGCCGAATCCGGTCAGCCCCGTGCTGTCCGCGGCAGAAAAAGCGATCACCACTTGCGGACCCAAGGCAAACATGCCTCCGCCTAAGGCGGGATCCTCGCCCAGCACGGCGCGAACGGTGAATTGGCGTTGGCCCAGAGTCAGGCTGTCGCCAAGTTGGAGGTGGAATAATTCAAGGCCACTGGCTTCGATAGCCATGCCCGCTTGGTCACCATGTATCGCGACGGCCGCAGCCAGATCGGTGATTCCCGGCAAAGCATCGCGGAATGCCACCGGTGGCAATAACGGATAGCCCGCGCCAATGGCCTGCACTTCGACCATGCGGCTACGGACGTTGCGAGTTTCGCCGGGTAGCTCGCCGTTTTTTTCGCCAGTAAGGTCACGGTCGCGACCGCGAGCGCTGGCCAGGGTCACCAATTCCAAACTCGTCGTCGTCGCGCTGCCGGGCGGCAAATGCCCGCTGAGGCCTTCGAGCTGCTGCGTCGTTAACGCATTATTGCTGCGAATTTCAATATCCCCACCCAGCAGGGGACGGGCCTCACGGGCCAAGGCAATTTCCGCCTGTGCCGTAACCGTGCCCACCGCCGCCCGCGCGGCGACGCCGATGGCGACGCAGATGCACACCAACAGCAGCCGCCGGCGATCCCCGCGCGCCAGTTGCCACGCGAGCATCCGCATCAGCCGGGATCCAGGCGGCCATCCCGCAGACGGATGTGACGGTCGCAACGCGCGGCCAAGGCATCGTCATGGGTCACCAGCAATAAGGCGGCGCCATGTTCGCGGGCATTGGCAAATAACAGATCCGCCATCGCCGCCCCCGTGCGCTGATCCAGATTGCCGGTGGGTTCATCCGCTAAAATAACTGCTGGCTGACTGACCAAGGCGCGCGCCAACGCCACGCGCTGCTGTTCGCCTCCAGACAAACGTGAGGGAACATGGTCTGCCCGCGCGGCCAAGCCGACCCGGTCCAGCCAGGCCCGCGCGCGAGCATCGGCCTCGGCGGCATTCAGCGTGCCAGCCAGGGCTAACGGCAAGGCGACATTTTCCAGAGCGGTTAAACCGGGAAGCAGACGAAAATGTTGGAAGACATAGCCAATGCGCGTGCTGCGCAAAGTCGCCAGCGCATTTTCACTACAGGTAGAGAGATCCGTGCCCGCAATAAACACGCTGCCCGCGCTGGGTCGGTCCAACCCCGCAACCAGACCAAGTAACGTTGATTTTCCACTGCCCGAAGGCCCGGTCACCGCCAAGCTCTGCCCGGCCTGGATATCGAGACTGACGTCATCCAATGCCTGTACATTCCCCGCCGGGGTTGCGTAAGCGCGTGACAATCCCACCACCCGCAGTGCGCTGCGGTCAGCGGCACGCTCATGGTCAGCCCGAGGTGGAACTGGTGTCTTACTCACGGCGCGGCTGTCGGTGCTGGCTGCGGTGTCAGCTGCGGTGTCAGCTGCGGTGTCAGCTGCGGTGTCAGCTGTGGCGACACCTGCGGTGACAAGAGCGGCACGAGTACCGAATACACCGTGGCAGCAAGCAATTTCTGCCCAGCGGCATTCGGATGAATACGATCAGCTTGATTGAGCTTCGCCTCCCCGCCGACCCCGGCCAACAGAAAGGGAATCAGGGCAATGTTTTCACGTTCGGCCAAGCGCGGAAATACCGCAGTGAATTCCTCGCGCCGCTCAACTGGAAAATTGGTGGGTATCTGCATGCCAGCCAGCACCGGCCGCGCCCCGGCCTCACGGACCTGCCGGATGATCGCGTACAGATTGCCCTCCATGATTCGCGGCTCGATCCCGCGCAAACCGTCATTGCCGCCCAGGGCAATCACCACCACCGTCGGTTTCGCCTTCAGTGCCCAGGCGACCCGCTTGTGCGCGCTTTGCGTCGTATCTCCAGACACCCCGGCATTGATCACCCGCCAGTCGCAACCATCAGACGCGGCCAAACTCTGCATCACGGCCGGCCACGCCTGCGCTTCGTCTAGCCCATAGCCAGCCGTCAGACTGTCGCCCAAGCAGACGATGGTCTGGGGTGTGTGCGCTGGCGCAGCCGGGGTCAGCGGCGCTGTCTCGACCGCCGCGAGCATGCAGACACTTAGGAAAAGACCGAGCCAACGCATTGCGGAATGATCCTCATGTTGGCAAAGAGTCCAGAGCGGAGCCCCAAAGCCGTTACGAACGGAAATATCACCCTTCAATCTGGGGAATCCCACGCAGGTCCCACTGGGTCGCGATGGTCGTCAAAATATTTCCGACTGATAATTATTTCGCAGTGTTCAGCTTTTTCACCGTTTCCAATAATTCCTGTGCATCCATGCGCACCTTGTAATCAGGATCGGCGTGCACAAAGCGGATCAGACCTGCCGCATCGATGGCGAATACACTAGGCACCGGCAGCATGCGATGGGTGTGTCCCGAAGCCTTGGCCAGATCAATGCCGTAGCCCTGCAATTTTTCCTGGGTCGCATCATCGACACGAAAGGCGACGCCAAAGGCCCGCATCGCGTGCCCTTCGGCATCAGAAAAACGGCGCAGGCCATCTTCATCCGCCGCTGCCGCGCGCAGAGTTTCCGGCGCATCCGGAGCAATAGCGATGATCTTCCACCCCGCCTCAGTGAGCCCCGGCACGATCTCATGCAGCCCCGCCAATTGCCGGGTACAAAACGGACACCACCCACCGCGATAAAAAATCACCACCGTCGGCTGTCCAGCCAAGGCCTTGCCGACCGTGGTCGCCTTGCCGTCAACAGTGCGCAGGGCCACGTCCTGGGGCGCTACCGCGCCAACCGCCAAGGGCACGGCGGCCTCCGCACTTTGCGGGACGCTGCCCGCGTCCGCGGCAGTGAGGTTCGCCCCACAGCTGAGGGCAAGGATAAGGCAGGCGACGGAAGGGGCGAAAAAGGGCATGCTGGGCTTCCACAAGGGGACTGGGGCGTGAAGGGGGAAATCTGGATGGGCAGAGTAGACGGGTGCCGCCGCGCTGCCATGTGCATCTGGGGATGCTTCGGCAGGGGATGCGGATCTTCGTAGGACAGCAGGCGTGACACTGGGGGAACCACCAAGCTGTGATTACAGGCTGAGATTGACCTGCCACGATATTCTAGGTCATTCGCGGCTAGCCGAAGCATTAAAACCGCAGATGACGCAGATGGCCACAGATGTTCCTCTCCAGGTCTTCATCTGTGCCATCTGCGGTTGGCCAAAGTATCGAAACCGCAGATTGCGCAGATTGCGCAGATGACCGCAGATGTTTCTTCCTATGTCTTCATCTGCGCCCATCTGCGTCATCTGCGGTTGATCTTCGGTCAGGAGGAAACGTGTGAAAATGAAATCCACCAGGGCCACCCTCAGCGTTCGGGGGCTGATATCACCGTCATCCGCCACCACGACCAAGACTTCATTTCGCCCACCGGTATGGTGCGCAACTTCGATGGAGGCTACGCGTTGATCGAGCGGTGGCTGAAGAACGAGGATACAGTCCTCTTTCTTGGGGTCTGGGAGCAGCTCAACAACCGGGATTTTAATACCCCCGAATTCGAGGGAATAAAAAACGAGGCTGGCAGCAACAGCGTTTACCTCTCTGCCAAAAAATGGAGACCTCGAATCGGAAATGCGATCAGCCATGAACGCCCCCATGATGTGTCCGCGCAGGCCACCCAGAAGGTTCCCATAAAAGAGACCGGCCACCTTGATGTCCCAGAACGAGTGGCGCCAATACTCCGCAATTATTTATCCTGCGCCTCCACCACCGGCGCCATGCGATCCCGATACACCCACGGCGCTTCCGGCTGCTCGTCAGCCCATACCCCCAAATGCCCGCTGCGCGCCTTCGCCTCTGCAGCTTGATAGGCGGTAGCACGTGCGGCGAAGCGGCGGAACCACCACGCGTGGCCGTGTTCAATTTGGCTGAGATTGACGTTGGTCTTGCCGACCCGCATCTGGACCACCAGACGTTCGAATTGATCGACGGTGATGACGTGGATGGTGATGGTCTTGCCGTGGACCAGGGTTTTCAGGGCTTGGCGCGAGATATCGGCGCCGGGCTGGTTCTTTTCGGGGGCGTCGATGCCCCACAGGCGCAATTCGCGTTCTTCGCTGCTGGGAGTTGTGCCGAGGCGGGCGCGTAGGCTGTCACCGTCGAGCACGAAGAGGACTTCGGCGGACAGAGTGTCGCCGGCGACGACGGCGCTCCAGGCGCTGGTCGCGGTGCTGAGCAAGATGAGCACACAAAGAATCGGTGTGGCGCGGCGAGCACAGCGCAGGGGCGCGGGTGCCGGGCCTCTTGCCTGGTGCTCAGCGTGCATCGGAATGAGTCTGGGGCGTTTCCGCAGCGGCGGCCAGGGTTGCGACGTCGGTTTCTGTGGTGTCGTCGGCCTCTTCCGCCATATCCGCGGCACCGGTCATGGCAGCTCCTGGAATCGTTCGGCGCGAATCTACGACGACGGTGATGGTGATGGTCAGGCCGCAGGCTGGGCAGGTGGTGGAAAATGATTCCGGGCGCGAGGCGCCGGCAAAAGTGACCGCAGCGGCGCAGGTGGGGCAGGTGCCGACGCCGTCGCGCACGACGCGATCGCGGGACAAAGCGAAGGCGGCCATGACCGGTCCGAGCAGGAACAGGGTGGGCACCAGCACCCAATGTGCGAAAGGCACCAGAGCCGAAATAACCGCTGCCACCCACCAGCCGCCCAAGGTCAGAAGTGCGCGTTTGGCGCGGGCGGCGCTGTTAGCCTGTTCCACGGTCATGGAGCCGAGGGTATCGCTGCCATTATAGGTGTGGAGCTCGACGGCGATGTGCTGGCCGACGGCGACGGAGGGCGCTGCCATTGAAAAATAGCATTGCGCGTTGAGGGCCTCGCTCAAGCCAGGATTTGGCGCAGCTTCAGCGGGATTTTCGCTGGTGTTGGCGCTGGCGCCGCCATGCGCTCGGCGTGCAGGCATGGTAGCGCTGGAATTGTTTGCAAAAGGTTGGGCTGTCCGGGTAGCCCAGGCGTTCGGCGATGGCGTGGATCGCCAAGTCGGTTTCGCTGAGCAGGAAGCGAGCGTGTTCCAAGCGTGCCTCGACCACGAAAGCGTGTGGGGTGCTGCCGACCTGCTCGCGAAAAGCGCGGATCGCGTGCTTGGGCGACCAGCTCAGAAATTGGGCGATGTCCTGTCCGGACCAGGCATGCGCCATCGGTCTGCGTGCCCGCGCGGGCGGGGTTGTTCACCGGGCGTCATTGTTTCGGCGCATCAAAACCGTTGCCTGAGCATATTCGGACCCCTGGGCAGCGACTTACTGTGCGATGGCTGGCTGCAAGAAGGCGGGAATAACCCCAGCCACGGAATTGCTGCCGACATGGCCATCGGCGTAGACCAGATTTGCTTTGCCGCGATGACGCGCGATGACGGTGCCAACCATATTGGTTTGGCCACCGCCGGCATACGGATTGAATACCCAGGCGGCATTGCTGTCGGCAATCAGGACCCTGGAACTGGAATGAGTGATATTCGAGAGCAGGTGGGTCTGCCAATCTAGGCCCGGCCACCAATTGGCGATGTTGGCCCGGCCGAAGTCCCACATCTGATTACTCGCAGGAAAGGCATTCAGGCCGTAGCCGCGTTCCCATCTCGTATCGCCGCTAGGAATAAAATCAGGGCACGCATTGAAGACATTTTTCGCGCGTGCGTTCTGGCGCGAGGCCAAGCCGCTGACGCCGGCATAAGGGGAAATACTGTTGATCCATACCCCGTCGGTAACCCCGGGGCGGAAATCCTGGGCCAGGGGCAACTGGTCCTCGAAATCGCTGGCATAGGCGAAAATAGCGACCATCAATTGACGACCATTATTCGTACACTGGGTACTGCGGGCGAGACTGCGGGCCAGGCTGATCGCCGGTAGCAGTAAGGAGGCGAGAATGGCGATGATCGCAATGACCACCAACAATTCGATCAGGGTGAAGGCTTGGCGGCGCCGCATGCCTGCAGCGTGGTGGGTCCGGAGTGGTTTCGGAATCGGTTTCGGTGGCAGGGCGGCGTGGCTGTCCGGCCACCCGTTTTCTGGCTGCTGTGATCCAGTAACCAAGCGGTGGGCCACTGCCGCGGCGAAACCGGTTCCGAAACCACGAATGCAGCCCAAGCTGGGAATATGCGCACGCTCCTTCTCGCTTCGATGTTCCTGGCAGTGGTGGGGGTACCCCGCACTGCGCTGGCCGCCGATGCCGGCACTATCATCGAAGCCGAAAGCACCGGGGTTGGGCATATCGTCGCGCTGGCGGATTGTTCAGGCGGGCAGGCGGTGACCGCAGCCAAGGCGTGGGAACCACTGCTACACATGGGCCCGCCGCCAGCAGATATGGCAGAGGTGTGCCTGTGGATTCGCCAGCGCGGCGGCCCGCTGCAGGTCAAAGGGGTGGTCGGGGCGACGCAAAACGCCTTTGCCTGGCAATGGGCGCGGCCCACTGCGTGGGAATGGCGCGAATACGGGCCTTTTCCGCGAGCGCAGGTAGCCGACGGCGCGATCGTTATTCGCGGTGATAGACAGGAAGGAGATGATCCCGGCATTGATGCCGCGGTGTGGTTACCAGTGGGCGCACCCAGTCCAGAGGACCCCGGGCCCACGTCGGCGCTGATGGTCACCGTAGATTGGACGGCGGCCATCGCCACCACCACCGGATTCAGTTACGGCGTCAATGCCTTTCGCGGATTTGATCCCCTGACCACGGCTCTACCCGCGTATCAAGCCGGCATGCACACCTTGGGCTGTGGCTTGGTGCGCCTGCACAGTGCGGAATTATTCAGCGGCACAGGGCCGAACACCTGGGTCGATACGGACCAGCGGGTGTGGTTGGCTGATCGCGTGCGCGCCGCCGTTGCCGCGTATCCGCGGCACAACGCTGCCCTGATGCTCAATATTTCCAACTGGCCGGCCTGGTTTGACGCCGATCAGGATGGGTTTCTCGATGGCGACCAGTTCGATGCGTATGCTGCGTTCTGCGCCGAGCTAGTGCGCCTGGTTAATATCGACGCCCAAGGCGAGATACTGTGGTGGGAGATCACCAATGAATTGGATGACCGCTATCATAATCATCTGGTGGCTAAGGGCTTGCCCAGCCGCATGCCGGAAATATGCGACCTGTGGCTGCGGGCAGCGGTGGCGATGAAGCAGGTGGATCCGCGGATTCTTACCGGCGGTCCGGGCTTGATCCGCCCAGATCTGCCGCAGTCCTTGCGCTTATTTTTGCAGGGTACCCAGGCGCAGCTCGATTTTGTCACCTATCACGCCTATGCCAGCGGCAGTGCCGATGATGCCGACGCGTATATCTTGGGCCCCCGCATCGAGGCCATCGGCGCGATCGTGGCGGCGATCGATGCGCTGATTCCCTCAGAAATGGGCCGCACGCTCCCGCACTTTCTTGATGAATATAATATCTCCTGGACCTGGGAGACCCGCGATCCGCGCATGACCAACGCCAAAGGAGCGGTATTTGACGCCTTGGTCCTGGCCGCCAGCGCCACGGCTGGTGCCGATGGCACCTGTGCTTGGAATGAATGGGATGGGGTTTACGGAAAATTTGCTGGGGACGGCAGCGCGCGGCCCCAGGTCGGTATTTTTGCGCGATTGAATGCTTGGGGCCGTGGCACCGTGGTCCGCACCAGCGTCGGTGCGCCTGGGCAGCCGGCTGCGCTGCCTGCCGTGGTCGCTTTTGCGGTGACCGGCGTCCAGGGCCGCCTGCTGATGCTGGTCAACCGCAGTAATGCGCAGATTCCGCTGGCCACTACGGTCGATATCGCGAATGCCGAGGTTGAGCGCATTGACGCTCTTGGCGATCGGGTGGTGACAATCGCCGAGGAACGGGCGCAGTTGCCGCGCTATTCGGTGACATTTTATCGCTGGCCCGGACCCTAAGCATGCCGCGGCGCAGCTTTTTTCTTGGTCCGAGGCCGCACTGATTTTTTCACGGGCGGTGGGCCCGATGATTCTCGAATATGCAGCTGACCTGCGAGCACGATGATATCGGGCCCGGGTTGGCGGCGTCCTTCGATGAGGTCTTCGACTATTTCGGCGGCGCGTACGCCCATCGCCAGAATCGGAGTGTCGACCACGGTCAAGGCAGGTTGCACCAGACGCGCTTCGAGAGTGTCGTCGCAGGCCACCAGAGTCATATCCTGGGGCACACGCACACCGCTCGCGGTTAATAATCGTAAGAGGTCGATGCCATCATGCGCATTATACGCGATCAGGGCGGTGGGCGCGTCGGCGCCGCGACAGCGCCCGGGAATACCGGCTAATTCTTCAATCCACAGCGGGGAACCACGCGGGGCGGCGGTGCGAAATGCTGCCTGCCGTTCCTGTTCGCTGGGATGTCCTAAACGCGGGCGCATGACGTAGGCGATGCGGCGATGGCCCAAAGCCTGACAATGCGCGACCAGCAGCTGGATCGCGCGCGCATCGTCGGCGCGCACTTGGGGAATCCCCAGGCTGGATACTTGGTTGATCAATACCGTCGGCACTCCAGCAATGGCCAATAAGCGATTGACCTCCGCTGGGGCGGGATCGATCACCAAGCAGCCATCGATACGCTGATCGGTCAGGGCCCGATGCCATTGCGTCGAATCCGCACCGAGAGGAACAAATAATAATCGTCGATCATCCTGGGCCAGGGCATCGGCCACCGCGTGGGCGAATCCATCATAGACGCCAGTCTGCACCGGCGAGCGCGCAGCGTAGACCAGGCCGATATTGCCCGAGCGTCGGCGCGCACGTTGGCGTAGGCGCCACGCGGGCTCATAGCCCAAATCGGTGGCGACGGCGATGATGCGGGCTCGAGTGGCAGCGCTGACCTCGCGGCGTCCCGGACGTTGGTCCAGGGCCTTCGACACCGTCCCCTTGGATACGCGGCAGGCGCGCGCGACATCGTCGATGGTGGGCACGGGTGCAGTCTGTGCTCAATGCTCACGGGGCCAAGATGGATTGGGCCCGATAGCGGAATTCATGGATGACGTCTTTTCAGACTAGCGCAGCTTCCGCTAGCGCACCACTCCGCTAGCGCACCACTCCGCTAGCGCACCACTCCGCTAGCGCACCAATGCCCGGCTGAAATTCCAGCGCAGCCCCAGGTGGAAGAGGTCGGCGCTGAAATCACCATCGAGGGCGGCGATTCGTCCCACGCCCACAGTCACCTCGCAGGCGGCCGTCATCCGCCACGCCACATCTATCATTGCGTCGGCGATCAGGCCTTGGCCGGTCTCCAGGCCGCCACCGCCACCGGCGCCGATATCGACTTCGATGCCGGTGCGCCAGCGCGGGGTCCACGTGTGTTCGAAGCGGCCACCGAAGAGGCCTTCGCTATAGCTGCCCGCATCGCCGGCATAGGCACTGCGGGTGCGACCGACCAAGCTAAAAAAGGGGGTCAGTGGTTTTTCCAGCGCCACATCAATCAGATGGATGGTGGGGCGATCAACATTGCGCACCGCATAGGCGGTGGTGCCCACCCGCACCCGCCAGGAATCCGGGCGGACTTGGCTGGCGGGAATCTGGGCAGGCTGGGTCACGTGCCATTGTGCGGGCTGCCAATGCACGGCGACTCCGGTGACCCAGCCGGTAAAATCACCTTCGATTGCTTCGATACGGCCACCGCGCACAGCAAAAAACCAGTCTGCTGACGGCGCGTAGCCCAACGCCAATTCTGGGCGCAGCAGAATTCCGCTGCCGGTGCGAAAAGAACCGCCGCCGCCCAGGCCAACCAAAGCGCGAATTTCCGCACGCCAGCGGCTGCCGAATCCGTAAATAATCCCGCTCGACACATCCATATAGCCAGCGCGATTGCCGCCGCCCAGGGCGCCGCCCAACACAACGGGAATGCGCCAGTGCCCGTCGAGATGGCGCGCTAATTCAATACCGACGATATCGACCTCACGCGCCAGCGGGGTGCCTTCACGGCCAATGGTGTGGTCATCGAGATGGTAGCGGTAGACCAGTGGGGCGATGCTCCAACGTTGGGTGGTGGCGGGGGCGGCAGGTGGGCTTGAAAAATAATCGGAGTCATGACCAATCACGGTAAAAAATTCGGACAGGGTGAAGCCGGCAGTTAATCCGGTAGAGCGTATTGTGCCCCCCGGAAAATCGGTATGGGCAATGCCCACGCGCAAGGCAACAGGTCCAAAATCCCACGTGGACACCGCATGTCCACGCAGCATCAGGCCATCACCCTGCCCGGTATCGCGGGTACCGCCGCCGCCGCCCGCAAATCCACCGACATCCAGTCCCAGACGTCTCCACAGCGGAATGCACCAGCCGAGGCTGCCGCCAACAATAAAAAACCCCCCGCGCTCGCCCGAGGCCGCGCCATAGCCGCCCAGCCCTGCATAGATGCCAGGAACGGCGCGATTGACAAAAATATCTTCATGGAACCCAGCCACCGCCATGCCTTCGCCGTGCGCCAAGCGAACAATCTCGCCACTCAGACGCGTGCGGATCGGGATCGGCTTCAAGCGAACAGTCTCGGCGCCCGACATGGGCGCCAGGCCGCCTAGTATCAGCACGCTGGCGATCAGCGTGCTGACTATCAGTGGGCGGTGTATGGGCATCCGCGCATCGTGGCGGCTCTTGGTCGGACGCGCAACCCTCGCGGGATGGACAGCCGCAAATGCGCGACTCAGGCGCGGAAGTCGACCGGGCTGCTGGTTTCCAAGGCGCTTACTGCATGAGCGGGTTCTTGCCCATGGTTCGCCTGCACGGCCGTGCTTTCAGCTTGGCCATACACCTCAGCAAGTCGCTGCTGCAATAATTCCTGCCGCGCCGCCGCGAGATGCTGCGAGGCGCGAGTAGCAATCGCGCGATCCGCTGCTGATGGATCCATCGGCGCCAAGGCCGCACGGCGCACCTGGGTCATTTTTTGAATAGTGGCTTCGGGCGTGCTCGCCTTGCCCGTATCGACCGTCACCGAGCCACCGATTGCATAGCGGTTCCCATCGGGACCGGTCGCGTAAATAAAACTGGGTGACCCCGCATGGGCCCCACCAACGGCCTGATGCGCCAGCTCATGGGCTCGGACCTCACGATCCCGGCGCTGCATCTCGGTGATCTGCTGGGTATCCGCAGCCGTCTCCGTGCGGGATTCAACAAGACTTTCTGCCGCCACTTTCTGGGCTGACTGTGTCGACTGTGCTGATTTTTCCGCGTCACCCGCCCGCGTGCTGCCCGGAGCCCCGCAATCATCGCAAGCCGCCCCCAGCCAAGTCGGCTGATACGACACCGTCGCCCCTGAAATCCCCCCAATGCCCATACTCAAACCTTACGCTCCCCGTCTCCCCCAAGGAAGCACGATCCCACTCTCAGAGCCCCGAGCCCAGCCCATCACGTCCACAGTCCCCATCCCCCAAAAAACCCTCCACCAAAATTTCGAGGACCTCGGACAAAGGCCGAAGGCCAAAGGACATAGGACATAGGACCTGTGAGACGCCGGACGCAGGACGCAGGACGACCTTATAACAATGTCTCCCTTGGCCGACCCCAATCCCACCTAATGCTAAGCCCGCATGCGCCAGCTCATGCTCATCTGCCTGATTGCCGCCAATCGCGCCCGAACCCTGGCTACTGAACAGGGCCAGCGGGTCGAACAGTTGTTGCTCGCGCCCAATTTCGTGCTCCTGATTCGCAAGTATTGTGAAACCCAGGCCGGAGAGCCAATTCTGGCCAGCGTGCCAGTGGCCTTGGAGCGCATTCTCGCCAACGAAGCCAAAGGCGCCGACCCGGTCATGGCTGGCGATGTGCTGATTGCCCGCGATCTCCTGGTGCAGGTGCTGGCGGACCGGGAAGAGAATAAGCATGTCTGAGGCCAGCCACGGTTCGCATCACGGCCATGCCCACCATCACGGTCACGGCCACGCGCATGCGCCGGTCGATTTCACCCGGGCCTTCGTGCTCGGGATCACCTTAAATACGATTTTCGTCGTCATCGAAGCTGGCTGCGGCTGGTATTATGGTTCGTTGGCGTTGTTGGCCGATGCGGGACATAATCTCGGTGATGTCGCCGGATTACTGTTGGCCTGGGGCGCCACGTGGGCGGGTAAAAAACGTGCGACCACGGTGCATACCTATGGTTGGCAACGCGCGACTATTCTCGCGGCGTGTGCCAACGCCCTGCTTTTGCTGGTAGCGATGGTGTGGTTGAGCTGGGAAGCGATCAGTCGTTTTTCAGCGCCTGCCCCGGCGGCCGGGGGCGTCATCATGGGCGTAGCGGGAATCGGTTTGCTGATCAATGCCGGCACCGCCTGGTTATTTTTCCGCGGGAGCGCCGGCGACCTCAATATCCGCGGGGCTTTCCTGCACATGGTCGCAGATGCTCTGGTATCCTTGGGCGTGGTGCTTGCAGGGGCCTTGCTGTGGTGGCAGCAGTGGACGTGGGTAGATCCCGTCGTCAGTCTGATCATCGTGGTCGTCGTGGTGGTGGGCACCTGGGGATTATTGCGCCAGTCGCTGCGCCTGCTATTTGATGGAGTTCCGCATGCAGTTAATGCCAGCGCCGTTGCGACCTATCTGGAAAATTTGCCGGGAGTCACTGCTGTACATGATCTCCATATCTGGGGACTGAGCACTTCGACCGTGGCCTTGACCGCGCATCTGATCATGCCTGAGGGTCATCCCGGTGATGCATTTCTGAGGCAGTGTGCGCACGAGTTGCAGACGCGATTCAGCATCGGCCATGCGACCATCCAAATTGAGCAGGTTCCATTCTGTGCACCCTGTGATCAGCAGGGGGGCAGTACGGTGCCGCAAACGGCGGCCGCGCCTGCACCGGGATGTTCGTCGCCTGAGCACGACCATTCGCACGAGCATGGCCCTGGCCATTCGCACCCCTAAATCCACTCGAATCCGCGTGAAATCGACGGAGCACGCGTGAATAACGCGGGACAAGCCTTGCGATAGCGGGTGGTGACCCTACAGGCCCTGCCCCGCTGGTGTGGGCATTGCGTGCACGGTTTCGGTGCGCCTGTCGATCACCGACCCACCCTCAAGCGACCCTGAGCAACCGTGCCGGGGTGTGGAATTCCATGCTGATCAATTTTTTCCGCCGTCGCGCCACAGGACTCAAGGATGAGGTCCTGTCCGGGCTAACCGTCGCACTGGCCCTGGTCCCCGAGGCAGTCGCCTTTGCAATATTGGCGGGGGTCGCGCCACTGACGGGTTTGTATGCCGCGTTTGTGATTGGTCTCATTGCGGCCATCGTGGGCGGCCGCCCAGGAATGATTTCCGGCGCGACCGGGGCGATGGCGGTGGTCGTGGTCAGCCTGATCAAGGATCACGGCGTCCATTATCTGTTTCCAGCCGTGGTCCTGGCCGGAATCCTGCAAATTGCCGCTGGTCTGGGTGGCCTAGGAAAATTGATCCGTTTGGTGCCCTATCCGGTCATGCTCGGTTTCGTCAATGGGCTGGCGATCGTGATTCTGATGGCGCAATTCGAATCATTCAAAGTTGCTGATGCGATCGGCGTGAAAACCTGGATGAGCGGTAGCGCCTTGGCGGTGATGCTGGGTCTGGTCGCCTTGACCATGGCGATCATCACCTGGTTCCCCCGTCTGACCCGCGCGGTCCCCGCGACCTTGGTGGCGATTGTCAGCGTGTCGTTGCTGGCGGCCTTTGCCTTGCCCGTCGTGGGCCTGAGCACGCCGACGGTTTTTGACCTCGCCGGTTCGATACGCGGCGGTTTTCCGCCCTTTGATTTCCCGGTCGCGCCGATGACCTGGGCCACCATGTTTACCTGGGAAACCTTGCGCATCATCGCACCCTACGCGGTGATCCTGGCCGGGGTCGGCTTGATCGAATCGCTGATGACCCTCAATTTTATCGATGAAATCACCGATACTCGCGGTAATACCCGGCGCGAATGTCTGGGCCAGGGTCTGGCGAATGTCAGCAGCGGCATGTTCAGCGGCATGGGTGGCTGCGCGATGATTGGGCAGAGCTTGATCAATGTGAATTCTGGCGGACGGCGGCGGATATCCGGCATCACTGCGGCGGTGTGCCTGCTCCTGTTTATCCTCTTCGCTTCGCGCCTGATCGAGGCGATTCCCATGGGTGCCCTGGTCGGGGTGATGTTCATGGTCGTTATCGGCACCTTCGAATGGGCTTCGCTGCGCATGTGGCGGCGGATTCCGACCAGCGATTTCCTGATCATCGTCACCGTGACCCTGGTCACCGTATTTGTGCATAACCTTGCTTTGGCGGTTTTGATCGGGGTGATCATGGCAGCCTTGGTTTTCGCGTGGCAGCACTCCACCCATCTCTCTTCGATCACGGCTGTCGACAGCCGTGGTATCAAAACCTATCAGCTGCATGGACCCTTATTCTTCGCCTCGGTGAATCATTTCCTGGCCTTGTTCGATCCCGCTGGCGATCCCAACGAAGTCGCTGTCGATTTCTACTTCTCACGGGTCTACGATCAGTCCGCCCTGGAAGCGATCAGCACCCTGAGCGACAAATATATAAAAGCAGGAAAAAAATTGCATCTGCGTCATCTCAGCCCCGATTGCCGCAGTCTGTTGGACCGGGCTCGCCATCTGGTCGACATCGATCAGGGCAGCGATCCACATTATCATGTCTCGCTGGATGGTTTTCCTGCCGATTCCGGGCGGCGCCGAGCGCAAAACTTGGCTAAGAACGTGGCTAAGAACGTGGCTAAGACCGTGGCTGACGGCACGCCACAACGACCTTGACGTCGACCTCGCAGTTCGGGAAGGAGGCTCCCTGCTTGGGCGTCTTACCGTTGCTGATATCGTAGGGGTCATGTTTCAGATCCGTCGCATTCACGATGATGTCCTGCCCGTTAATCAAGCTGCTTTGAACGCCTGTGGAGCGATTCTGCTCAAGCAGATCCCCACCGCGACCGTCAAAGAGATGGACCGCATCCGCGAAGCGCTGCGCAATCCGGTGGCAGGGCGTTTCAAGGCCGTGGTCCTGGTAGCCGAACAAGGCCGTCAGGTCCGCGGATTCGCAGTTCTGCTCCATGAGCCCGATCTCGCGTTCACGTATCTCGATTTTATCTGCGCCGCGCCGGAAAAAACCTCCGGCGGCTTGGGCGGTGCACTGTATCAGCGCTGTCGGGAAGAAGCGCAGGCGCTGAAATCTCAGGCCCTCTTTTTCGATGTCTTGCCCGATCATCCGGCTTGGTGTCCGGATGGCGACACGTTGCAACAAAATCGGGCTCGTTTGCGCTTTTATGAGCGCTGGGGCGCGCGGCCGGTGATCCATACCCGGTGGGACGACGGCATTGCCGAGGAGGCCCCTAAACAGGGGAGCCAGGATCTCGCCAGCAAATATTCCTCGGCCCGGCCGATGACCTATCTCTGCTGCGATCTGCTCGGGCATGCCCAGGCGCCTGAGCGCACCGTGGCTAGGCAGATGCTGCGGGCCGTATTGACCCGCCGCTACGAAAGCGAAGTCAGTATCGACGCCCGTGGGGTTATTTCCGCCTCACTGCGTGATGACCATCTGCAGTTGCGCCCGTATCGCTACACCACCGCCAAACCAATTCTGCCCATCGCTGATTTGCCGGGGCCGATGCCGATGGTGGTGGCGCAAGGGCATGAAAAGCATTGGGTGCACGACCGCGGATATTACGAGGCCCCGGTGCGCATTGCGTCGATCTTGGAAGAAGTCATGCCTTCCGGCCTGGTTCATGTGGTGCCGGCGCGGCCTTGGCCTGATCTCCACCTGCGCAGGGTTCATGATCGGGATTACGTACAATTTCTGACCGATCTCGCGATCTCGCTGGGACAGCGATCGATCTATGCCGATGTCTTTCCGCCGCGCAAACGCCGCGATCCGCCCAAGGATCCTTTGGTCAGTCTCGGCTGGTTTTGTTCGGATTCATTCACCCCGCTCAGTGCCGCGGCGATTCACGCCGCCCGTCACGCGGTCGACTGCGCCTTGACCGCTGCTGACCAGTTGGTGCACGGTCACCACGCCGCCTACGCGCTGGTGCGTCCCCCAGGCCACCACGCCGAAAGCCGGCTTTTCGGGGGCTATTGCTATTACAACAACAGTGCCATCGCTGCCGCGTATCTACGCACGAAAGTCGGCCGAGTGGCGATCCTGGATATCGATTACCATCACGGTAATGGCCAGCAGGAAATATTCTACAGCACTGCGGACGTGTTGACCGTCAGCATTCATGGGGATCCTATCGACAATTATCCCTATTACGCCGGCTTCGCCGAAGAAACCGGTTCTGGCCCCGGCAAAGGGTTCAATCTCAATATTCCGCTGCCCTCGGGTTCGACAGCTGAGCAGTGGCGCAAAGATGGTCTATTGCCGGCCTTAGCGCGAGTACGCGAATTCGCGCCGTCGGTCCTGGTCCTGGCCGCCGGACTGGACACCGCGAAAGCCGATCCCACCGGCACCTTTACCCAAATCGCCGCCGATTTTCACAAAGCCGGCGCCGAAATCGGTGCCCTGGCTCTGCCCACCCTGATCGTCCAAGAAGGCGGTTATCGCACCCGCACTCTCGGCAAAAATGCGCTGGCGCTCTTGCGCGGCTTTGCCGAAGGCTCCGCCCTGGTCATGCCCTGACCTGCCCAGGCACAGCCGTTGATACCCTACTCATTGAGCCGCACCCCGAACTGAGCCGCACCCCGAACGACACGGCTCAAATCCCCCGGTACGCGACGCTCTGCGTCGCCCGAACGTTGGCCAGGAAGTGCCCGCAATCAGGCGAAGCCAGGACCCGCTTGTCCCCCGTAGTTCAGCTTCCAACCGCAGATAAAAACTGCACATCACTGGTGACAGGAAGCCCGCGATAATTCGTGCACTGCAAACACCACGCCGTCGCATCGGTCGGTACCGTAGCGCTCATCCGCTTGCGGTCAGTGCTCATGTGCGCCGATTCCAAGTGCCACGTTCGCTTGGGCCACGCGCACGTATCAGGGGTAAATAACAATTGTCTGTGACGGATCGTAAAAGCACTCATCATGGTCGCCCATGTTTGCAGCCCGCTGCCACTACGGTCCAGTCCTTGCCCAGTGATGCGCGCAAGACCTGGTCCGCCGCGCAAAATAGCATCGGCACATACAGCCAATTCCGGAGCATTTTCGCCGTCGCCGCCATGCCCATGCGGCATGCGCAGCTTCAGGCACATCGTGCGCGGGCCGGATGCGGCGCTGGCCGAACGTTGCCAGACCGAAGGCCAATAGGCAAAATCATTGGTGCCATTCAGCCACAGCATGGGCATGCGGGCGGGGGCGAGATAATTCCCCGGGTCGAACTGCTGTGCCCAACGCGCACTCGGCTCGGGGCCCGTAGCCGAAAAATCGCTCTGCCACACACTTTCCTCGCTGACAAAGCCGCAGCCATAGACCGGCATTGCGCAGGCCAGGCGAGAATCGAGTCCCGCCACCAGACAGGTCAAAAAGCCACCCCAGGAGACCCCAGTGATGCCGATGGCATCAGGTAAGACCCGGGGTTTGCTGCGCAGCATGGATACGCCCCGGATCACCGCGGCGACGGCGTGGTGGATCTAATGATCGCTGACGGGTTCCGCCATCTGCTCGAAGCCGCCCCAGCCCGGAGGGCCGCTGTGGGCATGCCGTTCACGATCTGGCGCTCCAGGTCGCTCAGGTGGAAAATCACCCAGGGCACCGCAGGTATCCATGGCCAAGGCGGCGTAGTCGCGGCTATTCCACAGCCGCACCCATTCGGCAAAAGCGGTGCCGCCACCACCATGGACCAGCACCATGGCTGGGACCTTGGCGCCGGCTGACTCCGGTGGCTCGCCATACCAGGCAAAAATTCGCGTCGCGTGGCCGCGATACGGTTCTCCCTCATAAAACAGCGCTTCGACTCCGGGACTGTGGCGCTGCGGAGCCGGATACACCGCCGGTGGCTGCTGTAGCAGCGGAATATTCCACATGGGTGCCCATGGTAGACCCGCGGCGGCGATGGCCAGGGTGCGGGTGAGTACCCCCAGCGACGCAATCAGGATCCGATCTTGCTGGTCACGTCGGGGAACTACGCTGGCCAGCAACCTTGGGGGTGTGGCGTGCGTTTATTCCTTTCTGCCCTGATCTGTGTGTCCGTGCTGCATCTCGCGGCAGCCGTGCCCGAGGGCGCTACGTTTGTTGAGCCGGCCATGGCCGCGCGGGCGGCGCAGCCTGGGCATGCCAAGGTGGTGGTCTATTTCTGTGGCCACTGTCCCAGCGCCCGTGCCTTCATGGGCAAAGAGGTCAAAGCCTTACAGGTGGCGGTGCAGACCAACCATGCACCCCTCGATATCATCTGCCTGACTCCGGAATTATCAGGCCCTACCCTGGTCAAGTATGGCGAGGCTGTCGGTCTGGATCGGATCCTGTTAGGTACGGATGGCCGCAATGCCAAGAACATCGGCCTGCGGAATATTCTCCAGGTTGAGTATGAACCAGGACAAGGCGGTACGCGCATGCGCATCAGTTACAGCAACCTCGCTGATCTGACCGCCATCGTTGCCGATCCGGCGCGCGGTAAGGAATTGGGCACGTATCGCTATGATCCGGCCGGCCTCAGCGATGAAGCGGTTCTGGGTCTGTGGTGGGCCTTAGAAAACGACACGCCAGGCGCAGTGCCAGCCCTGGCCAATGCCCGAAAAAAAGCCAAGGCCGACGATGCGCGCGGCCAGCAGATTATCACTCTGTACGATCTCGTGACACCGGAGCTGCTCGGCGAGATTGAGCGACTGAGCACAGCAGGCGAGGATTTCGCCACTTTTGAGGCCTTGGAAGCCGCCCTGCGTCGGGCTGAAGGATTGGATACCAAATCGGAAACGACGCGCTTAAAGGAACTTAGTCGACTTCCCGCTCTCAAGGATGAATTAAAGGCGCGTGAAGCGTGGTCTCGCTGTCAGACCATGCTGGCCTCGGATAAACCCAAGGACCAGGAAATGGGCCAGGCCGGTCTCGGTCAGTTGGCAGCGAAAATGCCGGACACGGTGTATGGGCGCAAAGCAGCCACAAAATGAAGGCGCTGCTGCTGGCATTGAGCCTGGGCTTGCTAGCGCCATGCATAATCGGTGAAGAAGCGGACGCTGAACAGGCGATCGCCACCATGCCCGCGCATCGGGGTGTCACAGTTGCTGTATTTGCCGAAAAAGCGGGGCGTCTGCGCTTTCGATTTTCGCCCGAACCGGCGCGTGAAACGGTGCATCTGTATGATGTCGCCCTGCCCAAAAGTGGTTTGCAGGGCGTTGGCCGGCCAACCCTCGTCGAAATCGTTGCTGGTCAGCCCATGCAGGCGAAAGGCCCAGCGCTGGCAGTGCAGGAATTGGGTCCTGCGGAAGCGGGTTTGCGCAGCTATCCTGCAGGCCCGGTGGATCTGCTCCTGGATCTGGAATGGACCGCCCCGTCCAGCGACGCGGACGTGGAGGGGAAACACGTCCCCATGCAGATCACCCTCACCTACATGGCCTGTGGCACCACGTTCTGCCTGCCGCCCGTCACCGATCACCCGTTCAGCTTCGCCGTGCCAACAGAATGGCTCGCGACGGTTCCGCGTCGCTGATAGAGCAAGGTCTCTTCGTGCAACTCGTCGCCGCGCCTTGCGGCGTGCCGACTGCCGCGGGTTGCGGGTACTTACGGGTTCCGGTTCAGCTATCGATGGCATGCGCCAGGCCAAACTCAGCGCGGACCCCGAGGCGCGCTACCGCAATCACTGAACCGCAGCGAAGTGCTCGGCGCACCGGCTGCTGGTTGTGTACTGAGGACCTCGTCGTGTCTCATGCGTTGTCTATGGTAAACGGCTTTCACTGGTGGATCTGGAGAGGTTTGGCGTACCACATTCCCCCGTGGGCACCGCTGAACGTTTCCTATTGGCTTGCGCCGCCTGTGCGCACGAGTTTCGCGCCCCGGCCAGCCTGGTCGGCCGGCGGGTGGCCTGTCCCTATTGCGCCCAACCGGTCGCGGTGAGCGCATCGGCACCGAGGACCAGCGACGACTTAATCGGCCGCCGCTTGGGTGGATTTCAACTGACCGCTCGTATTGGTGCCGGTGCCCTTGGCTTGGTCTATCTCGGCAAGGATCTTCAGGACGGCCACCTTGGCGTGGTGAAAATGCTGGCGCCGCGCTTGGCTCAGGACGAATCTCTGGTCAAACGCTTTCTGCGCGAAGCGCGCTTTTGCGCGCAGATCCAACATCCGCATGTGGTGCGCGTGGTCGACTGCGGCTTCGATCGTGGCATCAATTATCTGGTGATGGAATATCTTGATGGCGGCAGCCTCGCGGCCAAACTCGCGGAGACGCCAACGATCCCCTGGCAGGACACCTTGCCGTTGATACGGCAGATCGCCTTGGCCTTAGAACAGGCGGCCGCGGTGAATATCGTCCATCGTGACATTAAGCCTGCCAATATTCTCCTCACCCGTGATGGCATTGCCAAGTTGAGTGACCTTGGTCTCGCCAAGCAGCGTGAAGTCGAAGCAGAAGGCGCCGAATTGACCATGCAGGGCATGGCGATCGGCACCCCGTCATACATGGCACCGGAACAGGCGCGCAATTCCCGTGCGGCACAACCGACCGCCGATTTTTATGGCCTTGGCGCCACGTGGTACCATTTGCTCTGCGGCGAACCGCCGTTTACCGGCCGCAACGGCCATGAGGTATTGGGGAAAGTGCTGCGCGAACGACCCCGTCCTTTACAGGAACGCATGCCCGAACTGCCTGCGGGGATAGCCGCGCTGGTTGGGCGTATGCTGGCCTACCGGCCCGAGGATCGTCCGCAGACCGCAACTGCTCTGCTGGCAGAGATCGATGCAGTGACAGCGCGCCCTGACGGTGTCGGTATGGGCGCATCGGCGGTCGCCGGCTGGGTGCCGTTGGCCGTTGGGATAGGGGTCGTGCTGATCATCTGTGGCGTCGTCGCCTGGGTTTTACTGCGCTGAAGGCCTTGCCCTGACTGCCCTGCGTTATCGCTGCTGCGCGGGACGAGTCGCTAGAGCGCATGAACGGGGACGCCGGCCGAAAGTGATATAAGCCAAGGTACCGGTCAGCACCGACAGCAGGACGATGATCAGCAAAAACCCATGCGGGTGCTGGCTGAAAGGGATGCCGCCGACATTCATGCCGAATAAGGCTGCGGCCAAGTGGATCGGCAGGGCCAGGACAGTGACCATGGTGAGGATGAACAAGGTGCGATTGCTGTGTTCCTGGACCCGTGCGGCGAGTTCTTCTTGCAGCAATTTGACCCGTTCGACCAGGGTCGCGGTGTCGGCGACCGTTGCCGAAAATTCCTCGGCGGCTTGCCGTAGATCGAGCTGATCGGGTTCGCTGACCCAGGCCGGAGGGCGATTGAGCAGGTGGAATAACGCCGCGGGCTCGGGTGCCAGTAAGCGCTGCAAACGGACCAGGACCCGGCGCAGATCCCCCCAGACCGCGTCTGCTCAGGGCCAAACGATTGGCGAGCAGACTGTCCTCGATGCTGTCGACTTTACCGATCGCTTCGCGGATGATTCCCGCCAGGACATTGGCCTGTTCCTGCAAGAGTTGCGCGAGCAATTCGGCTGCGGAGCGAAAACCCTGATCAGCCGTGACCGCCTAGCGCAATTGGTGCACAGAACGCAGCGGATGCAGCCGAGCGCTGACCAGCACATGCGGTTGGAGACACACATGCATCGTCGCCACCGCCCCCGGATCGAAATTGAAATCAAAATGGACGTCATGGAGGACGGCGATGAGCGCGTCGGCTTCTTGTTCCAGACGGGTCGAATTCAAGCGCTCATGCAGGCCCTCGCGGAAGCCTTCGGGCAGACCGGGGTCGGTGCGCAGCCAGCGTTCGGCGGCGGTTTGGGCCAGGGAAAAATGCAGCCACAGGAAATCACAGCCACGCTGCTCCGGGTTGGCGAGCAGGTCCAGGGCCGTGGTGAAATCGACGAGGACTGGCGCCTGCCCGGGCGTGAAACGATAGCCCCAGATCAAGCCATTGCGGTCCGAGCCATAATGCGCAGATGGTGCTCGGTATGAATGCGAATGAATCGCTGAGCGAGATCACGATGGAGCACGCCGAAGAGGTGGTGCCGCCACCACGCCTGCCGAGGTAATTCGGGAATCTGGGCACAGGCCGCGCGGGCGTATGCTGCCAGGGCCTGCAATGCTTCTGTGCTGATGGTGGGCGCGGGCAGGACTGACGTGGGCGACACGCCCTTTCCACGGGGTATTCTTCGGGCGGCTAGGACGACGCGACCGACCAAAGTTATTTTTTGCAGTTCGGCGCCCGGCAGTGAGGTGGCCATGCTCTCGGCGATACCGCGAATGGCGAGTAGGGCATGTTCGCAGTGAGCGCCTACGCTTCATGCGGATAGGGTGGGTGCGCAGGTGTTGGCAGCAGGGAACCATATTTCCAGGCGCGCAATCGGGTCGGTCATGTATTCACGGTGCGGAAGTCTGCGGGGATACGATGCCGGCGCCGGAACGGATGCGGACAAGATCCAATGCGCGTAGATAGGACCTCAAATTGTCCCACATGGGATGATAGCCAAACCCGCCATCGACCATTTCACGGATCGCCTCTTCGCGTGGCCAGCCCTGCATCACCATGCGGTAGATGGCAATCATGGTACCGGTGCGATCGCTGCCATGTTGGCAATGCACGAAAATCGGATGTTTGCTGGGATTGTTGACGATTTTTAGAAATGCTACCACGTCTTCGTCCTCCGGATGCCAAGTCTTGAACCAGATATGTTCATAGTCCAGATGGGTGCCAGCCAGCTCGTCACGGTCGCTATGGAATGAGCGCAGGTTCATCACCGTGCGGATGCCCATGCGTTCGAGTTCCTGCATCCCTTCGGCATCAGGCTGGGCCCCGCGCCACACCGTGGCATCGACCTGATGCAGATTGGGTAGGTGGGGTTTGACGACCGGTGCGGCCCAGGTGGCGGGGCGATCCTGAATGGCGGGGGCACGTTGAAAACAACTGCTGATCGGGACCAGTAGGCCAACCAAAATGGCACAGGTGAGGGCGAGTGGGCGGCGCATGTGCATATAATATTCCTGATGCCGAATGGTACTGCCCGGCCTTCTGGACTGGGGCTATTCCGCAGGGGATGCATCCTGCTTGGCGCGCCGACTCGCGGTTGCGAGCAGGTGCTGCTGCATCTGCGCCGTGGCACGCTGGCTATCACGGCCGCGCACGGCAGCCAGGATGGCAGCGTGATCGAGCGCGGCCTGGCGGCGCACGGTGAGTGAGTCCGCCGCATTTTCACGGACAAAACCAGCGTAGATACCACCCAACGCCGTGACCAGGGCATGGAGCAATGGATTACCGCAGCTTTCAGCCAAGGCGTGGTGAAAAGCGAGGTCAGCGGTGACAAAAGCGGGGCCGCCGGCTGCGGCATGGTCAGCCGTACCCTGGGCTGCCGCGGCAAGGCGGGCCTCATCTGCGGCGGAAAAATGGCGGGCTGCCAGTCCCGCGACCTGGGGTTCTAGGGCCAAGCGCACTTCGAGCATGTGGCGGGCGGCATGCGGATCGTCGGCGGGCAGCACCAGGGGCAGTAGCCAGGCCAGGACTTCGGCGCCGAGTGGGCGCACCCGCGAGCGCCGTCCATGGGCGGTGTCGAGCACCCCCAAAGCGCGCAGGGCCGCCAGGGCCTCGCGGAGGGCGACGCGTGATACCGAAAATTCTGCCATCAAGACGCGTTCGCCCGGCAGAACCGTGCCCACCCCCCACCGCCCATCCTGGATACGCGCCAGCAGGTCGCCCAAGAGCCGACTGGCTACGGTCGAAAGGTCAGAGCTAGGCGCGGCCATGGCGGCAGTCTGGCTGCAGCGGACTGGGGGCAAGCGCACGGGTAATTCAGCTCAGACGATGCCGCCGCCGCTGACGGTGATCCCGCTCATCGACATGCGCAATTCTTCGGAATTGGGCGCGGCTTTGAGGGCCGCATCGGCGGTGATCTTTTTTTCCCGGTATAGCCGGATCAGCGCCTTGTTGTAACTTTCGCAACCGTTCTCGGTGTCGTTGGCGATGGCCTCGGCGACCTTGTGGTCCTCGCCCTCCAGAATCAATTTTTTGATGATCGGAGATACGAACATAACCTCTACCGCAGGGACGCGCGGGTTGTCTTTGCTCGCGCCCTTGAGTAATTTTTGATTGAGCACGCAACGCAGATTGAAGCCTAGGCTGGTGCGGATCTGTTCGCGCTTTTCCGGCGCAAACAGGTCGAGCAGGCGACCAATAGTTTGTGCTGCTCCTGAGGCATGCACGGTGCCGAACACCAAGTGTCCGGTTTCGGCCGCGGTCAGGGCGGTCTCGAAGGTTTCTGCATCGCGCATTTCGCCGACCAGCATCACGTCGGGGTCTTCGCGCACCGCCGAACGCAGGGCATGTTTGAAGTCCTTGACGTCGATGCCAATCTCGCGCTGATTGACGATCGCCTTGTCGTCTTGAAACATGTATTCGACGGGGTCCTCGATGGTCAGGATATGGCAGCGCCGCTTGCTGTTGATGTCATTCAAGATGGAGGCAATGGTGGTCGATTTGCCCGAGCCGGTCACCCCGCCGACCAGGATCAGGCCCTGCTCATATTCGGCGATGCGGCTGAGCTGTGGAGGCAGCATCAATTCGCTGTAGGTGGGAATCTTGAGGTTCACTTTGCGTACTGCTGCCGACAGCACGCCGAGTTGACGGAAGATATTGCAGCGAAACCGCCCAACTTCTTCAACAAAATGTGAGAAGTCGCAGTAGCCGTTCTCGGCCAATTGTCCCTGCGCGCGTTCATCCATGATCGTGTTGAGCAGCGCTTCGGTGTCGTTCGCTGATAACGGTGGTACGTTCTGCATGCGCGCCAATTGCCCCGCGACTCGGAACACCGGTGGCTCGCCTGCCTTGATGTGCAGGTCGCTAGCGTTGTGCTTCACCATCATATGGAACAAGTCGAGGATTTTCATGGGCTCTTCATGGGACAGGCATGCTCACAAGGCAGGAGGTGAGGTAGAAGGCGGAAGCCGGGTAGGATCCGTGGGTGCACCAGACGGTGGCCTGCCCGGCGGACTCACAGGGTGCCGTATTGCCGCAGTTTTGCGTACAGGGTTGAACGATCGATACTGAGCAACTCGGCCGCGGCCTTTTTATTGCCGCCGCAATGCTGGAGAATGTGCAGGATGTGCGCCTTTTCGACCTCAGCCAAGGGCACGATCGGGGTCTGAATGACCACGGTCCCGGTCCCGCGCACGGACTCGGGCAGATCCGCGAGGGTGATGGTCTTATCCGCTGCCAGGATGCACGCGCGTTCGATGCTATTGCGCAACTGCCGGATATTCCCTGGCCATTGATGCCGCAGCAGCAGGGCGCGCGACTCAGGCGCGAGCTTCTTGAGCGGTTGCGCCAGACGCTTGGCGTTTTCCTGGAGAAAGAAATCGATGAGCAGATCAATATCGCCGGGCCGACTGCGCAACGGCGGCAGGGTCACCGTGAGCACATCGAGGCGATGCAGCAGGTCCTCGCGGAACAGGCCGCGGCTGACCTCTTCGCGCAGGTCACGATTGGTGGCGGCGATCAGGCGCACATCGACCTTGCGCACGGCGCCATCGCCGACGCGCTGGACCTCGCCCTGTTCCAGGGCGCGTAATAATTTAGCCTGGGCAGTCAGCGGCAATTCGCCGATTTCATCGAGGAACAGCGAACCGCGATCAGCCAATTCGAACAATCCCGGGCGCGTCTCATCGGCACCTGTAAACGCGCCTTTGACGTGGCCGAACAATGTCGATTCGACCAGGGATTCGGCAATCGCTGCGCAGTTGACCACTTGCAGCGGCAATTCGGCGCGAGCGGAGTATTGATGGATAGCGCGCGCGACCAGTTCCTTGCCGGTTCCGCTTTCGCCGAGAATCAGCACCGCCGCATTCGTCGGCGCCGCTTTGCGGATGAACTCGTGCACGCCGAGCATGGCCGAATCTTTACCGACCAGATTGATCGGCTTGCTCGCCGGTTCGGCCTGCAGGCGGCCGACCTCGGCTTCGAGTTCGGCGACATGGCTATAGTTGTGCAATTGCACCGCCATCTGATTGGCCACCGCGGCGAGAAATTCTAAGTCGACTCGGCTGAAGCTGCCGCTGCCGCTCACGCGATCGACATAAAGGAGGGCGTGGATCTCATCGCCAATACGCAAAGGCGCCGCCATCGCACTGCGCACGCCGGCCATCACCATCGACGAGGTCGGATTGAGGTCGCCCTCATTGGTGCACAATAATGCCTCTTTGCGGCGGCGAACTTCGGCCAGCAGGGTGCGGGCAAATGGGGTGGCACCGAATCGGGCGCGCAGGCGACGCTCGTGGGTCGGCCATAATTGCCATTCGTCTGGGGCGGGCAGAAACACCGCGCAGCGATCGCCATCGAGCACATCGGCGGCGGCGTCGTCGAGCAATTCGAACAATTCATCGCGCGAGGTAACCTCGTTGGCACGCAAGACAAACTGGTGCAACAGAACCAAGTAGGCGTTGGTGCGCTCTAGGATGCGGGGGTCCGCCATCTCGCGCCGCATCAGCAATTCGCTGCGCTCGGTCAGCCCTTCGATGTGGGCGGGGTCGGCCCAACCCCCGTCCTCGTCGGCCACGGTGCGTTCGGGGGTGATCGCGTCTTCGTCATCTTCGACCTCGTTCTCGAAGCGCAGGTAGGTCTTGCCGATGCGAAAGATCGAGCCATCGGCCAGCGACAGTTCCTCGAGTCGCCCCTGTTCGGTCCAGGTGCCATTGCTGGACCCCAGATCGCGGAGCAGGTAGTGATCGCCCTGTTGCAGCAGTTCCGCGTGATAGCGGCTGGCTTTGGGGTCGCCAATCTGGATCAGATTCCCGCCATCCCGGCCAATGGTGACTGTCTGGCCAGAAAGGCTGATCGCTTTGCCGCGACCGTATCCGTCGATGATGCGCAAGGTGGGCATTTCGCTATCCTTATCACTTCTGGCTTTTTCGGAAGTGAATCATTTCAGGAATGATACTGCAGTCGGGGGGTTGGCTTAGGCATTTTCGTCCTGCGTCTTCGCATACTGCGGACGGGGTGTTGGGATCTACCGCATGTGGTTCTGTTTTATCGTCGATTCGTCCTGCGTCCTGGGTCGCGAAAAATATTTGCCCAGTTGTCCGTAAACACCCAGCGATGCGATTACGGAAAGTGAGGGATTCCGGTGCACGTTGAATGCGGGGTGATAGTGGCCGAGGGAGATAGGGTGCCGTTATCGGGGACGCAGGACGCAGGACGACCAGTTCTGGCGCATAAAGAAAGAGTCTGTCACCATTTGCGAAATACGGCAAGTACGATAAATCTATTCGAGGCCAAGTTGTTTGTGGAGCTGAACCGATAGGCGGCAGCCGTGCTGATAGCACAGGGCTAAACAGGCACGGACCGCCGCCTCGTAAGCGGGGCCGTCAGGGCCGGTGTCCGGGCAGGTCGGCTGGACAAATACAGGTTTTGCGCTGGCCAAGGCTGGGGCGAGGAAGCGTTCCTGATCGGGAATCAGGATCTTCCACCAGTCGGGTTCGACGACGATTGGCGCTGACGCAAGATATTTGGGGCTGCACGATACAAATACGTTGGCGGGCCGTGGCGGACAGACCCGGGTGCCATTGGTTTCAATATCCACCCACGCGAACCGCTCCCCCAAAGCCGCCAACAATTCCGTATCTGCTTGCAGTAAAGGCTCCCCGCCCGTGAGCACACAGCCGTACTGCGAGGGCTTTTCGAGGACGCAGGACGCAGGACGCAGGACGCAGGACGCTTTCTCCAGCCGAAGAACAATTTCTTCCAAATCCAACAACTCCCCACCGCGAAAATCCGTATCGCAATAGGGACAGGCGGAATTGGCGCGGGTCTCAGCGCGGCCATCCCACGCATTGCAGCCGGCCAAGCGCAGAAAGACGCAGGGCGCCCCGGCGTGCAGGCCTTCGCCTTGTAAAGTGGGGCCGAAGATCGCCTTGACCTGATAGCGACGTGCGGTCGGGGTGGCGGCGGCCATGGCGGATCAGCGCGCGATCAGGTAATACATCTGGCCTTCGGCGAATTGGAATCCCGCGCGGTTTTCAGCGGCGAGTCCTTCGCCCATATACAGGTCGCAGCGGCCGGGCGCGCGGATGGCGCCGCCGGTATCTTGGTCGACCCGGATACCGGCATACGGCACCGGGCGGCCATTGGCGTCGGCACTTTGCGTGGCCACGATCATGGGGCCACCGGGCGGGAAGATGCTTTTGTCGGTGGCGACGCTGACATCTTTGGTCACCGGCTGGCCGAGGCTGCCAAAGGGACCGCCTTGGGTGCGTGCGAAGAAGATATAGCGCGGATTGCGCGCCGCGTAGACGGCGACGTCTTGTGGATTGGCGCGGAAATATGCACGCAGCGTGGCCAGCGACAGGTCTTCGCGGCGGATGCGGCCCTCTTTGATCATATCCTCGGCGATCGGGTAATAGCGATGATTGTTGGTGCCGTCGTAGCCGACATCAATGATATTTCCGTCTGGCAGGCGAATTTTTCCGGATCCTTGAACCTGAATAATATAGGTCTCAAAGGGATCGGTGAGGTACACCAATTCCAGGCCGTTCAGCGCCCCGCTGGCTTCTAGAACAGCCCGCGTCGGATAGGGTTGTGAACTGCCGTCGGGCAGGCGCTGGATCGCAATCTGATCGCCGGGCGCCGTGACCAGATCGGCGGGCCGCTTATAGAGCGGATAACGGAATCGCGCGTCGGGGGTTAGGCTGCCGTCAAATATCGGCGTGTAATAGCCGGTGAACAATACGGTGCCTTCATCATCGCAGCCAACGCTCATGAAAACACGGAAGTCGCGGCGGATGGCGGCGAATAACGCTGCGTCGTCGGGAGTCGTGCGCAGCAACTGGAGTAATTTATCGCACGAGCGCCGCACCTCATCGTGGCTGATCCCAGCGATGGGATAAAAACGCTGCGATCCGGGCCGACCCATGAAGCGCAGACTGTTCTCCAGCGCGGCCGCAATCGAAGCGCGGTCGGCAGTGGTCAACGTCACCTGCGGCAGACGGTCGCTGCTGATCTCACGCAGAGCCAGGGCGCCGGGATTGAGCTGGCGGTTATAGTCCTTGGCCGGGGCTGCCTTATTGCGGCCCCAGCGACAGCCACCGAGGGCAAGCAGCGACACGGCGATGACGAAAACGAGCAGACGGGACCAGGACATGGGCAGGAGTTTCCGGATGAAGGGGGGGATGTCCATTGGGCGTTGGGGGTGCCTTTCATCTCTCCTTTAACGTGCTTCTTGCACACGTTCGTTTCGTCCTGGGTCCTGCGTCCTGCGTCGCGAATTCGCATATTTTGACGTGATGGTCGTGGCGTTCGCATGGCCTTGGTCTTGCCGTATGTAGGTCGAAAGCCAACAGCGCCTTGGCGGGTGAGGTGCCAATGGGTGGGCATTCGCAGCGGCGTCTGCTGGCGAGGGACCGGTGCGCAGCGCGGTCCCGAGGCGAATCCGTCAGATCTAAGCCAAGCCTGGACTGAAACGAGCAGTCCCGCATTCCCATGCGAAGACGCAGGACGCAGGACGCAGGACGCAGGACGACCCGGACGTGATTGAGCGACCGTGATCACCGAACGTGACGCTCATCGCGCGTAACGCTGCAACGCTTCCAACAAAGCCGACTCCGCCGGCCACGGTTGCCGGCGCGGGTCCGAGGTGGCGACGATGTGGCGAACCACGCGCAGGTCGGACAGCGGCCAAGCGGCAAGTTCGCCGCGACGGGTTTCCTTGCGCACGCAGGGCTCGGGCAGGATGGCGAGACCCAGGCCGGCCAGGACCATGGCTTTGATCACTTCGGGGCTGTCATGTTCCAAGACGACCCGCAGCTCGTGCTTGCCCTCGGCCAAGGCGCTATCGAGTAGGCGTCGGGTCACCGTGCTGCTCGGCAAAAGGATGAATTCCTCATGCAGATAACTGACGATCGAGCGGCTACGCGCCGGATGAGACACTGGTAAAACCAGGACTAATTCCTCATCCCACAACTTGACGCAGTGCAGACCCGGTGGCTCAAATTCCACCGCACAGACCGCCATATCTAATTCGCCCGAGGCCACCATGTCCGGCAGGCGCTCACTGGTGCGGCAGATCAAACGTAAATTCACCCGCCGATTGGCATTCAAATACGGCCGCAAAATCGAGGGCAGAGAATTGACCGCCACGCTTTCCGAGGCGCCCAGCCGCACCCGGCCCGAGGTCGTACCGCTGGCCGCAGCCAGATTGCTGGTCACCCGATTGAGTTCCTCTAACAGCGGCCCGCAGCGCCCGACCAGTTCCTCGCCACTGGCCGTCAAGCGCACCGCCCGCCCGACGCGGTCAAACAGGCGCACGCCCAGAGTCTTCTCCAACCCCATGACCTGCCGACTCAGGGCGGGCTGGCTGAGCTCCAATTCCTGCGCCGCCTTGGTAAAGCTGCCCAGGCGGGCAACCGTAATCGCCGACAGCAGTTGATCGGTCGCGGGAAGGGGGCCCCTGAGCATGAGGGTCGGATTCTGTGTGAGCCGTGCATCTTTCCAGCCTCAATTCATACGCCGGGGTTATGGGTCGCATTACGGTAGTTTGCGAATATTTCGAAAACTTCCTTATGATTTGCGCGTTGTGCCACTGATAGTCAGGGTCGGGTGGAGCAGCCACGCGGACGCCTTCCCCTAGAGCATTTTGCCCTCTTCCGTGAACTTCACCTGTTTAGCGAGCGGACGTATGACTGCGATTTTCCTGGTGGCCGGGGCGGGCTTACCGCCTTATGGAATTCGCGACATCTACCCCGGCCTGTTTCCAGGCCAGCCATCCCGTTAGGCCAAGTCCGGCCAGCGCCAAGAGGCTGATGATGATCCAGATGACATTTCTGTCCTGGGCATGGCGCGAATAGATCATCCCGTTGGAATGCACATACACGATGGGAACTTGCATTCCGGGTGGGTTGGTGGCGACGTCTTCTTCGTCGATGACATACTGACCAATAACGGCCTCATCCGTGTCGGATGGTGCGGTATAGGTCGCTGAAAAGGATGATAATTCGCGTCCGTATTTGCCCCGATTGCTGACGACCGTGGTCACGGTCGCGGTGGTTTTCTTGCCCCAAATGCCGTACTGAACTTCTTGGCAGGACTTGAAGAATGAGAGCAGCACGACGATTACCAGGACAAGAAAGGCGCGCGTGGAAAAATTCATGAGCAGTTCATGTGACCCGCAGAAGCAGATTCAAGAGAGAGCATACTGTGGGGACACGAAGAATTGCAGGTGGGGTCTGGGTGGGAAAGTGAACTCGAATGGGTTGACATCCGACAATAGCCCGAGCATAGCATTGCATATCAGGGAATGCCGGATCCTTTCGCGGCAATTACTGGCTGGAAGCAGTCCGTCGCAGGATACATAAAACATACCGCCCCTGCACTTCGACGGTGACCGCGAATCCGCGATAGGCGCCGCTGTAGGCATGCGATTCCTGGGGATTGAAAATGGTGAAGGCATCACTGCGACCGGCAACGGGGCGGATGTTCCACTTGTGGAAACCGCGGTAGCCCTCGTTGAGGCCTTCGTCGATTTCGTGGTACAGAGAAATGGTCGCGCTGGGTGCAGCGATGGCGATCATTTCGTCGATGACGCAGTGGGGGGACTCGCTGTGGTCCAGGGCGTTGTCGCAATTGATCCAGTCGAAACGCTCGTCGCGGAAATGCTGGCTGAGGTTTTCGCCGGGCACGGTTTCGGTCACCACGCGCGGGGTGATGGCATTCTCAGCAAGAATGCGGCGGTAGTCATCACCGAGCGGATCACAGGCGCGAATGTGCAAGGCTTGGCCTTGGAAGCACGGGTGAATTCCCGAAATCGGGCCCGCCCCCACATCAAGAATGCGCAGCTCTGGGGAATGAATCGCTTCCAGGATGGAGCGATGGTGGCCGGTGACTTCGGCGTTGGGATCCAAGCGTTGCTGAAATTGTTGCTGCCAATGCCAGCCGCGTTTATTGGCCCACGTGCGCCAAAAACGAACTTCCATATTCTTGCCGTGCGCCCGCGAATGCAGGCGAAAGAACAGAGGGGCCAGCAGACGTTTGATCAGCGCTTTGAACACGAAGGCCTCGGCAGGGCTGGGGATGATAGCAGGGGGAGATGGAGAGGATGCGTAGCTGGTAATCGCAGAGGCGCGGCCGGGACCGCTTATCCGGCCGCGCGTGGCGTGGCGCAAGTCTGGGTCCAGGCGATGGGGCGGGTAAAGCGCCGAAACAGCGCAGGTCTGGGCGAGCAAGGAGCTCGAGTCGGGGGTAGGTGCGCTCTTCGGAGAGATATGGCGGGTTGTCCGCTGCACATGGTCTTGGTTGAACATCCAGGCTCTGAGAAGTGTCGGTCTGGAGTAAGCACGGGAGGCCCGTTCATCCAGGGGCCACCACGACCGGCCCAGAAGACGTGCCGCTGGGCGCTGTCGTTCCGCGATCCACTGAGTGCCCACCTTTGACCTGAGCGCCATCGCCCCCGGCCGCACGGCAACGGCGGGCGCGGCTGCCCAGGTAACGGTGACGGTCAGCCCGAGTGGCACCGTGAGGGTCAAAGAGAATATGCTATAATGTCTATTGTTTGGCGAACCTGGATCCGAACCGAGTGCAGCTCGGCGCTCCCAGGGGCGTTACTTGGGACGATGGGCAATGTTCCGTCACGGTGTCACCCTGGGATCGCCGAGTTGCACTCGGCAGAATCGTCCCATGCAGAGTACAACTCGGCGCTCCCAGGGGGCGATGCTGGGTACGTTAGTTTTTTGACGTTGGCGTCTGGGTTGGCGAGATCATCAAGTCTCATTGATCCTACGGCGACCCGTGACTCCACCCACTCGCGGTTCCCGGTCGCCAGTCGGCTCCCCCGCATCGCCGCCCGCCGTGAATCCCCGCGTCGATCCTGCCCTTAGACCGGGGGTTGCGGCCCGCCCGGTGCCGTCACGATGCTCCGAGCCCCGCGCGGCGGCCATGTCGGCTGTGGGCGTGGGTGCCGTAAGGATATCGGTAGCCCATGGCTCCCCGCCGCCCCAAGTCGACCAAAGGTCCCCGCGAGTCCGCCGCATCTGCTGACAATTCAACGAGTGCGCGGCGTAAGCCTGGGCGCGGGGATGACCGTCGGGATAGCCGTCGAGATAGCTCGCGCGGTCGGGGTTCGCGGTCAGCGTCCGGACCGTTGCCGGCAATCGATGCGGCCGAGGTCATGCGCGTGCTCACCAGCATCGCCGGCGGCGGCACCGCGGCCCAGGTCGGGCGCTTAATGGGGCTCAGCGGCGACGGGGCGCGGGCCTTGGGGAGCCATTTCCGCGAACTGGTCAGTAATGGTCAAGTTTTGGAAGTGCGACCCGGGCGCTATCTGCCCTCGGGAGCGGGCGGCGAACATTCGGCGATTATTGAGGCGGCCACCATCGGTACCGGTTTGCAGGCGCGCTTGCCCGAGGGCGAGGTGGTCCCCGTCGATCCGCGCATGACCATCGGCGCGCGCGCGGGCGATGTGTGTCAGGTCATGTTGTCGGAAGATGGCAAGGCGTTGGTCACCCGCATTCTGCGCCGCGCTGGGCGCATCGTAGTGGGTTTGGTGAATGTGCGGCCCGCGGGTCTGGTTTTCGTGCCCGATAATCGTCGCGATGGAGAAATGCCAGTTGTGGCGACCACAGCGGCTTTTGATCGGACCTATCGCGCCGGGGACCGCGTGCGCGGCACCTTGACCATCGACAGCAATGGTCAGGCCGGGGTGATTATTGACGGTGTGCTTGCGGCGGACACCCCCGAAGTGACCGATTTCACCTATACCTGCCTGGTCCACGATCTGCCGGCGCCGTTTCCGCAGGAAGTTGAGAAAGAGGCCGCGGCTTTCAGCGATAATCTGCGTCTGGGCCAGCGTGAAGACCTCAGTGAAAAATTGATCTTCACTATCGATCCCGAAACAGCCAAAGATTTCGACGATGCTATCAGCCTAGAGGCCCGGCCGGGTGGCGGCTGGATCGTGGGCGTGCACATTGCCGACGTCAGTCATTACGTGCGCGAAGATACGGCGCTGAATGCCGAAGCCGCAGCGCGTGGGACCTCGATCTATTTGATCAATCGGGTCATTCCGATGCTGCCCGAAGTCCTGTCGAACGGTCTGTGCAGCTTGGTCCCGCATAAAAACCGTTTTGCACTCAGCGCATTTATGGAGCTCGATCGCAATCTCAAGCTCGTCAATACTCGCCTGAGCGAATCGATCATTCATTCGCGGCATCGCATGTCTTATGAGCAGGCTCTGGCCGTGCTCGAAGGCGACGCCGGCGAATGGCCCGAGGATCTGGTGTCCACCGTACGCGAAGTCAGCAGTATCGCCCAAGGTTTGCGCCGTGCCCGCGAAAAAGCGGGGGCGCTGAATTTGTATTCGGTGGAATACCGCTTCATCCTCGATGGCGAAGGCAATCCCGAAATGGTGCGTCAGGAAACCACCGATATTGCGCATCAGCTGATCGAAGAATGCATGCTGTTGGCCAATCGCGCGGTGGCGAGTTGGTTGGAAAGGCAGGGTTTTCCGTGCACCTACCGCATCCACGCGCCGCCCGATCCCGATCGCACTGAACAGTTCGCCAAGGTGCTCGAAGCCTACGGCATCGACGCCGCCGGGGTTCAGGATCGTTTTGGTCTGCAGCGCATTCTCAAACGGCTTGAATCCGAGCCGCATTCGGCGCGCCTGGTAATGAATTTCATGTGCCTGCGTTCGTTCAAAAAGGCCGTCTACGCGATTGACAATATCGGCCACTATGCCCTGGCATTCGACAGTTATTGCCATTTCACCAGCCCGATTCGCCGTTATCCGGATCTGCTCGTGCATCGCCTGGTCAAGCGTGCCTTGAAGCTCAAGGACTATGGCGATGTCGAAATGCGTAATGAGTACCTGGATGCTCTGTGTCGCCAATCGAGTGGCTTGGAACAACGCGCCGAACAGGCCGAGCGCACCCTGCATGCGCGTAAATGCGCGCGTTATTTGGCCGCGCGCATCGGCGAGGTCTTCCCCGCGGTGATCACTGGCGCCAATGGCGGCGGTCTGTATGTGCAATTAATGGAAACCGGCCTGGAAGGTTTCTTACCGGTGCGCGATCTCGGCGATGAATTCTTTGTGTACGACCCAGAGCGATTCGCCCTGATCGGCTCGCGGTCGGGCAAGGTCATGGGACCCGGCGTCGAAGTCGACGTGTTAGTCAATACGGTCGATATTGATCGCAGCGAAGTCACGTTTGGCCTGGATCGTTTCCATCCGAGCCCGCAGGCTCAGGTGGCGCAGCGCAGTGCTGACGGTACTGACAGCGATGAGGCGACGTCGATTGCTACGGATATGTCCCGTGGCAAAGCCGGTCCACGGGCGCAGGCCAGTCAACGCGCGGTGCCCAGTCCTCGCGCGGAAGCCAAGCCGCGTGGTGGTGAAAGCATCAGCGCCGATCTCGCGCGCCTGGGACCGCCGCGCAAAAGCCGGGACCAAGGCAGTAAGGCAGCGAAGCCTTCGCAAGCAGGCGGCAAGCCCGCAGCAGGCAAAAAATCAACGCCCGAGCGTGCCCCCGCTGAAAAACGCCCGAAAGAGGCGAAGTCCCCCAAAGGTAGACGCGGCGGCAAGCGGACCTGAGGCGGTAGGAAGCCCACGGCATGGTCATGCGACGCGGCATGTGGCTGGTGATCGTCGTGACCGTGCTGGTTTTCGGCTCGGCCCATATCGCGTGGCGCTATAAGCCGCCGTCCACCTTGATTGATCGCTCGCGGGCGCGTATTTCGGCGACCCTGGCCGCCGAAGTCCCCCGCGATACCTGGGCCTGGCGCATGGTTATGGAATTCCGCCGCGGTCCGGCGGCGACGCGCTGGGTCTTGCATGAAGGCGCGCCTGGTAGCGGCTATGAAATTCACTGGCAGCCGGATCGTCTCGCCTTTGAAATATTTATCGCCAGTGGGGATCAGGTCCGCCTGCTGGGGAGCGCGGTGGTGGCTCACGGGCCACGGCTGGTCGAAGTCCGTCGCCGTGGCCTGCGGCTTGATATTACCGCCGACAATGCGGAGGTCCTCGCGGTAATTGATGGTTTGCCTGCGCCCGCGACGCGCACCTGGGGTTTTCAGGCCGCGGCGGATCTCGGCGAAGTGGTGCTGTCTCTGCACGACGACCGGCGCTCGTCGAGTGACGCCGACAAAGTTCTGGTGACGGGCGATAGCGAACAATTGCACGCTCTTGCCGCTGATGACCAGTATCTCGCGTCGCCGACCCACGCGTTGGCGCAGATGCGTCTAGCGTTGCTGGCGGATCCTGACAGCGGCTGGGCCTGGGATCAGGCCCAGCGCGATGCGCGCCTGGCCTTGCGGGCTTTGGGTGATTCCCATCCGGATGCCCCGGGCATTGATGCATGGCTGGCGTGGAGCCGTTTGCGTGGCGTCATTCGGCGATCGCTGCCGCAAGATCTGGATACCGTGGCAGCGGCCATTGAATCATTCACGGAGCGTGTCCAGGTCGCCGGACCGGCGCTAGAATTAAATGGTCTTTTATTGGACCAGATCGCTCGGCTAGCAGCCCGCCTTCAGATCCGTCCACCCCGTGGTGTAACGGCGCGAGTTATTCTCCAGCAGCGTACCGTGCTGTTGACGGGTATTGAGCATTTGGGCCTTGCCACCCTCGATCTCGGCGGTGGGGCCGATGGGGCCCTGGCCGCTGGCAGCCGCGCCGGCTGGATGTTGCGGCTGGTGGTGCACGCCGCTGGTTGTCTGCGCGGCGGCACGCCACAGCCGACTCCGGCTGAAGGTCCCGGCTGGCTGGCGGATCGCTGGCGAGCTTTTGCGGGCAGCGCCCCGCGTCAGGGACATTTCCGTGCCCTGGAAAGTGCCTGGCTGGAGCGCGACCCTCTGGCTCCGGCCGTGGATCAGCTCATCGCCCTGGCTCGTTTCGAGCCTTTTGCCGCTATGGCGTTGACCGAACAGGTCCGCGAGCAGTTGCTCGCCAAGGCCGGCACTGAGGTCGTCAACCTGGGCTTGGCCATCGATCCGACCGCTGCCCGCCAGGCCGCGATCATCCAGGCCCTGCTCGCCTTGCGCGGTCACGGCGACCGCGCCGCCGCCGTGCGGGCCTTGCAGGGCGGCGAGACTGAAAGCGGCTGGGTGGCTGAGGACCCACTCGCGTTTGCGCTGGACCGGCTGCTGCAATCTGGGCTGCGGCGGCGCGGTGGCGAGGGCAGCCTGCTGATTCCTGGACTGGCGGCCCCACCAGAGTCGCTGCGTTGGGCCGAAGCGTTGCTGAACGGTCAGCCCGTGGGCTTGGCCGAAGCCTGGCGGTTATTGCCCGAACGCCCTATGGAGGGCATCGCTGCGGCCCTGATCATGCAGGAATTGGCCGGCACAAAACCGGACTGGGCCTTGCTGGAGGGGGTCCCACATTTTACCGTGCCGCTCGCGCTGGTTGAGCCTCCGCCGCCCACTGTCGCGCCCCCCGGCCCGGTCGTTCTGCCGGAACCTCCGGCCATTGTGCCCTAAATAGTGCCCTGAAAGCGCCTCTCATGCGCCCGAAAGCGCCCGAAGAAGACCCTGAAAGTCGGACTGCGGATCCGGTAAAGTCATGCCCCTGCCCCTTATCGCTATTGTCGGCCGGCCCAATGTGGGCAAGTCGAGCCTGTTCAACCGGCTTGCCGGCCAGCCCATCGCCATCGTCGACCCGACTCCGGGCGTCACCCGCGACCGCCTGATCCATCGTTGTTTCAACGAAGGCCGTGCCTTTGAGATCATCGACACCGGCGGCATCGGCATCGTCGACGAGGCCAAACTCGAAGCCGATGTCTACGCCCAGGTCCAGCGCGCCATTGCCACCGCGGATCGGATCCTTTTCGTCGTCGACGGCCGCAGCGGTATTCTGCCCCTGGATCTTGAGATCGCTGGTCGTCTGCGTCCGCTCGGAAATCGCGTCGTCGTGGTCGCCAATAAACTTGACTACGATGGGCTGGACCAGGAAGTGCATGGCTTCCTCAGTTTCGGCCTCGGCGACGCCGTCGGCGTCAGTGCCGCAGCGGGCCGCGGCATCGAAGATCTGCTCGACCGCGTTCTGACCGGCCTGGATACCACTCCGCCCGCGCCCGATCCCGACAATGCCCCCGCTGCACCGATCAAGATCTGCCTCGCGGGTCGACGCAACGTCGGCAAGTCGTCGCTGACCAACGCCTTGTGCGGCGAAAATCGGGTCATCGTCGCCGATCTTGCCGGCACCACCCGCGACGCCATTGATGTGCCGCTGAAACGGCCCGAGGGCGATTTCATTTTGATCGATACCGCTGGGCTGCGCAAAAAAGCCCAGATTGAGGCCGACCTCGAATTTTACGCCGCCTGCCGCACCGAGCGTGCGATCCAGCGTTGCGATATCGTGCTGCTGGTCTTGGACGCCGCCGACGAAGTCGGTTCGGTCGACAAGAAGTTGGCGCATTATTGCGAGGTCGAAGGTAAGCCGACGGTGATCGTGGTCAATAAATGGGATCTCGCCGAAGCCTCCGGCGCGACCCGTGAAAAATACGTAATCTGGCTGCGCGATCGCCTGCCTGGTTTGCGTTTTGCGCCAATCACCTTCACCTGCGCCCTGACCGGATCGCATCTGGGCGAAGCCATGAAATTGGCGGTCGAACTCTACGCCGAAACTCGCGCCCGCGTCACCACCGCCGAATTGAATAAATTGCTGGAAGTCGCGATGACCCGCCGCCGCCCCAAGCGCGTGCAGGGCCACGAGGTCAAAGCGTATTACATGACCCAGGCCGAACGGGTGCCGCCGACCTTTATCGTCTTCGTCAACCGCACCGATTGGATCGATCCGACGTGGTCGCGCTTTTTGGAAAATTGGCTGCGCGAACATCTGCCGTTCCGACGCATTCCGATGGTGATCAAATACAAATCGCGCGAATCCCGATTCCGTGAGGGCAATGACAAGTTCCGCGTCATCCAGGCCAAGACCAAGGCTGGGCGCACGGCCTCGCTGGTATTGCCCAAGTCCGTCCGGGCCCAGCGTAAATCGCGCGGTAAACGCCCGTGATGACATGGTGGTGGATGGCGCCCGTGGCGGCGTATCTACTCGGTTCGCTGTCCTTTGCGTGGATGGCGGGGAAATACAAAGGGATCGACCTGCGTCAGCACGGGTCGGGCAACCTGGGTGCCACCAATGCGGGCCGCGCTCTGGGTGGGCGCTGGTTCGTCGCCGTGTTCACCGCCGATGTGCTCAAAGGATTATTACCGGTGCTGGTGGTTACGCAGCTGGCCCCCGAGACAGTACCGGGCGCAGCCTATCTGCCCTTGGCCGTGGCGGTGGGGGCTATTTTCGGCCATATCTTCACCTGCTTCCATGGCTTCCGTGGTGGCAAAGCCGTGGCGACCTCATTAGGCGTGTTGATCGGATTATTTCCCTTGGTCGCTTTGATCGCGTTTGCGGTCTGGCTCCTGGTGTGGGGAATCGGCTGTGTCGCCCGGTTGGGGCGTAGCAACGCGGTGGGGCCGGCTTCGGTGGTCGCCGCGGTGGTGGCGCCCATCTCCGAGGTCCTGCTCAGCCGGGATCCGTGGGGCCAGGATCTGCCGCGTTCGGTCTTCATCATCGCCTTGGCGGCGTTGGTGGTGATCAAGCATCGTTCGAACCTGCATAAACTGTTCGCGCGGCGGGCGACGCCTCCGACCTCGCCACCTGCGCAAACCTGAACCGGAACGGGGATGGCATTTCCCGCTCCAGTGGTTTCACTGCCCAGCCCATGCTGATTCCCATGCTTCAAGCCAAGCTCCACCGGGCTACGGTGACCGCGACGCTCATCAATTACGAGGGGAGCCTGTCGGTGGATACCGACCTCATCGCAGCCGTCGGCATGCGTCTGTATCAGCAGATCCAGATCTATGACATCACCAACGGGGCCCGCTTCGAGACCTACCTGATTCCCGGCAAGCCGGGTTCGGGGGAAATGTGCGTCAATGGCGCCGCCGCGCGCTTGGTCATGCCGGGCGACCGCATCATCGTTGCCGCCTACGTGCAGTGCACGCCCGATGAAGCCGATCAGCTGGTGCCCAAAGTCGCCTTGCTCGACGATCTCAATCGTATCATCACCGTTTGAGTCGCTTTCCTTGGTCGTCCGGGGAATCACTCAACGTTTTGCGAGAAAGGCGGTTGGTACACGGCATCCCCTGACCACCCGCACCACCGTTGTGCCTGCATCTGCGTCAACCATGATCGCCGCCCCTTCGGAGATCATCCATGCCTGCGCCCAGGTCCCGTCGTTCGACCCGTATGAATCCACCCCCCGCCCCCATTCCTGAGGACGATGGCCTGGAAGTGGTCGAGCCGCACGCCGATGAATACACCGCGCAGACCGTGGAAATCGATGGCGACGGTGCCGAGGCCGAGGGCGAGGACAGCGGACGCAGTTCGCGCCGTGGCCCTGCCGGTGCGCGCGGCAGCAAGCGCATGTCGGCCAGCGAACGCCGGCGCACGTCGCGCGGGTCGATGAAGAAGGCGAAAAATATCCTGACTCCCGCTGAAAAGGCCAAGCGGCGAGCAGCGCATCTGTTGGTGGTCAAACTGCTGCTTGGGGTTGGTATTGGCTTTGGCACTGCCTTCGCCTTGTGGTGGTTTGTCTTGCGCGTCGATGAGCGGGAAAGTATTGCCCGTCAGTCCCTGTCCCAGACAGAAACGATGATCAGGGGTATTGAAACCGCCATTAGCATTGGTGATCCGGCCAGCGCCGAAAAAAAACGCACCGAGGCAATCGCGACCTTGGAGATTAAAGAACTGGCCTTTGCCAAGCCTGGTTTCGATCCCAATGATCCCCTGCTGGCGAGTCCGCTCCTGGCCAACCAGGCGGTGGCCGTGCACGAACGTTTAAACGGCGACATCAAAACTCGGGTCGAACGGGCTGAACGCGATCTGCGCGCGGGATCCAACCTGCGCCGCATCCAGAGCGGATTCAGCCGGGTCACCGGCACCAATGCCTTTGACGATGCGCAACTCGCTGTCTTCGAGCGCGAAGTGCAGGATTTCCTCGACAATCCCGTCCTGCCCGGCGCCGGGGCTAATGCGGATTACCAGGCCGAATACGCGGACCAGATCAAAACCATCAAATTCGAAGTGATCAAGATCGATACCGAAAAGACCCGCCGCGAAAGCGCGATCACCGATGTCCCGGTGCGCGAGGCCCGCGCCCAGTCGGCGATCTTGGTCAAGCAGACCAAATTCCAGGAGGCCCTGGCCACCGTCGATGAATTGCAGCGGAAATTCCAGAACGCCGACTTCGCCGGGGTTCGGCAATATATCCGCGACGCCGCCCGTCTCGCCTGGGAAAGCACCTCCGCCACTGCCGCCCACCATTGGATCACCCATGAGGCTCCCGGCACCACCCCCGCATTCGCCGAAACGGCCAAGCTCGCGGCCCAGCGCCTGATGCAGGCGGTGGTCGACACCTACGGCATGCCGGAATACGTCGACAAGGCGCAGGCCCTGCTCAACGCCTATCGTTGATTTTTTGCGGATCAGCCCGCTTGATCGGACTCGGATGAGACCGGCGGCACGTTGTCGCCGTCGCTCAGATTACGCTGCCGTAATTGTCCGCAGGCCGCATCAATATCCGCGCCACGTTGACCGCGTACGGTGACACCGCCGCCAAACGCAGTGACGGCATTGGCAAAGGCCTCAACCTCGGCCTCGTCCGGACGGCGATGCGGGGTGGCCATGACTGGATTAAACGGAATCAGATTAATGTGGGCGCGGAATTCCACGGCGATTTCAGCCAAACGTTCGGCGTGGTCGAGGGTCATATTATCATCGGCCAACAGCACATATTCCAAGGTCATGCGTCGACTCACCCGGCTGGCGTAATCCGCCATGGCGTCGAGGACCTCCGCCAGTGGCCAGCGCCGATTCAGCGGCACGATCTTGCTGCGGGTTTCGTCATCGGCGGCATGAATCGAAAAAGCCAAGGTCACTTGCGGTTCATCGTCGGCCAGTTGGCGAATGCGTTTGGGCACCCCCGAGGTCGACACGGTGAAGCGCCTCCGGCCCATACCGAGACCGCGCATTTCACCGAGAATGCGGATCGCCTTGATCACATTATCGTAATTGAACAGCGGCTCGCCCGAGCCCATGAACACTACATTAGTTACCGGGCGATGGCGCCAGTGATGCAGTACTTGATAGGCGATTTCGCCAGCAGTGAGATCGCGTTCGACGCCATTTAATCCTGACGCACAAAACGTACAGCCGACGGCGCAGCCGACCTGGCTGGACACGCAAATCGTGTGGCGGTCTGCGGTCGGGATCGACACGCATTCGACCAGACGGCCGTCATGCATTTTCAGCAGGGATTTGACGGTGCCGTCGCTGCTTTCCTGGCGGGTGACCTCGGTGCCCGGGGCCAAGGGCCCAGCGGCCTCCAAACGCGCGATCAATTCGCGGGGCAGACCTTTGATGTCGGCCCAGGTCAGCACATTCGGCTTCCACAGGGAATCGAATAATTGTTGGCCGCGAAACGCGGGCAGGCCCAAGGTCACCGCCCAGTCGCGCAGTTCCTCGGGGTTGGCACCGTAGATGTCCATCGGTTCAGGTTCCGCGCACGAATTCCGGCGAACCGGGACCGGCCTTGGGATCCATCAGGGTCGGGCGCACGTGATAGCCGTTGACCTTCACATGGGCGAGATGGTTGGCGACGACGGCGCCGACATCATCGGGCAGGCCAACCAGGGTGTGGGTGTTTTGAATGATGATCCGACCCAGCGCCTTAGCGCCGGCGGTGATCATGATTTTGCGGAATTGACCCATGCCCAGACCGTGATTGCGGCCGATCCCCAGGCGCAGCCACACCCAATTGCGTTCAATCAATTGCACTGCGCCGAGACGCTGGAGTTGATTGCGGGCTTCGCGCCCATGCGCCGCGACCACGTCGACGGCACCATAGCCGGGACCCAGAGCGATATGGCCGAGATGTTCCGGCGCCAAACCGGTGGTCTTAGCAAAGACTCCGGGAGTCAGCTCGTGACGGGCAGGCAGGTGGACGAGCAGCCGGACGTAGCCGGCCGCGACCGGCGGGAGGTCGCTCATGGAGGGCGTACCGTGGCGGGTTTGTCGGCCTGGACAAGGGGGCGCGGGCAATGGTGCCGGCCACCTCCTTGTCGAAGCGGGGTTGAAACCGACAACAAGCACATGCGGTATCATTTTTCAGGTATAGCCGGAGCTGGTATGAATCCCTTGGCACGCTTGATGGCAGCCTGGGGTCACGATGTCCAAGGCAGCGATCGCTCGTTGGATCAGGGTCATAATACGGAGATCGCCACCCGCCTGCAGGCTGCCGGGATAACCTTGTTGCCGCAGGATGGCGCGGCGGTGACCGCGAGTCTGGATCGCTTCATTTATTCAGCCGCCGTCGAAGCCGACACCCCGGAAATGGCGGCCGCGCGCATGCTCGGCATTCCCATGGCTGCACGCCCCAGCTTATTAGCCGAAGTGGTTAATCAGGGTGCGCCCGGCGTCGCGATCGCGGGGACCTCGGGAAAAAGTTCGGTGACAGCGTTGATCGCGCGGATTTTGCGCCAGGCGGGCCGCGACCATACCTTGCTCGGCGGCGCGGCGCTGGTGGGTGAAGGGACGGCGGGCGGCTTCCATCCCGGTGCCTCTGGCGGCGCGGTCATTGCGGAAGCCTGCGAAAGCGATGGCACCTTGATCGGCTACCATCCGACCATCGGCCTGGTGCATAATATTACTCGCGACCATTCGGAGCTGGAACCCCTGCGCCAGCAATTCCGCACCTTTGCGCAGCAGTGCGGTACTTTGGTCATCAACGCGGATTGTGCTGAGGCCGCTGCGCTGACGAACAAGACCTGTTTCTCGTATGGCGCCGAAGGTGCCTGCGATGCTCCGTACGAAGTGATTGCCATCGGTCCGCGGCGTGCGCTGGGCGTGCTGCGTCTGCCAGGCGACGTGGAAGTGACTATCGACTGCGCCCATCCGGGTCGCCACAGCGTGCAGAACGCGGCGGCTGCCGCCTGTGTCGCGCACCTGCTTGGCGTGGCACCAGCGACCATTGCCCAAGGTATCGCCAGTTATCTCGGTATCGCACGCCGTTTTGAAGTGCTTGGCACCACCGATACCCAGATCCGCGTGGTCGATGATTTTGCCCACAATGCGGATAAGATCCGCGCCGCGATCAGTGCCGCGCAAGCTGGCTGCGAACGCCTGATTGCGGTATTCCTGCCGCATGGCTATGCCCCGGCGCGATTTCTGCGCGCAGAATTACGCGCCGTGGTGCCGACGCTTCTGCGGCCCCAGGATCAATTCGCCTACGGGCCGATCTATTTTGCCGGTGGCACCGTTGCCCAGGATATCAGCAGCGCGGACCTCGCCGCGGATATCGGCTGCTACGCCGCCGTCGACAAGGATGCGCTCATCGCCTGGCTGTGCGACACTGCGGTTCCTGGCGACACCATTTTAATCATGGGCGCTCGCGATCCGGGGCTTTCCGCCTTGGCGCGTCAGGTTTTTGCCTTGGTGTGAGCCACTCCGCGGTCATTTCACCCGGATAGCGAAAATCCAATGATCGCCAGGGCGACGATGCCGATCAAGATGAGCCACACCAGGATGCGTTCACGCGAGGTCGTATGAACGATGCGCTCGCCACCTTTTTCGCTGGTCGATGCCCCCAGGCCTTTTTCGATCAGGCGTGTTAATCCGAACAACTCACTGCTGCCACTGGCGGTGGCGCTTTTGCTGCCCTTGCCCTTGCCGTTTTTGTTGCCGTGCAAGAGGTGGCGGGCTTCGGCGACTACGGCCTCGGCATCAGAGTAGCGGTCATTGACCTCATGCGCCATGAGCCGGCGGATGATCGCGATCGTGGCCGGGCGACATTGCGAGCCGAGATCAAACCGTGCCCGGCCAGCGAGGTGGCCCTGCACCACTTGTGAAATCGTTCCCGTGTATGGCAAGCGGGCGAAGATTAATTGATAGCCGATGACACCGAGGGCGTAGAGGTCGATGCGATGATCCGATGCCTGGCCCGGCGTCAGGGCTTCGGGGGCCATATACGCGGGCGTGCCGACGACCGTGCGCTCCCGGGTCAGCTGCACACCAGATTCGCTGTCCAACGCCATGCCCAGATCGGCGACCTTGAGCTGACCACGGCGACTGATGAGCAGATTACCCGGTTTGAGATCGCGATGGATGATCCCCGCCCGATGCGCCGTGGCCAGAGCCGCTGCCACTGCGCCGATAATTTTCAACACCGTCGCTTCGTCGACCGGACCATTGCGGCGCAGCAGATATTGATCCAGGGACATTCCCTCGACCAGTTCCATGACCAGATAATAGAGATCATCGACCGAGCCGACGTCAAGAATGCGGACGATGCCGGGATGATCCAGACGGGCGAGCGTCTTAGCCTCGCGCTGGAAGCGTTGCACATAGCGCGGATCGCGATTGGTCTCGTCCTGCTTGAGCACCTTGACCGCGACGTCGATGCCCAAGGCGAGATGATGGGCGCGATAGACCACGCCCATGGCGCCTTCGCCAAGAAAACGGTCGAGACGCAAATTGGGTCCCAGGGTGGTCCCCAAGGTCAACGTAGTCATCGGCTTGCGTTCCGCAGGGCCAGAGCCAATTCATCCAGACCCTCGGTGGCCTTTTGGACCGCTCGCCAGCGTTCGACTGTTTGCGGAAGGTGGCGACTGAGTTCGTCGAAGCGCTGACGTATGTTTTGGACCAGGTCGGCAAGAACTGGAAACACGGGCGACGCGGCTTTTTCGCGATCGATCCACGCTAAGAGATTTTCAAGACTACGGGTCGCCTCGGACAGGCGTTCGCCATGGACCTGGGTGGAACGGTTGCCGTGATGCTGCGCCTCGCGCAGACGACTGGCGAGCTCGCCCAGGCCATCAGCCCATTTTTGGGTATCCTGCCGGGCGGCCCGATGCTTGGCGAGCAGACGGTCGACCGCCTGCGCCATCGGCGCCAAATCCCCGTCGCGGACATCATCCAAGGTGACCGCGTGGTCACGACCGGATTGCGCGGCAATCAGGGCCAGGGTCAGTCCCGCTACGGGGTCCTCGACTTTATGTTCGCTATAATTCAAGCCGACCGCCTCTTCGGCAGCACTAATACGCAACGGCAGGATGCGACCGATGAAGGACCATAACAGCCAGCCGGCGAACCAGCTCCAGGCCAGGCAGGTGAAGCCACCCAGCGCCTGCACCCCGAGGAATGCGAAGCGGGTGGTCTCCTGCTCATGTAACCATGCGGCCGGCGCCAACACCGCGGTCAACAGGATCCCGATCAAACCGGCGAAGCCATGCACCGGAATGGCACCGACCGCGTCATCGAGGCGCAACCGTTCCAATACGTAGGTGCCGATGCATACCGCCAAGCCGCCACTCAAACCGATCAGCGCCGAGGCCGGGACCGAGACGATGTCACAATTGGCGGTGATCGCGACCAGCCCGCCAAGAAAGCCATTGATGACCAAATCGACCGAGGTCAAACCTCCGAAAGCCCAGCTCAGCAGCAGCGCCGCCAGGCCGCCGAAACAGGCGGCATTCAAGGTATTGACCAGGATCAGGGCCGTTTTGTTGCCCAGGGGCGCAGAGCCCCCGTTAAAGCCGACCCAGCAGAACGCCAGGAGCACCGCGCCGATGGCGACCAAGGGCATGCTGGAAGCGGGAATCTTTTTGGGCCGGCCCTGGGAATCGAAGCGCCCGATGCGCGGCCCCAGTTTCTGCACCCCGGCCAAGGCCACGCCCGCGCCCAGCATGTGCACCACCGATGAGCCAGCAAAATCATGATACCCCATGGCTCCGAGCCAACCACCGCCCCAGACCCAGTGCCCGAAGAGGGGATAAATAACAACGCTGACGCCGATGCTGACCAAAAAATACGGCATAAAGCGACAGCGTTCCGCGACCGCACCTGAAACAATAGTTGCTGCCGTGGCGCAGAATGTGGCCTGGAACAGGAAGAAGGCCAGGGTCGTCGGATCGACGGCCAGGGTCTGCACGGTCAGGTTATGCAGGAAGAAACTCGGGGTGCCGACCCATCCCGATACTGTGCTGCCGAACATCAACGAGAACCCGACGATGAAAAAGGCCGGGAAGGAGACGCACAAATCGAGAATATTCTTGAGCGCGACGTTGACCGAATTCTTGTGGCGTACCGAGCCAGTTTCGATCAGCGCAAACCCTGCCTGCATCAGAAACACCAGCGCGGCACTGATGAAAAGCCATCCCAGTTGGGCTAAAGCCACCGCATCCACCGCTGGGGTTACCGTCTCGTCCATCGTCCGCCTCCGCGAGCGAAGGATATAACGATGGACCCCCGCGGCGGTCAAAGGGGCGAAACGGTTGCGCCACGCAGCAGAAGTGGCGAATCGACCAACAATTATCCGATCGCGATCATCCGATCGATGGGAATCCGCGCGCGCCGTGCCAGTTCTGGGTCCATTTCCAAGCGCGGGGCGAGATTGCGCAGGCTCCAATACAATTTCGCTAAACTGTTTCGGCGCATGTGCGGGCAGGTATTGCAGTGCGTGCAGGAACCCTGCTGGGTGCCGCCGACCTCGGCCGGGGCCATCAGAAAAGTGGCGTTCGGTTTGGCGCGCTCCATCTGATGAATGATGCCGGGTTCAGTGACGACGATGTAGGTCGCCTGTTCCGGGCCGTTCTTCACCGCATTCAACAACGCCGTCGTCGACCCCACCACATCGGCCAGGGCGCGGATGCTCAGGGGACATTCGGGATGGACCAGCACGACGGAACCAGGGTGGGCGGCACGCAGGTCCTCGATCGCCTGCTGGGAAAAGTTCTCGTGCACTTCACAAGCACCCTGCCACAGGACCATATCGCGTCCGGTCTCGCGGATGACCCAGTCGCCCAGGAACTGGTCGGGGGCGAAGATGATCTTCCGATCGGCCGGGATCGAGCGCACAACCGCGCAGGCATTGGAGGAGGTCACACAATAATCTGACAGAGCCTTGACCGCGGCGGAAGAATTGACGTAGGTCACCACCACGTGATCGGGATACTGGGCGATGAATTCAGCAAAGCGGTCGGCCGGGCAGGAATCCGCCAAGGAACACCCGGCAAGCAGATCCGGCAGAACCACAATCTTGTCTGGATTCAGCACCTTGGCGGTCTCGGCCATGAAATGGACGCCGCAAAAAGCGATCACATCGGCTTGCACCTTGGCGGCCTCGCGCGCCAATTGCAGACTGTCGCCGATCACGTCGGCCACGTCCTGGATGGGAGCTTCTTGGTAATAGTGCGCCAACACCACGGCATTGCGCTCGCGTTTCAGGACTTGAATGGCCGCGGCGAATTCGGCGTCGGTACGCGGCAGGTCGGTGGCGATCATGCATGCTTTATAAGCGATACGCCGACGAAGCCAATCCGGGGTGGGACCGGGCTTACCAGACCGCTATCAGCACCAGATGGGGGCGAGGGTTGTCAGTGGAGAAGCATCAGTGTTTGCCCCAAAACGTCCGGTGGCGGGGGTTCCTGGTGCCAAGGGCGCGGTCTTTGCAGGCGCCGCCGGGCATGGTGAATCGCGTGTTAATCTCATGGTTGGATTCTCATCTTCATCTCATCTTCTCTCGGCACCCTTCGCTCAGATAGCTCGGCCCAGGTCGGTGGGTCGATTCCAGCTTTCACCCTTCCGACTTTATCTTTGGCTTCCCGAAAGGACCAAACCCATGCGTAACCTCGCCATTGTCGCCCTCCTCGCCTTCTCCGGCACCATCTTCGCCGGCGAAATCGACGTCGCCGCCATCGACACCAACCAGGATGGCGTCCTCCAGGCCACCGAAATCGCCGCCATCAAAGTCGCCGACACCAAGGCCGCCGTCGTCGCCCTCGACGCCGACAAGAACGGCGAAATCTCGGCCGAAGAGCTCAAGGCCCTGGCCAAGTAAGTCGTCATAGTTCTATCCGGTGCTTTTGGCACTGGATTGATGCTAAAAACCCTGCGCGACCTTCGGTCACGCAGGGTTTTTTATGTCCTATGTCCTATGTCCTATGTCCTATGTCCTATGTCCTATGTCCAATGTCGTTCACTTAGCGACATGACGTAAGTCCTTGTAAATATTATACTTGACATGCTTTGGGGTCCGCGAATTCGGGCTTCATGAGCACTTTTCATCGCCCGCGCACGCTTATTCATGCTTTTT
>Ga0335395_10000036_pt1 | contig 106199 bp, 77 predicted proteins | sample MAT02_FD_205744 | JGI IMG/M metagenome (GOLD analysis project Ga0335395, IMG submission 205744) | Freshwater microbial communities from Lake Fryxell liftoff mats and glacier meltwater in Antarctica - MAT-02 (spades assembly) (version 2) ...
CGTTCTGCTGCGGTTGATCGAACCCGGCAAGCCGAACCAGAACGCCTACATCGAGAGCTTCAACGGCCGCCTGCGCGACGAATGCCTCAACGAGCACTGGTTCCCGAACCTGCTGCACGCACGGACAATGATCGAGACCTGGCGGCGGGAATACAACGAAGAGCGACCGAAGAAAGCCCTTGGAGGAATGACGCCTGCGGCTTATGCAAAGCAGCTAGCCGAAGGTCGGCTAAAGTAGAGCCGGGCTCCAAACAGTCCCGCTACTGAAAGCGGGGGGACGTCGCATGCGCGGTGCAAAATTTGGAATTCGGCATAAGCGTTCTTTATGACAATCCTTTGGCTGATGATTTGTCCAAGCAGCGGAAAAATATAAAGTCTGCGTTGCAATTGAACGTCTTCGTGGAGCCCTCACTACTTGCTAAATTTCTTCCTTTTTAACCGATAACGGAGGTCGTTAGAACTTATTCAGGGCTCTGGCCAGACCCTGCGACCGAGTCAGCGCCAAACGGAATCGGTGACGTTCACAGCCGGCAGCTGCGTCGGAATTGCCCGTGATGATGGGCAAAGGTTTACCAAAAAAAATCGGCGGTCATTTTGATGGCCGGAATTACCGACCGATCAGGCTGACCGCCGAAATGGCAGGAAAAACGAGGAACATCTGTAGTCGCGCTTTATGACCTCACAAGTAGCGTCTTATGCCATCAAAAGTTGTGCCTTTTACCGCCACTCACATCAGACTGAGCGCGCTGCTCGGGCGCGTGGTGATGTTGCACGCCTTCCAGATGTTGAGCCCAGGGTGCGTGTCGCACGGCTTGCCGCAGGCCAGCAGGGTGCGTGAGATGTTTAAATCGGTATCGACAGGCCCGGCTTGGGTGCAACTGAATCACTTTGGGCGCATCGAAGATCTGGAGCTTGGTGCGCTCCTCGGGCAACTGCGTGCCGAATCGTCGATGGGCGACGTTGCCACGGAGGTCGCGGACGCGGCAGGCCCGGAGCCGGCAGGCCACGGACGCTGCTTGCCGTTCGCCCCTGCTTAAGGCTTCAAAGCTGCGACTTGATTGGCCACACCGCCGCTTCGCTGAGCTTCTCGTGCCAGGGACGGGCCAGCCACTCTTCGTGGGTGTAGGGCTTGGCCTGCTGCAGGTCGAGTTCGAAGGTGGCGGTCATGCGGGCTGCGAAGTCGCGGTCGTAGACGTTCAGGCTGGCCTCGTCGTTGAGCTGGAAGCTGCGCATGTCGAAATTGGTCGAGCCCACCGACACCAGCAGGCCGTCGGCGATCAGCGACTTCACGTGCATCATCGTCGGCTGGTAGACATGGATTTCCGCGCCGCCCTGCAGCAGGTCGCCCCAGATCGCGCGCGACGACGCCTTCACCAGCTCCGAATCGATGTGGTCGCCGGGAACCAGCACGCGCACGCGCACGCCGCGCTTGAGCGCCGCAAGCAGCGCGCCCACGACCAGTTCGTCGGGCACGAAGTACGAGGCGTGCGCGTCCAGCGTCTCGCGCGTGGCGGCGATGGCCATCAGGTACATCAGGTGCATGCTTTCGCTGCCGCCGCTGGGCGAGCTGATGAACAGGTGCGCGTCCATGTCGCCCGCCGGCGCCAAAGACGGGAAGTATTTCGCGCCGTTCAACACGCGGCCCGTGGTCTTGATCCAGTTGTCGATGAAGGCCGCCTGCATCTGCGCCACCACCGGGCCCTGCACGCGGAAGTGCATGTCGCGCCAGTGGTCGGGGTCTTGCGCGTCGCCGCCCCACTGGTCGGCGATGCCGACGCCGCCGGTGAAGCCCAGGCGACCATCCACTACCAGCAGCTTGCGGTGCGTGCGCTTGTTGATCCGCGACAGGTTGTACCAGGCCAGCGGCCGGTAGAGCTGCACGCGCACGCCGCCGGCCTTCATTTCCTCCAACAGCGCGGGCTCCATCTTCAGGCCACCGACCCAGTCGATCACCACGTTCACCTTGACGCCGGCGCGCGCGCGCTCGATCAACGCCTCGGAAAACTCCCGGCCGACGTCTCCCGACCAATAGATGTACGTCTCGAAGTTGATGGTCTGCGCGGCGCCGCGGATGGCGTCGAGCATGGCGGGGAAAATCTCGTCGCCGTTGTCGAGCGCTTCGACCAGGTTGCCGCTGATGATGCCCGGGCCAAGCAGCACGCCCATCTCCCGCCGGAACTGCACGTCGTTGACGGCGTAGTCGTGGTCGATGCTGCGTTCGAGCGTCTTCTCCGCGCGCAGAAAGTTGAGCCAAAGCACCACCACGACCACGGTGGCAAGGACGGCGGCGAGTATCCAGTAGGCCTTCTTACGACTGATCCACATGATGGGCCGGGTGACCACAGGAAAATGGAAATCCAGTCTGCCATGCCAAGGGAGGGGCAAACAGGTTACCCCGCGCCGCTGGCGGCCTTTCCACGAGCCGCATCTGATGGTTTCAGTCGGCCGTCTTCAGCACCGCGGCCCTCGGCTGTACGAAAGATCCAGATCTCGCCACGGGTCGCGCTTGCAGATCCATCGCGTTTGGTGTGGAAACCGCGCGTGCTTGATGCCCATCGGGCCTGCAGCCTTCACCGGTGGAAAAGCTTTTTACACAGGCCCTTGGCCTGACCGCACCGTGGGCCGTCAGCCGCTTTGACTTCCGTCCTGCTGAGGGCGCGATCTACTCTGCCGCCGAGTGTCAAGCCAGCCGCTTGCCGTGCCCGGTATGCGAAGCGGCGGACCCGCCGATCCACGACCGCCTGACGCGGCGTTGGCAGCACCTGCACTTCTTCCAGTTCAAGGCCTTCATCGAGGCGCGCATGCCGCGCGTGGCCTGCGGTGAATGCGGCAAGACGACGCAAACCGAGGTGCCCTGGTCGCGGTCGGGCTCGGGCTTTACAACCGTGATGGAGGCCTGCGTGATCGCACTGCGCCGAGGCCTGCCGGTGGCGCAAGTGGCGAAACTTCTGGGCGTCTCCTCCAAGCCACCAGGGTGCGCGGCCGTGGGTACCGAACCGACAGTCGACTGATCCTCATGGCTTATCTGGTCTGCGGCAAACTCAAGCAACTGCCGGCTAACCCGTGGCTTGTGGCGGCGCTATCCTCGTGAAATGGGAGTTCCACAGGAAACGCGATAGAACCCGATTGAAGGGCGCGCGGCTGGCGCAGCGCCGTCTGCCGGCTGCGAGGGCGCCGCCTACCGTCGGCCAATCCCGAATCCCAACCACTCCCCCAAATGCCGCCGCCGCAGGCCGCAGCAGGTAGGCCCCCGCCGCCTCGCGCGGTAGCATGCGAGGCCTGTGCCCTGCCGGATTGCCTCATGCCCTCGATCAACCCACCGACTGCTCCGTTCTCCGACGCTGATTTCGAGCGCCTCGACGATCTGCTGTGGGAGGGCGCGGTGCCGCGCGACGGCATGAACCTGGAAGCGGTGGATGGGTTCTACAGCGCGATGTTTGTGGCGCCGGTGGTGGTGACTGAGATCGATGAGTTCCTGCCGGCGATCTGGGGCGGTGGCGACGCCCCCTTCCCGGAGGCCGAGCGCAATGAGGAGCTGCGCAGTCTGCTGTCGTCCTACTGGCGTGCGGTGGGGCGGCGCATCGCGCAGACCAACGAAGACGATGCGCAGGCGCATATCCCGGCGATCCAGCTGAGCGAGGAGCTGTTCGAGGCGGTGCGTGAGAACCGCATCGATGAGCTGGAGGACGACACTCCCTACGGCGCTGACTGGGCGGCCGGTTTTGAGTACGGCATGTACCTGCAGCAGGAGGCCTGGGACCTGCGGCTGGAGGCCGATCCCGACCTCGAGGACGCGCTGAGCGTGATTTTCGCGCTGGCTGAACCCGACGACGAGATGGATGAGGGCGATCTTGAAGACGACCTCGCCGACGACGATTTCGAAACCGACGACGCCTTCAGCCCGGCCGCAGCGGAGCGCGAATCCGGCGCGCTTGAAGCACCTCTTGCAGCCGAGCCCGACACCGCTCGGATCGAGCAGCTGATGCTGGAGCGCGGTGTGCCGCAGGCCCAGGTCAACGCCGCGCTGGAGGAAATCATGGCGGTGGCGCGGGGTGATGTGCCCTCCGAGAACAGCCCGGAAATGCGCACGCTGATCCGCGATGCCTGCGGCGGCAGCTTTGACGGTGAAGAAGACGAGGACGACGACGGCATGCTGGACGAGGATCTGGAGCCTTTGACTCCGGCCGAGCGCCTGCAGCTGATCCTGGATCTTCCGGGGGTGCTGCAGACCTTCCATTTCCTGCGCCTGGAAGAGCAGAAGCCGCAGCCGGCCCGGCGCGACAACGAGATCGGCCGCAATGACCCCTGTCCCTGCGGCAGCGGTAAAAAGTACAAAAAGTGCCACGGCTCACCCGACGCGCTGCACTAGACGACCATGTCGCGCACCATCGCCATCGTCGAAGATGAGCCCGCCATCCGCGACAACTACGTCGATGCGCTGAAGCGCTACGGTTACCAGGTGCACGGCTTCGGCAGCCGGCGGGAAGCGCGCGCGGCGTTCGCGCTGCGCCTGCCGGACCTGGTGATCATCGACGTCGGCCTTGGCGATGAGCCCGAGGGCGGCTTTGATCTGTGCCGCGAGCTGCGCACCCGCGCGCCGACCCTGCCGATCCTGTTCTTGACCGCGCGCGACGCCGATATCGACGTGATTTCGGGCCTGCGACTGGGCGCTGACGACTACCTCAGCAAAGACCTGTCGCTGCCGCAGTTGACCGCCCGCGTCACCGCGCTGTTCCGCCGGATCGACGCCCTGCGCGCGCCGGCCGCGCGCGAGACCGTGCTGTCGCTGCGCGGCCTGCGGCTGGAGCTCGAACGCATGCACGTCACCTGGAACGGTGAGTCAGTGCCGCTGACCGTCACCGAGTTCTGGATCGTCCATGCGCTGGCTCGCCACCCCGGCCACGTGCGCTCGCGCGAGCAGCTGATGCGCGAGGCGGAGGTCGTCGTCGACGAGGCCACCATCACCTCGCACATCAAGCGCGTGCGCAAGAAATTCGAGGCCATCGACCCCAGTTTCGATGAGGTCGATACGGTGCACGGCGCCGGCTACCGCTGGCGGCCGTGAGTCGCGCGATTTCCGCTCTGATCAAGCGTTCGGGCTGAGCCGTGCGCCTGCGCGCCAAGCTGGTGCTGCTGGCCTCGGCCGCGCTCGCGCTGCCGGCCGTCGGCCTGCTGCTGGTGCGCGAACTGGAAGCCCAGCTGCGGCGCGGCCAGGAGGCCCAGCAAGCGGCCACGCTCGGGGTGATGGCGCGGGCGCTGGAAGGCGCGCTGCGGCGCGATCCCGGCCTGCTGCCGCTGGCACCGGCCGGCATCGGCGCTCCGACGCAGGCCGCCGTGATCCGCATCGACGGCTTCGATGACGACTGGGAAACGCCCTCCGACCGCGCGCTCGCGCTGGATCCCGAAGGCCATCTGCGGTTGCGCGCCGCGTTCAGCGAAGACGCCCTGCACCTGATGATCGAGGTGGCCGACAGCAGTCGTCTGCGCGCCGAGGCCGGACAGCCGGAGGCGCAGTACACCGATCGGGTTGAGCTCGACATCGAAACCGCCGCCGGCCGCACGCGCCTGCGTCTGGCCAACAGCGCGCCCGGCGCGCTGTCCGTGCATCCGCTGGGCGGCCCGCCGCTGCGGCTGATGGGCGAATGGCAGGAGGATGCCCGCGGCTACCGCATCGAGCTGCGGCTGCCTACGGCCGAGCCGGTGCTGGCACTGGGCCTGCAGGCGGTCGACCACGCGCGGCCCGGCGTGCCGGCGCAGCGCTACGGCAGCACCGCGCTGCGGCCGCTGCGGAGTGCTGCGCCCGCGCTGGTGGAAGCGCTGCGCGCGCTGTGCCCGCCGCGCCACGTCTGCGAACTGCTTGAGCCTGACGGCGCGCGCCTGATCGCGGTCGGCGCGCTGGCCGCCGACGACGGGCAGGTGTCGGGCTGGCGACGCCTGTTCACCGCCGTGCTCGGCGACAGCCGTGACGAACACGACGCTCAGCAGACCGCGGCTGACGCCCTCGGCGAAGCGGCGGTCGACGGCCCCGACAGCGCCCGCTGGCGGCGCATCGACGGCGGCAACCGGCTGGAGCTGGCCGGGCGCGAGCCGCTGCGAATGAACGACGAGATCCGCGGCAGCCTGGTCCTGCGGCAGGCGTCCGCAGCCCTGCTGCTGGCCGATCGCGCGCTGCTGCGGGTGCTGCTGGCGAGCCTCGCGGTGATCCTGCTGCTGGCCGGCCTGCTGTACCTGTTCGCGGGCCGTCTTTCGCTGCGGATCCGGCGCCTGAGCGAACAGGCCGAAGCGGCGCTGGCGCGCGGCGGTGCAGATGCCGCGCGCGGTTTCGTGCGCTCGCAGTCGACCGACGAACTCGGTGAACTCTCGCGGAGCTTCGGCACCCTGCTGGACGAGGTCGCCGGCTACACGGACTACCTGCGCAGCCTGGCGGCGACGCTTTCGCACGAGCTGCATACGCCGCTGGCGGTGGTGCGCGGCTCGCTCGACAACCTCGAAGCGCAGGGCCTGACCGCGCCGAGCTCGGTGTATCTGGAGCGCGCCCGGCAGGGCAGCGAGCGGCTGGCGGCGATCGTCCGCGCGATGGGCGAGAGCTCGCGCATCGAGCGCGCCATCGCCAGCGCCGAGCCCGAGGACTTCGACCTCGCCGCCCTGCTGCGCGGCTGCGCCGAGGGCTATCGCGAGCTGCTCAGTCCGCGCCGGCTGACGGTCACCGCGCCGCAGTCGCTGGGTTTCCACGGCGCGCCCGACCTGATCGTTCAGGCGCTCGACAAACTGATCGACAACGCGCGCGGATTTTGCCCGGCCGAGGGCGAAGTCCGCCTGCAGCTCGATGTCGGCCCGGGCGGCGTCACCCTGCGCGTCGCCAACACCGGCCCGCAGCTCGCAGCGGGCCGCAGCGAACGCCTGTTCGACCCGCTCGTCAGCCAGCGCCCGCGCGGCGCCGCGCACTCCGCCGCCCCGCACCTGGGCCTCGGCCTGCACATCGTGCGTCTGGTTGCCGAGCGCCACGCCGGCAGCGCGCGGGCCGCCAATCTCGAAGACGGCAGCGGCGTCGAGTTTTCGCTTGCGCTGCGCGGGATGCCGCGGCCGCGGGGTTGAGCTGCACCTCGCTTGGGCAGCTCAGCGAGCGTCGCCGCGGGCGGCCGAGGCCACGACTGCAGCGCCCAGCAGCGGCTGTACCGCGTTCCGCAGCAGTGCCGGCGCGACATAGGCCTCGTGGGTGCGGCGGATCAAGGCCCTATAGACGCGGCCGAACAGAGTGCGGGTTTGCACGCGGGTGGCCAGCTCGAAGCGCAGCTGACCCTCCGCGTCCAGACAGGCGCTGACGCTGGCGCGGAAGCGCAGGTGCTTGTCGTGGGCGCCCAGCAGCACTTCTGCGTGTCGGTCCAGCGCATCGACGCGCTGGGCAAGCACCGGGAAGCGGCCGGCGAAGCGCTGCGGCGACTGTTCCGACAGCAGCGACGAAACCGGGCAGCCCAGTTTCGACCTGCGCAAGCCCATCGGCCGCACCCGCGGGTTGCGCAGACCCATCAGCAGGCCGACAGCCGTGGGCGGGTTGTCCAGAAGGGTGCATGCCGCTGAGCCGCACCTCAGCGGATCCAGTGCGTTGATCAACTGAGGATGCGCTGCCGCGCGGCGGTCCGTTGAATCAGCCCGTTGCCGGCGCCCGGCCCGAGCGGAGCGATCAGGCTCACGTCGATCCGCGGGCCCTCGCGGTCGGGGTGCAGACTCAGGCCGGGGAAGCTTCCGCAGGGCTGTGTTTTCGTTCTGCTGCGCGCGCCAAGCCCAAGTGCATCGAGGCCTCTTTGGCGCAGGTTCGGCGTCTGCGCTGCAAGCGAACCGGCCACAGCCAAGCGGCCAGGCCGCGCCGCGCGGCAGCGCTATGCGAGGCTGGCGTCGACCGCCTCGGCCCAGGCCGCATACAGCGCATCGGAAGGATGCAAACCATCGTCGGCGACCCACTCCGCGCCGCGCTGGCGCGACACCTCGCTGGTGTCGACGAAGCGCACCTCGCGCAGTGCCGCACTCGCTGCACAGACGGCGTTGTAGGCGTCGAGCTCGGCGGCGATCCGGGTCACGTCGCGGCCGCTGTTGGCGCCGAACGGAGTCACGCCCCAGTCCGGAATCGCCAGCACCCGCACCCGCTGCGGCTCCCCCCCGGCCAGCAGGACCGCGCGGCCGAGCAGGCCGCTGAATTCGTCCCGGAAGCTGTCGAGGCTGCCGTCGCGGTACTGGTTGTTGACCCCGATCAGCAGGCTGACCAGATCAAAGTCGGCGCGGGCGCCGGGCGGATACGTCGGGTGCATCGCCGCCGCCAGTTCGTCGGTGGTCCAGCCGGTTTGGGCGATGATCTCGGGCGCATGGAAGTCGTGCCCGCGCGCTTTAAGCAAGGCGACCAGCTGCAGCGGCCAGCGTTCGGATTCTTCGACCGCTTCACCGAGAGTGTAAGAGTCGCCCAGCGCCAGAAACGTCTTGCCCATCTCAGGCGACGGCCCGTTTGATCGCCTGCGCGCCGCGCTCCAATGCGCCTTCGATGCGCCGAAAGACCTCGGCGATGTCGGCGGGCTCGGGCAGCAGGGTCACCCGGAAATGGTTGCGGTAAGCGACGTTGAAGCTGGAGCCCGGCACGATCAGCACGCCGTCGTGCTCCAGCAGATCAAGCGCGAACGCGTAGTCGTCGAAGCCCGGCAGGTCGCGCGTGTCGATGCCGGGGAACGCAAACATCGAGCCCTGCGGCGCCACCACCGACAGCCGGCTGCTGCGCGCGCAGGCGTCGATCACCGCCTGCCGCGCAGCGTGCAGGCGGCCGCCGGGGGAGGTCAGCGCCGCGGCGGTGTCGGGGCCGTTCAGCGCCGCCGGGATCGCCCACTGCGCGGGCACGTTGGCGCACAGGCGCAGGGCGCCGAGCAGATCAAAAGCGTGGTGGTAGTCGCTCATCCGCGCGCGCTCACCCGACAGCACCACCCAGCCGGCGCGGAAGCCGCAGGCGCGATGGACCTTGGACAGGCCGCCGAAGGACAGGCAGGGCACGCTGCCGGCCAGCGGCGCCAGCGGCACGAACTCGGCGCCGTCGTAGGTCAGGCCGTCGTAGATCTCGTCGACCATCAGCACCAGCCGGTGGCGTTCGGCAATCTCGACAATCTGCTGCAGCAGCGCCTTCGGATAGACCGCACCGGTCGGATTGTTCGGGTTGATCAACACCAGCGCGCGAGTGCGCGCGCTGACCAGCGATTCCAGCTGCTCGGGGTCGGGCAGGAAGCCGTTTTCCGGCCGGCAGTGGTAGTAGCGCGGATTGCCGCCGTTGAGCAGGGTTGCGGCGCTCCACAGCGGGTAGTCGGGGCTGGGCAGCAGCACCTGCTCGCCGGGATTGAGCAAGGCGCGCAGGGCGATATCGATCAGCTCGCTGACGCCGTTGCCGAGGAACACATCGTTGGGGCTGACGTCGGCGCTGCCGCGGGCCAGCTGCTGCGCGGCGACGGCCTCGCGCGCCTCGGGCAAACCCTGCTGGTGGCAGTACGGATCGCTGTCGGCGATGTGCTCGGCGATCGCGGCCTGGATATGCGCCGGCGCATGCAGGCCGAAGGCCCCCGGATTGCCGATGTTGAGCTTGTAGAGCCGGCGTCCGGCCTGCTCCAGCTCACGCGCCCGCCGTGCCAGATCACCGCGGATTTCGTAGCGGACCTGTTCAAGCCGCTGGCTGGTCGGAACGGGACGCTGCGGCATGGCGGTGGGGGCAGTGTGGAGGGGCCGACAAGACTAGCTGCAAACGCCTTGTGGCGTTAGGAGTAAGCGGGTCGCTGCGAGCGCCGCGACCCGCTTACTCCGGGATTCGGGATTTGGGATTCACCGCCGGCAGGGTGGAATCTGCGGCCTGCCGCCACGCTCGCTGCTCGTGGAAACGAAAACCCCCGCACTCGGCGGGGGTCACCAGTCTTGCGGCAGGGGTCTTCGTTCAATCCCGAATTCCCCCACTCACACCAGCTTCTTGAACCGCACCCGCTTCGGCTTGGCGCCTTCCTCGCCGAGGCGGCGCTTCTTGTCCTCTTCGTACTCGCGGTAGTTGCCCTGGAACAACTCCACATGGCTGTCGCCTTCGAACGACAGGATGTGGGTGGCGATGCGGTCCAGGAACCAGCGGTCATGGCTGATCACGAACACGTTGCCGGGGAACTCGAGGATGGCGTCTTCGAGCGCGCGCAGGGTTTCGATGTCGAGGTCGTTGGAGGGTTCGTCGAGCAGCAGCACGTTGCCGCCCTGCAGGAGGGTCTTGGCCAGGTGCAGTCGGCCGCGCTCACCGCCGGACAGCGAGCCGACCAGCTTCTGCTGGTCCTGGCCCTTGAAGTTGAAGCGGCCGATGTAGGACCGCGACTGGATCTCGACGCCGTTGATGTTGAGGATGTCCGAGCCGCCGGAGATCTCCTGAAACACGTTGTGGTCGCCTTCGAGCTTTTCGCGGCTCTGGTCGACGTAGGCCAGCTTCACCGTTGGGCCGGTGTTGATGCTGCCGGAATCCGGCTTCTCCTTGCCTATGATCATCTTGAACAGGGTCGACTTGCCGGCGCCGTTGGGGCCGATGATGCCGATGATCGCGCCGGGCGGCACGATGAAGGAGAGGTCGTCGATCAGCACGCGATCGCCGAAGCTCTTGGTGACGTTCTTGAACTCCATCACCGAGTTGCCCAGGCGCTCGCCCGGCGGGATGAAGATTTCGTTCGTCTCCTGACGCTTCTGGTAGTCGACCGACTGCAGCTCCTCCAGCCGGCCCAGCCGCGCCTTGCCTTTGCTGCGGCCGCCCCTGGCGTTCTGCCGCGACCATTCCAGCTCGCGCGAGATCGCCTTCTGGCGCGCCTTCTCCTGGTTCTCTTCCTGCTTCAGGCGCTCGCTCTTCTGCACCAGCCAGTCGCTGTAGTTGCCCTTCCAAGGAATGCCGCGGCCGCGGTCGAGCTCCAGGATCCACTCGGCGGCGTTGTCCAAGAAGTAGCGGTCATGGGTGACCGCAACCACGGTGCCGGTATAGCGGGCCAGGAACTGTTCCAGCCACTCCACCGACTCGGCGTCGAGATGGTTGGTCGGCTCGTCGAGCAGCAGCATGTCTGGCTTCTGCAGCAGCAGTCGGCACAGCGCCACGCGGCGCTTTTCACCGCCGGACAGCGGGCCGATCATCGCCTCCCAGGGCGGCAGGCGCAGGGCGTCGGCCGCGACTTCCAGCTGCGTTTCCAGGTTGTGCGCGTCGCCGGTTTCGAGAATGGCCTCCAGCCGCGCCTGCTGAGTGGCCAGCTTGTCGAAATCGGCGCCTTCCTCGGCATAGGCGGCATAGACCTTGTCCAGCTCGGCCTGCGCGGTGAGGATCTCGCCGACGCCCTCTTCAACCGCCTGGCGCACGGTGTGCTCGGGGTTGAGCTGCGGCTCCTGTTCCAGGTAGCCGATCTTGATGTCCGGCTGCGGGCGCGCCTCGCCCTGAAAGTCCTTGTCGACGCCGGCCATGATCCGCAGCACGGTCGACTTGCCGGCGCCGTTCAAGCCGAGCAGGCCGATCTTCGCGCCGGGGTAGAACGACAGCGAGATGTCTTTGATGATCTGGCGCTTCGGCGGCACGATCTTGCTGACGCCGATCATCGTGTAGATGTACTGCATGGCGGATACCTGGGTTGGGCGTGCGGGTTGGAAGCCGGGGCGCGCGCGAATGCTGACGCCGCCGATCGCCTGATTCAGGGGCGACGGCAGGCGCAGCGAGGCGCGTGGAAGCCGCGCAGTCTAGCAGGGGCGACGTCGCCGCCCCAGCCGTGCTGCAGGGCAGCATCGGCCGAAAGTACGGAAGCCGGCGCGCAGGTGGGCAGGTAGTATCTGCGGCTGCTTCGTAACCCAAGCGAGCCGCCCCATGTCAGCAGCAGTACCCACCGACGCACTCGACTCAAACACGGCGGCCCCCAACCGGCCCGGCCCAAACAAGGCCGGCCGCAACAAGGTTTACGCCAGTGCCGCCGAAGCCCTCGCCGGCATCGTCGCCGATGGCCAGACGCTGGCCGTCGGTGGCTTCGGCCTGTGCGGCATTCCTGAGGCGCTCATTGCCGCGCTGCGCGATTCCGGCGCCAAGGGCCTGACCGCGATCAGCAACAACGCCGGCGTCGACGGCTTTGGCCTCGGCCAGCTGCTGAGCACGCGGCAGATCAAGAAGATGATTTCCAGCTATGTCGGGGAAAACAAGGAGTTCGAACGCCAGTACCTCGGCGGCGAGCTCGAGCTTGAGTTCAACCCGCAGGGCACGCTCGCCGAGCGCCTGCGCGCCGGCGGCGCCGGCATCCCGGCCTTCTTCACCCGCACCGGTTACGGCACGATCGTGGCGGACGGCAAAGAAACCCGACAGTTCGACGACGGCCACTGGTACGTTCTGGAAACCGCACTGAAAGCCGACGTGTCGCTGGTCAAGGCCTGGAAGGCCGACCGTGCCGGCAATCTCGTCTTCCGCAAAACCGCGCGCAACTTCAATCCGGCCTGCGCGATGGCCGGCAAGGTCTGCGTGGCCGAGGTCGAGCAGCTGGTCGAGATCGGCGACATCGACCCCGATCACGTGCACCTGCCGGGCATCTACGTCGACCGCATCGTGGTCAATCCGACACCCGAGAAGCGCATCGAGCAGCGCACCGTCCGCACGGCCTGATACGGGATATCGAAATCTGCAAGGCGGGGCTTGACCCGCCGCAATGAGCAAGAGGCGGGGCTTGACCCGCCGCAATCGCGACCCGCACCCATCTCCACAACCCGACGGGTCTAGACCCGTCCGAATCCTCTCAACCCGGCGGGTCAAGACCCGTCCGAATCCTCTCAGGCCGACGGGTCAAGACCCGTCCGAATCCTCTCAACCCGACGGGTCAAGACCCGTCTTACCCGCCGGCACCGAACGGCGAACGGAGAACCGCAATGCCCTGGACCCGCGACGAGATGGCGCAGCGCGCCGCCCGCGAACTCACCGATGGCGCCTACGTGAACCTGGGCATCGGCCTGCCGACCCTGGTCGCCAACCACATACCCGACGGCATCGACGTCTGGCTGCAGAGCGAAAACGGCCTGCTCGGCATCGGCCCGTTTCCGACCGAGGACGAGGTCGACGCCGACCTGATCAACGCCGGCAAGCAGACCGTCACCGCGCGCGCCGGCGCCAGCTATTTCGGCAGCCACGATAGCTTCGCGATGATCCGCGGCGGGCATATCGATCTGGCCATTCTCGGCGCCATGCAGGTCACCCACCAGGGCGACCTCGCCAACTGGATGGTGCCCGGCAAGATGGTCAAGGGCATGGGCGGAGCGATGGACCTGGTGGCCGGCGTGCGCCGCGTTGTGGTGTTGATGGAGCACACAGCCAAAAGCGGCGAGCACAAGATCCTGCCCGAATGCACCCTGCCGCTGACCGGCGTCGCCGTGGTCAACCGCATCATCACCGAGCTCGCCGTGCTGGACGTGACTGCGGACGGCCTGCAGCTGGTCGAACTGGCGCCCGAGGTCAGCTTCGAAGAGCTCAGCGAAAAGACCGGAGTGACAATCGCGCGCTGAGCGCAGCGAACCCCAACGTCGAGGATTCGGAGCGTGTGGCGAGGGTGGAGGCCGCGGCGTTGGGCGTCGCTATGCTCAGCGCCAACCTACGCGCTTCGATGCAGGGCCGCCGCGCGCTGCGGACGCTCTCGTAGGTTGGCGCTGAGCCGAAGGCGAAGCCCAACGTCGCAATGGTCGGGTCTTGCGGCGGGAGCAGATGTTCTGCCTTCGCTTCGCCCGTAATCGCCGCGCCTCGTAGCGTTGCGAATCGCGGCGAGATGCAGCGGAGCAGGTAGGTTGGCGCTGAGCCCGACCCGAAGCCCGACCCAAAGAAACGCGGCATCGTGGGCTTTGGTTTCGCGAGCGCCTCCGAAGCATCTTTCAGGCGTCGAAGCGCTGCGCTACCTCGGCGGTGCGCGGAATCGCCAGCGCCGCGCCGCGGCGTTCGGTGGAGAGCGCGGCCACGCGGCCGGCAGCGCGCACGCTGTCGGCGAAGGGGGCATCGGGCGCACGCGCCAGCGCGGCGGCGAGCGCGCCGCTGAAGGCATCGCCGGCGCCGGTGGTGTCGATGGCATCGACTCGCTCGGGCGGGCAGCGGTAGCGGCCCTTCGCGTCGCCGCGCAGTTGCTCAGGTGCATGCGAGACAAAGGCGCCCTGCGCGCCCAGGGTGACCGCCACGCTGCCGCGGTGCAGGCGACGGCACAGCGCATGGAAAGCATCCTCATCGAGCCAGGCCAGTGCCTCGGCGGCCGGCGCTTGGATACCGCGCAGCTTCAGCAGCTGCACGAATTCGGATTCGTTCGGGGTGATCAGGTCGGCGCCGTCGACCAGTTGGAGATCGCGCGCATCCACCGGCGGCGCGGGGTTGTGCAGGCACAGTGCGCCGGCGGCGCGGGCGACTCGCTGGGCGGCCAGCGAGGCCTCGACGTTGACCTCGTGCTGGGTCAGCAGCACGTTGGATGCGCGGATCGCCGCTGCCTGCGATTCAATATGCGCCACGCTCAGCGCGGCGTTGGCGCCTGCGCCCACCACGATCAGGTTCTGGCCGCTGTCCTCGACCAAGATCGCCGCGGTGCCGGTGGCCAGCTCCGCGTGCGTCTCGCAGTGCAGCGCCAGGCCCTCGGCCAGCGCCAGCTCGCGCATGCCGCGGGCCAGCGCGTCGTCGCCGAGTGCGCCGATGAAATGCGTCGACACGCCCTGCCGCACGCAGGCAATGGCCTGGTTGAAACCCTTGCCGCCGGGGCCGCTGGTAAACGTGCCCATGCGAGTTTCGCCGGGCACCGGAAAGCGCGCGGTGCGCCAGACCATGTCCTGGTTGTAGGAGCCCACCACCGTGACCCGCACCGGCATGCGCCCTCAGGCTCCGAGCTGGGTCAGCACGCCGGCGATCGTGGCGGTCATGAAGGTGGCCAGCGAGCCGCCAAGCACGGCTTTGAGGCCGAACCGGGCGAGCTCCGAGCGGCGCTCCGGCGCCAGCGAGCCGATCCCGCCGATTTGGATCGCGATCGAGCTGAAGTTGGCGAAGCCGCACAGCGCGTAGGTGGCGATGATGATCGAAGTGTCGCTCAGGCCGGCCTTGACCTCGGCCAGCTGCGCGTAAGCGAAGAACTCGTTCAGCACGACCTTGGTGCCGATCAGGCCGCCCACCGTGGTGGCGTCCGCCCAGGGCACGCCGATGATCCAGGCGATCGGCGCCAGCACGTAGCCCAGCAGCACCGACAGGCTGACCGGCTTGCCCAGCCAGTCGGCCAGGCCGCTGATATCGCCCAGCCAGCCGATCGGCCCGTTGACCAGCGCGATCAGCGCGGTGAAGGCCAGCAGCATCGCACCCACGTTCAGCGCTAGCTTCAGGCCCTCGGAGGCGCCCGAGGCGGCGGCATCGATCACGTTGGCGGTGGTCTTTTCAACCTCGACCTTGACCTTGCCGAGCGTCACTGGTTTGCCGGCTTCAGGGCACAAAATCTTGGCGATGACGAGGGTCGCCGGCGCGGCCATGATGCTGGCGGTCAGCAGGTGTTTGGCGAACGCTGCCTGCGCCACCGGATCGCTGCCGCCGAGCATCTGCACGTAGGCGCCCAGAACGCCGCCGGCAATGGTCGCCATGCCGCCGATCATCAGGGTCAGCAGCTCGGAGCGGGTCATGCTGGCGATGTAGGGTTTGACCACCAGTGGCGCTTCGGTTTGGCCGATGAACGCGTTGGCGCACACCGACAGGGTTTCCGCGCCGGAGACGGGCATCACCTTGGTGATCACCCAGGCCATGCCCTTGACGAGCACCTGCATCACGCCGAGGTGGTAAAGCACGCCCATGAAGGCGGCGAAGAAGATGATCGTCGGCAGCACCTGAAAGGCGAAGATAAAGCCCAGCGTCTCGGCCTTGGCGAGATCACCGAAGATCAGCTGCGAGCCCTGGTTGGTGTAGCCCAGCAGCTTGACGAAGCCCTCGCTCAGTGCGCTGAAAATCCAGGCGCCCCACGGGGTGAGCAGCACAAAGATCGCGAACACGATCTGCATCGCCACGCCGGTGCCGACCAGCCGCCAGTCGACCGAGCGCTTGGCCTCAGAAAACAGCCACGCGATGCCGACGAGGGAGGCCAGGCCGAACAGGCCGAATAGGATCTGCGTCATGAGTTTTCCCAGAGGCGGCACGGCCGCCAGCGTTCGCGTGTTCGGTGCGGCGGGTGGGCCGCAGGCGGAGACCGCGGGCCGTGGCAAGTGCTGCCCGCGCGGGCAGCGGCGCAGGTTAGGCCAGCGCTGGGGCTGAGACAAGACGGCCAAGGCCACGACACCCGCACTCACCGCAAGATCCGCCGCGGGTTGTCGCTGCGGCAAGACCCGCGCGCTTTCCCTCGTCGCAGCATTTGAGCATTAACTTTCTCGCCGTTAGACCCGGCCGCTGCGCCGTTGGGCTTCGGCTCTGCCTCAGCGCCAACCTACGAGAGCGACGCCGCGTGCGGCAAGCCACATCAAGGCGCGTAGGTTGGCGCCGAGCGCAGCAGCGAAGCGGGTCGCTTTGGAGCTGCCGGTGGCAGCTCCAGACCCGGAGAGCCCGAGCGAAGCAGCGAAGCGGGTCGCTTTGGAGCTGCCGGTGGCAGCTCCAGACCCGGAGAGCCCGAGCGAAGCGAAGGCAGAACATCTGCCCCCGCCGCAAGCCTCAAGCGCCGCGCCGTTGGGCTTCGGCTCCGCCTCAGCGCCAACCTACGAGAGCGAAGGCGCTGCCTCCGCCCTCGCCGCTAGACCCGACCGCTGCCACGTTGGGCGCTTCGTGACTGTAGCTGCCACCGGCAACTCCAGACCCGGAGCGCCCGGGCGAAGCGAAGACAGCACATCTGCACTCTTCGCAAGCCTCGACCGTCGCGCCGTTGGAATTCGGCCCCGCCTCAGCGCCAACCTGCGACGACGCAGCCCAAGCGAACCGAAGCTAGGCTTCGGAAGAGGAGCGACGCCACTGCGCGGCGTTTACCCTGTTCCCGCTGCCGCTCTCGATTCTTCAGCCCAGTGAGCCCTCGTGTCCGACGCATTTCCCATAGATCCCCTGTTGCCGGAGATTCTGGCCAGCCTCGCTGTGCATCCGAGACTTGTGCTGGAGGCCCCACCCGGCGCCGGCAAAACCACCCGTGTGCCGCCGGCCCTGCTGGCTGCGCCCTGGCTCGGTCATCGCAAGATTCTGATGCTGGAACCGCGCCGCATCGCCGCGCGCGCTGCCGCCGGCTTCATGGCCAGTGAGCGCGGCGAACAGCCCGGCGACACCGTTGGCTACCGCATCCGCTTCGAATCCAAAGTCGGCCCGCGAACCCGCATCGAGGTCGTCACCGAAGGCATCCTCACCCGCCTGATCCAGGACGACCCGGGGCTCGACGGCATCGGCGCGCTGATCTTCGACGAGTTCCACGAGCGTCATCTCAGCGCCGACCTTGGCCTCGCGCTGGCGCTGGAGGTGCAGTCCCAGCTGCGGCCGGACCTGCGCATCGTGGTGATGTCGGCCACCCTCGACGGCGAACGCTTGGCCAAGACGCTCAACGCGCCGCGCCTGACCAGCGCCGGACGCAGCTTTCCCGTGCGTCTGTGCTACCCGCCGCGCCAGGGCAACGAGACTGACGAGGCCCAGCTCAAGCGCACAGTTGAACTCGCCCTGCGCGAAACCGACGGCGACCTGCTGGTGTTCCTGCCCGGCATGCGCGAGATCCAGCGCGGCGAGCGCCTGCTGTTTGACTCCGCGCAGGCCGCGAATGCGGATGTTCTGCCGCTGTACGGCGAGCTTCCGGTGGAGCAGCAGGCCGCCGTGCTGCGAGCCGACCCCAGCGGTGCGCGCCGCATCGTGCTCGCCACCAATGTGGCCGAGAGCAGCGTCACCCTGCCGGGGGTCAAGGCGGTGATTGACACCGGCCTCGCGCGTGAGCCGCGCTTTGAGCCGAACTCCGGCTTCTCGAAGCTGATGACGGTGAACATTTCGCAGGCCTCGGCGGACCAGCGCGCCGGCCGCGCCGGCCGCGTCGCACCCGGCGTCTGTTACCGCCTGTGGCCGGAAAGCCAGCGCCTCGAACCTGCGCGCCGGCCCGAGCTGATGCAGGTCGAACTTTCCGGCCTGCTGCTGGAGCTGCGCGCCTGGGGCAGCGACGATCTGCCCTTCGTTGACGCGCCGCCGCCGGGGCCGCTGGCGCAGGCCGAGGATCTGCTGAAAAGCCTGGGTTCACTGGACGCCAGCGGCCGCCTGAGCACCCTCGGCCGACGCATGCTCAAGCTCGGCACCCATCCGCGGCTGGCCGCGATGCTGTGCGCAGCAAAGGATGCCCAATCGCGCGCGCTGGCCTGTGATCTGGTTGCCCTGATCGAAGCGCGCGACCCGCTGCGCGGGCTCGACCGTCGCCGTGAGGATTGGCAAAGCCGCTGGCTGGGCCTGCTGGATTTTCGCGCGCGTCGCGCCAGCCCCGAGCTGGATCGCAGCGCATTGATGGCGATCGACCAAGCCGCGCGCAGCTGGCGCCGACGCCTCGATACGAACGCCGAAGTCGCCAGCGCCTCGCCGCACCGGCTGGGCGAACTGCTGCTGCACGCCTACCCCGACCGCATCGCCCACGTGCTGCCGAATGATCGACTGAGGTACGCCCTCAGCAATGGACGCATGGCCAAGCTGATGGCGGATTCGCCGCTGGTCGGCGAGCGCTGGCTTGTAGTGAGCGAGCTGCGCGCCGATACCGGAGATGGACTGATTCTGCGCGCCTGCGGCCTTGATGAAGACGCGCTGGAACGTGAATTCCCCGAACGTTTTGTCGAAGCCGACGAAGCCGGCTGGGACGAAGCCGCACGCGCCGTTACCGCATCACGCGTGCGCCGCTTCGAGCAGATCGTGCTCAGCCGCAAACCGATCGGCAAACCCGACGCCCAACTCTGCGTGCGCGGCCTGATCAACGGCATCCGTAGACTGGGCTTCGCCGCGCTCGATCTCAGCGAGGCCCAGCGCCAGTGGCAGCAGCGCGTTGCCCTGCTGCGCGAGCACTGTGCCGAACTTGAATTGCCTGACGTATCGGACGAAGCCCTGCTCGCCTCGCTTGAGGAGTGGCTGGGGCCCTTCATCGGCGGCAAGACCCGCCTCTCGCAGATCGACGCCACCTTGCTCGGCGACGCCCTGCGCGGCCGCCTTGACCACGCCCAGCGCAAAGCCGTCGACAGCCTCGCGCCGGTGCGCCTGAAAGTGCCTTCCGGCCAAGAGCGCGCACTTGAGTACCTGCCAGAACAAGCGCCGGTGCTGGCGGTGAAACTGCAGGAGCTATTCGGCCTCGCCGACACCCCTCGCGTCGCCAACGGCCGAGTGCCCGTCACCCTGCACCTACTCAGCCCCGGCGGCCGCCCCATCCAGGTCACCCAGGATCTGCGCGGCTTCTGGGAGCGCACCTATGCCGAGGTCAAGAAAGAACTCAAAGGCCGCTACCCGCGCCACCCCTGGCCGGATGACCCATGGACCGCGCAGGCGACGCATCGGGCCAAGCCGAGGGGGACGTGAGGCTCACGCGCGCGCGCAATCTCCAAGGAACGCGCGGGCGCCATTAAGGCGCAGTGCGTCCACCTGAGGTTCTGAGGGGGGGTGACATTTTATCGAAGACCGCGTCCGCCAACGGATCAAGTGACCCAAGATGTCCACCCAGGCGGGGCGGATTTCTTCCACGTTTCCAAGCGCGCTTGGCAGCACTGATGCCGCCGCAGCGGACGCGCAGCAAGTCGCCAATGCGGTTGCTGGCTGTGCATCCCACTTAAACCGGTTGGGGTTCCACGGCATGCCGCTTAGGGGCGGCGGGCGGGTGGGCTGTGCGGGCTGGGTTGTCTCAGGTCACAAGTGAGTGCCGGTGGTGAACCTCTTCTTGGGCTGCGTCTGCTGCGGGCCGGATGGCGCGGCAGGCGCGCACGGCTTCGCCGCTCAGGATCCGATCCGGGCGAATCAGCTCGCAGTGGATCTGGGCCCCGTCCGCCACGCCCAACCTGGCCGCGCACCGGGTCGATGTGGTTGGCGCGGGTGTCGGATTCGGTTTCAGTCGTCCCGCGCAAAACCCGCCTCACGCTGTGCGCGGATGGCCAGCACAAATACCCTGTCCACCACGGCCACGTACCGGTACAAGGCCACGTAACCGTGAAAGTCGCGGCCGATCACCAGCTCACGCAGCGATTCGCCAAAAGGGCGCCCGATCAGCGGGTTCGACCGCAGCGCGTCGAGGCCATCGGCGATGCCGCGCATGCGACTTTCGACGCTAGGGTTGTCAAGACTTAGTAGGTGATCGGCGATTCGATCCAGGTCATCGGCGAGCTCGGGTGCCAGCTTGATGACGGCCACGCTATTTCGCGCGTTCGCGCGCTGCGGGGCGTCGTGCGGCCTTGCCATCGGCACGGTCCATCAGATGCGCGCGGTACTCGTCCCAATCGACGGTCTCGCCCGTTTCCACGATGCGTGCGTAGCGCCGCTCCGCCTCGTCGTGAAAGTCGGCCCGACGCTCCGCCGCGTCTGTTTTCTCGGCGATGGCTTCGAGGATGAAGTTGTGCGGACTGGTGCCGGCCCGCCCCGCCGCCTCGGCGATGCGGGCCTTCAACTCGTCGGGCAGGCGGATGGTGGTGGTGCTCATGCGGGTCTCCTTGAGCCATGCGGCCTGGCGAAAAGTAGCACAGCTGTGTCACAGCGAGGTCTATCCCACACGGGCGATGTCTGCTGACGGTCGCGGCGGAGGTGATGGGGCGGGCTCGGCGGCCATGTCTCGGTAGTGAGCTGTTGAGAATCAAAGCAGCGCGTCATATTTTTTCGGCGGGCAGCGCACCCGGCGATGCTGATTCTCCACACCAGCCAAGATGGCAGAAGCCACATCCAACTATGCGCGGCGCAGCAGACCGTCTGGCTCACCCCGCTGGCAATCGCCGAGCTTCTTGCCACGAGCAGGCAGAACGTCCTTCTGCATCGGCAGAACATCTTCGAGGATAGGGAGTCGGCGCCGCCGGCAACTGCCAAGGAATCCTCGGTAGTTCGCTTCACTCGGACCGCGGGCTGGACGATACCGGCATGTGCAAGAAGATCATCGCAATCACAGGCCTCAACGGCGCTGGCAAGACCCCCTTTGCGCGCTCGCTCCTGCCGCTGGAGGCTCAATGCCCACGCTTCATCAATGCTGATCTGATTGCTGCCGGGCTCGGGCCTTTCGCGCTAGAGACCGCCGCGACAAATGCAGGGCGCCTCATGCTGGAAGCGATTGCCGCTCGCGCACGGCGGGGCAAAAGTTTCGCCTTCGAGACCGCGCTAGCCGGCCTCGGCTACCTCGCCCACCTCAAGGCATGGGGCCGCTGGATATCAGGTCAGCGTGTTCTTCCTTTCACTGCCCGGCGCCGAGGTCGCCCTTGCTCGCGTCGCGGGGCGCGTGCGGCAGGGTGGACATCACATTTCCGAAGACGTGATCCGTCGCCGCTACAGCGCGCGCTTGAACAATCTTGAAAAGCTCTCCAAGCCGGCCCTGGACTCATGGGCAAAAAAATTCGACAACGAGGGCGGGAGCCCGATCCTGCTGCAATGGAGAGAGCGCCCGTAAACATGAAAGACATCAACGGAGCGAAAGACCCCGATCTGCGCGCATCGGTCGCTGCGATGCAGCGTGCGGCAGAGCTGGCCCACGAGACCGCTATCCCGCATAAGCTGCTGACTCAACTAAACGGCTTGGCAACGCGATCACGCCATGGACGACCTGCGCCCTTCGGACCTGAAGACCATCCTGCATTCCAAGCGGGCCAACCTGTACTACCTCGAACATTGCCGGGTACTCGTCAACGGTGGCCGCGTTGAGTACGTCACCGACCAGGGCAAGCGCTCGCTGTACTGGAATATCCCGATCGCCAACACCACCAGTGTTTTGCTCGGCACCGGCACCTCGATCACCCAGGCGGCAATGCGTGAGCTCGCCAAGGCGGGCGTGCTTGTCGGCTTCTGCGGAGGCGGCGGGACACCGCTGTTCTCGGCCACCGAAGTCGATGTCGAAGTCGCGTGGCTGACACCGCAGAGCGAGTATCGGCCGACCGAGTATCTGCAGGCCTGGGTGCGTTTCTGGTTCGACGATGACCTGCGGCTCACCGCCGCCAAGGCGATTCAGCGCGCCCGCCTCGAGCGCCTGCGCGAGCAGTGGGCGCAGGCCAGCCTGCGCGAGGCCGGCTTCCGGGTGGATGCGGCCCGGCTTAATGAACTTGCGAAGCGCAGCCTGCATCAGGTCGAGTTAGCCCAGGACACCACCGCCCTGCTGACTGAAGAGGCGCGCTTGACCAAGGCTTTGTTCAAGCTCGCCGTGGATGCCGTCGGCTACGGCGACTTCACTCGCGCCAAGCGCGGTGGCGGCGGTGACCCCGCTAACCGCTTCCTCGACCACGGCAACTATCTCGCCTACGGGTTGGGCGCCACTGCCACCTGGGTGCTGGGCCTGCCGCACGGGATGGCGGTGCTGCACGGCAAGACCCGTCGCGGCGGGCTGGTGTTCGACGTGGCTGATCTGGTCAAGGACGCCAGCATCCTGCCGCAGGCGTTTCTGTCGGCGATGCGCGGCGATGAGGAGCAGCAGTTCCGCCGAAACTGCATTGAGGCGCTGACCCGCAGCGAGTCACTGGACTTCATGATCGACAGTCTCAAGGCGATCGCACTCGACACTGCCGCCAAAGCGACCCTCCCGGTGCGGCGCGGTGCGGCGTGAACGTACTGCTGATTTCCCAGTGCGATAAACGTGCGCTCACCGAATCACGCCGCATCCTTGACCAGTTCGCCGAACGTCGTGGCGACCGCACGTGGCAGACACCCATCACCCAGGCCGGCCTGGATGCCCTGCGCAGACTGCTGCGCAAGACTGCTCGAAAGAACACCGCCGTCGCCTGCCACTGGATCCGCGGCCGCGACCACAGCGAGCTGCTGTGGATCGTCGGCGACGCCCGCCGATTCAACGCTGAGGGCGCAGTGCCCACCAACACCACCGAGCGCAATGTGCTGCGGCGGGAGGATGAGAATGATTGGCACAGCCTGAGTCTGATCCAGCTGCTGACTCGGCTGGCCGCCTTGCTGCACGACCTCGGAAAGGCCTGCGAGGCTTTCCAGAAACGACTGCTCACGCCCACACAGGAGCGCAACGAATACCGCCACGAATGGATTTCGCTGCGTCTCTTCCAGGCATTCGTGGGTGATGCCGAGGACGATGCTGTTTGGCTGCGGCGCCTGACTGCACCGACAGCCGAAGACGATGCGAGCTGGATACCCGATCGGCGCAAGCTGCGCGATGGCCTGGATGACGAAGCCCGCACACGGCTCCCCTTTTCGACGCTGCCGCCGTTGGCCCAAGCCCTGGGTTGGCTGGTGCTGACCCATCATCGACTGCCGGTGATGCCATCGTGGGATGAACAAAACGACGCCCCCGAGCGACTCGGCACCAAGGTGAGGGGTTTCAGGACGGCGATGCTGGACGACGTGTTGATCCAGATCGCCTGCAACTGGAACGAGACACCGGCAGGCTGCGAAAGAGCATCGATCAAGCCCTATTGGAACTTTGATCCGCACGGCCTCCCAGTGACGACGGTGCGATGGCGTGAGCGTGCGTCGAGTATCGCCCAGCGCTTGCTTGACCAGTTCTCTCAGCGTGAATCCAGGACGGCGATCAACGATCCCTACGTCATGCACGTGGCGCGCATGAGCCTGATGCTGGCGGACCACCACTACTCTCGACTGACCGACGTGAGGGACCGGGTTCGGGGAGAGAAGAGTTATCCGCTTTTCGCCAACACGCGCCGCGACACCGGCCGCCCAAATCAATCCTTGGACGAGCATCTGTTGGGTGTCGAGAAGCATGCGCGCAGCATCGTGCACGCCTTGCCGAGCTTCGATCGGCATCTGCCGCGTCTGGTTCGGAATCGGTTCCTGCGCCAGCGCAGCGAAAAGGAAGCGTTTCGCTGGCAGGACCGCGCCGTCGACATCGCGATCAGCCTGCGCGAGCGCTCGCGCGACCAAGGGGCATTCATCGTCAATCTCGCGTCCACCGGCTGCGGCAAGACCCTGGCCAACGCTCGCATCATGAACGCGCTTGCCGACCCTGCCAGTGGCATGCGCTGCGCCTTTGCGATGGGCCTGCGTACGTTGACGCTGCAGACCGGTCGTGTGTTCCAGAGCGTGTTGCGTCTGGGCGAAGATGAACTCGCCATCATGGTGGGCGGTGCCGCCAGCCGCGAGCTGTTCGAGTTCCATGAGAAACAGGCCGAGCGGACAGGCTCCGCGTCGTCGCAGGGATTACTACCTGGCGAGTGCAGTCGCGTGCTCTACGAGGGTAACGATGAGCATCCGTTGCTGCAGCGGCTGAGTCCTGAGCCGCGCGTGCGCCGCATGCTGGCTGCCCCCATTCTCGTGTGTACGGTGGATCACCTCACTCCCGCGACGGAGAGCCAGCGTGGTGGACACCAGATCGCACCGATGCTGCGCCTGCTTAGCGGTGATCTGGTGCTCGACGAGCCGGACGATTTCGATCTCGACGATCTGCCCGCACTGACGCGACTGGTGTATTGGGCGGGCCTGCTGGGCAGTCGCGTGCTGCTGTCGTCAGCCACCTTGCCGCCCGCCTTGGTCGAGGGCTTGTTCCTGGCCTACCGGGAAGGTCGACGCTGGTTCCAGCGCAATCGTGGGCAGCGCCCTGATGCACCGGTCGATATCTGCTGCATGTGGCTCGATGAGTTCGACCGGGCAGCGCGCGACTGTGCTGATCTCGATACATTCCGTGCGCAGCACCTGGTGTTTGCGAAGGCGCGCTGTGAAGAGCTGCATGCGCGAGCGCGCAAAGCGCCGCGCCGCCGTGCAGGACTGCTGCACCTGCCGATCACCGAGAGGGGAGAGCTCGCCATACGCAGTGAGTTCGCTCGCCTTGTGCGTGATGCGGCCGTGCGTTTGCACGCCGATCACCACAGCACCGATCCGCGCAGCGGCAAGCGGGTCAGCTTCGGGTTGATCCGCATGGCCAACATCGTGCCGCTGTTCGATGTGGCCTTGGCCCTGTATCGCCTGGGCGCACCGGAGGGCGTTCGCATCCATCTGTGTGTGTACCACTCGCAGTTTCCGCTGTTGATCCGTTCCGCGATTGAGCGTCGATTGGATACGGCGCTTGATCGCCGTGACGCCGACAATGTGTTCGCGCTCCCCGATGTGCGCGTTTGCCTCGACGCGCATGACGAAGCGGATCAGATGTTCGTGGTGCTGGGTAGCCCGGTGACTGAGGTCGGACGCGATCACGACTACGACTGGGCGGTAGTGGAGCCGTCGTCGATGCGTTCGATCATCCAGCTGGTCGGTCGTGTGCGGCGGCACCGCCAAGATCCTGTGAGCACCAGCAATGTGCTCATCTGCGAGCGGAATCTGAAGAGCTTCGAGCAACCGGGGCAGCCCGCCTTCAGGAGGCCGGGCTTCGAGTCGGAAGACCACCGTTTTGACCAGAGCTCGCTGCAGTCGCTGCTTCGGAGCGATGAGTATGCGACCCCTGACTCACGCCCCAGACTGCTCGCTCGCGAGGTGCTGGCGCCCAAGTCAAGTCTCGTGGATCTGGAACATGCGCGACTTTCTTCGCAGATGTTGCCGCCGCCACCTTCAGGCAAACCCACACCCAGAGATCTGCGGCTCGGGATCACGCCAGAACCGGCACCGCCCAACGCGACCACGTTCTGGTCGCACTCTCAGGTTTGGTTGACAGCCGTGCTGTCTCAGCAGCAGCCGTTTCGTCGGTCAGACCCACGTCGGGAGGCCGAGCTGGTGCTGCTGCCCAACGAGGACGGCGACGATTACGTTCTGACTCGGATCAACAGGGATGGTCGGGAGGTCGAGTACGCCGCACTGCGCGATGGCGTGGACCTGCATCGCGTCGACGACGCGCAGCTGCGGGGCGAGTGCATCACACCGTGGGGTGCCAGCGACTATCTGATGATCCTCGACGACTACGCGACGTCGATGGGGCTTTCGATGAGCGACTGCGCCAAACGCTATGGAGTCGCCAACATTCCGGACTGCAAGTACGGCTGGCGCTTCCATCCGGCACTGGGTTTTGTGGAATCCGACTGATGTGCGCCCGATCGTCTGCGTAAAAATCACACTGTGCCGTGAGGCCCTCGGTGTTCAACGCGAAGGATGGCCGTCAGTTGTTCGATCAGCACGGGCAATGCCCGGCGGACCGTCTCCCAGACCACCCCCGTATCGACCTCGAAGTAGCCGTGGGCGAGGCGGTTGCGCATGCCTTTCATCGACGCCCATGCCACGCTCGGGTAAGTCGTCAGACGCTCGGGGTAACGCTCGATCAACTTGGCCGCGACCTCGCCGATGATCAGTACGTTCATCGCCACCGCTTGCTGGGTGCGGGGGTCGGCCAGGAACCGCTCGCGATCTATGCCTTCGACGTAGCTGCAGGCCTGCCGTGCCGCTTTCAGCATGTCCTCAAGCCATCCGCTGAAGCGGTCCTCGCTCACAGGGGCCGCGCTTGCTTCAGCACCGCATCGCGAAAGCGCTCGGGAAGATCACCGGGCGTTCGCACATCCACCGGCACACCGAGGACGTCCTCCAGCGCCTGCTGCAGCCCACCGAGATCGAATAGGGTTGTCTCCGGGAGCGGATCGACCAGCAGATCGAGATCGCTACCGTCCACGTCCGTGCCGTGCAGCACCGAACCGAACACGCGTGGATTGGCGACCCGGAAGCGTCGGATCGCGGCGTTCAGAGCATCGGGGTGGATGCGGAGTGCGGTGGAGGGTTTCATGGGCTACACCTGCCCCTGCGTGCCCGAGGCGCGGCTTCTGAGCTGCCTGTGCGGCAGCGAATGAGGAGATGCCCTCTGGTGCAACGTTTTCTGAGCTGCCTACGCGGCAGGGGCGCTAGGTTAACGCAACCCGACACCTGAGCAGTTTCTAACGTCGAGCAACGGTGCGAAGAAATAGCCCTTTGGAGTAACGTGGTTTAAATTTAGCCCGGACTTCTTTACGATGGGATCGCGCTAGGGGTACGAGCCCCAGCGCGATCTAACAACGCTCAGTTTGACAGGCTGGGGCCAAAACCGCTGGCCATGTGCGGGAGGAGAGAGTTCAGTGTTGGTACGTCGCGTGCCTTGGATACGAGCAATCGAGGCAGAAACCGAGAATCCCCTGAGCGCTGCTCGGGGGATTCTACCGGCCGCCCTGCGGCCACACCAGCCAGGAACCCCCAGAGATGCCCGACGTTTCCTATGACCGTCGCGCCAGGTTCCGAGCTGCCATCGACGCATTCCTGCAAGAACGTCTCGATGCCAAGCTCGACAAACTTGCCGACGATGACCCCAAGCGCGATGCCCTGATCCAGCTGCATCGCGCTGACACCTGGCTGCCTGACGCCGCGCGGCGCGTCACCCAGATCCAGGCCGTCACCCACTCGCTCAAACCCATCCACCCGGATGCCCGCGGCACCAACCTGTACTGCCGCCCATCGGTACTTACCGCACACGCCGAAATTGGCACGCATGTGCTGGGAGACGACTTCGACGATGACGTGGTCGGCAACGCCGCAGCGCTGGACGTCTACAAGTTCCTCAAGCGCCAGGTCGATGAGCGCACGCTGCTGGATTGGATGCGGGAAGGCGATCCCGACCTCCCTGCAGCACTCAGCCCCGACCTGGAACTCGCGGCAGTCTGGATCACCGCGTTCACTGGGCTGACGCGCCCCCGCAGTGAGGCCTTTGCTTCGCACACTCAGGCGAAGCAGCTGTACTGGCTGGTGGGCGACGACGCGGCCGACGACGAGCAGTTCCGGATCCTCGCGCCCTTGTACGCCAGCTCACTCGCGCATGCCGTGTTCAAGACGCTCAACGAAGACCGCTTCGGCGATTCTGCAAAGCAGGCTCGCGAGGCGAAACGCAAGAACGAAGCGCACGACAGCGGCTATCGCGAGTACGCCGATCTTGCGGTGCAGAAGCTCGGTGGCACCAAACCGCAGAACATTTCCCAACTCAACAGCGAGCGCGGCGGCAACAACTATCTACTGGGCTCGCTGCCTCCGCCACCTTGGGATTCGCAGCTGCAGCTGTTGCCTGGCCGCGGGCAGAAGTCGATCTTCGACGTATGGTCGAAAAACTTCGATGTCTGGATGCCGGCCGAGCAACTGCGGGCCTTTCTCGGCGGCAAGCCTGACAAGACGATGGCGACACGCGACACGCGCGATGAGCTGTCCAACCACATCATCGACATGGTCCTGGTCTTCGCAGCCGCCGTGCAGAACCACTCGCCCGGATGGACGGCGGAGATCAGCTGTACGCTGAAGAACGAAGATGAGCAGCTGTGGCTCGACCCGTTCCGTTGCGAAACCGATATCGAGTTTCGTGAAAGCTGGCAACACATGGATTGGCCCAAGCGCGTCTGTGAACGATTTGGTCAGTGGCTTAACGCCGAGCTCAAGAAACGCCTGAAGCTGGGCGAAGACGAAGCAGCGACGCAGCGCCACTGGTCTACCGAGCTCGCCCATCACCCCGATTGGCTGTTCGAACTGGACCAGTTGAAGCACTGGTTGAGCGATGTCGAGAAGAAGGAAAGGCGAAACGGAGGTGCCGCATGAGCACACTTCCCCGAAGCCCTGCCTTGCTGGTTCTGCCTCGCCTGCGTATCCAGAGCGCCAACGCCATCTCCAGCCCGCTGACGCATGGCTTTCCGTCGATGACGGCCTTCCTTGGCTTCATGTGGGCTCTTGAGCGTCGTCTGGCAGACACTGACTTCGCCATCGGCCTGCAAAGCGTCGGCGTGATCTGCCACGACTTCGACGAGCAGGTCACCGACGGCGGCTACGTCAAGGCGTTTCGGCTGAGCCGCAACCCTGTGGATAGGGATGGCAGCACCGCAGCTATTGTCGAGGAAGGCCGTATCCATCTGGATATCACGCTGGTGTTTGGCGTGAAAGGACGCTTCGCGCAACAGGACGATGCCCAACGGCAGGCGTTCGCCGACGGTATCGGCAGCATTGTCGCCAGCATGCGTCTCGCGGGCGGCAGCGTATTTGCCCCGACGCGACACGATCAACGCACCCGTCCATGGTTGCGCATGGTTGATCAGGATCCTGCCGCGGCGCGCGACCAGTTCCGACGTTGGCGGCGATATTGGCTGCCCGGCTTCGCCCTCGTCGCGCGCGATGACCTGCTGCAGCAGCGCATTGGTCTAAGTCAGAACGGGACCAAGGCGCCGCCGATGGATGCCTGGCTGGACCTGTCGCGCTTCAACTGGCGTTCTCGTCGCATCGAGACCAAGAACGAGAACACAGGCGAATCCAACGCGCGTATTGAGTGGGCGCACGACCGTACGGAAGGTTGGATCGTGCCGATCCCGGTGGGTTACGCCGCGCTCTCGGACCTGCACGAGCCGGGGACGGTGCGCAACGCACGCGATCAGGGCACGCCGTTCCGCTTCGTGGAAAGCCTGTATTCCATCGGCCAGTGGATTGGCCCGCACCACCTGTCACATCCCGATCAACTGCTCTGGTACGCGCACAGCGACGACGCCCAAGGCGTGTATCGCTGCAGGAACGACTACGCGCGCTCGGTTTCCGACAACTGACCCAAGATCAAAAGGAATTCCTTCATGAACACTCAAGTCATCAAGACCGCTTCCGTACTTGCCTTCGAGCGCAAGCTCGATCCGTCCGATGCGCTGCTCTTTGCCGGCGACTGGGCCGCACGCGACGGCGCCGCTAAGTGGGAGGCCGTGACGATCCGCGAGAAATCCGTGCGCGGCACGATCTCGAATCGGCGCAAGACCAGCGGCCAAGACCCGGCCAAGCTCGACGCTGATATCCAGAACCCGAACCTGCAGACGGTTGACGTTGCGGCCCTGCCCGCAGCTGCCGACACCCTGAAGGTGCAGTTCTCGCTGCGCGTGCTCAGCGGCACGGGCGCACCGTCCGCCTGCAACGACGCCGCCTACCGCGTCAAGCTGTTGAGCACCGTCGGCGGCTACATCCAGGCCAACGGCTTCGCCGAGCTTGCGCGCCGCTATGCCGCCAACCTCGCCAGCGGGCGCTTCCTGTGGCGCAACCGCATCGGCGCCGAGCAAGTGGAGGTGCGCGTCGCCCATCTAAAGAACGGGCAGGCCATCAGCAGCTGGACCTTCGACGCGCTGGCGCATTCGCTGCACGATCTCGCAGCACCCGCTCACGAATCGCAGGCGCTGTCCGAGCTCGCCGGTGTGGTCGGTGCTGGCCTGGCTGGGCAGTCGCACGTTCTTCTTCAGGTCACCGCCTTCGTGCGCATTGGTGCGGGGCAAGAGGTGTTTCCCTCGCAGGAACTCATCCTCGACAAGGCCGCCAGCAAGAAAAGCAAGACTCTGTATGACGTGGGCGGCGTGGCGGCCATCCACTCCCAGAAGATCGGCAACGCCCTGCGCACAGTCGACACGTGGTATCCCGGTGCCGCAGAGAACGGCCCGATCGCGGTTGAACCTTACGGCTCGGTCACCACGCAGGGCAGGGCATGGCGCCAGCCGAAGGAGAAGCAGGATTTCTACAGCCTGCTTGATGGCTGGGTGGTCAAGGACAAAGTGCCCGAAGTCGAACAGCAGCACTTCGTCATCGCCACGTTGATCCGTGGCGGCGTGTTTGGCGAGGCGGGCTGATGCCATGACCACGCACTACGTTGACCTCACCGTCGTGCCCGATGCGGAGACCGGCGTGCCACACTTTCTCGGCGCCCTGTACGACAAGCTGCATCGCGCGCTGGTGCAGCAGCGGTTGGACAGCATCGGCGTGAGCTTCCCGCAGTACAGCGTGATCCGCCGCAACCTCGGCGATACGCTGCGTCTGCATGGCAGCGAGGCGGTGCTGCAGGCGTTCCTTGCTGACGACTGGCTGCGCGGCATGCGCGACCACGTTCGCAGCACGGCAGTGGCCGCCGTGCCTGTCGAAGCAGGTCATCGCAATGTGCAACGCAAGCAGTTCAAGACCAGTGTTGAACGCCTGCGTCGGCGACGCATGCAGCGCAAAGGCGAAACAGCAGAGCAGGCAGCACTCGCCATCCCGGAGTCTGCCGAGCACAAGCCCGACCTGCCTTACGTCCATCTGCGCAGCTTGAGCACCGGCCAACCGTACTGCCTGTTCATTGCACTCAGCGCCCTACAGGCCGAGCCCACCGCGGGCAGCTTCAACACCTACGGGCTTAGCGCCGGAGCCAGCGTTCCCTGGTTCTAACCCTTTTTCACAGCGCCGCTCACGCGCTTTGAAAATCAGCCACTTACGCCGGCGCCCAGAAAATGGGGTCGGCGGATTTTTGTGCGACCAATGCCCTACGATTCAGGGGCTTGGCGCGATTTTCGTCTAGTTCGCTGCCGCACAGGCAGCTCAGAAATAACCATCGGCAGTAGGTAGCGTTGACGTATTGTTCGCTGCCGCACAGGCAGCTCAGAAAGATCAAGTCCGCTGGCCGGGGCCGCGACATTTGTTCGCTGCCGCACAGGCAGCTCAGAAATATCCAGCGATGCACTGTGCCCTCGTCTGGGAGTTCGCTGCCGCACAGGCAGCTCAGAAAACAAGAGAAGCCGCCAAGCGCAACCGCGCTGGGTTCGCTGCCGCACAGGCAGCTCAGAAAATATTGGAGCCGGCCGTCGTGATGATGCAGAGGTTCGCTGCCGCACAGGCAGCTCAGAAAGACCCCGCAGGGCGGCACCGTTGGCACGCCGTGTTCGCTGCCGCACAGGCAGCTCAGAAAAGCAGGTCCGCGTTCTGCGCGCCGGCCACCATGTTCGCTGCCGCACAGGCAGCTCAGAAAGGTCCCAAAACCCTCTGAGGCGCCAACCTCGGGTTCGCTGCCGCACAGGCAGCTCAGAAACCAGATCGCGTAGCCAACAAGAAGCCCAAAAGGTTCGCTGCCGCACAGGCAGCTCAGAAACAGCAGTCGAACGCTTCATTGCGAACGCTCTTGTTCGCTGCCGCACAGGCAGCTCAGAAAATAAACGGAGGGCACAGGGAGTGCCGCAATTGGTTCGCTGCCGCACAGGCAGCTCAGAAATACCAAGGAAGCATGTCGCTTCTTGCTGGGTAGTTCGCTGCCGCACAGGCAGCTCAGAAAACACGGCCAAAGCCGAGTTCCAGCTCTGCAACGTTCGCTGCCGCACAGGCAGCTCAGAAATTCATCACGCCGCAGTGCAGCGCGACCAGATCATTCGCTGCCGCACAGGCAGCTCAGAAAGACAATTGGGACACTGCTGAGCAGTGGACGGGGTTCGCTGCCGCACAGGCAGCTCAGAAAAGCGGCACGGTGCCGTAGTAGCGCGCCGCATCGTTCGCTGCCGCACAGGCAGCTCAGAAAAAGTAGCTCTAGAGAGCCTGAACACGTACCTTGTTCGCTGCCGCACAGGCAGCTCAGAAAAGCACGTACACCTCGCCGACCTCCGGCAGCGGGTTCGCTGCCGCACAGGCAGCTCAGAAACACGTGATCGGCTGCACAGCCCCGCGCAGATCGTTCGCTGCCGCACAGGCAGCTCAGAAATGACAGCTGTGCCAGCTTCGAGGCGGCCTATGGTTCGCTGCCGCACAGGCAGCTCAGAAATGTCCCGGTTGTGCAGGGTGGCGCTTGTTACAGTTCGCTGCCGCACAGGCAGCTCAGAAACACGTGATGGGCTGCACAGCCCCGCGCAGATCGTTGGCTGCCGCACAGGCAGCTCAGAAAAACTCGCGCCGGCGGTGAAGAAGGCGGCCCTGGTTCGCTGCCGCACAGGCAGCTCAGAAATGACCAGGGCGACATGCGCCTGACGGTTTGGAGTTCGCTGCTGCACAGGCAGCTCAGAAAATACGTACATCGCCGCGTCGCCGGCCCCGGTGGTTCGCTGCCGCACAGGCAGCTCAGAAAACGATCGGACTCCTGCGCCAAGTCGTAGCGACGTTCGCTGCCGCACAGGCAGCTCAGAAAAGAGGGCTGGAACGAACGCGACCTGGCGACCGGTTCGCTGCCGCACAGGCAGCTCAGAAAATGAAGGCGCGATCGTGCTGCTGGCGCATCACGTTCGCTGCCGCACAGGCAGCTCAGAAATTCGCGCAGGACTTCCATGGCGGCCCAGTTGGGTTCGCTGCCGCACAGGCAGCTCAGAAACACTGGGGCAGCTTGTTCGGGGCTCGCGGGAGGTTCGCTGCCGCACAGGCAGCTCAGAAATGCGGAAACGGATCAATCAGGGTGTCAACGTCGTTCGCTGCCGTACAGGCAGCTCAGAAAAAGTTGCGACGCCGATTTGCCGAACGATACGCGTTCGCTGCCGCACAGGCAGCTCAGAAACCGGCGGGACGCCGTTCAGCCCTACAATTCGAGTTCGCTGCCGCACAGGCAGCTCAGAAAAGATCGAAGGCCCGGCGCTGCCTTTGCCACACGTTCGCTGCCGCACAGGCAGCTCAGAAAATCATGCGCGGGAACCAATGGTCAGTGACCACGTTCGCTGCCGCACAGGCAGCTCAGAAAATGAAAACCCAGTCCCACTGGCTGTCCGCTTTGTTCGCTGCCGCACAGGCAGCTCAGAAAACGACGGAGACCTCCTTTAGAAAGGCGATCTCGTTCGCTGCCGCACAGGCAGCTCAGAAATGAGCGCGCCGGCAACATCCTTCGCCCTATGGGCTTAGTGCGCGTCATCAGTCCCCGCTCACCGACGCTGGCGGTTTTTTCTGGTTCGGCAGCTGCCACTGCTTCCATTTCGACCACGCCTGCAGGCCGAAATACAGCGCGCCGAAGGCGATGACGCTGTGGGGTCGGTCGACCCAGGCGCCCGTTCCCGGGATCTCCAGCAGCGGCTGCAACTCCGCGCTGATGCCCAGGCGCGGCAGCGGCAGCAGTAGGCTCGTGAGTACGGCGCCGAGGTAGAACAGCATGCTCAAGGCCCAGTCCGACTGCGCGGGGCCTGAGCGGCCTGCGCCGTACGTCGGCTCGAACACTCGGGTCAGCTTGCCCAGCAGCAGCCAGCTGAACGCGAGCACCGGCCACCAGGCGCCGAAGCTGAAGGCAAAGGCGGCGATGAACAGGCTGTAGAACAGTCCGAAGCCAAGCAGGCTGAGCAACTTGATGCGGTGGCTGGTGCCGGGCGTGTGCAGCAGGCTGCCCAGCACCGCTCCGGAATGGATCAGCACAAACTCGACCAGCATCAGCAGCATGCCGTTGCGCACGCCGTGTGCGCCGAACTGCAGCGGCGCGATCCACAGCAGCAGGAAGCTGCCGCAGCTCACCGCATCGGGCAGGGCCAGCAGGCTGCGTCGCAGCGCGGACGGGGTTTCAGTCGTTGCGTTCGACATAGATCGGCACCTCTGTGCTGCGGCGGAATTCGAAGATCAGCGAGGTCTCGATATGCGCGACCTCGGCGCGGCGGGTAAAGGCATCCAGCGCGAAGTCGCGCAGGTGGTCGGAGTCGCGCACCGCGACGTGCACCAGAAAGTCATTGGCGCCGGCGACGTGATAGAACGCAACGACTTCGGGCAGGGCGAGCAGATGGTCGCGAAACGCGTCGAAGGTCTCGCGCGAGTGCCGGGCCAGCCGCACCGCCACCATCGCCTGCAGGCCGATGCCGATGGCGCGCGGTTCGAACTCGGCGTGGAAGCCTTCGATCACGCCGGATTCGCGCAATCGGCGGATCCGCGCCAGTGCGGTGGAGGCGGCCACGCCGACTTTTTCGGCCAGGGTCTTGTTGGGCAGCCGCGCGTTGTTGCGCAGCAGCCGCAGAAGTTCGACGTCGATTCGGTCCATGCTCAGCTTAAAACCCCGCAGCGAAATTTCCTTCGGATGATGCGCTCTACGCGCTGGAAACTTCCAACATGGTGCGCTACTACCGAACGGAATAGCCCCCATGAAGCTCGCCACCGATCTTGTCCACGCCGGCCGCGATGACCTGCGAGCGCTCGGCGTGCACGCTCTGCCGATTGATCTATCGACGACGTACCCGGTCACCGACCTGGCTGCGGGCACCGAATCCTTCGACGCCCTGGTCGGCGGCGCCGGCAGCGCGCCCAACGGCATCTACGCGCGCCTGTTCAATCCCACGGTCGGCCGCTTCGAGCAGGCGATGGCACGGCTTGAACGCACCGATGCGGCGGTGGCTTTTGGTTCCGGCATGGCCGCAGTCAGCGCCTGCCTGCTGGCCTTCGCGCAGGGCCGCGAGGTGCTGGCGGTGCGGCCGATTTACGGCACCAGCGATCACCTGCTCAGCTCCGGGCTGCTGGGCGCGCGGGTGCGCTTTGTCGAGGCCGACGAGGTCACGGCCGCGATCAGCGCCGACACCGGCCTGGTGTTCATCGAGACCCCGGCCAACCCGAATCTGGACCTGGTCGATATCGCCGCGGTGGTGGCCCAGGCCGGCAAGGTGCCGGTGCTGGTCGACTCCACCTTCGCCACACCGGTGCTGCAGAACCCGGCCGAGTTCGGCGCCGCGCTGGTGCTGCACAGCGCCACCAAATTCTTGGGCGGGCACGGCGATGTGATCGCCGGGGTGGTCTGCTGCAGCGAAGCGCATGCGGCCACGCTGCGTCAGGTGCGGGTCGCCACCGGCGGCCTGCTGCATCCGCTGGGCGCCTATCTGCTGCATCGCGGCCTGCCGACCTTGAAGCTGCGGGTGGAAGCCGCCCAGGCCAGCGCGCGGGTGCTGGCCGAACGTCTGGCCGCGCATCCGAGGGTGGTGCGAGTCGCTTATCCGGGCCTCGGCACGGTCAACAACGCGCACCTGCTGCGCACGCAGATGCGCGGCCCCGGCAGCCTGCTCAGCTTCGACGTGCTGGGCGGCCACGCCGCGGCCTCGGCGCTGCTGTCGGCGCTTGAACTGCATACCGTCGCGGTCAGCCTCGGCTCGGTCGACAGTCTGATTCAGCACCCGGCCGGGCTGACGCATCGCGTGGTCGATCCCGCCGTATTGGCAAGCCACGGCATCGGCCCCGGCACCCTACGGCTGTCGGTGGGGCTGGAGGATGTCGATGACCTGTGGGGGGATCTTGAGCGCGGCTTGGCGGCCGCAGTGGGTACTCAAAGCCGTGCCGCCTGATTCTCACTGCGGAACGCGGCACGTTTGTTCACATTGACTGCTTTATTCGGGCCGATCTTTTGTGACGTGATCTGCAATCATCCTCGAATGATTTAGGGGCTCAGCCTCGGGAATGCGCTTGCAGCGTCCTCCCGCAAGGGACCCACCTGATCGCCGCCGCAGCCGAATCCAGCCCGCACTTCGACGCATCACCACCACACAGAAACAGAGGACTCAAATGATCCAGCGAATTTCTTCAAAGGGCGCGCCGCGCTTCACTCTGCTTGCGGCTTCGCTGCTGCTCGCCGGCCAAGCCATGGCCGCCGGCAAGCCGAACGAGACCCGCGGCGAGACAGCCGCCTGTCCCGACCTGATCGCGGCGGGAGCTGAGTGGGAAGTTTGCGACAATTTCGCAACCGGCAATGGATTGCCAGCCGGCGATAGTTGCGATGGCGGTCCTCCGGGCGCCGGTGCTAATTTCATAGACGCCAGTTTCGGCGGCCGCGATGACGCGTTTGATGAAGGCGGGCTGTGGGTCAACAACATGCAGGTCGGCGGCCTTGCGACCTTTACCCTCACCTCGGCGAGTTTCGCCGCTCAGTCGATCGCCGGCTTGACCACCCAGCTGCGCGTGGACGCGCTCAGCACTCAGCCGACCCTGCGCGCCTACCTGAGCCTCAGCAACCCGAGCGCTGCGCCGATCACCGTGAATGTCGACTACGCCATCAATTTGGGCTCAGACAGCGAAACTGTGATCCACGGCAGCTCCAGCGGCGACACCCTGTTTACCGCCGCCGACCGCTGGTTGGTGACTAGCGACGGCACTCTCACCGAACCCGTCAACACCAGCGTGCTCTTCAGCGGCAGCCCGTCCGTACAGCCCAGCGCGGTATCGAATACGGTATTCAGCTGTTCGGGTACCCAAGGGGTGCGTGCGACTTACCCGGTGACTGTCCCGGCGGGTGCAACGGTTGCCATCGTGATCTTCCAGAGCTTGGGCATCGCGATTGCCCCGGCGATAACCGCCGCCGCCCAGTTCAATGACATCCAGGCGGGCTCACCGCTTCTGGCCGGGCTGTCGCCGACCCAGACTGCTGCCATTCGCAATATCGGCGGTGGTGGCGGCGTGCCGCCTGTGGCGACGCCCCCGATCGTGGTTCCGGTGGGCGGATTCAGCAGCGGGCTGCTGGCCCTGATCCTGGGCGGCATCGGCCTGCTCAGCCTGGGGCTGATGCGCCGCCGCTGAGCTGCTGTCCGGATTTCAAGAGCCACACGCTGGCGGCCTCCGGGCCGCCAGCGTCGTTTGGAACCGGGCGAATCGAAAGTGCAGCCTGCGAGTTCGCGCTGACGCCGGCGCCCTTGGCGTGCGCCCGAGCTGGCCGGCAAACGCGGCCAGTGGGTGTTGCCTGCACGATCGGTTTCGACCACGGTGAGCGAATGCAGACCCAGCCTGATTTCGAGACCGTTTATCGCGACACTGACTACCGCGTGTTCACTGCCGCCCATCCCGATGTGCGGGTGCTGACCATTGATCGGCCCAGCCCCGCGCTGGCGACGTGGATGCAGCAGCACGCTGCGGCCACCGCGGCCTTCATCACCGCCTGCAATCCGCTCAGCGCCGTGCTCCCCGATGCTGCCAATGCAGAGAGGATGGCAGGGCTCCGTGCCGCGCTTGGAGCGGCCGGTATCCGCTGGCTGCCGGCCGAAGGTCGCGCGCGCAGCGGCAGCCACGTTGAGCCCAGCCTGCTGGCGCTTGGGCTCGATCTGCAAGGCGCGCAGGCGTTAATGCGTCGCTACGAGCAGCATGCTTTTCTGTGGATCGAGGCGGACGGCGCGCCTCGGTTGATCTGGACCGAGGGTTTACCGCCGCGTCGATAGCCAATATCGAGGCGAAGTCCGCCTGCCGGGGTCAGCCTTGGCCGGCAGCCGAGTTCACCGCAGGATTTTTCCGCGCCGGGAACGGCGGTTTGCAGTTTCGTCAGCGCGCGCGCCCTGCGTGGCGCGCGGCACGCCCGATTAAATGGAGAGTCCTTAGTAGCCCGCGGCCTGACCGTCCTTGCGGCTTTCCGACGCGCCGATGTACACGCCCTGTTCGTGGTCGCGGGCGATGGCCTGATAGCCGCCGAAGGGGCCGTTGGCGGATTTCACGGTGTGGCCCGCCTGCATCAGGGCGCGAATAGTGGCCTGCGGGAAGCCGCTTTCGAGCTCAAGCACGCCGCCGTCGGTCATCTGCAGCGCCTGGCCGGTCGGCTCGGTGCTGCCGTCGTGGTGCATGCGCGGCGCATCGCCGGCTTCCTGCAGGTTCATGCCGAAGTCGACGAGGTTGATCACGATCTGCGCGTGGCCCTGCGGCTGCATGGCGCCGCCCATCAGGCCGAAGCTGATCCAGGGTTTGCCGTCCTGGGTGATAAAGGCCGGAATGATGGTGTGGAAGGGCCGCTTGGAGGGCGCGAAGGTGTTGGCGTGGCCCTCTTTCAGCACGAACATTTCGCCGCGGTCCTGCAGGATGAAGCCCAGGCCCGGCGGGGTCATGCCTGAGCCCATGCCGCGGTAGTTGGACTGGATCAGCGAGACCATCATGCCGCTTGAGTCTGCAGTCGTCAGATAGATGGTGTCGCCCTCGTTCAAGCGCGGGTTGCCGGCCTCAACCGTGCGCGCGGCGCGGGCTGGGTTGATCAGCGTGCGGCGCTGCGCCGCGTACTCCTTGCTGATCAGTTCGGCGACCGGCGCGGGGGCAAATTCAGGGTCGGCGTACCAGCGCGCGCGGTCTTCGAAGGCCAGTTTCTTGGCCTCGGTCAGCAGGTGCAGGTGCTCAAAGCTGCCGAAGCCGAAGGCCTTCAGATCGTATCCTTCAAGAATGTTCAGTATCTGAAGAGCAGCGATCCCCTGGCCGCTGGGCGGCAGCTCCCACACGTCGTAGCCGCGGTAGTTGGTCGACACCGGATCGACCCATTCGCCGCGGTGCGCGGCGAGGTCTTCGACGCTCAAAAAACCGCCCTGGGCCTGCACGTAGTCGGCCATCGTCTTGGCGACCTCGCCCCTGTAGAACCCGTCGCGGCCCTCGCGCGCGAGGATTTCCAGGGTGTTGGCGAGGTAGGGGTTCTTCCACATCTCGCCCTTGGCCGGGGCGCGGCCCTCGAGGGTGAACTGCTCGGTAAAGCCCGGAAACTTGGAAAGTACCGGCACGCTGCGGCCCCAGTAGTAGGCGATGGTCTCGTGCACCGGATGCCCGCTCCGCGCGTAATCGATGGTCGGCTGCAGAACCTTTCGCATCGAAAGCCGGCCAAAGCGCTCGTGCAGGGCGAACCAGCCGTCGACAGCGCCGGGCACGGTCACCGGCAGCGGGCCGTGCGGCGGGATGTCCTGATAGCCGTTGTCGATGAACCACTGCAGCGACAGAGTGGCCGGCGAGCGGCCGTGGCCGTTGTAGCCGTGCAGCTTGCTGGTTTTCGGATCCCACACAATCGCGAACAGGTCGCCGCCGATGCCGTTGCCGGTCGGCTCCATCAGGCCCAGCGCGGCGTTCGCGGCGATCGCCGCATCTACCGCGCTGCCGCCGGCCTTCATCACGTCCAGCGCGATCTGCGTCGCCAGCGGGTGCGAGGTCGCAGCCATGGCCGAGGGCGCCATCACCTCCGAGCGGGTGGCGAAGGGCTGCCCGGTGATGCGGTCGGCGGCCTGCGTGGGCGTGGACTGCAGGATCAGCGAAAGTGACAGAGCGAGCGGGGCGAGCAGCAGGCGCATGACGGAGCTCCAGCGTGTGGGCGAGCTCGCGAGTGTGCGCTGGTGGGGGCTGTCGGGCCTGTGGCGTTAGTTGATGGGCGCGGGTTCGGGTTCGGGGATTCGGAATGCGGAGTCGGGGATTCGGGATTGAGGATTCAACGCCGGTGGAGTGGAATCCTTCGGCGTGGCCGTGCGTGAGGGTCGCGCTCGTCAGAGCCAAGACCCTTCCCGATCACCGGGACTGCTTTTGCAAGCGCTGGTGGGGTGGCGGTTCAGTGGTCTTGACGGCGATGATGAGACAGCGCGTACGCGCGTGCTCCATTCCTCCGCCGTGGGAGCGGGCGTGACGCGAGGCCCGCGGTCGCAGCGCGCCGGTCAAGTCAGCGACGAGTGCCGTTCACCGCGTCACGTCGCGCCGCGCCCCAGCCGCCCTGCCGTCAGCCAATCCTGAATCCGGAATCCGGAATCCCCGCTTCAAGAACACCAGCAGCAGCGAGATCGCCGCCGGGGTCATGCCGGGGATGCGGCCGGCTTGGCCGACGGTTTCCGGGCGAGTGGCGCGCAGCTTCTGCAGCACCTCGGCGGACAGCCCGCTGATGCGGCCGTAGTCGAAGTCGGCGGGGATGGCGGTGCCCTCCGCCCGGCGTGAGCGCGCGATCTCGTCGCGCTGGCGGTCGAGGTAGCCGCTGTAGCGCGCCTGCACTTCGATTTGTTCGATAGCCTCACGGTCGTCGATGCCCGGGCCGAGGGTATCGACCTGCATCAGCCGGGCGTAGTCGAACTCCGGGCGCTTGAGCAGTTCCAGCGCCGGCGCCTCGCGGCTCAGCGTCACGCCAAGCTGGCGTTCGATAGCCGCGCCCAGCGCATTGTTTGGAGCTGACCACACGCTCGACAGGCGAGCGGTTTCGGCTTCAATGGCCTCACGCTTGGCGGCGAAGCGGGCCCAGCGTGCGTCGTCGACCAAGCCCATGCCGCGGCCGATTTCAGTCAGGCGCAGGTCGGCATTGTCCTCGCGAAGCTGTAGCCGGTATTCGGCGCGCGAGGTAAACATGCGGTAGGGCTCGGGTGCGCCCATGGTGATCAGATCGTCGATCAGCACGCCGATGTAGGCCTCGTCGCGGCGCGGTGCCCACGGGGCTTGATCGCGGCTTGCGCGCGCGGCGTTGAGGCCGGCGATCAAGCCCTGCGCCGCGGCCTCTTCATAGCCGGTGGTGCCGTTGATCTGCCCGGCGAAGAACAGTCCGGCGATCGCCTTGGTTTCGAGCGAGGCCTTCAGCCCGCGCGGGTCGAAGAAGTCGTACTCGATGGCGTAGCCGGGGCGCGTGATCTCGGCGTTCTCGAAGCCGCGGATGGTGCGCACCAGCGCCACCTGCACATCGAAAGGCAGCGAAGTGGAGATGCCGTTCGGATAGATCTCGTGGGTGTTCAAACCCTCGGGTTCGACAAAGATCTGGTGCGAATCCCTGTCGGCGAAGCGCACCACCTTGTCCTCGATCGAGGGGCAGTAGCGCGGCCCGGTGCCTTCGATCTGGCCGGAGTACAGCGGCGAGCGATCCAGCGCGCCGCGGATGATGTCGTGGGTCTGCGTGGTCGTATGCGTGATCCAGCACGGCAGCTGGCGCGGGTGCTGGTTGCGCGTGCCCATGAACGAAAACACCGGCGCCGGATCGTCGCCGGGCTGGATCTCCATCTGCGTGTAGTCGAGCGTCCGGCCGTCGATGCGCGGCGGCGTGCCGGTCTTGAGTCGGCCGACGCCCAGATTCAGTGCGCGCAGCTTGTCAGCCAGCGCGATGGCGGGTGGGTCACCTGCGCGTCCGCCGCTGTACTGGGCCGGACCAATATGAATACGCCCCGCGAGAAAGGTGCCGGCGGTCAACACCACTGCGGGCGCGAAGAAGTCGAGGCCCATCTGGGTGCGCACGCCGATGATGCGCTCGCCTTCGATCAACAGGTCATCGACGGCCTGCTGGAACAGGCGCAGGTTTGGCGCGTTCTCGACCGCCTCGCGAATGGCGGCGCGATACAGCATGCGGTCGGCCTGGCAGCGGGTGGCGCGCACCGCCGGGCCCTTGGAGGCATTCAGCGTGCGCCACTGGATGCCGGCACGGTCGGCCGCCCAGGCCATGACCCCGCCGAGGGCATCGATCTCGCGCACCAGGTGACCCTTGCCGATGCCGCCGATCGCCGGGTTGCAGCTCATCGCGCCGATGGTCTCGATGCTGTGGCTGAGCAGCAGGGTGCGCGCGCCGCTGCGGGCTGCGGTGAGTGCAGCCTCGGTGCCGGCGTGGCCGCCGCCTACAACGATGACGTCGAACGTGTTCATGACATGTGCGCTTGTAGAGAGGGCAATGGAGTGAGTGCGTGCGCAGGCGGCGCCGTTGCGTGTTCCGTGGCTGCAGGGCCGGGAGCGAAGCGCCCGCGGCTTTCTAAGGCAGCGGGTCTTGCCGAGGCAAAGGATCTTTCCGAAGCAGCGGGACCTTCTCAGGCAGAAAGGTGACGTGCGACGGCACCTCTTGATCGCGCTGAATTTACTGAGCCCGCCTCAGGTGCGCAGTAATAAGGCCCGCCAGCTGTCCTCGGAAGTCGGATTCTGACGCGATCCGGCCACTGCAGGCGTGCAACAGCCGTATCCGAAGTTTGGCACGCTATGTGCTTTGACATCCATGCACCCGCAGCGGCTGACCGCAAGGTGGCCGGGTATGGAACAGGGACTGGCCGTGTGCGCTGCGGGGAAGCAAGGGTAGCTCAAGCGACATCGTGCGCTGGGCTGCCTCGCTGTAGGGACAGTGCGGGCTTGCACCGTGCCGGGCCACGGAGGGCCTGTCGTCCTGATCAATGTGGTTCGGAATAGTTACTGCTGAGGGGCCGGGATTCCCGGAGCCCTGCTTCGCTCTGCGTCTTCTGCGAGGTTTCGTTTCGCCGCTTTATCGGTGTTTCGAAACGCAAAGGTAAAGAGAAGCAAGGACGCGACGCACGCCACGTTCGGCGCAGCAGTCGTAGAGGAAGGTCGGCGCCCGGCGGTCTTAGGAACAGGGGGAATCCAGGGGACCGTTTGCCCGGGCGCCGATGAGGTGGCCATGGGTGGAACGAAGGCAGATTCGCTTCGTGTCGAAAGGCGACCCTTGGCGTCAACGTTTTGGAGTTTGCCGCCGGAAAGCCGAGTTCTGCAAGCTTTTTTACAAACCCCTGTGATGCTCATCACTTTCGAGTTGTCAGATGTTCAGAAACACAGCAGAGGAAGATCAGTCATGAACAATATCGACCATTTCGACGGCAGCGATGACTTCCGCTACCGGCATGACCTCATGGTGGAGCTGTACCGCGTGGAGCAGGCTCAGGCGGTGGCGAGCGGTGCGGTCAGCGTCGCTGAGCTGGAGCGCCTGCAGAGCCAGCAGAAGATGATTCGCGACGCGCTGGCCCGCCTGGCGGCCTGATTCCCGCTTCCGGGCTTGCCTCGGCGGCGCGCACTGGCGCCGCCGCCATCGTGGGCGCGAGCATGGCGGCGGTCGGTCCGGCCTGTGTGAACTGCCCTGCTGGGCACGCTGCCTGCCGCGACTGTTGAAGCCGCGAATGCCGGGGCCACGCTCTGTGTTCGAACTAGCGTGCCCAAGCCTCAGCGCTTCGCTTCCCTGCTAATCCGTTGCAATTGACGCAGGAGGCTGATTGGCTGTCTGGCGGCAGCGACTTGCAACCTCGCGCGGAGCATTGGACGCAGCTGGATGTAGTTTGAAGAACCGTGCGGGCTCGGCCAGCTCGGGCCGCGCCCTGAATAAATTCGCGCGCGCCAATGAATCTGCGATCTCCCGCGCTGAACCGGGCGCTCAGCTGCCGCGATCCGCGCGCGCCCTCCGTCCATGGCGCGCGCGAAGCTCCGGCACGTCAATGCATTCTTGGCGAACAGCTTGAGGTTCGACGACCTTTGCGTACCGGCGTACCGGCGTACCGTCGCGGCGGGCTGTTTGAGCCTGTGCTCACCGTCCGCCTCAGTCGAAGGGCAGCGCTTCTCGGGAACGCGAGCCGCTGCGGCCCTCGCTTCTGGACTCGCGGCGTGAGCCGCCGTCGTCTGCGCTGTCGCCACGCGAGTCGAAATCGGGGGGAGCGCGAGCCGGCTCAGCGCGCGGCGCCGGTTCGCTGCGAAACATGGGCGCGGCGGGCGGAGCGCTGTAGTCGCGGTTGCGAGTGCCGCTGTCTGCGCCGCGGAAGGAGCGCGTCTGGCTGCCGTAATCCGAAGACTCCGCGGGGGCCAAGCTGCGCGTGGGTGCGCTGGGGCGGCTGAAGCCGGGGTCCGCGTTCAGAGTTCGGCTGCGATACACCGGCGGCGATGAGCGCGTCGGTTCGTCCTGCGAATCGCTGCGCGAGGGGGCGCTGCGGTAGACGGGCGCACTGGCCGGCGCGCTGCGGGTTTCACCGATCGGGCCGCCGTCATAGCTGCGCACCCGTGCGGCCGCTGAGCCCGCGCGGCGTGCAGGCTCGGTGCGGCTGGGCAGCGAATAGTTCTCGACGCTGCCGTTGGATCGGCCGCGGTCATAGCCGTCGCTGCCGTCGTCAAAACGGCGGCTGGCTTCACGTGCAGTGGTACCGCGAGCGCTTCCGGCCTCGGCTTCGCGGACGCGGGCGCTGCGCGGGCTGGTCACCGGAACGCCGAAGCCCTGCGTTTGCAGAGGTTCGCGCGTCGCGCTGCGCGAGCGGTAGTCGGCGCCGCGGGAAGGTGCATTCTCGCTGCCATAGGCGGACGGGTTTTGCCGGTCGCGCGAGCCGCTTCGGCTAGTAGCGCTGCCGTAGTCGCCGCCACTGCGGCGGCCGAGCCCGGTGCCGATGCCGTCGCCCCTCGCGGCGGGCTCGTAGCGCTCGCGCCAGGCCAGCCGTTCTGCCTGATTGCGGGCGCTGCCATAGCGCGGCGCATACAGATCATTGCTGTAGCTGCCGCGGCCGCGGCGGTTGTCGCGGTCCTGGTAGCTGTGGCGATCCCAGTCGTAGTAGCTGTCCGACCAGCTGTTGCGGTAGGGCGAATACCAATGGCTGTAGCCGTAGCGCGGCCAGCGGCTGTAGCCGGCGTCGAAAAACGATCGCGAGTGGAAGCTGTTGTGGAAGCTGACGCTGAAATAGTTGCGCGGGAAGTAGGTCACGCCGTAGTGGAAACCGGGGTGAAAAAAGGGATCGATGTAGTAGCGCTGGATCGGCCAGAACAGCGAGTAATAGGCCGAATAGCGGGTGTAGTCGGGCGCGTGGTAGCGATAGCCGCTGGAGCCGTAGCGCGTGCCACCGCCGTAGTAATAGTCGCCGTAGGCGTCGTCGGGCTCTGCGTAGTAGCTGTCATCGCCCACATAGCGCGTGTCGCGGCCGTAGCCATCGTCGCGGTAGGTATAGGTGGGATAGGTAACGCAGCCGCCCAGCAGCAGCACCAGCAGCAGACTTGTCCATCGGATCATGGTGGCAGCCCCTTTTGAATCGAAGCGCGATACCGGCGCCTGCGGTGGTCAAGGCCTGTGCGGCCTTTTCATAATTCCGGAGTGTTGGTCCGGACGAGTGAATTACCCCTGAAGTTACGGCAGTGCGCCCGCGTTCGGACACCGCGACCGCAGCCATGGGGCCCGGGGTTCAGCGGAAATTGGGCCGGCGCGGCCAGGTCAGAAGCCATCGGCTGCGGGTCGGGCCTGGGCGTCAGGGCCTTCGTGGCTGTTGGCTTCAGTGGAAATCGCGCGAGCGTGCGTCCAGCCCGCCGAGCAGGTCGCTGACATCGCTCAGGCGCCCTGCGATCAGGTGGCGGACGCCGTCGGCGGCTTCGACATGGCCCTCGACCAGCAGCAGCCGAGATTCCAGCAGGGCGCGGCGGCAGCGCTCGGCAACCCGCCGCCAGACCACCAGGTTCACCAGGCCGTCCTCATCTTCCAGGGTCACGAAGGTCACGCCGCTGGCGGTGGACGGCTGCTGCCTGAGGCTGACCAGACCCGCGAAGCGGACGTGCCGGCCGCTGCGCAGCTCGGCCAGCTCGCGCGAGCGCCGGCAGCCGCGCGCGCTCAGCTGAGGCCGGAGCAGGGCCAGAGGATGCGGGCCGAGGCTCAGCCCGGTGCGAGCGTAATCGGCGAGCAGGTTTTCAGCGGCCGAAGGCGGCGGCAGCTGTACGGCAGTGTCGGGCGTGGGCAGATGCTCGAACAGCGGCAGCGTGGCTTCGACTCCGGCCACCGCCCAGCGCGCGCGGTGGCGATGCCCGGCCAGGCCGCGCAGGGCGCCGGCTTCGGCCAGCAGGCCGAGGCTGCCGCGATCAAGCTGCGCGCGCCGGGCCAGATCCTCGACGTCGCGAAACGCGGCCTGCGCGCGCGCGGCCAGCAGCCGTTCCGCGGCATCACGCTGCAGGCCGCGCACCTCACGCAGCCCGAGCCGGATCGGCCCGCGTGCGGTCTCGCCCGGCTCCAGGCTGGAGTCGTAGTCGCTGTAGTGCACGTCGATCGGATGCACCCGCACGCCGTGGCGACGCGCATCGGCAATGAGCTGTGCGGTTGAGTAGAAGCCCAGCGGCTGCGCGTTCAGCAGGGCGCAGGCGAAGGCATCCGGGTGGTGGCACTTCAGCCAGCAGCTGACGTAGGTGATCAGCGCGAAGCTGGCGGCGTGCGATTCCGGAAAGCCATAGCTGCCGAAGCCCTTGATCTGCTCGAAGACCTGTTCGGCAAACTCGGCCGCGTAGCCGCGCGCGGCCATGCCTTCGGTGATCCGGGTGCGGTGGTGCTCCAGCCCGCCGCGCCGCTTCCAGGCCGCCATCGAGCGGCGCAGTTCGTCGGCTTCGCCGGGGGAGTAGCCGGCGGCGACGATCGCCAGCTGCATCACCTGCTCCTGGAACAGCGGCACGCCGAGGGTGCGTTCGAACACGGCTTTCAGCTCCGGTGACGGATAGCTGACCGGCTCCAGGCCCTGCCGTCGGCGCAAATAAGGATGGACCATGCGGCCCTGAATCGGGCCCGGGCGCACGATCGCGACTTCGATCACCAGGTCGTAAAACGTGCGCGGTTTCAGGCGCGGCAGCATCGCCATCTGCGCGCGTGATTCGATCTGGAAGACGCCAACCGTATCGGCGCGCTGGATCATCGCGTAGGTGGCGGCGTCTTCCGCCGGAATAGTGGCCGGCGCGAGATCGATGCCGCGATGCGTGCGCAGCAGGTCGAGGCAGCGGCGCACGCAGCTCAGCATGCCCAGCGCCAGGCAGTCGACCTTGAGCAGGCCGAGGGTGTCGAGGTCGTCCTTGTCCCACTGCAGAATGGTGCGGTCGGGCATCGCCGCATTCTCGATCGGCACCAGGGTCGACAGCGGCGCATCGGAGATCACGAAGCCGCCGACGTGCTGCGACAGATGCCGCGGAAAGCCCTTCAGCGCGTCGGCGATCAGCAGCAGGCGCCGCACCAGCGGGCTGTCGATGTCGAAGCCGCGCTCGGCCAGGCGCAGCTCGATCGGCACCTCGTCCTGGCCGCGTGCGGACGCCGCGCTGAGCTGCTCCAGCTGGTCGGTCGACAGGCCGAGCGCGCGCGCGGCATCGCGCAGGGCGCTGCGGCTGCGGTAGCAGATGACGGTGGCCGCCAGCGCCGCGCGCTCACGGCCATAGCGCGCGTAGATGTACTGAATCACCTCCTCGCGGCGCTGATGCTCGAAGTCGATATCGATGTCCGGCGGCTCGTTGCGCTCCTTCGAGAGAAAACGCTCGAACAGCAATTGGCTGTGCGCGGGATCAACCTCGGTGATGCCGAGCGCGAAACACACCGCCGAATTAGCCGCCGAGCCGCGGCCCTGGCAGAGGATGCCGCGGCTCCGCGCGTAGCGGACCAAGTCGTGCACGGTCAGGAAATAGGCGGCGTAGTCGAGCTCCTGGATCAGCGTGAGCTCACGTTCGATCTGCGCCTGGACTTTTGCCGAAATCCCCTGCGGCCAGCGCCAGCGCGCGCCTCGCTCGGTCAGTTCGCGCAGCCACGAATCCGGCGTCTGCCCGTCCGGCACCACTTCGCGCGGGTAGCGGTAGCGCAGCTGCGAGAAGTTGAAGTCGCAGCGTGCGCCGATCTGCAGGCTCTGCTGCATCAGTTCGGCGCCATAGATGGCCTGCAGCGCGCGGCGCGGGCGCAGGTGACGCTCGCCGTTCGCAAACAGCAGGCCGCGCGCGGCGCTGACGGTCAGCCGATGCCGCAGTGCGGTCAGGCAGTCCTGCAGCGGACGCCGCGCCCGCACATGCATGTGCGCATCGCCGCATGCGACCGCCGGCAGGCCGCAGCGCTGGCCAAGTTCAAGCAGCAATCGCAGGCGCTCCTCGTCGTCCGGGCCACGGTGCAGCTCCACTCCCAGCCAGGCGCGCCCCGGCCACTGCTGCGCGAGCTGCTGGCCCTGCGCCGTGAGTGGGTCTGCGTTGAGCGTACCCGCAGCCAGCGCGGCGGCGTCTGCGGCCTGCGGTATCCACAGCAGCAGCAGGCCGTCCGGCGGGTCGTGGATGTCGCCGAGTTCGAAGCGGTATTCGCCTTTTTTCGAGCGTCGTCGGGCGCGGGTGATCAGCTCGCACAGCGCGGTGTAGCCGGCCAGATTTTCAGCCAGCAGCACGCATTTGAAGCCGCCGTCGGCCGTGCTGAACTCGGCGCCGGTGATCAGCTTCAGCCCGGTCGCTTTGGATGCCTCATAGGCGCGCACGATGCCGGCCAGTGAGCACTCATCAGTGATCGCCAGTGCTTCGTAGCCCTGTGATTTGGCGCGCTCGAACAGCTCCATCGCGCTCGATGCGCCGCGGCCGAAGCTGAAGCTCGACAGGCAGTGCAGTTCGGCGTACGCGGACGTTGTTTTGCGCCGGAGCGGCGGCGGCCGCTCGCATGCAGCCGAGGCCGCGCCGCTGCGGCGGGTGTCGAGGGCGACTACGTTTGCGGTGGGCGAAGGCGAAGGCGAGGGCGAGGTCATGGGTCGGGGGTGTTGGGTGTTTTGCGCTAGTGGGTTTTGGGCCTTGGTTTTTGGGCGGCCTGTTGGAGTCGATCAAGATCCGCGAAATTGCGATTCGCGGCTTGCGATTTGCTGTGTTGTGCCTGCGGCTTGCTGCATCCTGCGTAGGGCGGATATTGACCCGCCGCCTTCGTGTTCCCTGCACAAGGCCAAACAGCCGAAGTAGAAAGCAGAAGCGGAGATCGCAAAGAGCGGAAGCGGAAGCGGAGAGCAGTTCGTTTTTCAGGGTGGGACTTGACCCACCGCCTTCGCTTCTGCGCTTTGCTTTTCATCGCGTATCGGAGCGAGACGAAAGGCCGAGCGCTGCGGTCGGCGGGTCAAGACCCGCCCTACAGGTTTGATCGCTGGGGCGGCCTGATCTGTACCGTTGACTCCCGATTCTCGATTCCCGGCCCTCAAGCAAACCAGCCCCGCAGCATCCAGCCCTGCAGCGTCGCCGGGTCGCCGGCTGGACGGAAGGCCCAGGCGCGCTGGCCGCTGCGGGTTTCGATCAGGTAGTAGTCGCGGCGCTGGTCGGCGCCGTCCCACCAGCCGGCCTCGATCCGTTCGGGCCCGGCCAGCACCGCGGCGACCGCTTCGCGCAGTGGGCGAGCTTCGCTCAGCAGCCACGGCGGGCGCGGGACGGGGCGCTGCGCGGGATCGCGGGCGCAGCGCTCGGCAACCCGCTGCTGGGCGCGCTCGGGCCGCGGGTCGCCGGTCAGCACCAGCTGGTGCAGGGCGTCTTCGCCCAACCGCGCGCGCAGGCGTTCGCGCAGTGCAGCCCAAGGCTCGGTCTGGCCGGCGCCGGCTTCGAACAGGTCTCTGCGCGCCGGAATAAACGGCGGCAGCTCGGCTGCGAGCAGACGCAGGGCGACGGCGGCTTTCGGCAGGGGCAGGCGCTCCAGTCGGCCGCGGGCGAGCTCGAACAGGCGCGCGGATTCGCGTTCGGGCGCGAGCAGGCCGATCTCGATGCGGCTGGCCGGCAGGCCTTCGTGCTCCAGTGCGAGCTCAAAACGCTGCACGCCGCCGTCGCGAGCGGTCAGAAATTCGGCGAGGTCGCTGCACAGCCGGCGCAGCGGAAATAGCAGCGGGCTGAAGTGTTCGACTTCATAGCTGAATTCGACGCGGGCCTCGAAGCGCTCAGGCGGGCGGTACAGGTCCTGCGGATCAGGGGCATGGCCAAGCAGGCGGTCGATCTGCGCCAGCAGGCCTGCACCGAAGCGCCGCGCCAGCCCGCTGCGCGGCAGTGCGAACAGCTGGCGCAGGCTGCGCAAACCCATGCCGTGCAGGCTGTCGGCTTCGCGATCGGACAGCGCCAGCGCGCTGACCGGCAGCGGATCCAGCGCGTGGCGCAGCGGGTCAAGCCGATCCACGGCGAGCCCGTCGCGGTGGCAGGCCAGCACGCAGGCGCCGCTGACGGTGGGCGCGGCGGCGATGCGGTGGGCCACGCCGAGCGCAGTGAGATCGGCCCGCAGGCGGCGTTCGAACCCCGGCCACTGGCCGAACAGGCCGAAGCTGCGGCCAACCTCCAGCACCACGCAGTTGGCCTGCGGCAGGCAGACCATCGAGCTGTAGCGGTAGGCCCAGGCTGCCAGCAGCTCGACCAGGCGCGCGCTGTCCTGCGGGCGGTGTTCCTGCGTGCGCAGCGCGGCGCACAGGGCCTGCGCGGCGGCCACGCTCTGGCCGCGCTGCAGGCCGAGCGCGCGCGCAGCGGGGTTGGCGTCCAGCACTACGCGGCGCTGGGCCGGGCCGCTCAGCAGAGCCAGCGGGGCTGCGGGCTCGGGGTGCTGACGCAGCACGGCGTCCAGCGCCAGCTGCGGCAGATGCACGGCGGCCCACAGCGGTGGGGGTGAGGTGGTGGACATGCGCCGGCCGGCATCAATGCAGCGGCAGCTGCAGCGGAATAGGGTGCGTGGCGGGCAACAGCTCGCCCTGCGCCGGGCGCGCGGCGACAGCGCGCGCGATCGCGTCTGCCGGGCTCGACGATGCCGGGCTCGACGATGTCGGACTCAGCCGTGACAGGCTCGACGTTGCCGGGCTCGACGCGGCAGCGCTTACCGCTGGGCTGATCTCGGGCGCTGCGGACCCTGACGGGGCGTCTGCGCACAGCCCGTGCGCCAGCGTGCCGCTGTTGGGGTTAAGCTGCGGGCGGGCGAATGCAGCTACGTTCTGCGAAGGCGCGTGGGCCGCCACGGGGGCGGCTGGCAGGCATTTCGCGGTTGCGTCCGCGGCGTTCAAGGCGTGGGTCGCATGCGGGCCAGCGGCAGCCGCTGGATCGATCCGCCGCGCTGCGGTGTTCTGCAGTGGCTGCGGCCGCTGCGGCGCCTGTGCATGCTGGCGCCAGCGCAGGCCGCGCGGCGGCGGGTTGGCGCCGCGGGCTTTCAGGACGCGCAGTTCGCCTTCGGCATCCAGGGTGAGCCGCAGCGCCGCCGGCGAGGTCTGGCTGGCCGCGCGCAGCGGACGGAAGGCGATGCCCAGACTATGCCCGGCTTCGGCCGCCAGCTGCAGCCGGCGCAGCGCGCGCTCATCGGCACGGGCTGCATCCGGCCAGCACAGCACGGCGGCGCAGCAGCCGGCGCGCAGGCACTGCTCGGCCGCCCACAGCGCCTGCTTCGGCGGCGCCTCGACGATGACCAGGGCGTCCAGCTCGATCCCGCACTGGGCCAGCGCCGGCGCATAGGGCCGATACGGCGGGGCGATCAGCACGATGCGGCCGCGGCCTTCGCTCAGGCGCGCCAGCAGCGGCAGCACCAGGCTGAGTTCGCCTTGGCCGTCGGCGGCAAACAGAATCTCGCTCAAGGCCGACTGCGGCCAGCCGCCGGTGGGCAGGAAGGCGTCGAGATCGGCGAGGCCGGTGGGCTCGGCGGCGCGCTGGCTGCGCGTGCTGCCGGCGCGCCACAGGCGTGGATCGCTCAGCAGGCGGGCCAGGCTGGCTGCGCTGTTCGCGGCGGTTGACGGCTCCGCGCCGGCCAGGGCCTCCGCACCGGGCAAGGCCCCCGAACTCGGGATCAGCCCCGCACCGGGCAGGGCGGCGCTCATCGCGTCCTCCCGCGCGGGCCGATAGCGCCGGCCACGCGCAGCACGCCGACGAACAGGCCCTCGATGGCGAAACTGTCGGCGCTGCCCGGGCTGACCTCGATCGGCGCATAGGCCGGATTTTCGGCGATCAGCTGGATCCGTTCGCCCTGGCGGCGGAAGCGTTTGACGGTGATCGCATCGTCGAGCCGCGCCACCACGATCTGGCCATTCAATGCCTCCGGGGTGCGGTGCACAGCGATCAGATCGCCGTCGAGGATGGCGGCCTCGATCATCGAATCGCCCTCGACCCGCAGCAGAAAGTGCGCGCGCGGGCGGAACAGGGCCGGATCGATCTGCACGTGCCGCTCGATATGCGCGTCAGCCAGGATCGGCTGGCCGGCGGCGACCCGGCCGATCAGCGGCAGCCCGGCTTCAGCGGTCGGCACCAGCAGACGGATACCGCGTGCCTTGCCGGGCTTGAGCTCGATCAGGCCCTTGGCCTCCAGCGCACGCAGATGGTCCTGCGCTGAGCGCGCCTGGCTGAAGCCGAAGGCTTCGGCAATCTCGGCCAGGCTCGGCGGTGAGCCGTCCTGGGCGATCCGGGCGGAGAGGAAATCGAGGATGGCCTGCTGGCGGTCGGTGAGCGTCATAGGCACAAATTTATGTGGTAGTTGGCGGCGCGGCAAGCGGTGAAGCGTGAAGATCTGGCCGGGGCCGGGGCCGGGGCCGGAGGCTCGCTTGCGTGCGCAAGCCAAGCGAACGCCCGAGCGCTGTGCGCGAGGGCCGGGGGGAGATTCAGAGCCAGTGGTGCGTTGGGCGTTTTCAAAGCCGATTTTTCGGCAGCGCAGAGAGTGTCCAAAGCCAGCGGCCGAGTTTGTAGGGCGGGTCTTGACCCGCCGCCTGCCCCCGCGCCGCCTGCGGGCGGCGGGTCAAGACCCGCCCTGCGCAGAAGCCGTGATCCGCGACGCTGATTCGCAAGGGCACGATCGGAGCCTGCGTTGGAGACCGGTGCACCGTGTAGCGCGATGCCGTCTCGCGGTTTGAGATGCGCCGGGGTTCTCGGGATGGGCGGGGCCTGGCACGTCGCGATCACGCGCCGAGGCTGCGCAGTCGGGTACGGCGCACTGCTCTGCCGTCCCTTGCGAGTCTCTCCGTGCCCACACTTCCGCCTTCACCCCCCCAACTGTTCCAGTTCGCCCTGCTGGTGCGCGACTACGACGAGGCGATCAACTGGTACACGCGTGCGCTCGGCTGGCAGCTGCTGGAAGACAGCGCGCGGTCACCGACCAAACGCTGGGTGGTGATCGGCCAGGACGGCGGGTTCCAGCTGCTGCTGGCTAAGGCCGCGACCCCCGAACAGGCGGCGCATATCGGCCGACAGGGCGGCGGGCGGGTCTGGCTGTTCCTGCGCAGCGAAGATTTCGATGCCGACTGCGCGCGGAATCAGTTGGAAGCTTGCGCTGTGCGCGGACTGGGCCGGGAAGTTGCGCCCGTCGAGACGAAACACCGGCTGCACTCGCGCCGAGCGCAGATCCACATTGACCGTGCCGGGCGCCGCCAGGGTGCAGCTCAAGCCGCTCTCCACGCCGTCGCGGAACAGCTGCTCACCCGGCGTGGCCTGCAGCTTGGCTGCGAACGCCAGCAGGCTGATCAGCAGCGCCACGGCGTATGAGTGCCGAGTCTTCATCATCTGCTCGCGTCCCTGAATTCTGAAAGCCGGCCGACGGCCTTCGAAGGGCGCGGCGCTCGGCCCCTGCAGAACAGCTCGGAATTCAGCGGCGCAAACGACAGCGCGCGCTGTTGCCATTGGCTGCGATGGCCAAGCCCGGGCCGATACCCGGTCCGGCGGCTCGCGCGCCTGCGGCTGGGCGCAGCCGTTTGAACGTGCGCCGCCCCGCAGCCATCGCTGGCCGCCGTGCAGCGGTCGGGATCGGCCTCGACCTCGCGCGTAGACCCGCATGTGTGGACCGCAGGCGCGAATTCGCGGTCGCCCCGACGATTTATTCAGTCTCGGTAACTGCGCACAGTATCGCCGTCTGTCGGCGAGAGCCGCGCCGAGCATGAGCGAGTCAACCGCCGCCAATCACACTACCGGGCTGCTGCTGCAGCGTATCCGCGGCGGTAATCCGGCCGCTCGCGGAATGCTGGTTGCGCGGCTCCAGCCTTTGTTGCAGCGCTTTGCGCGCGGTCGGGTGCCGCAGCTGCTGCGCCACCAGCAGGACACCGGCGCCGTGGTCCAGCTGACCTGGCTGCGCGTGCTCGACCGGCTGGTCGAAATCCGCAGCGACAGCGCCGGCGATTTCTTCGCCTACCTGCGCACGGTGCTGATCAACGCGCTGCGCGAGGCGCTGCGCCGGCAGGGCCGCTCACCTGTACAGGGCCCGGGCGGCGGAGCCGATGTTGCGGACTCCGCCGTGCTGCCGGCCGACGCGGTGGATGCCGGCGACTGGCTGGCCTAAGAGCAGGCGCTGGCCCAGCTGGAGCCCGCGCACCCGTGCTCTGGTGCTGATGCGCAGGGCTCACGCTGGCTGGCGCTGGAGTATGTCGATGGCGCTGCAGTCACCGACTGGTGCAAACAGAATGCGCTGGGTTTGAACGATCGACTGCGTCTTTTCCAGAAGATCTTTGGCGCAGTCGATCATGCCCATCGCCAGCTGGTGGTGCACCGTGACTTGAAGCCCGCCAACGTGATGGTGGATGCGCGCGGCGAACCCAAACTGCTCGACTTCGGCATCGCCAAGCTGCTCCACAAAAGCCAGGCCGAAGCCACTAGCAGCAGTCTGACGCCGGCCTATGTGGAACCTGAACAATTGCGCGGGGAGCCGGTCAGCACCGCCGCCGATCTCTACGCGCTTGGCCTGCTGCTGTTCCGGCTGCTGGCCGGTCAGCTACCGCCCAGTCGCCGCGGCGGCCAGACGGCGGCGGTGCTCGATCAGCTCGACACCGAACCCGGCCAGCGCCCCAGTGCACAGACTCTGGCCGAGCTGCCGTATCCCGGCCTGCTGCTGCGGGGGGATCTGGATGCCATCGTCTGCCAGGCTCTGCGCGTGGATCCGGCCCTGCGCTACCGCTCTGCGATGGAGCTTTCTGAAGACATTGAGCGGCATCTCGAATCGCGGCCGGTGCGGGCGCAGCCGCTGACGCGGCGCTACCGGCTTGGCCGCTCTCTGCGCCGCAATCCGGCGGCGGTCGGCTTTGCGGCGATTGCGGCAACGGTCCTGCTGGCCGGCAGTGCGATTGCGCTGGAGGAGGCTCGCCGCGCCACCGCTGCTGCTCTGCGCGCCGAGATCGAAGCCTTGGTGGCTCGCCAGGCTCAGGCGCGGGCCGAGCAGTCGAGCGCGTTTTTTGGGATCGCTGTTCCGCGAGCAGGACCGGTTTTCCCGCGCCGGCAGCAGTTCACGCAGCCCGCAGCCGCTGCTGGCCGAGGGCGTGGCCCGCGCTGAAACCGAGCTGGCCGGCGACGCCGAGGGCCAGGTGCGCCTGCTCGGCAGCTTGGCTGCGGCGCAGTTTGGCCAAGGGCTGAGCTCGGACGCTCGCGCCACGCTGCAGCGCGCGACCGTCATTTCCGAAGCGCAGCCGATCAGCGGCGCGGTGCGGGTGCGGCTCGGCGCGCTGGCGGCGCGAATCGCCGAGGCCGAGCTGCGTCAGAACGATGCGCTGCAGCTGTATGAGCAGGCCGTCGCCATCGCCACTGAGGTGCACGGCGAGAACAGTCTCGAACGTGCGAGGACCCCGCGCGACCGACCCGGAGTGATGATGATGGGCAGTGATTTCGCCGGGGCGCGAGCGGTGGCCACGGAGGCACACGCGCAGTTCCTGCGCCAGCTCGGCGAGGCTGATGCCGAGACTGCGTTGGCGCGCTACCAGATCGGTCTGGTGCACGCGCAGAAGCGTGAGAACTCCGCTACCCGCGCCGATTTTGAGGCCGTGCTGCCGGTGCTCGAACAGGTCTACGCTGCAGACGATGCCCGACTGATGAGGCCGCTGATGTCGCTGGGCGATGTGCGGCGGCGGCTGCGCGACTTTATTGCCGGCCGCGCAACTCTGCAGCGCGGCGCAGCGATCGCCTCGAATCACCTTGGCGAGAAGCACTTGCAGCGCGCCGCGATCCTGTTTCGGCTGGGCACGCTGGAGCGCGATGCCGGTGATCTTGAGGCTGCCATCGCCGCACTGGATGCGGCTGAGAAGGCCCTGCCGGAAGGGGAGGCCCGGACCCTGGCCCAGCTGCACGCCAGCCGCGACACGCTGTTCGTCGCCCGCGCTGAGTTCGCATGCGCTGAGCTTGATCTGCGCCAGGCGATGGACCTGCGCAAGCAGCACGGCGGTCTGCGCACCGGGCTTGCCCGGTACTCAAAGGCCGAATGGGGCGTCGCCCTCGCTGGCCTCGATCGGCTGGACGAGGTCAAGGCCGCGCAGCGCGAGGCGCGCCGTGAGCGGCTTGCGCTGTTGGGCCCAGACGTCCATCAGAACTCGCTGCTGGCCGCGCGCTTGGGCGCCACCTTGGGCCTGCGCGGAGAGAGCGCCGAAGCCGCCGCCGAACTGGCCGAAGCCGAGCGCTTGGTGGTTGCGCAATCAGGCCCCGACAACCACAACGCCTGCCAGTACCGGCTGCAGCGAGCGCGGCGTCTGGCTCAGCTGCCGGAGCGACGCGAGGAGGCGCGCAACCTGCTGGAGGACCTCAACGCGCGCGCCGAGGCTCAGCCGGAACGCGCCGCCGCGCTGGAGGCAAAGGGCCTCGGCCCGCTGCAGCGCGAACTTGCCGGCGAATGAGCGCCTGCAGAAAGTCCGCCCGCCTACTGCGGCCGTCAGGTCCAGGCGTCAGCGCCTAAGCGAATTCGGCTCGTCGGTTGGCAGCAACAGCAAGACCTTCGCGCCTCGCTGCGGATGGTGAGGAGCGCGCCTTGATCCTCGCCTGCGACGACATCCCTGCAGTCCGACTCGAACAGCACGCATCGCTGCCTCAACGAGTACGTCTCCGACGCCGCGCGAGACGCCGCCGCGGCACTGTTGTTGGCCGTGATCGGCAGCGCGCAGGCGCAAGGCCGCTTGACTCCGCAGGCGGCGCCAAGCACGCCCAGCAGCGATTCGACACTCCGCAGCGACGCTGAGGTGACCCTTGCTGCTCGTGGCTGCCCGCCGGCCGCCGGAGCAAGTGTCCGCGCGCGGCGTTCACTTTGGGCGCGCTGGGGCATTTACGTATCGACACCTGCTGGGAACACCTGGGGAGCCCGGCCGCCGCCCCCGCACCACGCCGCCCGCGACACCGCCCGCACACCCGCCCGGATCGCCATGGTGCTCGCCGCCTGCGCTGCGCCGCTGGTGGTGTCCGCCCAGTCGCTGGGCACGGCTTTCACCTATCGGGGTCAGTTGACCGAGTCCGAACAGCCGGCGAGCGGGCTCTAAGACCTGCAGATCTGCCTCTTCGATTCTCCGTCCAATCCGATCCCGATCGCGTGCGCTCCGCACTTCGGTGAGGTGCCGGTCGAGGCCGGCGTTTTCACCGTTGCGCTGCACTTCGGCGCAGCGCCTTTCGGCGGCCAGCAGCGCTTTCTCGAACTGCGCGTTCGCCCCGGCGCCAACACCGCGAGCTACACCCTCCTCGCCCCGCGCCAGTTGCTGCGGCCGACGCCCGAGGCGCTGCGCGTCGGTGTCGCCAGCGCTGCAGCTTGGTCCGGTCTAACCGGCGTGCTGGCCTACTGGCGTCAATCCCTCGCTCACGCGAAGTCCAAAATTTAGCCCGCACATACCATTCTAGGCGTGTACCTGTGTCACGCTCGGCAGATGAAAATCCTGGAACGCGTGTTTCCGATCATCCACGGCCTCATGGCACTGCTTTTCGCCTGCGCCGCACTCATGCTCATCACCATCGCCGCCAACGTTGGCTGGCTAGCCATAGAGGGCGGATTCGACCGCGGTGCCGCGCAGCAGATCATTGAGGCTATCGGCCTGCTGGCAGCAGCAGTGGTGGCGCTGCAGATTTCACAGACAGTCGTCGAAGAGGAAGTCGTACGCGACGCGCATATCAGTGGACCCACCCGGGTGCGTCGCTTCCTTTCTAGGTTCCTCGTTGTCGTTGTTGTGGCGCTGAGCATTGAAGGCTTGGTTGCAACGTTCAAGGCGGCGCATGAGGATCCTGCACACATGCTTTATGCGGCAAGCATAGTGATCTCTGCCGGAATTCTACTTGCAGGTTGGGGCGTGTTCATACGCATGAATCGTTACGCCGAAGATCTCGAACCGGAGGCCATGGCGGAAGCGAAGCGAGAAGACTCGAAGGGCAAGTAACCGTCCCAGCGGAGCGCGACTCTTCGCTCAAGCTGGGCTTGGCGTCGCTGTTTCAGCGCGCCATCGCCATTACAGCCTGCTGGCGCCGCACGTACGCCGGCGTTCGTCTTCGCTGGCCTGCATCGGTTCCACCCAAGTTCCGCACTTCGCCCGCCCGCCCGGGCCGTTTTGAGGCGATCGACCCACAAAGAATCAACAGCTTGCGTGCTTCCGGGGCTGAAAAAATCGAAATCGCTGCAGTGTCACGCCATAGCCCATTTCGCTTTTTTTTACTGAACTTAAGTCGTGTGGCGTGGGCACAGGTATACGCGCCTTACCCGTTCCGGCGGACGCACCCACCTGCAGATCGTCGAGTCCTTTCGACACGAGGGCAGCGTGCGGCAGCGCGTGGTCGCCAACCTCGGCCGGCTGGATCAACTTCAGGACAAAGATTTTGATCCGCTGATCAACGGCCTGAATCGAGCGCTGGGTCGTTCCGCTGAGCCCGCGCCACACGTCGCATATGACAGCGCGTTGGCCTATGGCGATTTGTTCGCGCTGCACCAACTTTGGAGCGAATTGGGATTGGCCGATGCGCTGCGCCGGGCCTTGCATGGACGCTCTGGATGAGCACTCCGAAGCGGTGGAGGATCGTGTCGCCGAGCTGCTGCGCCCGATGCTGGACCAGCAGCTTTCGGTGGTCTTCTACGACCTCACGACGGTGCGCATCCACGGCGAAGCCGAAGTCACGAATGATCTGCGCCGTTACGGCATGAACAAGGAAACCGGCGGCATCGCGCGGCAGTTTGTGCTGGGCGTGGTGCAGTCTGCCGAGGGCCTGCCGCTGATGCATGTCGTGCATCCGGGCAATGTGGCCGAGACCAAAACCCTGCAGTCGATGCTGCAGAAAGTGCTGCGGCGCTTCGACGTGCAGCGAGTGATCCTGGTGGCTGATCGCGGTCTCTTGAGCTTGGATAACGTGGCCGAAATTATAAGTCTCTGGCGAGCGTCTGAACTGCGCTTGCGCGCGCCGGACCGCCAGCCCCGGGGCAGTGCGTCTGCGTGCCTGATCCACCTGGCGCGGCTGAACGCACGTCGAGCTCGGTCGGCACGGCGGTGGGCTCGCAGCTTTGCGACTGCGCTTCGGCGTCGCCCTGTCGGCGCGCGACAGAGGCCGTTTGGAGTCCGTGAAGTTGCTCAGGCGGAGCGCAGCGGCCCGCGCCGACCCGCGCACTCCGCGCGCGTACTCGCGCACGGCCCGCGCGGGGCGGGCCATTTCGGCTCGGGAGGCAGACATCCGTGAAATCACTCGTGCTGCGTTCGCACACCCCGCGCATCTGCGCGTGGGTGAACGTGCTGCGGCTCCGGGTGTGAAACACATTCGTGAATACCGCCTGCTGATCGATCTGTGCGCTGCGTCGCGGATCGCCTTCTGGCGCTGGCCACGTGCGGATAGCGTTTAATTAACAGTCACTTGCGGCTAGGAACAGCTGCAGCGGAAAGATTCCGTCCTGTGCTGACGTATTCACGTTTGTGTTTATAAAGCCTCGCAGCGTAGATTCTGCCGCGTGGTGGATTCCACATGTGCCCGCGTGAAACGAAGCAGCTGCAGCATGTCTATTGGGGAAAACTGAACGCCAGCTGCACACAATGTGCACGTCTGTGCGCGTCTGCTGCACTGGCCGGCGAGCACCGCCGGTGTATCGACTCAAGCGGCCCGCACGAAAGCCTTTAGGGGGCAAAGTACGTGTGGCTGTCGGCGTCGATGGACAGGGTAGGGGTCACAGCCGGCGCAGGGCGTTGGCTGGCAACGGCAGCGAAGGGTTCGCTGCCCGCTGCGTCCCCGCATGGCAACACACACAAAATGCCTGCACAGGCACGGAGAGTTTGAGTATGGAAGGCTTAACCGTCGGTCAGTTTTCGCTGATTTACAACGCGTTTTCATTTGGTACCGCAACCTTCGCGGCGGCCACGCTGTTTTTATGGTTCGGCCGCTCGCAGGTTTCAGCGCACTACAAAACGGCACTGACAATCAGCGGCTTGGTAACGTTTATCGCGTTCTATCACTACTGGCGAATCTTCGACAGCTGGGGCGCGGCGTACGACGTGGTGGACGGCGTGGTCACCGCTACCGGTGCCCCCTTCAACGTTGCCTACCGCTACGTTGACTGGCTGCTGACGGTGCCGCTGCTGCTGATCGAGCTGATCCTCGTGATGCGACTGACGCAGAGCGAGACCGTGTCGAAGTCCGTGAGCCTCGGCGCCGCGGCTGCACTGATGATTGTGCTGGGCTACCCCGGTGAAGTCTCGGGCGGCATCGACAACACCCGCCTGCTCTGGGGCGCGCTGTCGATGATTCCGTTCCTGTACATCGTCTACACCCTGTACGTCGGCTTGGGCGAAGCGATTGCCCGCCAGCCGGAAGGTGCACGCGGCCTGGTGCGGATGGCCCGCAACCTCACCGTGCTGGCATGGTTCTTCTACCCGGTGGTGTACTTCGCCCCGTTCGTGCTGCCCCTGTCGGGCGGTACTTCGACCGCGGTGATCGAGGTCGGCTACACGATCGCCGACATCACCGCCAAGGCAGTGTTCGGCGTCCTGATCTACATGATCGCAGTGCGCAAGACCGAGGCCGAAGCTGGCCACGCCTGAAGCCTCTCGTTGATGAGGTGAACTCGCCAGGGGTTCCGGTACGCCGGAACTCCTGGCCCACCGAGGTTTGCGACGACAAGAGGCGTCTATGCAGAGTTCGAATCCCGAGTATTCGCTCCGGCAGGTTGAGCAGCGCATGCAGCAGCTGGCCTGCGAGGGCAGCGACCGTGCCGGCGAAGCTGCCGTGGCCCATCTCGCCGCGGGCGGTAGCCGCGTGCGTGCCCGCTTGGCGCTACATGCATCGTTTGCGCTGGGGCGTCCCCACAGCGAAGCCGTGGCGATCGCCGCGGCCTGCGAATTGCTTCACAACGCATCATTGGTTCACGATGATCTGCAGGATCGTGATCCGCTGCGGCGCGGACGTCCGGCGGTCTGGCGCGAGTACGGCGATGCCGCAGCGATCTGCGTCGGCGACCTGCTCCTGTCCAGCGGCTATGCGGCGCTTGCCGACTGCGGCAGTCAGGCCGCGCGGCTGATCGTGCGGACCCATCAGCGCGTGGGCGCAGTCATCCGCGGCCAGTGCGCTGATCTTGGCTTGAAGGGGCGCACTGATGTGTCCCTCGCTACCTATGAGGCCGTGGCCTCTGACAAATCCGGACCGCTGCTGAGCTTGCCGATAGAGCTGCCGCTGCTGCTTGCGGGCGCCGATCGTCATCTTCCGCTGGCGGTGGGTGCCGCGTCGCTGTTCGCGGTGGCCTATCAAATGACGGACGACCTTGAGGACGTCGAGCGCGATGCCCTCAATGAAGAGTTGAACGTGGTCGCGGTGCTCGCCGCCGCGGGGGCGCAGTCACCGCTGCAGGCCGCCAGACGGCTTGCGCTGCAGCGTTTCGCCGAGGCCAGGGCCGCTGCGCTCGCCTTGCCCGAAGGTGCAGGCCAGCTGCTGGCAGAGTTTGCCGACCAGCGCATCCACAGCCTGACCGCACAGCGACTTCCAGCGTGAGTGATCGGGCGGCCGCGAACGAGGGCGCGCCGAAGGTGGTGGTGATCGGCGGCGGCTTCGGCGGCATGGCGGCGGCGCTGCGCGCGCGCGCCAAGGGCTATGCGGTCACCGTGATCGATCGCTGCCCGCGGCTGGGCGGGCGCGCTCAAGTGTTCGAGAAAGACGGTTTCAAACACGATGCCGGCCCAACCGTACTGACTGCGCCTTTTTTGTTCGAAGAGCTATTCGCCCTGTTTGGCCGCAACATCGCCGACTACGTGAAAATCGTGCCGCTCAAGCTGTGGTACCGGTTCCGATTCAACGACGGCGACCACTTCGACTACGGCGGCGGCATCGACGACACGCTGGCCGAGATCGCGCGCATCCATCCGCCCGACGCCGAGGGCTATCGGCGCCTGCTGGAGCATTCGCAGCGGGTCTACGATAAGGGCTTTACCGACCTGTCCGACCGGCCCTTCCATCGGTTCTGGTTCATGCTGAAGCAGGTGCCGCATCTGCTGCGGCTGCGCGCAGACCGCTCGGTCTGGCAGATGGTCACCAAGTACATCCAGCACGACAAGATCCGCCAGGCGTTTTCGATTCAGCCGCTGCTGGTCGGCGGCAATCCGTTCGACACCACTTCGATCTACGGCCTGATTCATTTCCTGGAGCGCGCGCACGGCGTGCACTTCGCGATGGGCGGCACCGGTGCCTTGGTCGACGCGTTCGAAAAGCTGATGCGCGAGCAAGGCATTGCGATTCATCTCGACACCACGGTCGAGGGCATCGAGGTCGCCGATGGCGCGGTGTCCGCGGTGCGCACCGTCGATGGCCGCCGCTTCGAGGCCGAGCACGTCATCAGCAACGCCGACCCGGTGCATCTCTACGAGCGCCTGCTGCCGCCGGGCACGGCCAAGCTTTCGGCGCGGCTGAAGGCGCGCCACGCCGAGCAGTCGATGGGTCTGTTCGTGCTGTTCTTCGGCACCGAGCGCAGCTACCCCGAGGTGGCCCACCACACCATCTGGATGGGGCCGCGCTACCGCGAGCTGCTCGACGATATCTTCCACAAGGGCGTGCTGGCCGAGGACTTTTCGATCTATCTGCATCGCCCCACGGCCACCGACCCCAGCTTCGCGCCGGCCGGCTGCGACAGCTTCTATGCGCTGGTGCCGGTGCCGAATCTCAAGGCCGGAATCGACTGGGCGGTGGAGGGCCCGCGTCTGCAGCAGCGCGTTGTAGACGCGCTCGATGCGACCATCCTGCCCGGGCTGAAGACCTCGATCCGCGCCGATTTCTTCATGACGCCAGAGCAGTTCGAGCAGCGCTATCTGTCGCCGGCCGGGGCCGGTTTCTCGATCGCCCCACACTTCCACCAGTCGGCCTGGTTTCGCTTCCACAACCGCGGCGAAGGCCCGCGCAATCTGTATCTGGTCGGTGCCGGCAGCCATCCGGGCGCTGGCCTGCCGGGGGTGGTGTGCTCGGCCAAAGTGGTCGATCGGCTGCTGCCGCCGGCGCAGGTGCAGGATCAGCGACAGCCGGTGGTGCCGGCAATGGTCACGGCATGACCTCGGCGCTGGCTCCCGGCGGCCGCCCGGCGGCGCTTGAGTCGGCGATAGAGCGGTCGCCCGGGCCGGAGTTTGAACTCGCACCGCAACCGCTCGCTGGACCGGCGCTCGAACTGGCACTCCCGCCGGCGCTTGAATCGGCCGCTGTGGTGCTGGCCCGCCACGGCCGCAGCTTCCACTTCGCCAGCCACCTGCTGGGCGCCCGCCACGGACAGCGCGCGGCGCGCCTGTATGCGTTCTGCCGGCGGGTCGATGACCTCGCCGACGAGGCCGCGGATCCTCACGCCGCTGCGCTGGCCCTGGATGCGCTGGCAACAGCGCTGCGCGACGGCGCCGGCGGCCCACCCTGGCTCGCCGATCTGCGCGCGCTGCAGGCCGAAACGGGGCTCGATAGCGCGCCGCTGCTGGACCTGATCGAGGGGGTGCGCGGCGATCTCGGCGAGGTCGCGTTCGACAGCAGCGAGCAGTTGATCCGCTACGCCTACCGGGTCGCCGGCACCGTCGGGTTAATGATGTGCGCCGTGCTCGACGTGCGCGACTCGCGCGCGTTGCCGTTCGCGATTGATCTGGGCATCGGCATGCAGCTGACCAATATCGCCCGCGATGTTGGCGCCGACGCCGAGCTCGGCCGGCGCTACCTGCCGGCCTCCTGGCTGGGTGCCGCCAGCGCCGTCCAGATCATCGAACCCGATCCTGCCCTGCAGGCGCAGCTGCGCAGCGCGACCGCGCGCCTGCTGGTGCTGGCGGATCGCTACTACGCCAGCGGCGAGGCCGGGCTCGGCTTCCTGCCGGTGCGTGCGCGGCTGGCGATCCTGACCGCAGCGCGCGTCTATCGCGGCATCGGCGAGCGCGTGGCCGCGGCCGACTTCCGCAGCTGGAACCGACGCGCCGCGGTCAGCCTGCCGCGCAAGTTCGGCTACGCCGCAGGCGCGCTGCTGACCTTCCTTGGCCGGCCCTCGCTGCACCGCTGCGCAGCGGTGCACGAGGCGGTTCTGCATCAGCCGCTGCAGGGTCTGCGTGCGGCCGCGGATCATGCCTAGCCGGGTGCATCCGCGTCTTGATGCAGATCTGCTGATCCTCGGCGGTGGCCTGGCGGGCCTGAGCCTGGCCGCTCGGCTTTGCCGCAGCAGCTACTGCGGACGGGTGCTGGTGCTGGAGCCGCGGCAGGACTACAGCGACGACCGCAGCTGGGGCTTCTGGGCGCGCGATTCGCAGCCGCTGGCCGAGCGCGCCGAGCACAGCTGGTCGCGCTGGCAAATCGGCCGCGCCGGCGAGCCGCCGGCGACCTGCAGCGCCAGCGGCTGGCGCTATCGCTACGTGCGCAGCGGAAGCGTCTACGCCGAGGCCCGGCAGGCGATCGAAGCGTCAGTCAACGTCGAGCTTCGGCTCGGCAGCGCGGCCACCGCGCTGCAGGCGGCCGGCAGTGCGCTGCGGGTCGACACCGAGCGCGGTCCGCTGTTCGCGGCGCAGGTGATCGACACCCGCCCGCCGGCGCCCGAACAGCGCGCCGGCGCGACGCTGTTCCAGGCGTTTGCAGGCTATGAGCTGGAGTCGGTCGACGCCTGTTTTGAGCCCAGCACGGTCGAACTGATGACCGAACTTCGCTGTGATTCCGGCGGCCTGGTTTTCAGCTACGTGCTGCCGCTGTCGCCTCACCGCGCGCTGGTTGAGCTCACCCGCTTCAGCCCGCGGCCGCTGCCGCGCGGCGAGCTTGAGGCTGAGCTCGATGCGCTGATCGCCCGCCGCGGCTGGACGGGCGCGGCTCGCCTGCGCAGCGAATACGCGGTGCTGCCGATGGGCCTGCCCGCCGCGCCCGCGCTGCCCGCCGGCGCGCTGCGCGCCGGTGTTGCCGGCGGCGGCCTGCGCGCAGCTTCGGGCTACGGTTTTCTGCGCATCCAGGCCTGGGCCGACCGCTGTGCGGCCGCGCTGGCCCGCGGCGGCTCAGCCTTGGGCCATCCGCCGGAGCCGCGGCTGCGGCGCTGGATGGATGCGGTCTTCCTGCAGGTGTTGAAGCGCGAGCCCGAGCGCGCGCCGGAGCTGTTTCTGCGGCTGGCGCGCGGCGTCAGCGGCGGCGCCTTCGTGCGTTTCATGAGCGACTGCGCGGGGCCATTGGACTACGTCCAGGTGATGACGGCGCTGCCGCCGCTGCCCTTCCTGCGCGCTGCGTTTTCCGCTCGATCGCTGCCCGCTGGCGCCGCGCACTGATGGCGCAGCGCCGCTCCAGCCACGCTGCGCCGGCGCCACCGCGTCGGGAAACCTTTGTGTTTGCCGCCGCGGCCGGGCTGGCGCTGCTGTGGATCGCGCTGGGCGACAGCGCGGACGGTTCCAGCGCTGCTGCGGTGCTGGTGCTGGTGCTGGCGGTGGCGCTGATCGGGCTCCCGCACGGCGGTCTGGATGCTTGGCTGGCGCTGCGCAGCGGGCTCTGCAGCGGCAGTCGCCAGCTGGTTCTGTTCCATCTGCTTTACGTGGTGCTGGCGGCGGCGGTGGCGCTGCTGTGGCTGTGGCTGCCGACGATCAGCCTGCTGGGGTTTCTGCTGATTTCCGGCTGGCATTTCGGCGGCGACTGGCCGGGGCTGCCGGCGCCGATGCGCGGCCTGGCCGGCGTGGCGCTGCTGGGTCTGCCCGCCTGGTACTGGGCGCAGCCGGTGGCCGCACTGTTCGAGATGCTGGCCGGCGCCGGTGGGCTTCGCCTCGCCGCGAGCCTGAGCGCGCTGGGGCCGCTGTTCGCTCTGCTGTTGGCCGCGGCGGTGGTGAGCCAATATCGCCGGCCGCTGGCGGCGCTGGAGCTGGCGCTGCTGAGCGCACTGGCGCTGCTGGCGCCGCCGCTGCTGTTTTTCGGCGTGTACTTCTGCACGCTGCACAGCCCGCGCCAGCTGCGCCTGAGCCTGGCCTTGGCCGCGCCGCCGCAGCGCCGGCGCCTGCTCGGGGTGGCCGCCGCCTATGCGGCGCTGTCCGTTGCGCTGGTGCTGCTTGCCGGCTATTTCGCCGCGGCGCTGTCCGGCCGCGCCCAGGGCTGGCTTGCGCAGCTCGACGCCGGCGACGGAGTGCGGCTGCTGTTCATTGGCTTAGCGGCGCTCACGGTTCCGCACATGCTGGTGGCCTGGCGCGCTGCGCGCCTTCTGGAGAGAGCGCCATGAAGGTTTCAAACCCGAGCCCGCCGGCGACGCCTGCGCCCATGGCCGAGCGCAAGCGCGGCCACATCGATGTGGTGCTGTCCGGGCGCGCGCAGGCGCACTCGGTGGAAGCCGGCTTCGAGGCCCTGCGCTTTGAACATTGCGCCCTGCCGGAGCTCGATCTGGAGGCCATCGATCTGTCCACGCAGTTTCTCGGCAAGCGCCTGGCGCGGCCTTTTCTGATCAGCTCGATGACCGGCGGCCAGGCCGGCGCCGAGCAGATCAACACTGCGCTGGCCGAAGCCGCACAGGAGCTCGGCATCGCGCTGGGGGTGGGCTCGCAGCGGATCGCGCTGGCCGAGGGCGGTCATCGCGGCATCGACGCCAGCCTGCGTCGGCGCGCTCCGGATATTCCGCTGTACGGCAACATCGGCGCCGGCCAGCTGCGTCGCGATTTCGGCAGCGCCGCGCTGCTGCGGGCGGTGGAGATGATCGGCGCGGATGCGCTGATCGTGCATCTCAATCCGCTGCAGGAAGCCCTGCAGGCCAATGGCGACACCCGCTGGTCGGGCCTGCTCGGCCAGATCGAACGCCTGTGCGCCGAACTGCCGGTGCCGGTGATCGTCAAGGAGGTCGGGTTCGGTATCTCGGCGCCGGTGGCGCTGCGGTTGGTTGGCTGCGGAGTCGCGGCGATCGACGTCGCCGGCGCCGGCGGCACCAGCTGGAGTGCGGTCGAGGGCGCCATGAGCGCCGACCCGCGCCGCGCCGCGCTGGCCGAGCTGTACCGGGATTGGGGCATCCCCACCGCCACCGCCCTGCGCGAGGTGCGGGCGGCGCTGCCGGCGCTGCCGCTGATTGGCTCGGGCGGTATCCGCAGCGGGCTGGACGCAGCGAAAGCGATTCACTTGGGTGCCGATCTGGTGGGTCAGGCCGGCGCCCTGCTGCAGGCCGCCACCCAGGGCGTGCAGGCGGTCCTCGACCATTTTGCCCAGCTTGAGGACGCGCTGCGGCTGGCCTGCTTCGCCACCGGCTCGAAAGATCTGGCCGCGCTGCGGCGGGTGCGTCTGCTGTAGTTCGCTCTGCGCGGCGGCTCGCGCCGCGGCGGCAAAGGCGGACGACGCGCTGCGCCGAAACTGCGGTCGCTGCCGAGGGTGCCGGCCCAGCCTTCAGCGGAGCACGCTCGGGCGCAGGCGCTGATCAAGTTCGTGCGCGGTCACGGGCGCAGCCGGCCGCAGCAGCCGGCGAGCGCTCAATGGGCTGCAGCCGGCCCGCCGCGCAGCTTCTGGATGAGGCTCCAGATCGCCACCAGCAGCGCGCCGGCGGCGATACCGACGACGGCATTGATGCCCATCTCGGCCGGCATCGAAAAACCGCCAAGCCCCGCCAGCATTTCTTGCACCCAACGATCCAGCGGCGGAGTTCCGTGGACGAGAATGCCGCCGCCGACCAGGAACATGGCCGCGGTGCCGGCCACCGACAGGAACTTCATCAGCCACGGCGCGGCGCGCAGCAGGCCGCGGCCCAGCGCCTGCTTGAAGGCGCTGGCGGCGCGGGTGAGGTAGAGGCCGACGTCGTCGAGCTTGACGATGCCTGCGACCAAACCGTAGACGCCGACCGTGATCACGAGGGCGATGCTGACCAGGGTACCGAGCTGGCGGCTCAAGCTGGCCGCGGCGACCGTGCCCAGCGCGATCACGATGATCTCCGCCGACAGCACGAAATCGGTGCGGATCGCGCCCTTGATCTTGGCGCGCTCGAACTTGACCAGGTCGATGTCCGGCTGCGTGAGCGCAGCCTTCAGCGCGCGTCGTTCGGCCTTGACCTGTTCGCGGCGAAAAAGGCTGTGGACGAGTTTCTCGACGCCCTCGAAGCACAGATAGGCGCCGCCGAGCATCAGCAGCGGGGTGATTGCCCACGGCAGAAAAGCGCTGATCAGCAGCGCCGCCGGCACCAGGATCGCCTTGTTCACCATCGAACCCTTCGCCACCGCCCACACCACCGGCAGCTCGCGCTCGGCGCGCACGCCGCTGACCTGCTCGGCGTTCAGGGCGAGATCGTCGCCGAGCACGCCGGCGGTTTTCTTGGTGGCGATTTTGGTGAGTGCAGCGACGTCATCGAGCAGGCTGGCGATGTCGTCGAGCAGGGCGAACAGGCTGGATCCGGCCATGGTTCTCATGCGTCGCGACAAGGCGCGCAGTGTAAGACGCCGCTGTGCGCCGCAGGCCGTGTGCCGCGGCCGGACTTCGATGGCAAAAAGCGCAGCCGCTTGCCGTGACTCAGATACCGGCGCCTCCAGCCGGGTCAGTGAGAGCGCACAGATGCGGCAGCCATCGATCAACACCTCGACCCGGGCGGCAGGCCGCGGCTGCATCGCCGGCCGGCTGCGCCCGCCCTACGGGCTTTCATCGCTGCCGCGGGCACGACTGAAACCCAGCGCCGGCGCGCTGCTGTGGCTGGCCGCAGCGCTGCTCAGCGTGTGCGGGGCGGCGCTGGCGCAGGGCGGTGCGCGCGTGGTGCCGCTGCCCGAGCAGTTCACCGGCCTCAACGATGCCCAAGGCGGCGGGCTCGGCGAGGGCGCCGCCTTCGATGGCCGCCAGTTCTTCACCACCACGAGTTACGCAGAGGGCAGCGAGCTGTGGGTCACCGACGGCAGCCCGGCCGGCACCCGCCTGTTCGCCGACATCTGCCCGGGCCAGTGCGGCAGTTCGCCCACTCAGTTCAGCGTGATCGGCAGCCGCCTGTACTTCAGCGCGCAGGACGCACTGCACGGCCGTGAGCTGTGGGCGCTCGACGCCGGCGCCGGTGCGCCGCGGCTGTTTGCCGACATCAATCCGGGCGTGGAGGGGTCCAACCCGGGCGGCGTACGGCGGGTCACCGTCGCGATCGGCGGGGTGGTGCGCCTGCTCGATTTCGTAGTCGCGCGCAGCGTGCAGCGGGGCTCCGAGCTGTGGCGGGTGCTGCCGACCGAGGTGCGTCTGGAGCGCGACTTCCGCGCCGGGCGCGAGGACGGCCGGCCGACCCTGCCGGTCAACTTCGGCGCCAATCGCCTGCTGACCACAGCGATCGACAGCAGCGGCGTGCGGCGGCCGCTGCAGCTGGTTTACAGCGGCGTCGACACGCTGAGTCAGGTCACGCCGCTGACCGGATTCCCGGCCGACAGCGCCACCCAAAGCCTGTCCCAAGAGGCCCCGCTGAAGCTGGGCGATCGCGCCTTTCTGCAGCGCGCGGGCTTGGCGGGAAATCCGTCTCAGCTGTGGGTGCTGCGCGACGGCGGCGCCGCGGCCGATATCGTGCAGCTGCATCAGGCCGGCGCGATCCGCAATCTGATGGCGGTGGGCGGTTTGAATCGGGTGTTCTTCACCAGCAACAACCTGCTGCACGTCAGCGACGGCACCTCTGTCGGCACCGTTTCACTCGGCGCGCAGTCGGCGCAGCGGCTGACCGCACTGCCAACCCAACTGCTGCTGTATGCCCGCAGCGGAAGTGCCGCCAGCAATATCGAACTGTTCCGCAGCAACGGCACCCTCGCCGGCACCGCACTGGTTCGAGAAATCATTCCCGGCGACAGCGGTTTCGGCTTCTTCAGTCCGCTGATCGCCAGCCGCGACGGCAGCCGGGTCTACTTCGGTGTCAACAACCAGCTGTGGACCAGCGACTGCAGCAGCGCCGGCACGCTGCAGCTGGATACCCTGGCGGACGGTGCGATTGACGGGCTGCTCGCAGGCAGCGGGCGGTCGGTCTTGGTCGCGTCGGACGACGGTGAGCCGCACTTCAGCGCCGGTGTGGTCAACGACCTGCGGCGCTTGGCCGAAGTGCGCTCGGACGTGGGGAACGCGTTCGCGTTTCCGCTCGATCTGATCGGACACAGATTGTTGTTCAATGCGCTTGTCGATGGCGCCACGGTCAGCGCATTGCAGTCCGCCAGTGCGACCGATCTGGGCAACCGGATCAACCTGCTCGCGCAGGCGGCGCAGGAGCGTCGCGGCGTGTTGCTGGGTAGCCGACTGCTGTTGCAGCCCTTTCGCGAACGCGGCCGCAGCTTTGTTACCGACGGCCTCGCGCCGGTGCAGGCGCAGGCCACCCATTCGAGCATGGGCATTGTCCAGGGCTGCGGCGCTGTGTTCGACGGCGGTGTGATCACTGCCGACGACAGCGTTAGTGAACTGTGGCGACTCGACGGCAGCATCGCCGGTAGCCTGCCGCTGCTGCAGCTTGCCAGCGGCCAATTCGAGCCCTGCTCCCCGCGCGATTCGAGCGACAAGATCACCTTTAGCGCCTTTGGCGACGACTTTCTTGTGGCGGGCAATCCGGGCACGCCCAACATCGGCAGCGAGCTGCTGCGCTTTGTGCCGCCAGACAGGTTGAGTGCGGTGGCCGACATCAACCCCGGCCCGGCCGACTCCCGCCCTTCCAGCCTGGAGCGACTCGGCGCGCAGCTGCTTTTCAGCGCCGATGACGGAATCCACGGCCGCGAGCTGTGGATCAGCGACGGCAGCGCACAGGGCACGCGCCTGCTGTTCGACATCGAGCCCGGCGCCGCCAGCAGCGCGCCGCACGGCCTGCGCCGGGTCGGCAACCGGGTGGTGTTCGCGGCGCGCACGCAGCAGCACGGCTTCGAGCTGTGGAGCAGCGACGGCACCGCGGCAGGCACCGCGCTGCTGCGCGATCTGTATCCGGGTGCCGGTTCGGGCATTGCGTTTGTCGACCCCACCGGCGGCATCCGCTCACCGCTGCTGGATTCCAACGCGACCCACGCCCTGTTTGCCGGCAGCCCCGACCCGCAGACCCTAGATGCCGGCTGCCCGGTCTTCATCACCGACGGCACTCCGGCCGGCACCCGCTGCGCGCAGAACCGCGACCTGCCGATACCGACGCGCAGCTTCAGCCCGGCCAGCGTGGCCGGCTTCACCGACAGCGGTGCAATCGTTTTCATCGCGCACACGCAGAGCTTTGGTGAGGAAGTGTTTGCGCTGAACAATCGCAGCCTGGTCGAAATCAGCGGCAGCGACGTCCGGCCCGGCGCGCGCAGCAGCGCGCCCAACACCCTGCTGTTGCGCGGTAACCAGGCGTGGTTCGGTGCTGACGACGGCGTGCGCGGGCTTGAGCTGTATCGGCTCGATTTGTCGAATATCGACGGTCTGTTCGCCAACGGCTTCGAGTAGCCCGCAGCGGCCGACGCGAGAAAACCGCTGCCAGCGCGCTGCTGCGCTGGCCGCTGCCCGTCCCGTGTGGCCAAGGCCTGACCGACCCGCCGCACGGCGATGGCAAAAGTGCGTACCCAATGGCGTGACCTCTGACAAGGGGCAGCCGCCCCAGCGATTCCACATTGGAGTTCTTCGATGCATGCTGCCTGTCTCGCCGCCCGCGCGGGCGCTTTGGCGATGAATCTCCGGCACACGTCTGCCGTCATCCTGGCCTGCGTGATCGGCGTGCTCGTGCTCGCGCTGGCCGCAGGCAGTGCGCGTGCCCAAGGCGATGTCAGCCTGGTGGCCGATCTCAACAGCGGCCTCAACCAATCGAGCAATGGCGGCCTGACTCGCTTCAATGCGGCGGTGTTCTTCGGCGGACGCACGTTGTTCAGCATGAGGACGCCTGAGCACGGCAATGAGCTTTGGGAAACCGACGGCACTGCGCTGGGTACGCGACTGCGGGCTGATCTGTGTCCGGGCCAATGCGATGGCTTCGACAGTGCGTCCGGGTTCTACACCGAAGGCGGCAGCCTCTACTTCGCGGCCAACGATGGACGCCACGGTCGTGAGCTGTGGCGGCTTGACAGCGGCGCCAGCGCACCCGCCTTGGTTCTGGACCTCAACCCGGGCGCCGCCGGCTCCGGCCCGGGAAACTTTACCCGGGTTAACTTCAGGATCAACGGCAGTTTAGTCACCCGCACCTTTTTCAGCGCCCTCCGCGCCGATGTCGGCCGAGAGCTGTGGCGTCTGAGTGGGCCTTCGACGGCAACGCTGGAGCTGGATCTACTGCCTGGCCCGGCTTCGTCGTCACCGTCCCATATCCAGCTGTGTTCGACCGGGCAAGTTTGCATGCTCGCGCGCGGGGCGGCCGGAGAGGCCGACGTGCGCCTGCTCAACTACAGCTCACCCACGGCGGCGCCGACTGGCAGGGGCGGCGTCGGCGGGCTCAATGTCAGCGGTACTTCACGATCTGTCGCAGATCTGCAGTCGCTGGGGCCGAATACCTTCGTGATGATGTTCGACAGAGACGCGCCCGACGAGCTACGCGTGTTCGCAGCCAGTGCGACCAGCAGCACCCTGCTGCGCAGCTTTGGCCGCGCCGACAGCGTGCTCACGCCCAGTGTTGCCCTGTTCCGGACGTTTTTTTCTGCGGATGGCCAGTTGATCGTCAGTGATGGCACGGTCGCAGGCACCCTGCCGATCGCCAGCGGCAGCCCGGAGAACCTGCTCAGCCTCGGCAACCGCCTGCTGTTTACCGCCACCACCGCCAGCAACGGGCGCGAGCTGTTCAGCAGCAACGGCACGCTCGCCGGCACTGGACTGCTGAAAGAGCTGGTGCCCGGTGCACAGGGGCTGCCGGACACGTTCAATCTCACGCTGGTGCGCAGCGCCAACAATCTGCGGGCATTTCTGAGCTTTCAGAACCCCGCGGTCGGCGCTGGCCAGACCCAGCTGTGGATCAGCGACGGCAGCGCCGCAGGCACGGTGGAGATCAGCGGCAACGCAATCACCGATCCAGGCGTGATCAGCCTGTTTCCGACCTCGGACACCAGCGCGCTGATCGGCTTCAGCCCTGGGCCGTCGGGCAATGGTGAGCCGTTCTTTACCCAAGGCACGACGGCGTCGACCCTGGCCTTGGGAAACATTGTCAGCGATGTGGGGGACAGCGATGCCCGCCCGCTGGCGACGTTCAACCAGCGCCTGTTTGTGAACGCCTACACCGGCGGCGACAGTGAAGAAACGCTGGCGTTTCCGTTGGCAGCGGCTGCGCCCGGCGCGCCCGTGCCGTTCTTGCGCTTTTTCCAAGCCATCGGCGCGTTCTTCGGACGGCTGTGGATCGATAGCGACACGGGATTGCAGGCCACCGATGGCACGCTCGCTGGCACTCTGGATCTGAGCGCGGTAAGCATCGTCTCCGACGATCGCGATTGCTACGTCGAGCGCAACGGCCGCGTTTACTTCCACGGCCGTCAGGGCAGTTTTGACGACACCGAAATCTTCAAGAGCGACGGCAGCGTGGCCGGCACGGTCGCAGTGACCGACCTGTCGACTCCCGATGAGTCACGGGTGGATAATTTCTGTTTCGACAACGGCCGTGTCCAGCTGGCGGCGGTGGCCGACAAGCTGCTGTTTGTCGCCAGCACTGGCAGCAGCGGGCTGGAGCTGTTTGCGCTCGATGCCAGCGACAGCCCCTCGCTGGTGCTCGACATTCGCAGCGGCAGCGCCAGCAGCCGGGTGCAGGACCTGTTCGCCCTGCGCGAGCGTTCGGGCCTGGCGGAGGTGGCGGTATTCCGCGCTGACGACGGCATTTTCGGAGCCGAGCCCTGGGTCACGGGCGGAACCGCGCAAACCACGCAGCGCCTGCTCGATATCAACCCCGGTGCTGCCGCCAGCGACCCGCGTGATTTCGTTGCGGCCGGCGCGCGGATATTCTTCACCGCTTTCAGCCCGGCCAGCGGGCGCGAGCTCCACGTCAGCGACGGCACCGCAGCCGGCACGCGCCGGGTCATCGATCTGTTCGCGGGCAGCGGCAGCGGATTCGTGGCGCAGTCGCGGGTGCTCCCGGTGTTCGCCAACGGGCTCCTGTACTTCAGCGGCACCAGCAGCAGCCTCCCGAACTGCGTGCTGTTCGAAACCGACGGCAGCGCTGCCGGCACCCGCTGCGCCTACGACGACAGCATCACCACCCTGCGCTCGGTGGGTCGACAGCTGGTGGTGACGGCCAGCGGCGCGCTGGTGTTCAGCGCGCATCGCTCCGCGCCGATCAACGACGGCGAGGAGCTGCGCGCGCTGTTCAACGGCCAGCTGCTGACTATCAGCGGCGCCGATCTGGCGCCCGGGCCGGCCGGCAGCCTGCCCAGCGAGCTGCTGGCCGATGGCAACACCGTGTACTTCGGCGCCAACGATGGCGTGCGGGGCTCCGAGCTTTACCGGCTGCAGCTGCAAGATCCGAATCGGCTGTTCGCCGACGGCTTCGAATAGCGTTGCCGTGGCGCCGGCAACAGCCCCCCGGGCCTGCGCCGCGGGGCTTTTCATTTCACGCAGACCGCATTGACGGGCGGCGCCCACACCTCGGCCTCCCGAACAGAGCGCAGCCGGTGGTCATTGGTGCCCGCGTCTGCAGGCTCAGCGCATCGACCTGGGTCGACGCTAGAGAGCGGTAGGCCACGCCGAGCGTGCAGCTAGAAGCGGCCTTGAATCGTGCTGTTTGCGCGGGCCCGTTGGCTGCGCAGAAGCAGGTGGAAGGTGAGAGCCACCACCCACCACCCACGCGCCTAACGGGCCTGACGCGCCTCTCGCGCTTATTGGGGCTGCAGCTTCGCCAAATTGCGCCGCGCTCTCGCCAGTTCTTCATGGCCCTCGCCGTACAGGCTGAGATAGCGTTCAATCGCCTGAGTTTGGGTGACGAGGGCGGCGTCTTGCTGGCCCAGGGCCTTAAGCGCTAGCGCCTTCGATTCAAGCGCCTGCGCGTATTCGTTATCTTTGTCGGCGTCTTTGGCCTTCAGTGATGCTAAGGCAAATTCAACTTCTGCCAGCGCCAGCTCGCCGTCGCCAAGCGCAGCAATCACGCCCGCGCGATTGCTGCGCACTACGTCGCACAGCACGTGGTCGAGCGCACGCTTTGTACACTCATTCACGGCCTCATCAAACCATCGTTTCGCTTCGGCATTACCGGTTTGGCTGCGCGCCAGCAGCGCCCGATAGCGCAGCGCCATCACAACGCGCGGGCTTGCTAGCTCGCGGTACATGGCGATGGCTGCGTCAAAATGTTCCGCCGCTTTAGCTGGGTCACTGTCCATCAGCGCGTGACCCAAATCGATCAGCAGGCTCGCAGTCCAAGGATGCGCGCCAGGGAAGGCTTCAGTCAGCAGCTTAAGGCGACGCGCATTGGTCGCCTCAACGGCCGCCGTGTCGCCGTTGCGGTAGTAAATTTGTGACAGCAAGTTGAGGACGGGTTCAAGCTGTGGCGAATTTTCGCCAAGCAAGCGGGTCACTTCCGCCAGAGACTCCTCGGCAAATGGCTTTGCCTCGGCCACCCGACCGCTCTCGAACATAGCGTTCCCAGTGTTGTGCAGGGCGGCTGCCAGACCGTCGGATTTACGGTCACCGTGGCGTCGCCAAAGATCGACCGAACGAACCAGAAGCGGCAGCACCTCGTCTACGCGGCCAGATTGGTTGTATATAGCCCCGAGGCTGTTAAGCGCATTGGCCAGACTGATCGGCTCGCTTTCCGCATGTGCCTCGAGGATGCGCACTGCACGTTCCGCGTCCTGCGTCGCCGCTGCGAAATCGCCTCCTTCCATATGCTCAATCGCCGCGCGATTTAGTAGCGATTCGGCAATAGCGGGATGATCGGCAGGATAGGTTTTCTCGGCTAGGCTCAATGCGCGACCAATCAAGTCGCGGGCTTCGGAAAAGCGGCCCTGGTTGGTGCGAATTTCGCCGAAATCATCGAGCACATCGACTTGCAGCTTGGGATCACTGGCAAGCTCGCTATCGACGCGCTTGACGGCGTCCTCAAATGCTTCAGCCACCGTCACCGGCGCACCCTCGCCGCGCTTTAGCGGGTCCGCGTTGACGAACGTCTGCATCATGAAACCTTTTACCGCCTGCGCACGCTCGAACGACTCGTTGGCCGCAGCCGTTTGCTGCTCGGCGCGCGCCGCTTCGGACCTCGCCAGCGCTGCCTGATCACGTGCTACACCGGCTTGCCATAGCGCCATGCCGAAGCCGGCAATCAGCGCCAACACCACGCTGCTGGCGCTGCCAACCGCGAGCCGATTGCGAGCCACAAACTTGCGCATTCGGTAGCCCGACGTGTCGGCCTGCGCGGCAATCGGGCGGCTCTCCAGCCAGCGTTTCAAATCGTCTGCCAGCGCTGCCGCATTCGAGTATCTGCGTGCAGGGTCCTGCTGGAGCGCAGTCAGCACGATCACGTCCAGGTCGCCCGCTACCTGGCGAACCGCTCGCGCTGCGGTGATGCCGGTGGTGGCCTCGCCACGCTGCACGTCACGACGAAGCACGCTGCTGGGCGTCGGGATTCGCTCCTGACGCACTTGGTCGGACAGCGTCAGCAGGCTGCTGGAGCGCCGAACGGGCAATTCGCCGGTCAGCAGCTCAAACGCCATCATGCCGAGCGCGTAGACGTCGGTGGCCGTGCTGATCGGCTCGCCCAAAATTTGCTCCGGCGCCGCGTACGCCGGCGAAAGCAGGCGCAGGTCTGCTGAGGTCAGCGCAGGATCGGCGTCGGATTCGCCCAGCAGCTTGGCGATGCCAAAATCAAGCACCCGCGGCTGGCCGTTCGCATCGATCAGAATATTGGTGGGCTTGAGATCGCGATGCACCACGAGGTGCGTCTGCGCATACGCAACCGCCTCAGCGACCATCACCAGCAGCTGCACGCGTGCGTGCACAGAGAGCCCGTGCTCGCGCGCATACACCGTCAGCGCAGAGCCATCGACGTATTCCATGGCGTAGTACAAGCGGCCATCCACATGCACGCCACCGTCGATGAAGCCAGCGATATGCGGATGATTGAGCTCGGCAAGAATTCGCCGCTCGCGCAGGAACCGGCGCGCAATCTCGTCGCTGTCCATGCCGCGCCTGAGCAGTTTCAGCGCAACCTCCTGCACAAAGCTGCCGTCGCGACGCTGCGCCAGCCAGACCTCGCCCATGCCGCCGCTGCCAAGCGGTCGCAGCAGCGTGAAACTAGCGACTTCCATGCCCACCGCCAGCGTCGGCTCCGCGGCCGTCTTTGGCTCGGCAAGTTCAACCAGCAACGTGTGGGCGATGGCATCAACGCCGTGGTCGAGCACGCCACTGGCGTCGTCATCGGCCGCCAGCAGTTTGCTCAAGGCCTCGGCCAAGGGCGGATCGCTTCGGGCCAGTTCGTGCAGCCGCTGCTGACGCGCAGCAGTGGGCAGTTCGATCAGTACATCAAACAGCGCCATCGCGCGCGCCAGCGCGTCGGGGTGAGCAAGCGTCATGGCGGGCCTTCCTCGAGAAGCGCGGTGGTGATTGCGTCGCCCATTTGGGCATGCAGAAAGGCGCGCGCTTTGCGCCAGTCGCGCTTCAGCGAGCGCTCGCTGCGCTGGATGATCTCGGCGATCTCCACTAGCTCAAAACCCGCAAAAAAACGGAGGTCCACCAAGCGCGCCAGCGCTGGATCGAGTTCAGTGAGATGTTCCATGGCTTGCGCCAGTGCGAACACGTCGGCGTCATCCGCGATCGCGAGCGCGCTGGGATGGACATCCTCCAGCGCGACGGCCTTTCCGCTGCCGCGTTTTTCAGCATGTTTCGCGCGTGCGCGATCAATCACCAGCTGACGCATCGCGCGTGCCGCAACGGCAAAAAAGTGGCCGCGATCATTCATCGCCAGCGCATCGGGCTTGGCCAAGCGGAAGTACGCCTCGTGGACCAGCGACGTCGTGCTCATGTCCTGCTTGCCGCGGCCGAGCTGGCGGGCCGCCAGTTGATGCAGATCGCGATAGACCTGTGCAAACAGGAGCTCGGACGCCGATGCATCGCCATCGCGGGCCAGCACCAGCAACTCGGTCACATCGCCCATCGACGGCTCCCGCTAACGGTGCAGGCCGCAGTCTATACGAGGTGAAGACGTAGGCCGCGCTCCGCAGTGCGCGAGCTGGCGAGCTTAGGTTTGGCATATTGACACCTAACGCAAATGCGTTGGCAGGCGGGCCACGGCGGCGCGCTTTGGGCTGATTGCCGCGACTGCGCTGGTTTCGCAAGCGCTCAAAAGCCGGTCAACTCTGGCTGACATCACGCAGGCGCGATTGCGCCCATCGCCCAGCGACCGAGCCTGAAGTGACGCACCGAGAGCGGGCCGAGCGCGCACCGCTGCATCGAGCGTTGGCTTTCAATCGTGCGCTTGACCGAACGGCTGGCGCGCCTCGTATACCTCGGTGCTCGCAGCGCAAGTGCGACGGCAATCGGCGCGACTGCAGCGCGGCGAAGCGCGCGGCGCAGGCGGATAAAAGTGTGGGCTCGACGCAGCCACGCCAAGCCTTGATCAGCAGACGCTGCCCTGAGAGTTCGCCTGCATCGGGGCAAGCATCAAGCCGCAGCGTGGCCCTTGAGTCGCGGTCTTTGCGTTGCAGTGATTCAGGTCGTCTATCGCAATCGGTGCGATGGCCGTATCCGATCCGGGAGACGCATCGCCATGTCTGACTACCGCTCGCCCCCAGCGCCTGTGCGCTCGGCCGTGCCGCGCCTGCTTTTGAGCATCGCTGCACTTCTACTGCTCGCCGCTGCGGTACCGGCTGAGGCGCAGGCCGATGTCAGCGCCGTTCCCAGCAGCTTTTCAGCAGGCGCGCGGATTAGCGTCACCGCTACCGGCCTCGCGCCCAACGCCAACTACCGCATCCGATTGGAAGAGCTGAGGCCCGGCGTTCGCGATTTCGACCTGATTGATTTTTCCAGCAGTCTTGCGAGCAACCGAAGGCTGTCAGTCAACATTCCCAATGTTGCGCCAGGCCGCTACGAAATCACGCTGTCTCGCGTGCAGGTGGTGGGCGTCACGCGCATTGCCGCCACGCCAGTCACGGTTGCTGCCGGTTTGGGCGTCAACCTCACGCCGTCCACCGGAGCACCGGGGCGGCGCATCAGCTTCACCGTTAATAATCTGGTCAACGGCACGCTGCGGGTGAGCTACGCCGGACAGACCGTTCTTGGCCCGGTGCCGGTGGGTACGTCTTACAGCGGACGCTTTGTGGTGCCGTCTGATCGTCCCGCTACGTTGCCCGCCACGGTGCCGATCGTGGTCGAGAATTTGGTCGGACGACTGGTAGCCCGCAGCGCTACGGTCAACTTTCAGGCGCTGCGTGCGTCGACACTACCGCGGCTGGGTCTTCAGCAGCCGGTGGTGCCCACGGCTCAGCTCAATCCGCGCGCCAGCTTTCAGGTGAGCGGCCTTCTCACCGACCGCTTCGGTCAGGTGCCAGCGGGCGAGCAGAGCCTGTACTTCATCGGCGACGGCGTGACCGTGCCGATCGACAGCACCAGCACCCTGAGCGATAACGGCAGCCTGCAGGTGACGGCGCGTGCGCCCGACGCGCACCTCGACGGCCTCAGCTTCAACGCTGACCGCACGGGGCTGGTGCGCGTTGTGAACCGCGGTATCGATGTCAATAGCGGCGCGCGTCGAAACGGCATCTACAGCGCTGCGGATGTCAACCGCCTAGGCGTCACCATTGATGGCCGCGACGCTGATCGCACCAGCTTCACCGTCGTAGTGAAAGGCCTGCGCCCGGATGGCCAAAGGGTGCCGCTGCAGGGGGCGATCGTCTATGCCACGGCCCGGTATGAAAGTGCATTTGAAGGCTACTACCTGCGAGGGCAAAGCGCGAGCATCTCCGGCTTCGCTGGACAGTCTGGCTACGTGCCGCCCACCAGCGGCCAGCTTCTGTACGGATCAACGCTGCCGAACCAGTTCACCGATTTGATCATCCAAAACGGGTTGTCTGAATTCAACAGTCCGCAGAGGAAAACGGAGAACTACGGCTGCCCGACCACCTTCTTCCGCAAGCCAACGAGCGTGCTCGGCCGCGCCACGTTCTTCGTGGATCCCGATGAGCTCAATGAAGTCGGTGCGTATCGGGTCAATCTATGCGAAATCAGTCTTGGCTGCAGAGGTGCGGCTGATGAAAATGCGTCATCAGGCGGTGGCCCGGCCAGCTTTCTAATGGAGGTCGCCGGCAACCATCTGGGCTATCGCAGCGGCTACATCGCTATCGAATTTGATAGCGATTTCGGTACGTTCATGGATCAGAGTACCGGCGAATTCTTCATTAACAACACGGTGGAAGTGCTGCTGGAGCCGTCGGAGCTCTCGGACTTTGATTTGCGCCACATGCGCATCGATGGCGTCGGCGAGGCTAAGCAGCGCTTTCCGCCCAGTGTGTGCGGGGATATGTCTGCCGGCATCTGCTACGACGACCCGATTCAGTACCACGCGATGACCGTGTACCCGAACACAACAAAGTGGCCGAGCAGCGGGCCGGGCAACGTTTTCGATCAGCTCAACGACGGCCGCAAAGTGCGCTTGCCCATCGACACGGCGGTCTACGGGCCGGTGAGCTCGGGGCGCATTCGTATCGGCAATACCGCGTGGGCCAGCTTTGCCACCAGCGGCACCACCCCGGGCTGCTTGCTCGATGCCAATGCCGAAGTCAGCCAAGGGCAAGTGGAGTACATCGCTACCTTGCCCGATCTGACTCGGCTGCCGGCCGGTGTTGTCAACGGCGAGGTTGAGCTGCGTTTCGGCAGCACACCGACACGCACGTTCGGCCTGCAGCTTCACACCATTGCGCCGCTTGCCGGTATCGAAGCCAACAACAGCAACATTGCGCGTTTGCGGATCAATGCTCGGACCGACCACGTGTACGGCGACTACGCCATTCCTGGGCTCAGCATCCCCGTCGACGGCCCCGGCGCCGGCATTGGGTCCTTGGACAGTAGTACCGTCAACGACGGCCGCTTCGACCTGAAGCGCGCCGCCGACGGTGTTCTGAAAAACACCATTTTGACCATGAGTTCCAACGTGATCGCCGCCAACGATGGCGGTGAAAAGCCCGCTAGTCTCGGCCGTTTTGGCTTCACCAATGCCAACTACAACACGCCGGCGGAAACCACGCTGTTCGACACCGGCCTGATCCCGTTGTTTCGCTACACGTTTGGCCTCCCGCCCATCGCTGCAGCCACCTTCGGCGCGGACTTCTGGATGGCCGCGACTCTGCGCTTCTACGGCGAGCTCCTGCCGGGGGGCATGAACGCGACCATCGATCCGCGCTTGGCCGCGGGCGTCAACATCTTCTTCGATCTCGACGTGTTGGCCGGTTTGGTCAGCGCCAGCGTCAGCGCTGAATCTGAGCTGGCGATTGCGATGCGAGCGAAAATCAACCACGGCGGCCTCGCGCATCTGCCCGGCAATCCGTCGCCTGCGTCCGGCCGATGCTTCACCTTCAGCTTGGACGCCGTTTTCGAGGCCTGCGCGGTGGGCATTTGCGCGAGCGACGAGTTTCCGGTTTTTCCGCGCGTTGAGGCGCCAAGCAACTGCGACTCTTCGGCAATTAATTCAGGCCCCCTAATGCTGCGCGGCATTGCTGGCCTCGACAAAGCGCTGCCAGACGATCTGCATGGCTTCGATCTGGCACGCCCGCGCTACACCGCCACCGCGATTGGCGGCGACGGTCGCGGCCACGCGGTCACCGTAGGCGTGAGCGAAAATGGCGATCTGATTGCTACGCACGTGAGCGGCGGGGTGGTTGAAGCCGCACGCACCATCGCCACCGGCACGGTCGCCGTGCAGCACGTGGACGTTGCCTATTACGCTAGCGATAGGGCGATGGCCGTCTGGTCGGAAAGCCGTCTCAGCTTCGGCGCAGTCCGCACGCTTATGCAGACGCAAGGCGCGCGCGCATTCGACGATATCGCGCGCGCGCAGCGCCTGCGCTTCTCGCAGTGGGACGGCCGCACGTGGACGGCGCCGGCCGACCTCACCTCGCGTGGTAGCGACGGCAAACCGCAGCTCGCTGGCTGCGTGCCGCCCGTGCGGTCGTTTGATCCCATGAGTTGCCCGTCGGGCGGCGAGATCACCGCCGTATGGGAGCGCGACGCCAACGGCAACCTGGATGCGCCGGATCTCGAAATCTGGAGCTCGCGCTGGACCCCGGCGAGGCGCAGCTGGACCGTGGCGGAGCGCGTGTCGAGCACGGGCGTAAGCAGCGACATGCTGCCCAGCGTGGCCTATCGCAACGGTGCGCCCATCGCTGCGTGGGCACGCAACCCCGGCGGTGCCTTCGCCAACCTAAATGCCCGGCATATCGCGTATCGCCGGCTTGACGGCAGCGCTCAGGTGAACGCAACGGGGCTGGGCAATGCGGTGGGCTGGGTGGATATCGGCGTAGCTGCAAATGACGACGTCGTGCTGGCGTACACCCGCGCGCAGGACGCGCAGGGCTTCGTGGGCAATCGGCAAGCGCTGAACGCTGCGCGGGCAACGACCTGTACCTCGGGCGTTTGCAGCTTCACGGCGACCGAGCTGCGCGACCCCAATGGCCGGCAGTTCCGCGTCGAGCGCCCGCGCGTGGCGTTTGATGAAAACGACACGCCGATAGTTGCTTTCCGCGGCCTCGCCTTTGGTCCGGACGCGCAGGGCCGGCATGCGCTGCCGGGCGACTTGCCGGGCATCACGCTGGGTACCGGTGAACTTGGAATGGTGCGCGTCGGCAGCTTCGCGCAGCCTCGCCACACCGCGCAGATTGTGGGTCTGTCTGACAACGGCCTGCAGCACTGGAAGCCCGACGCCATTTTTGATGAAACCATGGGCGGCCTGCTGGCGGTCAGCATGCAGGCGCAAGCACCGCTCGGTAGGCGCCTGCCGATGGAGATTGCGCAACAAATGTCGCCGGAAGGATCGAGCATTGCGCCGATGGCCAGCGAGCTCGGTGGCGGCGCGATGCTGCGCATGGCCACCGCAGGGCCGGACTTCGAGATTCGTAACGCGCGGCTCTCGCGGCAGGTTGCGAGCGCTGGGCAGTCGGTCACCCTCACCTTGGACCTAGTCAACATCGGCTCGGGCTACGTGCCGGCCGATCACGGCAGCGTGCAGGTGTTCGCCAGTCTGAATGGCCCAGCCGGTGCGGCACCCGAACTGCGCCGCGTGGTTTTGACCACAAGCGCTGCCACCAACAGCAGCCGCGAACTGGTGATGACGTTCAACATGCCGGCAGGCGTTGTAAGTGACGAACTGCAAACCATCTTCGTCGATATCGTCGCCGGCGAAGACGCCAACGCCGCCGACGGCACCTCGGACCACGATCGCATCGAGATGAACGCGATGCCGGTGCCAACAGCTTTGAACACCGCGGTTCGGCCCGACTCGCCGTTTGTCCACATCACCTGGGCCAACCCCAACGACACCCGCGTGTTTGGCTGGCGCGTGTGGAAGCTCGGCGCCGACGGCAGCTGGATCCATCTGGGCAGCACGCGCCGCCCCGGCTATGCCGACATTACCTCGGAGTTCGCGACGCCCCAGACCTATCGCGTGGCGGCTTTCTCCGCCAACGGGATGGAGTCAGAGCCTAGCGAACCGGTCACCGGCACGCCCGAGCAAACGCGCAGCGAAAGAGTCTTCAGCGATGGGTTTGAAGGCGCCGCATCTTGAAGAGACGCCGCGTGCTGCGCCTTTGACCACAGCACCGGCACGCGCCGCTCGGGCAGCCGAAGGCGGGCGGTAGCGGCCGCTGGCGTACAGGTGCTCACCGCGCGTCGGACTGTTTCAAGCCGGCTGTTCGCCGGCACTGCACGGACGCTGCATAAAACAAAAGCCCCGGGGCTCGCGCTCCGGGGCTTTTCTTGTTTTACGCGTGCTGCGTGCTGCGTGCTGCGTGCTGAGGAGCTGCCGGAATCGGCCGAAGCTGCTCGAAGGACACCAAGCGGCCCAAAGCCGCCCCGAAGCGGCTCCAATCTGCCAGCAACGGCTGCCTGCTCCGGCCGCGCCACGCGCCACGCGCCTGCGTGCCTGCAGCCGCGCAAGGCGCGGAATGATTCGGCGCAGCGTGGCGCGCTGCACCCGGGGCGAAAGGTCAATCGCCTTTGCCAGCGGGTCGATGCCGATTCGAGCGCTTGTCCAAATAGTGCCGCCGCAGCGCGAGTCGGTCGTCGTCGTCGCGCTACTCGAAACCGTTGGAAAAGATCCTGTCGTCGACCAAGAAGAACTGGCGCGTGCTTTCGATCAGGCCGACGGATCCGTTGCCCATACCGACCTGTGCACGCGTGCGCAGGTAAAAAGTTGTGTCCGTTGCCACCGTTGCGCCGGTCAACTGCCAGCCGCCGCTGATCCGCTGCATGGGGGCAATCGGGACATAGACGCCATCTAGCGATGACGCCACCATCAGCTGGGGTGGCAGCGCGAGCTCAGGTCCAGCGCCCGAGCGCATCCAGGTCACGGTGCCGCCGCTTAAATTGAGCGACGGCAGCGCCGCCTGCGGAGAGCTCAGGCGCGCAATGTGATTGCGAGGCTGACCGCCGATCACGGTGAGTTCACCGCCGACCACCGGCTTGCCGTCCGGCAACACGGCCAGCGCGAGAACAGGTGCATTGGCAGCCGGGTCAAAGGCGGCGTCCAGGCTGCCGTCAGCGTTCAGTCGCGCGATGCGGCGGCGGTCGTCATTATTAAGGGCCGTGAACTCACCGCCCACCAGCACGCTGCCGTCGGGCTGCACGGCCAGCGCGAAGACGAAACTATCGGCGCTCGGATTGAAGTCCATATCGAGGCTGCCGTTGGCGTTCAGCCGCGCGATGTAGCTGCGGCTCACACCGTTGACCGCGGTGAATAGGCCGCCGATCAGAAGCTTGCCGTCGGGCTGCAGGGCAAGCGTGTTGATGCGTTGATTGACCGTCGGATTAAAGCGGGTGTCCAGGCTGCCATCGGCGTTCAGCCGAGCGATCCGAGTGCGGGGCTGGCCGCCAATTGTGGTGAACCAGCCGCCGACTAGAAGCCTGCCGTCAGGCTGCACCGCCAGCGCGGAAACAATGCCGTTGACGTTCGGATTGAAGCTGAGGTCCAGACTGCCGTCGGCGTTCAGCCGTGCGATGCGGTTGCGGGCGGCACCGGAAACTTAGTGAATTCGCCTCCGATCACCGCGCGACCGTCGCCGAGGACGTAGATCGCGCGGACCAGATTGTTTGCCGACACCGTGTAGCCGTCGTCGACGCTTTGCGCTGCAGCATGGCCGGCGCTCAGCACCGCCAGCACCAGCGCCAGCCCGCACAGAAGAACTCGCATAGCCCGCGTGGAGCCCACACCGACGGGTGGCGCCCACGACAGAAAACTGCGAAAGCGGACCTGATCGTTCATGGTTTTTCCCCTGGATTAATCGCGACTGCCGCTGGAGGTCGTCAAGCCCGCTTGAGCGCGCGACGCCGCAAGATATTTTCTGCAGCGCTGGGTTCGCAACACAGGGGGGGCAGCTGCAGAAATTGGGCGAATTTTCCACGAGTTCTCGGGTCAGCCTCGCCTTTGAACAATTGCAGCGATCGCACAAGTTGACTCGATACCTCGCACGCCCGCAGCGGGATCGCATTTAAGGAAACAGTGCATACAGGCACGCTATGTAAAACTCCCGCTCGCAGCATTGAGCACTCAACCAAAGACGAGGAGAACAGCATGCAGAAGATTCCAACAGGAGCCTGGATCGTGGTCGCCGACGGGGCCGGCGCGCGCTTGTTCCACAACGAGGGCAAGGGCGACACGATTGCGCTGACCCAGCAAAAGACGATGGGGCCCGAAGATCTGATCGTCGATGGCCCGTCCGGCAAGCGGCCGCCGGATCAGAGCTCGCGGGAGACTGACGAGGCGACGTTTGCCAAGCAGTTGGCGCATCTCTTGAATGCCGCAGCGCTCAAACAGGAATTTTCTGATCTTGTCCTGATCGCCGACCCCAAGACCCTGGGCCAGCTGCGTCCGCAGCTGCACAGCGAAACCACCCAGCGGATCGTCCGCGAGATCGCCAAGACCTTTACCAACGCGCCGCTGGAAGATATCGAAGCGACGCTCAAAGCCTAAGCAAAGGCCGAGCATGTTCATCGCCTGTGCGGTCGCAACGCTGCTGCTCGCCGTAATGACGGCGCTGCCCATTTCGCGCTCTGAGGTCTGGTGGGTGCGGGTGCTGGATTTTCCGCGGTTGCAGCTGGCGGCCCTCGCGCTGGTACTGCTGGCCGTTGAGCTGGTTGCGCTCGATCGCAGCTCGGTCGCCGCCTGGCTATTGTACGCGGTCGGCGGCCTCTGCCTGGCGTGGCATGCGTGGTGGATTATTCCGTTTACGCCGCTGGTATCGGTGGAGGTGAAGGATGTGCAGGGCAAGGCAGACGCCGACAACGCACTGTGCATCCTGACCTCGAACGTGCTCGGCTCCAATCGGCAGTCGGCAAAGCTGCTGGATCTCGTGCGCCTGCATTCGCCGGACATCGTGGTGACGCTCGAGTCCAATCAGTGGTGGCAGCAGCAGCTCGATCAGCTCGAATCCGACTATCCGTACACGGTCAAATGTCCGCTGGAAAACCTCTACGGCATGCACGTCTACTCGCGCCTGCCGCTTGGCGACACCCGCATCGAGTACCTGGTCGAATCCCAGGTGCCGTCGATCCATTGCTGCGTGAGCTTGCGCTCTGGCCAGCAGGTTACGGCCCATTTCCTGCATCCGTCGCCGCCGACTCCGCAGTTCAGCAAGCAATCGTCCGAGCGCGATGCGGAGCTGGTGATCGTGGCAAAACGGGTGGCGCAGTGCGATCAGCCGACCATCGTTGCCGGTGATCTGAACGATGTCGCTTGGTCATCGACCACGCGCCTTTTTCGCAAGCTCAGCGGGCTGCTTGACCCCCGCGTCGGCCGCGGCGTGTTCAACACGTTCCACGCCGGCTGGTGGTTCATGCGCTGGCCGCTGGACCACCTGTTCCACAGCGCGCACTTCACGCTGAAGGAGCTGCGTCGGCTACCGTCGATCGGGTCGGATCATTTCCCGCTGCTGGCCGCCCTGCAGTTCACCCCAGAGCGTGCGCCGGAGCAGGACGGGCTCAAGGCCGATGCCGATGATGAGGCGCGCGGTGCCGCCAAGCAGGCCCAGCAGCAAGTGAGCGCTGAGGACGTGCCGAAGCCCGGTGCACGTTAGGAGACGCCTCACCCGGGCGCTCACCCTGTGGAAATTCGAACGCCGCCAGGGAGAGCGGCGGCGGCCAGCACACGGGGGATTTCTCACACGTTTTCGGAGCTGCAGCGTTGAGCCGCGGATATCACTCGACTGAATCGATTGAGCTGAGGGCGACACCGCGGCACGCGGCGCCGTGCGCGCCGCCGTGTCGCTCAACCGGCAGGCACGCGCTTGCGATCCACCCGATAGTCGATGGGCGTGTAGCGAAAGTTGTTTGACTGCCCGGCGGAACAGGCGGTCATCGCCACCACCAGCGGCATCAGCGCGCGCAGCCGGATGAAGTCGCCGGCTTTGCTCAGCGGCGGCTTGACCGTGACCGCGCCGGTGTCGGCATCAAATGCAACATGCATGAACAAATTGAACGCAATCGGGATGCGGTCGACCCCGATCCCGTGCGGCGCCAGCGCCTGCACAAGATTGCCTTCGCAGCCCGGCCGACTGTCGGTCTCGCCGTAAATGATCCGGAAGGTGTCGCGCGAACACGGCGTCAGGGTGAAGTCGTGGCGACCGCAGCTGTCCTCCACGATTTCGAACATCGGTCGACTGCGATTCGAGTACAGCAGGTCGCCGGTGGTGAGCCAGAGTTTCGCGGCGTAGTCGATTGTTCGCCCAGAGGACATATACTCGTCCAGATCTTCGGCGCTGTAGGCGACCAGGTCGCTGACCTGCTGGCCCTCGGGGTCAATGACCACCAGTTCATCGCCTGTGGCCAGCCGATCGGCGCGCGCGCTGCACGGCGGGATGCGATACACGATCGACATCACTGCGGCGTGCGCACGTGGAAGGGACAGCGCCAGTCCGGCTCCACTGCGCGGCCGCTGTACTGTCGCGTTTCGGCCGCCGTGCCGAAGTCGGCCAAGTTCGGGTTGATCGACCCCTGCAGCGCCGTGTCGCGGGCGCGCGTCGCCTCCTGCATCTTTGCGTAACGGCCGTCGGCTTTCAGCCGGTTGAACTGAATGTGCGAGTTGAACACCAGCACCGGGAACGGCGTCCGACGCGCCAGACGTGAAGCGCCCGGATGAAGGCCGATGACGAAGAATGGGTGGCCGGCAAGGCTCAGGCTGAACTTCGGGGAGTCCGGGTCGGTTGACACATCCCGCGACCACGGCGTGCCGCGACGCGCGTCGAGCGCGTGCAGTCGCTGCAGCTGCGACCACAGCAGGGCCTCAAAGCGCAGCTCGTCGGTGTCGAGTGGGCCGCGAAATGCCGCGGCATACGAATGCACGGTGAAATCATCGGGATCATCGCGATTGCGTAGTCGGGCGAATGCGGACAGACCCTCCAGCAGGCTGTTGTCATTGGACCGGCTGCCCAGCGTGTCGAAGGCATGCACGTCCAGCGCGTCCTGTGCGAGCGCCGCTTTCGCGCCGACGCACGGGAAGTCCGCCGCCGCGACGAACTCAGCCACGCGCGAATTTAGATCGCCGTCTGGCGATACATCCGGCGGTACAAAGGGCGGCAAGGTGACGTGCGGACGCATGGTAAATCCTGACTGGTTGAGTTGGAAATGTGTGCAGGCGGAAGCGCGTCGAAGCGCGAGCTGGTCGAAGCTGGACTCTGTCGAAGCGGACCTTGTCGAAGCAGCTCCTTGTCGAATCGAATTCTGGTCGAAGTAGCCAGCTTCGCAGCGGGACCCAACTTAGCCCGCAACAAATGTCTCAGCGGTTAACGGGACAAGTGCAATGGATCACCGCGCAGTTTGCAGTCCGCCTGCATGCAGTCGAGGGAATGTGTTTCCGTTCATCCCTATGCCCCTTATTTGCTGGCCATCGGGCGAGAAAGCGATGCCCGCAGGTGCACAGGCATGCATCAAAGGGCGTGCATATCGAACGCTTGCGGCGGAGGCGGAATGCGCCGATGGCTGATCGATTTCCGTATCGACAACCGCCCCGGCCGCTGGATTCGCGGCCACAGCGTTGGCCTTGGCTCAGCCGGCTCCGCGCCCGGCTACAGCGGCAGCGAGACCTGCACATTTCGCGCAGCCGTCGACGGAGGTGTGGGCTTCGTTCGAGCTCGCGCGCTCGCGAGGCGAGCGGCGCTCGACCGCAGCCAGCGGTGCTGAGGATCGATTCTTTCGAACCGCCGTAGAGCTCGCGACCGCGTGGGCCGCCACGCCACGGCCTTCCGTGCCGGACACGGACCAACTAGGCTGCGCGGCAGACCAACCGCAGGGGTGCGCGCGTGCCGATTCGACCCGAAGATTTCGCCACCGGCGGCGCCCTGCTCGGCGGCATTGCCGCCTCGCTGCTGCGCGACCACGCGCGCCTGCCGCAGCCCGGGCAGCGCATCGGACCGTTCCGGATTACCGAAGAGCTTGGCCGCGGTGGGATGGCGGTGGTGTACCGGGCCGCGCGCGACGACGGCGAATACCTGCAGACCGTTGCGCTGAAGTGGATCGCCGGCGGCGGCGGCGACGAGGGCGCACGCGCGCTGTTTCGCCGCGAGCGGCAGGCGCTTGCCGATCTCAACCACCCGCACATCGCGCGCCTGCTCGACGGCGGCCACGGCGAAGACGGCCAGCCCTGGCTGGCGATGGAGTACGTCGACGGCGCGCGGATTGATCGCCATGCGCGCGCTGCGCAGCTCGATACGCGGGCGCGCCTGAGCCTGTATCTGCAGGTGTGCGAGGCGGCCGCGTATGCGCATGCGCGCGGGCTGCTGCATCGAGACATCAAGCCTTCCAATGTGCTCGTGAACGCGGCCGGCCAGGCCAAGCTGCTGGATTTCGGCATCGTCCAGCTGATTGGCGAAGACGACACGCTGGCCCGGCACGCGCACACGCCCGGCTATGCCAGCCCCGAGCAGGAGCGCGGCGAGCGTTTGACCGTTGCCGCCGACGTTTACCAGCTGGGCCGCCTGCTGCAGCGGCTGCTGGCCGACACCGAGCAGACGGCCGAGGCGCTGACCCGCGCGAGCGCGCTGCACGCGGCCGCAGCGCCGGCATCGGCGCAGGCACAGCTACAGGCACAGGTACAGGCGGCAATCGGTCTGCCGCGCGCGCTCGGCGCGCTGATCCAGCGCGCCACCGACGCCGAGCCCGGCCGTCGCTACGCCACGGTCGAGGCGCTGATCGACGACGTGCGTGCGTTTCTGGCGCAGCGACCGCTGCAGGCGATGGGAGGCGGCGCCGGCTACCGGCTGCGCTGTTTCCTCGCCCGCCATCGCTGGTCGGCGCTGGCGCTGACGCTGGGCCTGCTGAGCCTGGCGGCGCTGACGCTGAGTTCGGCGCAGCGCATCCGCGCCGAGCGCGACGCAGCCAGCTACCAGGCGCGGGTGGCCACCGCCGCGCTGTCGTTCCTGACCGAGGACATGCTGGCTGCGGCCTCGCCCGAGGAGGGCATGGGCCGCGAGCTGAGCGTGCGCGACGCGCTCGACCGCGCCGCTGAATCCGTCGAGCAGCGTTTTGCCGATGCGCCGCTGGAGCACCTCACCGTGCGCCGCGCCTTAGCCGAGCTCTACCACCGGCTGGGGCGGCTGCAGGAGTCCGAACGCGAGCTGGAACGGGCGCTTGCTCTGTCCGCACAAGTGGCGGGCGAGGACGGCGAGCGGGCGCGCCGCGAAACTCTGCGCCAGCGCGCCTGGCTGGATCTGGATCGCGCCGAAACCGATCGTCTGCAGGCCTATCTGCAGAGTTTCGACCCGCTGGCCGAGGCGACAGCGGCCACATCTCGAGCGAGGCGGGGCGAGGCTGAAGTGCGCGATCAGGTCGATCTGCAGCTGCTGCGGGCCGGGCTCGAGCAGCAGCGCGGCGAGTACGCGGCCGCCGAAGCTCAGGCGGCGCAGGCGTTGGCGCTGGCGCAGCAGGCGCTGGGCGCCGACGACCGGCTGAGCGTGCAGGCGCAGGCCGCGCGCGCCGAGGCGCTGCGCATGCTCGGGCAGCATCAGGCGGCGATCGAACTGCTGGAATCGGTGCGTCGCAGCTACGCCGAGCGGCTCGGCGAGCTGCATCCGCTGACCCTGGCCGCCGAGCAGGACCTCGGCGTGGTGCTGCGTCATGCGGGCCGCTTCGAGGAGTCGCTGGCCGCGCTGCAGGGCGCTTTGAGCAAGGCCCGCACCGTGCTTGGCGCTGAGCATCCGCGCAGCCTGCGCCTGGCCAGCGAAACCGCCACCGTGCTGCAGGAGCTCAAGCGCTTCGAGGAGGCCGAGCCGCTGTTCGTGCAGGCCCTGCAGGGCCGTCTTGCCGCGCTCGGCGAGCAGCACGTCAACACCCGCAATTCGATGAGCAACCTCGGTCTGCTGTACGCGCTGTGGGGCCGGCTGGAGCAGGCTGCACCGATGTACGAGCGGGTGCTGGCGCTGGAGCTCGACGCGCTCGGCGAAGAGCACCCCGACACCCTCGCGCTGATGCACAACATCGCCGGCCTGTATCGACGCCAGCAGCGCTACGACGAGGCCCTGCAGATGCACACGCGCGCGATCGACGGCGCCAGCCGCCGGCTCGGCGAGCGCGCCTGGCAGACCGGGATGTTCGAGGCCGGCCGCGCGCTGACCCGCCAGGCCAGCGGCGATTTCGACGGCGCCGAAAGCGACTTCCGCCTGGCGATCGAGGCCCTGAGCGAGAACTTGGGCGCCGAACACGCGCGCACCCTGCGCGCAGTCGAGATGCGCGAGGCGATGCGCGCTGAGCGCGCCGCCGCCGCCGCGCGCTAGGGTCGAGCGGTCCGCTTCCGCGATTCGCGCATTCGCGCCCGGCGGCCGAGGCTGCCGCTCAGTCCGGCGTCTGCAGCGCCTGCGCCAGCCACTCGCGCGCGGCGTCCCAGTCGCGATGTGCGGTGCGCGGCGAGATGCCCAATGCGCGGGCGGTGTCGTCGTCGTTCAATCCGCCGAAATAGCGGTGCTCGAACACCGCGGCCTGGCGCGGCTCGGCCAGCGCCAGCTTCTGCAGGGCGGCGTCGATCTCGACCAGCTGCTCAAACTGCGACAGCTCGACTGCGGCATCGTCCTTCAGGGTGACCCCGATGGCGCCGCCGCCGCGCTTGATTGCCAGCCGCTCGCGAGCGTGGTCGACCAGAATCTGCCGCATGATCCGCACGCTCAAGGACAGCAGATGGCCGCGATCGCGCGGCGCGCCCGGAGCGCGCGCCAGCCGCAGGTAGCACTCGTGGACCAGGGCCGTGGTGTTGAGGGTGTGCTGCGGGTGGCTGCCCAGCGATCCGCGCGCGAGTCGTTTGAGCTCCGGGTACACCAGGGTCACCAGCTGCTGCCACGCGGCCGCGTCGCCGCCGCGGGCGGCATCCAGCAGGTGGGTGAGATCGGCCGCGGAATCGTTCATGCGGCGGACTCTAGCAAGATGCCGGGGCAGGGCGATCTGCCCCGGCATGCGGCGATGATCCGCGCGGCTGCTGATCCGCGGCGGGTTTGATCCGCGTCGGACCCGATGCGCCCAGTACCCGGCGCAGGGCCCGATAGGGCCTAGGCCCTGCCCAGCTTCGGGCCTGCTCAGCTTCGGGCGCGCTCAATGCAGGGCCTGCTCAGCTGCGGGTTTGATCAATGCAGGATCTGATCAGCGCCGGAGCTGACTAGCGCCGAGCCCGCCCGCGGCGGCGGCGGCGGTGGCTCAGCTTTCGCCCTCACCCAGGAAGCGCTGCAGCCAGTCGGCCACCTCGCGGTAGAAATAGCGGCTGTTCTCGCCCTTCAGGATCCAGTGGTTTTCGTCGGGGAAAATCACCAGCCGGCTCTCCACCTGCTGACGCTGCAGCACCGTCCAGTATTCCAGCCCGTTGTTGATCGGCACGCGGAAGTCGTTCTCGCCGAAGGTCACCAGCACCGGGGTCTTGAAGTTCTCGGCGTAGGTGATCGGGCTCTGCTCGGTCCACAGCGGAATGTCTTTCCAGTGCGGCCCGCCCTGCGCCACTTCGCGGCCGTAGGCGATGTCGGACGTGCCCCACTGCGAGGCCAGGTTGACCAGGCCGGCATGGCTGACCAGACAGCGATAGCGGGTGGTGCTGGCCTGCAGCCAGTTGGCCAGATGCCCGCCGTAGCTGGCACCGCCGGCGCACTGCCGCGCGCCGTCGATGAAGCCGTAGCGCTCGATCGCCTCGTCGGCGGCGTCGTTGATCTCGTCCGAGGGGCCTTTCAGCGGATCGCCCTGGATGCCCTGGGCGAAGGCTTCGCCAAAGCCGGTCGAGCCGGTGTAGTTGCTCAGCAGCACCACATAGCCGGGCGCGGCCAGCAGGTGATAGTTCCAGCGCAGCACCCACATGTCGCGCCACATGGTGTGGGGGCCACCGTGGATGAGCACGAACAGCGGGTACTTCTGGGTGGGATCAAAGCCCGGCGGGCGGATCAGCATGTTGTGGATGCGCGCGCCGTCGGCGGCCGTGCTCCAGAAGTGTTCGGCGGGCGGCAGATCCAGCGCGGCGATTCGTTCGGCGCTGAAACGAGTCAGCGGCACCATGCGGCCGCTGCGCTCGACGCGCACCACCTCGGGCGGCTGTGCCGCGTGCTCATGCAGCGCGACCACGCGGGCATTGGCGCCGCGGCCGCCGGCACTGACCACGGTGTAGACGCCGCGCTCCGGCGCGAAGGCCAGCTCGATCCGCGCGCCGCGCGCATCGGCGCGCCAGATCTTCTCGGAGCCCTCGTGCTCGGCCGAGAGGTACAGGCTGCGGCTGTCGGCGCTGACGGTGTAGCTGCTGACGGCGAGGTCACCGGGCAGGCGAACGCGGGATTCCTCAAGCGAGGGCCAGTCGATCCGCGCCAGATCGGTGGTGCTATAGATGCGGCCGCTGCGCGCATTGACCAGCGCCAGCAGCTGCGTGCCGTCGGGCGTGAAGCGCGGCGTGGCGTAGCTGTCGCCGACACCCTCGACCCCGGCATTGGTCAGCCGCGTGGGCTCGCCGCCAGCCGCCGGCACCTGCCACAGATCGGAGTGGGTGAAGTCGAAGGCGGCGCGGTCACGGTTGGCGGTGGCGACGAACACGATCGACTCGCCGTCCGGCGCCCAGGTCGGCTCCAGTTCGGAGCTGCCGGGCGTGCTGAGGCCGTCGTAGCCGGACAGCTTCAGCAGCGCGCTGCCGGCCAGCAGATCGCGTGCTTCGCTTTCGCCCAGCGTCTGCACAAACACGCGCGGCCGGGTTTCGTCCAGCCAGCGGTCCCAGTTGCGGATCGGAAACCCGGTGTAGACCCGTGCGCTGTATTTCTGGTTCTTCTGCTCCTCGGCGATGCGCTGGCTGTCGGCGTCGGTCAGCGCATCCGGGTGCAGGTTGCTGACGAACAGCAGGCGCCCGCCGTCGGGCGAAAACTGCGGCGTGCGCGCGCCGGTGGAGAGGCCGGTTACGCGCTGCGCCTCGCCTGACCGGGTCACGTCGAGCGTGTAGATCTGGTTTTGTGCATCGGTCTCGCGCTTGGTCGAGAACGCGATGCGACGGCTGTCCGCACTCCAGGCCACGCCGGCCTCAGCCGCGCGGGTGGCGGTCAGGCGGCGCGGCGAGCTGCTGCCGTCGGCGGGCACCAGCCACAGGTCGCTGACCTGTTCCTCGGCCTTGTAGGCCGGCTCGGTGAGGGTGAACACCACGTGGGCTCCGTCCGGGCTGAGCACCGGCGCGGCGACCCGCGGCATCAGCCACAGATCCTCGTGGGTCAACACGCGGCCCTCGGCCGCGAACGCAGCCGCGGGCGAACACAGCAGGGCAATGCAAAGCAGGCGCTTCATGGTCGGGATGTCCGTTGCCGTTGGGTGACCCGTGAGCCTGCGGCCCAGCGCGGCCGCTGTCGTGGGTCAAAGGTCTGGATCGGAGGCCTGGCGGCGGGCAGTTGCATGAAAAGCGGCCAAGCCGGGTGGCTGGCCGCGGCCGGCACCGCGCGCCGCCAGCGGCGTCGTTGTTGAAACGCCGCAGCCCCGATGTGTTCGGCCGCTGCGCGCGTGCAGCCGAACGGCGTTTCGCAGCAGCATCTGCCGCGTGGCCGACGGCCGAGCCTTCCGATTCCAGATTCCAGATTCCCGATTCCTAAATCTCCAAGCCCCGATCCTCAATCCTCAATCCTCAATCCTCAATCCTCAATTCCCAGCCGCAATCCCAACGGCAGGGCGCTCCCCGCCTACAATCGCGCCTTCTCGACACCCACAAGGACCGCGCCATGGAAGCCAAGACCACCGATCTCTGCGACAGCTACGGCGATCAGCTGCGGGTGATGGAGGAGCCGCTGTCCGACTTCGGCGGCCTGCTCGCTTTCGCCGGGCCGGTGCACACGCTGCGCGCCTACGAGGACAACAGCCTGCTGCGCGAGGCGCTGACCGAGCCCGGCCAAGGGCGGGTGCTGGTGGTCGACGGCGGCGGTTCGCTGAAACGCGCTCTATTGGGCGACGAGCTGGCCACGCTTGCGGTCAAGAACGACTGGGAAGGCATCGTCATCTTCGGCTGCGTGCGCGATTCCGCCGCGCTGGCCGAGCTTGAGATCGGCATCAAGGCGCTGGGCACCTGCCCGCGCAAAACCGACAAGAGCGGCCAGGGCCTGCGCGATGTGCCGCTGCGCGTCGGCGGCATCGACATCCGCCCGGGCGATTATCTGTATGCCGACGAAGACGGCGTGGTGGTGTCGGCCAAGCGGCTGCAGGAAGTCGGCTGAGGACGCTGTTCGGCGCCAATCCGCTGCACCGCAATTCGCGGCGCCGCCGGCGGAGCTTGGCGCTGCGGAGCTCTGCGAACTCCGGTCTTCCTTCAGGGCACCTTCGGCTGAATGACCTCGGCCAAAAAAGGCGGCGCGTTGCACTCGCTGAGTGGTCTGTCGGGTTCAATCGAAGGAGCAAGCCTACAGGGGAGATCCCCGCGGGTGTGAGCTCTGTCACATTCGCTGTGTCGAATAGCCCGCACTTGTGAATGGTGCGCCGACGCGCGAATCGATGCTTCGTCGGTATGTGCCGGCGTACATCCCATCACCGAATGTTGCTGTGCACTCGATCTCTGAGCGCTTCGGAACACCCTGCGGAGCCAGCAATGGCCTGTCATGCACCCTGTCTGATCTTGCAGGTATTGCGCCCAACGTGTGCTGCGCTGCAAGCAGCGAGTCAGGTGCCATGTCAATAGGCGCTGTGAGAATAATTTGGCCTAGCTGATAGCCAGCGTTACGTTCCGATGGGCCGCGCGACGGTCTACTCTCCGACGGCACTTGTCGTACCAGGAGCGGGTCAGTCCGGATTGGCAGTTCGAGCTCGGTACTTCCGACTTGACAGCCTGACTCCTGCCGGCGCGGTGCTATCCCAAAACCCTGTTGCAAGGAGAGGACACCATGAACTCGATCAACCAGACGGCTGAGCTCGTTTCCAAGTGGCGCACCCAGGCTGACGCCTTCAACCCGGCCGGCCCGCTGTTCGTTGGCGGAGAGTTCGCCGAAGCCGACATCGTGTGCGAAACCGGCAGCATTTCAGGCAAGTGCGGCACCGCTTGTTCGGGCTCCCGCACTCTGCAGTGCTGCTGATTGTCGGGTCGAGGTGACGACGTCGCTTGACGTCAGCAACTTCGACGCATCGCTGGGTTACCTGCTCGCGCCTGCATTGGGCGAGCTGGCAACCCAGCTTGCGCAGGTCGCTGGACTCCAATCTTCCGAACAGGGCTGCATCGTCGCGGCGAGCCGGAGCTCCCTAAGCGGCGTTCTGCACGCTAAGTTGACGCGGCTGCTAGTGCTGGAACTCAACGCCGCGCGCGTCACCGGTCGGCTTGAAGCCAGTGACCCGCGTGCCCGCTTTCAAGAATTTCTTAAGCTGTCGGCTACGCCAGAATTCTGGCAAGAGCAGTCGCTCAACTATCCCGATATGCCTGCCCAGGTGCATCGAGTTGTAAAGAATCGCTGCGCCGCGGCGCTCAGTTTCGGACACCGGCTCGCCGCCGATCGATCGGCGCTTGTGCAGCTGCCGGGCAGCATCAGTGGCGCTTTGGTTGGGCTGCGTTTCGGCGCGGGCGATAGCCACTGCGGAGGGCTGACCGTCGCCCTGTTGGAATTCGAGGATGGCGCCTGCGTCTATAAACCGCGCTCGATGGCGATCGACACCGCGCTGGCGGATTTCCTGCAGTCCCTGCGCGGTCGCGGGCTGCAGCTTGACGCCGTGCGCGTGCCGCTGGTTGTCGAGCGCGATGGCTACGGCTGGGCCGAGTGGATCAGCCATCGCTACGCGGACGATGAGTCCGAGTTGGTCAGCTTTTACCGCGGCCTCGGCCAATGGCTGGCGCTATTGCGCCTGCTGGCCGGCAGCGACATGCACTCGGAGAATCTGATCGCCTGTGGCGGCCAGCCGGTGGTGGTCGATTGCGAAACCCTGTTTACGCCGCGTGCGGCGGCTACTGCTTCCGGCCTTGGCGAAGCGCTCGATGCGGCGGCGGCGCTGGTCGCTGGTTCGGTGCTCAACATCGGTCTGCTTCCGGGGCGCGGGATGGGGCTCGGTTGGCGAGGTGTCGACAACTCCGGCGCTGGCATGCTGCCCGGTCAGCAGCCGCGAAGCGAGCAGCCCGATATCTTGGGTTTGGGCACCGATGAGGCGCAGTTCGGTACTCGCCTGGCCGAGATTGAGGCCTCGCAGAATCATCCCAGCCCTGTGCCCGCGCTGGCGCGGCTTTGGCCGCGGGTGCTGGCAGCGTTTGATGCGCTGAGCGCCGAGCTGCGCGCGCTGGATTCGCGCGGCGAGCTGGCGCAAGAGTTGACTCGGTTCGCCCACTGCACGGTGCGGGTAGTTCCGCGCGCGACCGAAGTCTATGCGGAGCTTTCGCGCATGCTTTGGCATCCCGTTTCGCTGCATCAGCCCGTGCCCGCGCGCGCTCGGGCCTTTGATCTGCTCAAACGGATGGGCAGCAACGTGGCGATGGCGCCGGACACTGATCAGGTCATCAACGCTGAGATCGATGATCTTCTGCAGGGCGATGTGCCTTTTTTCAGCACGACGCCGGCCCGCGGTCAACTCGATGGGCCGGGCGCAACCCGGTGGCTTGAGCCGGCTGATTTGGTCACCGATGCACTCACGCACTGGCGCGCGGCGGACCTCGGTTTCGAACGGGCGACCGTGCGCTCGGCCCTGGTCAGCGCGTATATCAACGAGGGCTGGATGCCGGACGAGGTCTCGCTTTTGCCCGAGGTCGGAAGCGCCCTCCAACTCGACTCACGTCGTCAGGTGCAGGCCCGGCAAATTGTGCAACGTCTGCACTCGGCCGCTTTGCGAGCCTCCGATGGCAGCATCAGCTGGATCGCTCCGGTGCTTGGCCCCACCGGCTGGGCGGTGCAGCCGCTGGAAGTGGATCTGTATGGCGGTACTTCGGGCATGGCAGTGCTGTTCGCGGCCTACCTGCGCGAAGTGGACGCGGCGCGCGCGCTGCCCATTGAGGGCCTGAGCGACAGCCTGCAGCGCTGCCTGCACACGCTTGATCTCGCCCAGCAGCGTCGTGCCCGCTTGCTCACCGAGGGCGCCAAACTGCGACCGCCTGCGCCCGGCGCCTATCTCGGCCTGGGCTCGCAGATCTGGGCACGCCTGCTGTTCGATGCCTGGGGCCTGCCTGGCGCGCATGTCCAGCGTGCACTGGGTCTGCTCGACGAACTGCCCGCTGCGATCGCCGCCGACCACCTGCATGATCTGCTGCTCGGCTCGGCGGGCGCCGTGGTGCCGCTGCTTCGTCTGCATCGACGCAGCGGCGATCCGCGGCCGCTGCAATTGGCCACGCAGATCGGTGAACGCCTGGCGGCATCCGCCCACTTCAACGACAACGGGGGCGCCTATTGGCCGCATCCGCAGTGGCCCGACGGTGTCGGTGGATTCGTTCACGGCAGCACTGGCATCGGCTGGGCGCTTGAGCATCTCGGTCGGACTATCGGCAGGCCCGAGCTACAGACGCTCGCGGCCGCGGCGGCTGGCTTTGAGGCCGGCCTCTGGGACGAGGGCCTGCAAAATTGGCGAGACCTGCGCGAGCTGGAAGGCGCGCCCACGGCGGCCGCTTGGTGTCATGGATCAGTGGGGATCGGCTTGGCTGCGCTGGATCTCGATCCCTTATTGGCTGAGTCTTCATCGCGCGAACAGGTCGGTCGCGCCGCCGCAGCGACTCGGCGTCTCGGGCTGGGCTGGAATCACTGCCTGTGCCACGGCGACAGCAGCGCCTGGGAATTGCTGCATGCGGCGCAAGTTCGGGGCCTAGCTGGCTTTGAGCGCGCCGGCGATGAGCTGCTGGCCCGCTGGATAGGCGGCTTGGAAGCCCATGGCGCGGTCTGCGGCATGGCTCGCGATGCCTTCGTGCCCGGCCTGTTGCCTGGCGTCGGCGGAGTGGCGTATCAGCTTTTGCGCGCGCACCCGCAGTCGGATCTGCCTTCGATGCTGGTGCCGGGTGCGCTGCCCGCATGAGCGCCTCGCCCGACCGCGAGCTGGATACGCCGTATTGGCGGATTGAGGACTCGTCGCCGAACGCCGGAACCTATCGACAGATGTTCCGGCGCGTCACCTCATCATTGCTGCCGACAATCAAGCTGCTGGCGCGCGCCGCCCCCGTGGCGAGCCTGCTCACGGTGTGCGCGCAGGTGCTTTCCGGGTTCGCTACTGCGGCCGCCCTGATCATTTCGGCGGCGGCGCTCGAACGCCTGCTTGCGGAGGGCGGAATTGACGCGCGCCTTCATTCGGCGCTGCCCTTGATCGGCCTGATTGCGCTGCTCTACCTGCTGCGGCTTGGCCTGGAGGCCCTGGCCCAGGCAGCACGCGCCTGGGCCGTGCCGCGCGTGCATCGGGTTGCCGAAGAGCAGCTCTACGCCGCCACTTTGCAGGTGCAGCTCAGCTGCTTCGACGACCCGGGCTTCTACGATCGGATGCACCGGGCCCGCGACCGCGGCGTCATGCACTTGGAAGGCTCGGCCGCCAGCGTGGTGGATGGCCTGCGCGCGCTGTTCGGGGTGCTGGGCGCGTCCGCCGCACTGCTGTGGCTGCAACCGCTGTTGCTACCAGTTCTTGTCATCGCGCTGCTGCCTGAGGGCGTCGCCGCACTCGCCGCTGCGCGGCTGCAGTACGCCGGCATGGCAACCACCGTGGCCCTGACCCGGCAGGCCCAGATGATGGCCGAGCTTGCAACCGAACGCGATGCTGCGGCCGAGATTCGGGTCAACTGCGCTCAGCCCTACGTCGAGGCCGAGTTCAGCCGCAGCGCGCGTGCTCTGGAGGCGCACATGCGCGGGCTGGGCCTGCGCGAGATGCGCGCGCTGACGCTCGGTCGCCTCGCCTCCGCGCTCGGGCTGGGGCTGTCGCTGCTGGCGCTGGGCGGGCTGCTGCAGGAGGGCGCGATCGCGCTGGCCGCTGCAGGCACCGCCTTGATTGCGATCCGAACCGCAGCCGCTGCGCTGACTGAACTGATGCAGATGCTCAACGAGCTATTCCAAAAGGCGCTCTACATCAGCGATTACCTTGATTTCCTGCGCGAATGCAAGCAGCTGCAGCCCAACGGAGCGCGTGCGCGGGCGCCGGCCGCGCCCGGCCGAATCGACCTGCAGGACGTCAGCTTCGAATACCCCGGCATGCCAGGCCGGCGCGTGCTGAAGCGCATCACCCTGCGGATCGAGCCGGGGCAGACCTTGGCTCTGGTGGGCGAGAACGGTTCCGGCAAGACCACCTTGGCCAAACTGCTGGCGGGGCTATATCGGCCGGTCGAAGGTCGGATTCTGTGGAGCGGTGTTGATCTCGCCAGCCTGCACCCAGACAGCATTACAGATCGCGTTTCGATGGTGCTGCAGCACCCCATTCGTTGGCCACGCAGCGCGCGCGACAACGTGCGGCTCGGTCGGATCGAGCGCGACGATCCAGAGGCCCTGCTCGATGCCGCGCACAAGGCGCGCGCGCTAGAGGTCATTGACGGCCTGCCGCAGGGCTGGGACACGCTGCTGTCGCGCCAGTTCCGCGGTGGCTCCGATCTCTCTGGCGGCCAGTGGCAGCGCTTGGCGGTAGCGCGCGGGCTCTACCGCGATGCACCGCTGGTGATCTGGGACGAACCCACAGCGCCGCTGGACGCGCGTGCCGAGGCAGCTGTCTACGAATCGCTGCGGGCGCTGGCACGCGGCCGCACCACCGTGCTGATCACCCATCGCCTGGCCAGTGTGCGCAGCGTCGACACCATCGTGTTCCTAGAGCACGGGGCGATCGCCGAGCAGGGCAGCCATGCCGAGCTCATGCGCCTGGGCGGCCGCTATGCCGAACTGTATGCGCTGCAGACGGGTTCGCATGGGCTTGAGGAAGCCGTCGAAACTGCATGAGCGCGCCGCGCAAGATTCCTGATGAAGCGGCCTGGAACCACTTGGAACGCCAGTTTCAGGGCGAGCTGCTGCGAGCGCCCGAAGCTGCGAGGCTGGCAGTGGGCAAGCAGTTGGCGGCGGGCCAGCCACTGCCGCAGCCGCAGGCAGTAGCGCGCTGCGCCAGCGCTGCCGACGTGCAGCGTGCCTTGGCCTGGCTTGACGAAACTGGGCTCAATTTCGCAGTGCGCAGCGGCGGCCACTGTTTCGGCGACCGCAGCTCCAGCAGCGGGCTGGTGCTCGACCTGAGCCCGCTTGACTGCATTCGGCTGGACGGCGAGTTCGTCGAAGTGGGCCCGGGTGCGCTGGGCGGCGATCTCGGCTTGGCGCTGGCGGTGCACGGCCGCAGCGTGCCCAGCGGCGGTTGTCCGCTGGTAGCGGTCGGAGGTTTCGCCCTGGTCGGCGGCTTTGGGCTGCAGGGACGCAGCCAAGGGCTGCTGGCCGATCGGGTGGAGCGGATCGACCTGATCGATGCCAGCGGCCAGCTCCGAGCGGTCGACGCAGACAGCGATCCCGACCTGCTGTGGGGCCTGTGCGGCGCCGGAGCGCTGGGCTTCGGCGTGGTCACCGGATTGCGTCTGCGCACCCACAAACTGCCGCGGCTGCGCGTGATCTTCGGACAGTGGTCGATCAACCGTGCGGCCGAGCTGATTGAGCGGTGGCAGGCGCATGCGCTGCACGCCGATTCGGCCCTGACCTTGGAGCTCGGGCTGCAGGCGCCGGATCTGCCAGAGGAAGCTGCGACCGTCGAAGCTTTTGGGGCCATCCAGTGCGTAGGCGATACGCTTCAGTCGCTGGCCCGAGTGGAGTCCGACTTGAGACGCGCGCTGGGCCCGCTGGCGGCTTCACTGCAAGTCTTCGATCTCGAAGGCGAGGCCGCAGCCCGCTATCTCAGCGGCCTGTTGGATCGTTGCGGAGACGAGGCCTGGATGCCGAGCCGCCCGTATCGCGAGCATGGCTACCAGTTCACTCGTTCGGCCTTTCACTGCCACGCGCTGACAGCTCGTTCGGTCGATGATCTGGTGCGGCATCTGGTAGAGCATCGCCACTACGCTGAATTCCGCGAGCTGGAGCTGGTGCCCTGGGGCGGCGCCTACGCTCGGGCGAATCCGTACAGCTGCGCTGGGCCGCGCGATGCCCGGATGCTGCTCCGCCATACCGCGGTGGTCGGTGCGCGCTCCCTCGTCGCAGACCAAGAACGGGCCTTGGCTTGGGTCGAGCGTTCGCAGGCTAGCGTCGGCAGGGAGCCTCGTCGCCCCTACGCAGGCTACGTCGAAGCCGATCACCCGCAGTGGGCGGCCGCGTGCTACCCGGCAGCCCTGCCGCGGCTGCGCGCGCTCAAACAGCGGATCGACCCGCTGCGGCGGTTCGACGCCAGCGGACTCGGTTTCTGACCTCGCTACTGAGTGGCTGAAGCTGCGCTTGCGTTCGCGCGCATTGATGTCCGATTCCGGCGAGTTTGCAGCGAGGCCTGGTGCTAGCCTGCGGCCATGCTCGACCATTCCGCGCTGCCTTCGAATGCGATCTGCGAGCAGGCCCGGCTGAGCCGCGACGCGCGCTTCGACGGGCTTTTTTTCACCGCGGTGCGCTCGACCGGGATCTACTGCCGGCCGGTTTGCCCGGCGCCTGCGCCCAAGCCGGCGAACATCACCTATTACCCGAGCGCCGCCGCGGCCGAAGCGGCGGGATTCCGGCCCTGTCTGCGCTGCCGGCCGGAGCTGTCGCCGCAGACGGGCAGCGGGCGACGCGGCGATGCGCTGCTGGCGCGGGCGCTGCAGCTGATCGAGCAGGGCGCGCTGGACACCGCGCCGCTGGCGGGCCTCGCCGCGCAGCTGCACATCGGCGAGCGCCAGCTGCGCAGGATTTTTGTCGAGCGCCTGGGCGCCGCGCCGCGGGGCGTGCACGGCACGCGGCGTCTGCTGTTCGCCAAGCAGCTGCTGAGCGACACCGCGCTGCCGATCACCGAGGTCGCGCTGGCCGCTGGCTTCGGCAGCCTGCGCCGCTTCAATGCGGCCTTTCTCGACGCCTACGCGATGCCGCCGAGCGCGCTGCGCAAGCGCGAGTGCACCGCGCCAGTCGGTGACGCCCTTGTTCTGCGTCTCAACTATCGGCCGCCGTTCGACTTCAGCGGCCAGCTGGATTTTCTGCGCGGGCGCGCGTTGGCGGGGATCGAGCGGGTCGACGCCGACAGCTATGCGCGCGTGATCGGCAGCGCCGCGCAGCCCGGCTGGCTGCGGGTCAGCCGCTGGCCGGATGCGCGCGCGCAGTTCGACGCGTCGCTGCAGCTGCAGCTGCACAACCTGCCCGCCGCCGCCCTGCAGGACACCGTTGCGCGGGTGCGACGGATGTTTGATCTGGACGCCGACCCGGCGGCGATTGACGCGGCGCTGGCTGCAGATCCGCGGCTGGCGCCTCTGCTTGCGGCGCACCCGGGCCTGCGCCTGCCCAGCGGCTGGGACGGCTTCGAGATCGCAGTGCGTGCGGTGATCGGCCAGCAGGTCAGCGTGGCGGCGGCGCGCACGCTGACCGCGCGGCTGGCGCTGCGCTTCGGCGCGCGCCTGCCGGACGCGCTGCAGGCGCACGGCTTCAGTCAGCTGTTTCCGACCCCGAACGATCTGGCCGAGGCTGATGTGCAGGCGATCGGCCTGACCCGCGCTCGCGCTGAAACGCTGCGCGGCGTCGCGCGCGCGCTGCTGGACGGGCGGGTGGATTTCTCCTCCGCGCGCAGCTTGGATGAGTTTGTCGCCCGCTGGGTCGCACTGCCCGGAATCGGCCCGTGGACGGCGCACTACATCGCCTTGCGCGCGATTGGCCACCCGGACGCCTTTCCGGCCGAGGACCTGGTGCTGCAAAAGACGCTGCCCAGCGACGGCAGCCGGCTCAGCGCCGCTCAGCTGCGCGCGCACGCCGAGGCCTGGCGGCCGTGGCGCGGCTACGCGGTGCTGCACCTGTGGCGCTCAGCAATGGCGCCACCCGCGCTGCCGACCGCCGCGACAGAGGCAACTCACGGTGTCGCCAGTACAGCCCGCCGTGGACGGCTCCGCTGAGGACGGTCTCTCCGAGCGCGGCCCCGCTGAGGACGGCCCCGCTGAGGACGTTCCCATCGCCGACGTTCCGGCTGAGGACGTTTGTGCTGAGGAAAGCTCCGGTGAGGACAGGTCCGCGCGTGACAATTCCGCCGAGATCTCTGCCGCCAAGATCTCTCCCGCCAAGGACTGCCCGCATGAACACACCGCTCATCCATACCCTCCGCATCGACAGCCCCGTCGGCCCGCTGCAGCTCGCCGCCAGCGACGTGGGCCTGCACGCGATCGAGTTCGAGCACGCGCGTCACCCGCTGCGTCGCGACGCTGGCTGGGTGCAGGCGCCGCATCCGCTGTTGAGCGAAGCCGCGCGTCAGCTCGATGCGTACTTCGCCTGCGAGCGGCGTGAGTTCTCCCTTCCGCTGGCCGCCCAGGGCACTGACTTTCAGCATTCGGTGTGGCGGGCATTGGCCGAGATTCCGTACGCCGCGACCTGCAGCTACACACAGATCGCGATTCGTCTTGGCCGGCCGACGGCGACGCGCGCCGTCGGCGCCGCCAACGGCCGCAACCCGCTGCCGATTGTGGTGCCCTGCCATCGGGTGATCGGTGCCGATGGCGCATTGACCGGCTTCGGCGGTGGCCTGCCGTTAAAGGCGTGGCTGCTCACGCACGAGCAGTCGCGCTAGGCGTAGCCGATCATCTCGGCGGCCGGTTTGAAATTGCAGTTCGCGCGCCCCTCAACAACAAAGCCCCGCACTAGGCGGGGCTTTGTCGTCATCTCAGCGGTAGGGCGGAGGGCTTAGCCGCGGCGACGCAGCTGCAGGCCGGCGACACCCAGCAGCAGGGTCATCAGCACCAGCAGCGCCCACGGTGCGTCGACCGGAATCACCGCCGGACGCGCCTGGCCGAGGGGAGCCGGAGTCACGTCATCGACGTTGTTGATGACGATCGGGTCGAACTGGTCTGCCACCACCGTTGCCGTGTTGCGGTAGCTGCCGCCGCTGTTGACCCGCACCTGCATCTGCAGGGTGGCGGTTGCGCCGACTGCCAGGTTGCCGACATTCCACAGCGGTGCGGTGTAGCTGCCCTGGCTTGCGGTGGTGCCGATCAGGGTGAAGCCCGAGGGCAGGGCATCGACGACCTGCACGCCGGTGGCCGCATCCGGACCGTTGTTGCGCACCAGCAGGCTGAAGTTGATGATCGCGCCGATCGTGGGAGTGGCCTGGTCGACGGTCTTGATCACTTCGAGGTCGGCCAGCGCCAGCGGATGCAGGGTGGTGCAGGGCGAGCAGGTCGGGTTCGGATCGCCGCCGTTGCCGGTGACGGTGACCGCATTGCCCACCGAGCTTGTGGCGGTCGGCGCAACGGTGGCCACGTAGGACAGGGTGTAGCTGCCGACCGCGGTTCCGGTTGGCAGGCTGCAGACCAGCGGGTTCGCCGCGTTGCAGGTAAAGGCGCCGCTGGTGACCGCGCCCAAGGTCAGCTGCGCATCCAGCGTGTCGGTCAGCTCGAACGGCGCGGTCAGCGCTGCGCCGCTGATCTGAACCTGCACGCTGTAGCCGATGCTGTCACCCGGGTTGACGCGCGTGCCGCTGGCGGGCGTAGCCGACTTGCTGACCTGCACGGTCGGGCCCACCACCGGGGTGATGATCGTGCTGGAGCAGCGCGCTGCAGCCGGGCAGCCCGGATCACCGCCGCCGCCAACGCTGGCGGTGTTGGTGACGCTGGGCTGGGCTGCCGCCGTCGGAGTGACCGTAATCACGAAGCTGATGCTCGCAGCCGGTGCCAGGCCGATCGCAATCGTGCAGGTGA